>Ga0075423_10004793_pt1 | contig 12571 bp, 9 predicted proteins | sample SoiMethybrSBSTD2_FD_80114 | JGI IMG/M metagenome (GOLD analysis project Ga0075423, IMG submission 80114) | Bulk soil microbial communities from a Populus tree surrounding site in Tennessee, USA - Soil MetaG P. TD hybrid SBSTD2 | ecosystem: Environmental > Terrestrial > Soil > Tree plantation...
CAGCCTGATGGGTGACACCGGCAATCTTCAGTACTCCGCGACGATCGAGGATCCGAAGACGTTCTCGCGTCCGTGGACGATCAGGATGCCGCTCTATCGTCTGGTCGAGCCCAACGCGCAGCTCCTCGAGTTCAAGTGCGTTGAGTTCTCTGAGGAATTGCTGTACGGGGATCTGAAGAAGAAGACCTCGTAGAACGAAACTGAAGCTTATTTAAGGTACAATCTTCTGCGTCCTGATTACCCTATGGAGATGAAACCGATGCGAAAACTCTTCAGCGTTGTGGCCGGCGCGGCACTCCTGCTGTCGGTCGCCGCCGTGCAAGTGGGTGCGCACCACTCTTTTGCGGCGGAGTTTGACGCCAAGCGCCCGGTCAAGCTGCGGGGCACGGTCGTCAAGATGGAGTGGATCAATCCGCACTCCTGGATCCATATGGACGTGAAGGATCCGGCGACGGGTAAGGTCGAGCGCTGGATGGTCGAGGGCGGCGCGCCGAACGCGCTCCTGCGCCGCGGCTGGACCAAGAAGTCGCTGCCCGAGGGCACCGAGATTCTGGTCGAGGGCTTCCAGGCGAAGGACGGCGCCAATCGCGCGAACGGACGGGACATCACGTTCCCCGACGGCAAGAAGCTCTTCGTCGGTTCGTCCGGCACCGGTGCGCCCGACGAGAGACCCGAGAAGTAATTCGGTCTCCGACTCGTATCGCGGGGGTTGAAGCCCCCCGCTCTACTCTGGGGAGTCGGGAGTCGTTTTCGGAGATAATCCCGCGAAAATGATTCCCGATCCCGTCTCCGCACTCGAAGCCGTTTCCGCCGCGCGATGGCGCGTGGCGATGTCGCTGACCATCGCAATGATGGTCGCCTACTTCGGGTTCATTCTCCTCATCGCCTTCAACAAACCGCTGCTTGGATCGATCGTCGTTCCCGGGCTGAGTCTCGGTATGCTCCTCGGCGCCGTCGTCATCGTCATCGCCTGGGCGGTGACATGGGTGTATGTGCGCTGGGCCAACACGCACTACGACGCATCCGTCGATCGCCTCCGCCAATGACGCCGCTCGCTGCGCCGAACGCCGTCGCGATCGGGTTCTTCTTGCTCTTCATCGTGATGTCGCTCGGCATCACGGTGTGGGCATCGAGGAAGACGCGCACGGCCGAGCACTTCTACGCCGCGGGTCGCAGCGTCACCGCGTTTCAGAATGGGCTCGCTCTCGCCGGCGACTACATGAGCGCGGCAAGCTTTCTCGGCATCGCCGGACTGGTGGCGCTGTCGGGCTTCGACGGGTTGATCTATTCGATCGGCTTCCTCGTCGGCTGGCCGATCGTGACCTTCCTCATCGCTGAACCGCTGCGCAACCTCGGACGCTTCACGTTCGCCGACGTACTTGCTGCGCGCCTCATGCAGACGCCGATCCGCATCTCGGCGGCGATCGGATCGCTCGCGGTGATTGCCTTCTATCTCATCGCGCAGATGGTCGGCGCCGGGAATCTGATTCGTCTGCTGTTCGGACTTCCGTACGAAGCCGCGGTGGTGATCGTCGGGGCCGTCATGCTTGCGTATGTGCTCTTCGGCGGCATGATCGCGACCACGTGGGTCCAGATCATCAAGGCGCTGCTGCTTCTCTGTGGTGCCACGCTGCTCGCGGGACTCGTGCTGATGCGTTTCTCGTTCAACCCGCTGGCACTCTTTGGCGAGGCGGTGCGCACATACGGGCCCGGCGTGCTGGCGCCCGGCCGGCAGGTGACGGATCCGATCGATGCGGTCTCGCTCGGACTCGCGTTGATGCTTGGTACGGCCGGCCTGCCTCACATCCTGATGCGCTTCTACACCGTGCGCGACGCGCGCACGGCGCGAACGTCGGTCGGCTATGCGACGGCGTTCATCGGGTTCTTCTATCTCCTGACGTTCGTGCTCGGTTTCGGCGCGATGGTGATCATCGGCCGCGACGCCATCACCAAGATCGATGCGGGCGGCAACATGGCCGCGCCTCTTCTCGCAGAGGCCGTCGGCGGGACGCCGTTCCTCGGGTTCATTGCCGCGGTCGCGTTTGCGACGATCCTCGCGGTGGTCGCCGGCCTCACGCTGTCTGGGGCGGCGACACTCTCGCACGATCTGTGGGTGAGTGTGTTTCGAGGCCCGAAAGCCGACGAGCGCGAACAGCTCGTGGTGGCCCGCGTGGCCACGGTGATTCTGGCCATCGTCTCGATCGTGCTTGGCATCGCCTTCAAGGGTCAGAATGTCGCCTACATGGTCGGCCTCGCCTTCGCGATCGCCGCGAGCGCGAACTTTCCGGCGCTCGTGCTCGCGATCTTCTGGCCGCGCCTCACGACAGCAGCTGCGTGCCTCAGCATGATTGCTGGCACCGTGAGCACGCTGACGCTCATCTGGCTGTCGCCGACCATTCAGGTCGACATCCTTCATCACGCCAGCGCGTCGTTCCCGCTCAGGAACCCAGGCATCGTGACGATTCCACTCGCGTTCGCGGTGGCGATTCTCGTCTCGGTTCTGCGGCCGGTTGCCTCCGAAGCGCGCCGCTTTGCCGAGCTCGAACGACAGCTGCACGTCGGTGTCGAGTAACGACGGAGCCTCGACGTCGCGATCGCCGCGAACGACAGGGCTTATCGCCGCCCTCGTCGTGCTCATCGTCATCGCCGCTGTGCTGCTGGTCGTGTTGCTGCGGCGTCCGTCGGCGCTTCCCGCACCTGGAACTGCTGCCTATGAGCAGACGACGCGAGCCTTCTATCACGGGCTCGCGGCCTTGGAAGTCGGACTGCTCGATGACGCGCGTCAGCAGTTCACGAGCGCGACCATGCTCGTGCCGGATGAGCCCGCATCGTGGGCGAATCTCGGAGTCACCGATCTACGTCTGGGAGAACTCGATCAGGCTGTGCAGCCGATCGAGCGCGCGCTCGCGTTGGCCCCGAAGAACGCCGATATGGTGTTGCTGGCCGGCCGCATGGAGATCGCGCGTGGACGTCTGGATCAAGGGCTGGTGCGGTTGCGACAGGCGGTGATGCTCGAGCCGCGCGGATTGCGCGCCCACTTCGCGCTTGCCGAAGAATTGACGCGGCTGTCGACGAACGAAGCCGATGTCGAAGCACAAGGATTGCTCGACGAGTTGGTCAAGCGCGCGCCGACCAATCTCGCGGTGTTGATCGAGCGCGCGCGCCTCGCCGCGCGGCGCAAGGATGCCGCGCGATTGCGCGAATCGGTCAATGCACTTGGCCGGCAATCGGAAACGTGGTCGACGCAGGCCAAGGAGCAGTTCACCGCTCTTCAACGCACGGCGCAGGAAGGCGCGTTCGAAGACGCCCAACGAACGACGACTATCCTGCGCAATGTGCTCGCGCGAGTGCCGGCGTTTGCCGAAAGCCTCGCTGCGGTCCGGACCGCGTCTGAGCTCATCGCCGAGCCCTTCGATCGGTTTCTCGTGCTGGATCCGGCGATCGCGTTGCCGTCGCCGGAGGACACGTCGCTCGCGTTCGCCGTTGAGCCGGTCGGCAGTCCACCGAGAGACGCTTCAGTCGCTGCGATGACGTTCCCCCTCGACGTCGAGGGTACGCCGGGGCTCGTCACCTTCGATCCGGTCAGCGTTCAGCGCATCGATGGTGACGGAATCTCTTTCTTCCCGCCACTCCCAGCGACAGCAGGTGTGTCGGTTCGGCCATTGCCGTCCAGCGTCGCCGCGCTCGATTGGAATCACGATTTCCGAACTGATCTCGTAGTCGTCGGGCAAGGCGTTGTCAGGCTTTTGCTTCAAGCTGAGAACGGGACGTTCAACGATGCGACGACCGAAGCCTCCGCGGGCTCCGCCGTGACCTGCGACTGCGTGGCGGCGTGGCCTGCGGACGTCGAGATGGACGGCGATCTCGATGTCGTCGTCGCGACTCGCGACGATGCGCCGTTCGTGCTGCGCAACAACGGTGACGGCACCTGGCGTGTCGAGCATCCGTTCGTCGGCCTGTCGCGCGTGCGCGGGTTCGTCTGGGCCGACGTCGATCGCGATGGCGATCCCGACGCGGTGTTTCTCGACGTCAGCGGTGAGATTCATGTCTACACCAACCGTCAGGCGGGGCAGTTCGACCAGGTGGCGCGTGTCGGCGGTGTCACCGGTGTAGCGGCGATTGCGGCCGGCGATGTCAACGCCGACGGTGCATTTGACATCCTTGCGTACGACGCGTCGGGGACAGTGCGGCGCATCAGCCGCGTCGGCGACGCGTGGGTCGCGCGGCAGATCGCAACTGGTCAGCCGCTGACCAACGCTGCTCCCGGAAACCAGCGGCTCATCGTCGCCGACCTCGACAACAATGGGGCACTCGACGTGCTCGTGTCGGGCGGCGGCCAGTCTCGTATCTGGCTCGGCGGCGCCGATCTCGAGCTGCACGCGCTCGCCGCGTCGCCGGCCGCCGATATCTTCTCGATTGCCGACCTCAATCGCGATGGCCGGCTCGATCTCATAGGAATCGCGAACGGGACGGCATCGCGATTCATGTCCAAGGGCTCGCTGACGTACCACTGGAAAGACGTGCGAGTGCGCGCTCAGCAGAACGCCGGCGACCAACGCATCAACTCGTTTGGCGTCGGAGGACAGATCACCGTCAGGTCGGGCCTTCTCGTGCAGACACAGATCATGACCGGTGCACCGATGCACTTCGGCCTCGGCACCCACACCGGCATCGATGTCGCGCGCATCGTCTGGCCGAACGGGGTTCCGCAGGCGGAGTTCCGCACAGGCGTGGACGATGCGATCGTCGCCGAGCAACGGTTGAAAGGATCGTGTCCGTGGGTATTCGGGTGGGACGGACAGCGCATCTCGTTCGTCACCGATTTCCTGTGGCGTTCGCCGCTCGGTCTTCGCATCAACGCACAGGACACGGCCGGTGTGACGCAGACCGAGGACTGGGTGCGCATTCGTGGCGATCGACTACGGCCGCACGACGGCACCTATGACGTTCGCATCACCGCTGAATTGTGGGAGACGCACTTCGTCGATCACCTGTCGCTGATGGTCGTCGACCATCCCGAGGGCACGGACGCGTACGTCGACGAGCGGTTCTCGCCCGCGCACCCACCGTCGCTCGACGTCAAGGCGTTCCGAACGCCGCAGCCCATTCCGCAGGCATGGGACGATCGCGGACGCGACGTGACGGCGCTCGTCGCGGATGCCGATGGTCGATATCTGGCGTCGTTCGACCGTGGTGCATACCAAGGCATCGCGCGCGATCACTTCGTCGAGTTCGAGAGTGGACGAGCAATTGGTGCGGCGCCTCTGACGTTGATTGCGAGCGGATGGATCTATCCGACCGACAGCAGCATCAACGTGGCGATCGGGCAGGGCAGCCGCGAGCGCCCGAGCCCGGTGATGCTCGAAGCGCAAGATCCGTCCGGGGCCTGGATGGTCGTGAATCCTGATGTTGGTTTCCCCGCTGGCAAGAACAAGACGATGCTGATCGATCTGCGCGGGCGGGCCGGTGCGCATCGCTTCCGTCTGCGGACGAATCTCGAGATCTACTGGGATCGACTGGCGGTTGCCGAACCGGCGAGCACGTCGATGAGTACGACGCGACTCCAGGCCTCGTCCGCCGACCTCCGCTTCCGCGGCTACTCACAGACGATCTCGCCGCGCGGAGACGCGCCGGAAACACCGATCTACGATCGCCTTGCGAATACGACGGAGCGGTGGCGCGATCTCGCCGGCTACTACACGCGATTCGGTAGTGTGAAAGAACTATTGGCCGGTGTCGACGATCGGTATGTGATCATGAATGCGGGCGACGAGTTGCGGTTGCGTTTTCCGGAACAGCCCGCACCGAAGCCCGGCTGGCGGCGCGACTTCGTGCTGATCGGCGACGGGTGGGAAAAGGACGGCGACTACAACACGAGCTTCTCGGAGACGGTGTTGCCGCTGCCGTCTCACGATCGTCCCGATTACGGCGCACCTCGCACCGTACTCGCGCTCGAGGACGATCCGGTGTATCGCCGCCATCCGGACGACTGGGTGAACTACCACACGCGCTACGTGAGGCCCGACCGGTTCATCAGGGCGCTGCGGACACCGTAGAGGATCGATTGTGATGGGTCGTCAACGCGTCGCATGGGTGGTGTGGACGCTCATGCTGATCGCGTCCCTTGTCGTCGTGCGTGCGCTGAATCAGCGCGCGGCCGCGGTGACGTCTGACGATGCAGGTGCCGCCGACGCACGATTCGGCTTCACGCTCAAGGAATCGGCAAAGCGTCTGGGCGTCGACGTCGTGCATCGCGGCCCGACCTTCGACGCACGCCTCAATCACATCATGCCGCAGGTGGCCGCGATGGGCGCCGCAGTGGCTGTCGTCGATTTCGATCGCGACGGCTGGCAGGACCTCTACGTCACCAACAGCGGCGAAGGCAGCCTGAATCATCTCTATCGCAACAAGGGCGACGGCACCTTCGTCGACGTCGCTGCCGCCGTTGCACTCGCTGACGTGAACCAGCAGGACAGCGGCGTGTCGATGGGATCGGTGTGGGGCGACTACGACAACGACGGCTGGGACGATCTGCTGCTCTATCGCTACGGCCGCCCCGAGCTCTTTCACAACGATCAGGGCCGCCATTTCACGCCGGTCGGCGAGCGCGCGGGTTTGCCGGCGTGGGTGAACGCGAACAGCGCCACATGGCTCGACTACGACCGCGACGGCCGGCTCGATCTGTTCATCGCCGGTTACTGGCCCGACACCGTGAACCTGTGGAAGCTCGAGACGACGAAGATCATGCCGGAGAGCTTCGAGTACGCCAACAACGGCGGACGAAAGTATCTGCTTCACAATCGCGGCGACGGTACGTTCGAGGACACGACCGAGGCGATGGGCATCACCAGCCATCGATGGACGTTGGCGGTCGTCGCTGCCGATCTGCACGGAACCGGATATCCCGATCTGTTCGTCGCCAACGACTACGGTGTATCGGAGCTGTTCGCGAACCAGGGCGGCAAGCGCTTCGTCGATCTGGCACCGCAGTCTGGCGTCGGCCGCGCGCCGAAGAGCGGCATGAACGCCGCGGTCGGCGACGTGTTCAACGACGGCCGGCTGGCGATCTACAAGACCAACATCTCCGAGCCCGGCGTGCTGGTGCAGGGCAATGATTTGTGGGTGCCCCAGGATAGGGCCACGGTCAAAGGGCACGGGTCAAAGGCCGAGATCGCGGAGTACGAGAACCTGGCGACGAGCATGGGCGTCGATCTCGGCGGCTGGAGCTGGGGGGCGCAGTTCGGCGATCTGAACAACGACGGCACGCAGGACATCTACCTCACCAACGGGTATGTGTCGGCTGGTGAGCGGAGCAGCTACTGGTACGACTTCGCGGTCATCGCCGTCGGGCACAGCCAGATCATCGGCGATGCGGTCAACTGGCCGGCGATGAAGGGACGCAGTCTGTCGGGATATCAGCGCAAGCGCGTGTGGTTGAACGACGGTCTCGGACGCTTCACCGAGGTGGCGCAAGTCGTCGGCGTGCACGATACCTATGACGGACGGGCTGTGGCGCTTGCCGATCTCCGCAACCGCGGCGCGCTCGATGTGATCGTCGCCAACCAGCGCGGTCCACTGCTCGTGTATCAGAACCAGGTCGATCCCGGTCGTCATTGGCTGCAGTTCGATCTCGAGGGCGGCCGCAGCAATCGCAGCGCGATCGGTGCACGCGTCGAGCTGCAGTGGACGGGGCACGTCCAGGTACAGGAAGTGGCGGCGGCCAGCGGCTTCAGCGCGCAGAATCAGCACCCGCTCCACTTCGGACTCGGCGTTTCGACGGCTGTCGATCGCGCCGTCATTCGCTGGCCCTCAGGGACCGTGCAGACGATCGATCATCCCGCGATCGACACGCGCCACCACGTGAAAGAACCCGATGGCAACTGACGCGCAGACGCTGGCGTCGACTGCGCCGGGGCCGCGCCGGTTGCTGACGCTCGACAACCGCTATTTGCCGCCGCTGCTCATCACGTCGATCCTCCTCGGCGCGCAGTTCTCGTTCGGCATCCTCGAGGGATGGGAGCGGACGGGACTGGCAATCGTCACGGCGATCGGCGCCGAGCTGATCATGGGCCGGATCACCTACGGCGCCTGGCCGCATCCGGCCAGCGCGTACATCAGCGGCATCAGCGCCGGCATCCTGGTGCGGTCGCCGTTCCTGTGGCCCTACTTCCTGACCAGCCTGATCTCGATCACCTCGAAGTACGTGCTCCGTGTGAAAGGCCGCCACCTCTGGAACCCGACGAACTTCGGCGTCAGCGCGGTGGTGTTCCTGGCACCAGCGGCCGTGACGGTGCTGAGCATTCAGTGGGGCAACGTCGTCGCGCCGATGGTGATCATCTGGGTGCTCGGGTCGGTGATCGTCTGGCGCGTGGGCCGCGCGCACATTTCGGCCACCTACGTCGCGTCGTTTCTGCTGTTCTCGTTCGTGCGCAGCGCGATCACCGGCACGCCGTGGCTCGCCGCCGTGGCTCCGATTACTGGACCGATGTATCAGCTGTTCATCTTCTTCATGGTCACCGATCCGAAGACCACCGTGCGATCGCGGATGGGGCAGTGCGTCGTCGTCTTCCTCGTGGCGTTCGTCGAGATGCTGCTGCGGCTGCGCGAGGTGCTCTACGCGCCCTTCTACGCCCTCTTCATCGTCGGACCGATCGCGATGCTGGTGCAGATCATGGTGGATTCCAGGAAGACAGCAGCGCGAACAGCTCCTCTCGTTTGAAGAACACGGCCCAGTTGATGGCGTCACCCTCGTGTTTGGTGTCGCGTATTCGTGGATCGGCGCCTGCGTTCAGGAGCAGCCGGGCGATGTCGATGCGGTTCTGCATGACGGCAAGATGCAAGGCAGTGACGTCGCTGTCCCAGTGAGCCCATCGTACGTTGGGGTTTGCACCCTGCTTCAAGAGCCATTCGACGGCGACCGTGTCGCCGCGCTTGGTGAGCAGGTGAAGCGCTCCACCCTTGTCGATCAACTGACGGTTCGCCGCAACGATTCGGGACGCCAGATCCCAGTCGCGCAGCACCGCTGCGGCCACCAGATCCATCGCGCCCACGTTCAAGGGCCGGCGTCCGCGAGCGGCGCTCTCAATTTCGGCGAGCGTCATCTCGCGGATCTTCGTCATCACCGGACGATCGATTTCGAGATTGCTCGCGTAGACCGCGACCGGCATGCCGCCGCCGTCGACTGACAACGGGTCGGCGCCGAGCGACAGCAGCAGCTCCACCATCTGCGGCCGATTCATCGCCACCGCAAAGTGGAGCGGTGTGCGGTTGTTCTCGTTGCGGCTCTGACGCTGGTTCAGCGTCGAGGGATCGGCAGCGATGATGCGGCGGACTTCGTCGGCGAGGTTCATCGCGACCGCCGAGAAGATGTGATGACGCGCGCCGCGGCTGATCAGGAAATCGACGACCTGCCGATGCGCATCGTCGTCGCAGCCGTCCCAACACGAGGCCCAGCCGATCACGCCTCCCATATGGTCGTCGCCCTCGCCGATGACATCGCCGCCGGCGTCGGCCAGCCGTTGCACCATGGTGAGGTTGCCTTGTGCGGCCACCCAATGCATCGCGTAGGTGTTGTCGCCCTTCTCGCGATAGTTCACGTCGAGGCCGCGCGCGAGCAGCGCTTCCACCGCGGCGACACTGCCGCTCTGCGCAGCGGGAAAGAGCAGCGACGCCTCGTACGGCGGTACTTTTAGATGAAGCTTGTCCGGATGCTGGTCGAGTAGCGCTCGTAGCCGCTCGACCTCACCGTTCTTCGCGCTCTCGATGATCTGTTCCTCGACGTCCATAGTGACAGTGTAGGCCGGGCCTGGTTTGTAGGCCCGGCGGAAATGACTCGACGCGCTTCAATGCTTCGCGATGAAGTCGAGCACGACCTTGTTGAAGGCGTCGGGCTGTTCCCAGTACGCCGAGTGGCCGGCTTCGGCGATGACCTTCGATTGCGATCCTTTCACATGCGACGCGAACATCCGCATGATCGACGGCGGTGCGAACAGGTCAGCGTCGCCAGTCAGCAGTAGCGTAGGCGTCTTGATCGTCTCGAGTGCAGCAAACGTCACGCGGTTGCGAAACGTCTGCGCCGGCGGCGTGCCGTTCGGCCGCGCCGTATGTTCGAGCTCTTTCCAGCGCTCCCAGCCCGCGGCATTCGACGCACGGTAGGACGGCCCGAGCTCGCGAATGTCCGGCGGCATCGCGGCGAATTCCGGGGGACGCATCCGTCGCTGCAGTTCGAGGTAGTTCTCGTCCTGCACACCACCGATGCTGCTGGCGACGACCAGGGTCCTCAATCGATCGGGAAATGACAGTGCGAAATCCCACGCGACGAAGCCGCCTGCGGCGGTCCCGACCAGGTGTACGCGGTCGATGTGCAAGGCGTCGAGCAAGCCTCGGAGATCGTCGGCGCCCGTGCCCGGTTGTGGGCCGTTTGCGTCGATCGTCGATTTACCAAATCCCCGGCGGTCGTAGGTAATCACTCGGAATCCGCGGCCGGTGAACGCGGGACGCTGATACTCCCAGACGCGGCTGCTGCCGGTGGCCGCGTGCACGAAGACGACTGCAGAACCGCTCCCGCCGCTGTCGGTGTACGAGAGGTGCACGCCAGGTAGATCGGCCGATCCTTCACGCGCCGATGCGGATGTCTGACCGGACGTGTGGCCCTGATTGACGGTCATGGCTGCGACCAGTACGACGGCTGGGAGAAGGGGGCTGCTGCGGAGCGGACGCATGGACGTCAATCTACACCTTCTTGACCGGGTGATTGGGGGAGTGTATGTACCGCGCATGATTACCGCGCTTACCGTCATGTTGCTGAGTGCCCATGCCGGTGCGACATCGTGCGAGAAGCTCGCATCGCTTGCGCTGCCGAATACGACCATCACATCGGCGCAGCTCGTGCCTGCCGGGCCGTTCACGCCGCCCGCGCAGGGCGGCCCTCCGGGCGGACCGGTTGCCGCACCCGCTCCGAATGCCGCCGGCGGCCGAGGCGGTGCTGGTGGTCGAGGACAGGGACCTGGTGGCGGCGCTCCACCGGTAGTGCTGCCAGCGCATTGCCGCGTGCAGGCGGTGCTCGCGCCATCGCCGGATTCGCACATCGAGATCGAAGTGTGGCTGCCTGCTGAGAACTGGAACGGAAAGTTTCAGGCCGTCGGCAACGGCGGATGGGCGGGCATCATCAGTTATCCCGCATTGGCAACGGCGCTGCAGGAAGGCTACGCCACCGCATCGACCGACACCGGCCACAAGGGTGGCAACGCTCTCTTCGCGATCGGTCATCCCGAGAAGCTGCTCGACTTCGCCTACCGCGCGGTTCACGAGATGACCGTGCAGTCGAAGTCGATCATCTCGTCGTACTACGGCCGCGCACCGAGGCTCTCGTATTGGAATGGGTGCTCGACTGGTGGACGGCAGGGATTGATGTCGGCGCAGAAGTATCCCGACGACTTCGATGCGATTCTCGCCGGCGCGCCGGCGAACTATCAGACCCATCTGCATGCCTGGGATCTGTCGGTCGCCGTTCCAGCCCTCACGGATCCGGCGTCGGCGATTCCCGCAGCGAAGCTCACGCTGATCAACAACGCAGCAGTGAAGGCATGCGACGCGAAGGATGGCGTCAAGGACGGACTGATCAACGATCCGCGCGCCTGCTCGTTCGACGTCGCAACGCTCGCGTGCAAGTCGGGCGACGCCGCGGACTGCTTGACGCCGGGGCAAGTCGCGCAAGCGAAGCGCGCCTATACCGCGGCGAAGACCGCGAGCGGTGAAACGGTATTCCCTGGAAAAGATCCAGGCAGTGAAACCGGATGGACGGCCTTCGTTGGCAACAATCCGCAGGCACCAGGCGTATCCGTTGGATCCTTCCAGGTCGCGTACGGTGATGCGAACTGGGACGCGCGCACCTTCAACCTCGATCGCGATCTGAAGGTCGTCGACGAAAAAGTCGGCACGCCGGTGAATGCAATCAATCCCGACCTGCGCGCGTTCAAGGCGCGCGGCGGCAAGCTGCTCCTCTATCACGGCTGGAACGACACGGCGATCTCCGCCGGCAACACCATCAACTACTACGCGAGCGTGCTTGCCAAGATGGGAAAGAACCAGGACGACTGGATTCGCCTCTTCATGGCGCCAGGCATGCAGCACTGCGGCAACGGACCGGGCCCGAATCAGGTGAACTGGATGGCGTTCCTCGAGCGCTGGCGCGAAAGCGGAAGCGCACCCGATCGCGTCGACGCCGCGCACGTCACGAACAACCGCATCGACATGACGCGGCCGCTGTGCCCCTATCCGCAGGTGGCGCAGTACAAGGGAGTGGGGAGTACGAACGACGCGGCTAACTTCGTCTGTAAGCAACCCTGACAAGGGCGCGGTGCTTCGCACCGCGTGGGGCGCCGCCCTTCGGGCGGCGTAGGGCCGGTCCGCCTTCGCCTTCGGCTTCGGTGGACCGGTGGGGCGCGGCCTCATGGCGGCGTGAGAAGACGCGCCCTTGGCCACGTGTTCTCGAAGAAGGAAAGGGTTCGGCCCACCGCGCGAAGCGCGGCCCCACGTCGCGCCGTAGCCGAGGCGAAGGCGGACGCCCCAC
>Ga0075423_10004794_pt1 | contig 12570 bp, 4 predicted proteins | sample SoiMethybrSBSTD2_FD_80114 | JGI IMG/M metagenome (GOLD analysis project Ga0075423, IMG submission 80114) | Bulk soil microbial communities from a Populus tree surrounding site in Tennessee, USA - Soil MetaG P. TD hybrid SBSTD2 | ecosystem: Environmental > Terrestrial > Soil > Tree plantation...
CTCCCGTCTGGGTGCTGGTGCTCGACGCCGAAACACCGCCGACGTCGCGCCGCGCCGCGCGCTACGCCGTGGCGCGGGCGCTCAACCGCCAGCGCGTCGCCGAGGCCGTGAGCCCGCTCGCCATCACCTGGCGCAGCTTCGCGCCCGTGGGTCCGCCGCAGGCGACCGCCCCCGGCTTCGATCCCCTGGCCGCCGAGGCGGCGCTCCAGTCCGATCGCCGCCGCGGCGGCATCCCGCTCGCCATCGACGTGCCGATGGGGAGCCCCGAGCTCGCGGCTTCGCGAGCCTTCCTCGCCGATTTCGGCCGCGCCTCCATCTACGGAGAGATCCGTCCGCGCGCGCGCGCCGGGTTCCGGCGATCGATCTCGACGCGCCGGGGCTCGAGGGCGGCTCTCCTCGTGTGGCGTCCGCCGACGCGGGACGCGATCGACGGCATGGCCGAGTGGCTGCTCAATCGCTGGATGGACGATCGGTGGGGCGGGAGTCTGGGGAACCTGCGCTCGCCCGGGCTCGACTCGCTCCTCTTCCGCGCCCTGCGCGAGCCCACTACCGAGGGCCGGCAGGCGGTGCGCGCCGAGATCGAAGCCCAGCTCGCCGACGAGATTCCGTACGTTCCCGTAGCCCGCGTGCGCGATCTGGCCTATGCCCGCCGCGGGGTCACCGGGCTGTCGTTCCACCGCTTCTACGGCCTCGAGCTGGGCCGCGCCCGGGTCTCACGCTGAGACGTGAAATGACACGTCCAAGCGCAATCACCGCTTGACGTTCCCCTCAGGTTCCGGATACGCTTTTCGCGGTCAGGTTGGTCGCAAAACGAGCTCGACACCACGACACGGCACCCGATGACCGTATTGCTGCGGCCACAACCGCCTTGCTACGCCCTCCTTTTGGCGGTTGCCCGAGACTTTTTCCTATTCTCCCCCCTCGTCAGGAGCTCTGCATGCCGCGGCTGACCCCGTTGCGCCGTGCCATCCTCGTCTCGCTCGCCAGCATCACCCTCCTCGCCCCGCTCGCCTCCTCCGCCGTGGTCCGCACGTTCACGTTCTCTCCGGGCGACGTGCGCGTGGCCCGCGACGAGCATGGCGCCCGCCTCACGATCGAGGGCAGCCAGCCGTGGGGAACGGTGAAGGGTCCGGAGCTGCCGGCGGTCTCGGCTCTGATCGATCTGCCGGCCGGCACCCGAGCCACGCGCGTGACCGCGCGGGCCGTCGAGTTCGCCGCCCTGCCGAGCGTCGGCCGCGTGCGGCCGATGCAGCCGCCCTCGCTCGCCGACCTGCCGGCGGCCTGGTCGGAGCCCGATCCCGCGCTCTACGCCTCGACGGATTGGTCGCCTGGTGCTCTGGCCCAGCTCGGGCCGACGGGCGGCATGCGCGGCCGCGCCCTCGCCTCCGTGGTCCTTCAGCCGGTGCAGATCGTGCCGGCCACCGGAGAGGCGCGGGTCGCCACGCGCATCGAGGTCTCGGTGGAGACGGAGAGCGAGCCGGACGCCATCCAGCGCCGCCGCGTGGTCGCGGAATGGGAGGATCTGTTCGGCGGGCTCGACGTGGCCATGCGCAGCGCGCCGCCCTACGCGCGCCAGGGACTCACCGGCTTCCGTCCCATGATCCCGTCGCTCGACGCCGAGCGCGTGCAGCGGCCCGGCGATCCGCGGCCGTTCGCGCCCACGGCGCTGCCCTCGGTGGTCGGCAGCCCGGTGCAGTACCTGATCATCACGAACGCGGCGATGGAGTCCTCGTTCCAGTCGCTGGCCGACTGGAAGACCGAGCAGGGCGTGCCGGCGGTGGTCCGCACGACCGAGTTCATCAACGCCAACTATCCTTTTGGCGTCGATCTGGCCGAGCGCATCCGCCTGTTCATCCGCGACGCCTACGCGCAGTGGGGCACGGTCTGGGTGCTGCTCGGCGGCGACACGCCCGTGGTGCCGGTGCGCACCGTGCGCACGTCGTTCTTCGGTGGCAACAACCTGGTCACCGATCTCTACTATTCCGACCTCGACGGCAACTGGGACGCCGACGGCGACTCCCTGTTCGGCGAGGGCGACCTGGTGGGCGGCGACGGCCTCGACCTCTATCCCGACGTCTACGTGGGCCGGGCGCCCGTGCAGACGCCGGCCGAGGCGGCGCTGTGGGTGAACAAGGACCTCACCTACGACCGCACGCCGGCCAGCGGCTATCTGTGCAAGGCACTGTACTTCGCCGAGGTGCTGTTCCCGCAGGAGTGGCAGCCGGGCGACTCGATCGCCTCCGACGGCGCGTCCATCGCCCAGCACGCGGTCCAGCGCCTCTCCGGGTGCATGACGGCCACGCGTCTCTACCAGAACCACGTGCCCTATGCGGGGTCGCTCCCGCTCACCAAGAGGGCGGTGATCGACTCGGTCACGGCCGGCTACAACATCCTGCACCACGTGGGCCACGGCTTCCGCAACACGATGTCGTGCGGCGACTCGTCGCTCACCAACCCGGACGTGCTGCTGTTCGCCAACGCGCCCAAGTACTCGGGCCTGGTGTACGCCATCGACTGTACGTCCGCCGCCATCGACTTCGAGTCCATCGGCGAGGACTACCTGCTCGCCCCCAACGGCGGAGCGGTGAACAACGTCGGCTCGACCAACTTCGACTTCCCGGCCACCGGCGACGGCTACCAGAACGAGTTCTACGACCTCGTCTTCTCCGATGGCGTGACCCGGCTCGGGCAGACGCAGGCCATGCAGAAGCTGCCCTTCGTCGCCTTCAGCAACACCGACAACGTGCAGCGCTGGACCCAGTTCACGATCCTCCTCCTGGGCGATCCCCAGATCGAGCTGTGGACGAGCCAGCCCACGGCGCTGGGGGTCACGCATCCGTCGACCATGGCGCTGTCGGACACCTCGGTGACCGTGACCGTGCTCAAGAGCGGCGTACCGGCGGCCGGGGCCCTCGTCTGCCTGCAGAAGGGGACCGAGGACTACCGCGTGGGCACGACGAACGGCGCCGGGCAGATCACGCTCCCGTTCCGTCCCCAGACGCTCGGCGTGGCCAAGGTGACGGTGACGCTGCGCGACTGGCTGCCGTACCGCGGCACCCTGACCGTGACCCCCACGGCGTCAGCGGCGCTCGTGACGCGGGCCGTGGATCGCGTCCTCGACGACAGCGGCCTGGGCACCGATGCCAACGCCAACGGCGTGCTCGACGCCGGCGAGACCGTGAACCTCACGATCCCGGCGCGCAACGTCGGCTCGGCCGCCACCGGTGCGGTGAGCGGCACGCTGCTCTCGCTCGACCCGCGCGTCCAGGTGACGATCGGGGCCGGCACCTACGGGGTGATCGCCGGCAACACGACGCAGAACGGCACCACCTATCGCATCCACGTCAACCGTCCGAGCGTGCGTGACGGCGACGAGATGCGCCTGCGCCTGCGCCTCACCGACGGCACGGGCACGTGGGCCAACGACCAGATCCTGACCGTGCGGGCGCCGTCGCTGCGCCACGCCGCGCAATCGATGAGCGACGGCGGCACGGGCAACGGCGACCAGAACCTCGACGTGGGCGAGACCGCCACCTTCTCGGTGACCCTGCTCAACACCGGCGAGGGCTCGGCGCGCAACGTCTCGGCCCAGGTGCTGGCGGCCGTCTCCGGCCTCAACGTGCTCGACGGCACGTCGACCTACGGCTCGATCCCCGCCAAGGGGCAGGCCACGGGCGACACGTTCCAGGTGCAGAACGTCTCGGCCTCGAGCTCCGACCTCATCCTCGTGGTCTCGGACCAGTACGGCGAGCTGTACCGCCAGCGCATCAACTTCGGCGCCCCGGCGCCGGCCTCGGCGGTCGACGGCGCCGGCTCGGCCTCGGCGATCACCCTGGTGTGGACCAAGTCGCCGGCCGCCGACCTGTCGGGCTACAACATCTATCGCTCGTCCAATCCGGGCGGGCCGTGGACGAAGCGCAACTACATCGCGGACGGCCGCATCGCCTTCTACCGCGACGAGGGCCTGCCGCCGCTCACGCTCTACTACTATTACGTGACCGCCGTGGACTCGTCGTCGACCGAGTCGTCGCCCTCCGCCGTGATCTCGGCGAGCACGAATCCGCAGCTCCTGAACGGCTTCCCCATCCCCATGGGGCGCACCACGCCTTCCTCGCCGGTGATCGGCGACATCGAGAGGGACGGCCAGCTCGAGGTCGCCGTCGGATCCGACGTGCTGTACGTCTGGCACGCCGACGGCCACGCGCCGATCGATGCCGACGGCAGCGAGCGCACGTCGGGCGACTTCACGAACCAGGGCTCCTACTACGCCAGCGCGCCCGCCATCACCGATCTCGACAACGACGGCGTGATGGACATCGTGGCCCCGACGTACGACTCCAAGCAGCTGTTCGTGTTCGAGCCGGACGGCTCGACGAAGCCGGGCTTCCCGGTGGCGCTCGACACGCAGATCTGGTCCTCGCCGGCGTGCGGCGACATCGACGGCGATGGGATCAAGGAGATCGTGTTCACCGGCAACTCGAACGCCGTCTACTGCTTCAAGTCCAACGGCACCGAGTTCCGCGACGGCGACTCGACGCCCTCGACCATCGGCGTGTTCGCCACGATCGGGGCCGGGTTCAACTTCGGCAGCCCGGCGCTGGCCGATCTCGACGGCGACGGCAAGCTCGACATCATCGTCGCCGGCAAGGACGGGAAGATCTGGGCGTGGAAGTACACGGGGGCTCTGATCCCCGGCTTCCCCTACGGTCCGTTCTCGAGCTTCTCCGGCAGCCCGGCGGTGGGGGACATCGACAACGACGGCCAGCTCGAGATCGTCGTCCTCGACGAGGGCAACTCGCTGCACGTGGTGAAGCAGAACGGCTCGTCCGAGCCCGGCTTCCCCAAGACCGGCATCATGGGCGGCGGCAACTCGCGCACGCCCTCGCCGGCCCTCATCGACATGGACGGGGACGGCAAGCGTGAGATCGTGGTCGCGGGCACGGACGGCCTGCTGCGCATCTTCCGCTGGGATGGCTCCGTGTATCCGGGCTGGTCCGGCGTGCGCTTCTCGTCGAAGTTCTCGAACGCGACGGAGAGCTCGCCGGTGGGCGCCGACCTCGACGGGGACGGCCAGATCGAGATCCTCATGGGCTCCGAAGACGGTGATCTCGCCGGCTTCCGCTCCGACGGCTCGCCGCTCGCCGGATTCCCCATCCACCTCGACGGCGAGGTGCGCGGCACGCCGATGATCTGGGACTTCGACCAGAACGGCGGAGCCGACATCGTGCTCGCCGACTGGGACAAGAACCTCTACGTGTGGCAGTACCCGGGCACCTATCACCCGAACCCGTCGCGCGAGTGGGTGATGTTCCGCCACGACGGCGAGCGCACGGGACGCCTGGGCGCGCCCATCGTGGTGGCGGTCGAGCAGACCGCGATGCAGACCGTGGAGACGATCGAGGGCGGCGTCCGCCTGCGCTGGAAGCTGCCGACGGACGCCCTCGGCGGCCGCGGCGCCTGGCGCGCGTATCGCAAGGATGGCCCCGCCGGGGCCACGCCTTCGCGCCTCACCGCGGTGCCGGACGGCTACGTCGCCGTGGGCGACGGACCGCGCGCCGCCGACGTCGACGGGGCGATCGCGATCGAGGACTATCGCGTGGTCCCGGGCTCCACCTATTCGTACGTGCTGGCGCGCGTCGACGCCGGCCCGGGAGAAGCACCGCTGGCCTTCGGACCGTACGGCGTGCTGTCGCCGGGCGAAGCCCCGGCGCACGTCTACCTGACCTCGCCGTTCCCCAATCCGGGCGCCGGCTCGCAGACGCTGGCGTTCGGCTTGCCGGAGGGATTGCCGGCTGGCGCGCGCGCCACCATCGACCTCTACGACGTGCGCGGCAGCCTGGTGCGCCATCTCATGGACCGTCCGGCGACGCCCGGCCGCTACGTCGTGGCCTGGGATGGAAGGGACGGCGGCGGGCGCACCGTGGCCTCGGGCATGTACCTCGTCCGCTTCCGGGCCGGCCCGTACGACGTGCACCAGAGGATCGTGCGCCTCGGGCGCTAGTGTGCTAGCGTAGCCCCCGGTCGTCCGCCTCTCGCCCAGGCCACCTTCCCGGTGGCCTGCGGCGTTTCACGGCGGCACTCGATTCGAGGCATCCGTGTCCGATCCTTCCGTCCGCGTCCGTTTCGCGCCCAGCCCCACCGGCTCGCTGCACATCGGCGGGGCGCGCACGGCGCTGTTCAACTGGCTGTTCGCGCGCGGGCGCGGCGGCGTGGTGGCGCTGCGCAGCGAGGACACCGACATCGAGCGCTCGACCGCGGCCTCGGAGGCGGCGGTGCTCGACGACCTGCGCTGGCTGGGCATCGACTGGGACGAGGGGCCGGACACGGGCGGGCCGTTCGGTCCGTACCGGCAGAGCGAGCGCAAGGAGATCTATCGCGCCGAAGCCGAGCGTCTGGTGGCCGCGGGACAGGCCTATCCGTGCTTCTGCACGGACGAGGAGCTCGAGGCCCGCCGGCGCGCCGCCCAGGCCGCCGGCCGCACGCCGCAGTACGACGGCACGTGCCGCGATCTGGACGAGGAGGAGCGCGACGCGCGCCGGGCCGAGGGACGCCCCGAGAGCTTGCGCTTCCGCGTTCCCGGCGAGCCCGCGGTGGTGCGCGACCTCATTCGCGGCGACGTCGTGTTCCCCGCCGACGCCGTGGGCGACTTCGTGATCCTGCGCTCGAACGGGCTCCCCACGTACAATTTCGCCTGTGTCGTGGACGACGCCGCCATGCGCTTCACGCACGTGATCCGCGGCGAGGAGCACCTGTCGAACACCAATCGCCAGGTGTTCCTCTATCGCGCGCTCGGCCATCCCGAGCCCGCGTTCGCGCACATCTCGCTCATCTTGAACCCCGACCGCAGCAAGATGTCGAAGCGCTCGGGCGAGGCGGCGACGTTCGTGAGCGAGTTCCGCGCCCAGGGCTACCTGCCCGAGGCGCTGATCAACTTCCTCGCCCTCCTGGGCTGGTCGTGGGACGGCGAGCGCGAGATGTTCTCGCGCCAGGAGCTCACGGAGAAGTTCTCCCTCGAGCGCGTGAACGCCACGCCGGCGGTGTTCAATCGCGAGAAGCTCGAGTGGATGAACGGCCAGTACCTGCGCGCCATGCCGCTCGCCGAGCGCGCGACGCGCGTGCGCGCCTATCTGGCGGAGCGGGGGCGGCTGCCGGCGCGGCCGGACGCGGCGGAGTTCCTCGAGCGCGCCACGGCGGCGGTGGGCGACCGCCTCAAGACGCTGGCCGACGTCGAGGGCTACGCCGGATTCGCCTTCTCCGAGGCGTTCGACGTCGATCCCGCGGCGCGCGCCGAAGTGCTGGCCAAGGCCGGGGCGCGCGAGCGCCTGCTCGCGCTCGCCGAGCGCGTCGAGAAGGCGGAGCCGTTCACGGTCGAAGCACTCGAGGAGGCGGCGCGCGCGCTGGCGTCCGAGCTCGGCGTCAAGGCCGGCGATCTCTTCTTCCCGGCGCGCGTCGCGCTCACCGGGCGCAAGGTGGCGCCGGGATTGTTCGAAGTCATCCTGCTCCTGGGGAAGGAGCGCGCCGTGCGACGGTTGCGCGAGGCGGCGGCGTGGTGGGGCGAGAAGGCGGAAGAACCGGCGGCGCGATGAGCCGCGGCGGCTTGACAGCCCGCGTCACCGCTTCCTAATCTGCGGCCCGAAGCCGCTTTCACCGCGAAAATCGATTCTCGCTGCCCGGTGGTGTAACGGTAGCACGACTGGCTCTGGACCAGTTAGTCGAGGTTCGAATCCTTGCCGGGCAGCCAAGCACACGAAGAGCCGCCGGATCGCTCCGGCGGCTCTCGTCATTCTCAGGCGGAGGCGGGCTTCTTCTCCAGATTGGCGAACATGCGTCCGATGGCGATGGCGAGCACGAGCCAGATCACGATGAGCACCACGTTCACGAACGCGAACTGCTTCTGCGCGAAGCCGAGCCAGGTCGTCCCCGCGAACACCAATCCCGCCGAAAGCACATCGCCGAAGCGCACGAAGAACGTGTCGTTGGCCTGCTTGGCCTTATACTTGGCCTCGCGGCTGGTGGGCAGGTAGAGCGCGTTCTTGGTCGTGCTCTGCAGCGAGTAGTCGATCGAGTTCTCCGCCAGCTTGACGCCGCGGATGAGCGGCAGGATGGGGAGGAAGGCCATCGACAGGTAGCCGCCGAAGGCCACGAGCGGCAGCACGAGGAGCGCGACGCGCACGCCGAAGTACTTGAGGATGCGCGACACCAGGAACGCCTGGATGGCCGCCGACAGCAGGTTCACCAGGGTGAAGAAGTTGCCGTAGAACTCGCCGATCACCTTCTTCTCGTCCATGCCGGCCGCGGTGGCGCCATGCGTCGCCGTGAACACCGAGACCACGGTCTTGCCCAGGATGTACTCGCCCGTGGTGTTGACCAGGTTGTAGACCAGCATGAGCAGCCCGATGAACAGCAGGTACTTGTTGGAGAAGACGAGAGCGAACGCACTGCGTCCGCCGGCCGCGGGCTTGCCCTCGGCGGCCGCCCGGTCGCCCTCGGTGGCGCCGGCGTCCTCGGCCGACGCCTTGCGCTCGCGCACGTCGACGGCGTTGGTCAGGAAGAGGCAGAGCACGAGCAGCCCGGCGGCGCCCAGGAGGAACGGGTAGGGCCCGTAGTCCTTCACCAGCTGGCCGGTGACGAACGAGCCGGCGATGGCGCCGAGCGAGGCGCCGAAGCCGACGATGGCGAACAGCCGCTTGCCCTGGTCGACGGTGTAGACGTCGTTGGCGAACGCCCACAGCTGGGCGATGATCATCAGGTTGAAGATCCCCACCCAGATGAAGAACGCTACCCCGATGCCGACGCCCGCCTTGGCCAGAACGAAGAACGCGACCAGGCAGGCGATGAAGAACAGGGTCACGCTGTTGATCAGCTTGACCCGCGACACGCGCGACGCCAGCGCGCTGTACAGCGGCACCAGGATCATGAGGATCCCGGCGATCGCCGCCGCGGCGTAGCTCTTCACCTCCGCGCCGCCCGGCACGGTGAGGATGAGCGGCTCGCGAATCGTCTTGAGCAGGTAGTAGCTCGCGAGCAGCAGGAACAGGTTCAGCATGAGCAGGAGAGCGGTGACGGCCTCCCCGCCGCGCACGTCGGCGAACACGGAGAGCGCCCGGTCGAGCGCTCCCTTCGGTCCGCCACGGCCGGGTGCGAAGGCGTTGGATCCCGCGGTGGTCGCTCTCGTCGGCATGGGTCTCCTCCCGGTTCGGTTCCTCTAGCCTCGGGTGGGGGCCTTCTTGCGGACCGGCTTCTTCTTCGTCGTCTTCTGCGGCGGCGACGTCGACGGCGGGGGCGTGGTCAGGATCTTCTGGCTCGACGCCGCAGTGTCGGCCTTGGCCGCCACCGTCTGCCCCGGCTTCTCGCCTTCCTTGCTCGGCGTCGACGGTCCCTTCTGCGGCGGGATCGGCACCTTGTGCTGATCGATCTGCGGAATCCCGTAGCGCTTGAGATCGATCTGCACCTTGTCGATCAGCTTCGAGCTGCCGTCCTTCTCCACCGCGTAGGTATAGAACTCACCGCCCCCGAACCAAAGGCGCAGATGAATGTAGTGGAACGCCACGGCGGTGAGAACGTTGTCCTTCTTGATCGTGCCGCCGGCCACGTTGTACTGACTGAACAGGTCGGCGCTGGCCGGGTTGGGCGGGAGCTGGGTCAGCGGGGCGCCCGCGCCGCCGGTGGCGATGACCACCATGACGGCGTCCGGCCAGGTCATGAGCGCGCGCTCGTAGGCGTGCTCGTGGCCGCTGGCGATGACCGAAATACCGGTCTCGTGCAGGGCCCGCACCATGGTCTCGCGGCGGCGCTGCATGATCGAGTCGGCCTGCCACTCGACGCGGTGGAATCCGGCCGAGAACGGCGGATGGTGCATCATGATGACCGCAGGTCCGTTGTGCTCTCGCACCCGCTCCGTCAGCCAGTCGAACTGCTCCTTCGAATACGTGACGTGCAGGTCCTTGGTCCACCGATTTTGCGGATCGACGATGGGATTGGTGTCGATGGCGATGAAGCGCACCCAGCCGTCGGCGGTGTCGAAGCAGTAGTAGAGCCGGTCTCCGCCCACCGGCAGACCGGTCGCCGTGCGCCAGTTCTCGACCCCTTCGCGCGTATCGGTCCGCTCGTGATTGCCGGCCACCGGGAAGTAGGGCACGCGCGAGGACAGAGGCTTGATGATGCGCAGGAAGCGCATCCAGTGCGCCGGGACGCGCCCGTTCTTCACCAGGTCCCCGGTGTTGATCACCGCCGAGACCGCCTGGCCGTGCGCCTGGACCGAGTCGATGCGCGCGAGCATGGCGTTGACCACCGACTGCTCGCGTCCCCAGGTCGGATTGTGGGTCACGAGCGCGGGGATGTCGCGCCACAGGATGAAGTCGGGAAACGTCCCTTTGATGAGAACGAGCGGAACCGTGACCAGAGCCTTGAGGAACTTCACCGGATTGAGCGACAGACCGCCCTTCATGCGATCGAGGTCGTTGCTCAAGCGGCTGGTCCGATAGCCGGGACGGTTGTCGCCGTAGAGCATGATGTTGAGCGTATCGACCGTGTAACCGCCGCGCAGCCGTCCCAGATAGCGGCGCGACGAGTCGGCGGTGCCGGGGATGAAGCCGAGCAACGTGTCGCCGCCGAACAGAGGGCCGAAGCCTCCTCCGCCGCGCTCCTGGAGCTCCTCTTGGCTGCCGGGCGCGCGCCGGGTCTCGACCGGGGCGACGGTCTGCGGCTGGATTTTCAGAAGTCCGACGCGCGCGCAGCCGGTGAGCCCGAGCACCGCCAAGGCCAAGAGATAAGCGGCACGGCGGGCGCGGACGACGGTTCGCGAAGAGGGAGGGGAGGACACGGGAGTACGGGATGGCTCGGGGATGATCGGGGTGCGCATGCCGGTCCTTTCCAGCTCGACGTTCGAACTGCATCGTGGGGCGGCGACCAACCTCGGCCGTGCGGCCCGCCTGTTCGATGCCTTGGAAAATCCGGGGCACCCGCTCTCAGCAGCATACACGATCCGCCCCGGGGCGCCATTGTGTCGGTCGGGGCCCTCGGGTAGCTTGGATTTCGACGCCGCCCCGCGTCACGAGACGGCATCGTGCTAGCCCTCTTCGACATACTCGGCCGGCGGCTCGGGCTCGGGCCGCGCGAAGGGCGACTCCTGCTGCTCATGGGGGCGCTCGTCGGCACCCTCTTGGCGGCGTACACGCTCGCCAAGGTGATGCGCGACGCCCTGTTCCTCGCCGAGTACGGCGCGCTCGCCTTGCCCTACGGCTACGTGGCCGTGGCCGTGGCCTCCGCCTTCTTCGTCTGGCTCGAGCTACGCATGGCGCGGCGCTTCAGCCGCGCCGGCGCCACACGCATCACGCAGTACCTGGCCATCGCCGCGAGTCTCGCCGCGGCCGCCGCCTACCCGGTCGCGCGTCACGCCACGGCGGCAGCGCTCTACGTGTGGACCGGAAGCCAGGCGATCATGCTCCTGCCGCACTTCTGGGTGCTGGCGCTCGACATCTGGGACTCGCGCATGGCGCGGCGCGTGTTCCCATTCCTCAGCGGATGCGGACTCCTGGGCGGTCTGGCGGGAGGTGCGGTCGCCGGCTGGCTCACGCCGGTGGTGAAGCGCGTCGGACTGCTGTGGATCCTGGCGGGACTGTTCCTGCTCTCGCACCTGCTCACGCGCATCGTCGAGAGCGTGTCGCCCCGGCGCGCGCCGCGCGGGGAGATGGGGAGCGCGGGCACCGAGTGGCAGGTGTTCCTGCGCTCGCGCTACGTGCAGCTCCTGGCCGCCGGGCTCGCGCTCTCGGTGGCGGTGGGCACCCTGGTCGACTTCCAGTTCAAGTTCTTCGTGCAGAAGATCTTCCCTGATCCGCACGCGCTCACGCAGTTCCTCGGCCTGTTCCAGGCCGGGCTGAACGCGCTCGCGCTCCTGTTCCAGTTCGGCCTCGCCGGCTGGCTGTTGCAGCGCATGGGGCTCGCGGCCTCGACCGGGCTCCAGCCCCTGACCGTGCTCCTGTTCGCCTCGTGGTTGGCCGTGAGTGCCGGGGCCTGGGTGGTGATCGCCATGCGCTGGATCCAGGGTGTGGTCTTCCAGACGCTGGGAAAGTCGTCGTCGGAGATCTACTACTCGGCCATCCACCCGCGCGAGCGGCGACGCATCAAGCCGGCCATCGACACGCTGGTCGACCGCTGGGCCGATGCCCTGGTCGGTGTCCTGCTCATCGCCGTGCTCCGTTTCATGCGCGTTCCCTTTGCCGCCATCGCCGTCATCACCGCGGTGCTGGCCGGCGTCTGGCTCGTCGTCCTCTTCGCCTTGAACCGGCAGTTCGGCCGCGCCTTCGAGCAGGCGTTGAGCACGCGCTGGGTCGAGGCCGAGACCGCGGCCGAATGGGTCCGCCTGCCGTCGTCGAGGAAAGCGCTGATGGCCGCCCTCAAGAGCGACGACGAGCGCCGCGTGATGGCGGCGCTGGACCTTTCGGTGTACACGCGCGACCGCGGCGTGCGCCGCGCCGTCCCTCCGGCGCTCGAGCATGCCTCGACGGCGGTGCGTGCCGCCGCGGATCGCGACATGGAAGCGATGCGAAACGCCGAGGGGAAGACGAAGGA
>Ga0075423_10004797_pt1 | contig 12567 bp, 23 predicted proteins | sample SoiMethybrSBSTD2_FD_80114 | JGI IMG/M metagenome (GOLD analysis project Ga0075423, IMG submission 80114) | Bulk soil microbial communities from a Populus tree surrounding site in Tennessee, USA - Soil MetaG P. TD hybrid SBSTD2 | ecosystem: Environmental > Terrestrial > Soil > Tree plantation...
CACGGAGTTTCGTTCGAGGAGGCAGCAACGGTCTTCGGGGATCCCCTTTCGTTGACCATCGAGGATTCCCACCATCTGGAAACCGAGCGCCGGTTCATCATTATGGGCTTGTCGGTACGCGGACGCGTATTGGTCGTCGCGCACACCGAGCGCGTCGAACGAATCAGGATGATCAGCGCACGCATGGCCACTTCGGCTGAACGGCGACAATATGAAGAAAGCTAAGGCCAGAAGAGAGCATACGATGCAGAAAGAATACGACTTTTCCAAAGGAGTCCGAGGAAAGTACGCCAAGAGATATACAACCGGCGGCAACCTCGTCGTCCTCGACCCTGACGTTGCCAGGATTTTTCCCGATTCCGAGTCGGTGAACCGGGCCCTGCGGTCCATCGCAGGCGCTACCAAGTCCAAGCGCGGCAAGAAGAGCGCCTAAGGAGCCGAGCGAAAATGACAATTTACATCTCAGAACGAAGGCTGACCGGGCCTGCAGTGTTTGTCTCCCGGCTCTCTTTGCCTAACCTTGTCGCAACTGATGCGACCAAAGGATTTTTTCCATTGTCGAGCCCGAATCGATATCTACTTAGGCTGACCAGGCTTGCAATGTTGGCTTTTTATCGAGTTCCGTATAAACGTAGTTAGGCACATGTCAGAAGCAAAGGTTGCAATATGCTTCCCTTTTCGTGGCCCATGCTCATTTACTTCTCACTAGTTCTGAGTGTGCTAGGGGCGGTTCTCGGCCTGGGTGCTGGATTCGTGATTAACCACTTCTCCCTCCCGCGAACACCACTGATCTTTGGGGACCTCATACTCGGCGTTGTCGCAGCATTCGCGGCAACTTTCATTTCAGGATGGGCAGGAGAGGAAGTCGCAAACCCGGGTCAGGGCTTCCTAGTTTGGGACTCAACCTGGACCATCAAGCCATGGCGTACGACATTAGCCGACGGCGAACTGCTGCTTGCGGTCTTAATTGTCACGGGCTTGGTCGCTTCCTGGCACATTGTTTATCGCTTCAACAGTGCTGGTAATCGAGGTGCGAGTGGATCTAGGGGTTAACGTTGCAGTGCCTAACCCGCGCATTAAGCTGACGGCGTGCGGCACGCTTACGCATGGCACGAAGGGCCGGCGCTCGCACGCCGCAGCTTATCCGCATCGTTAGACGCACTAGAGGCAAGTAATGAAGAAGCTGGCCATCGACCTGCTGAAGACCGTCGGCCTGTACCTGGTAGTCGTAGTTGGGGGTGTACTCAGCTTTCTCTCTCTCGCTCCGGTGTTCGGGTACCTGCCTTACAGCGATCGTCCTGGGCCGGGGTGGTTTGGGAGATTTCCAGCTATTTCCTGGGCCGAGTTTTGGCATGGGGCCAGTTACCATTTCGGGTGGTCTGCTCTGCTGCTCCCGTATGCCGCTGTCTCCGGGTTCATCATGTTTCTAATTGTCCGAGTGCTCGAGCGTTTCCGGACGCCTCGGGTTGTCGTTGCCGTCGTCGGGGCTCTGCTCGGGGGCATTGTGAGTGGTTACATCGTGCTCGGCGTCGGCTGGTATATCGCCATCGCGGCCGCACCAGTGTATGTCGCCATGGTGCTCGGTCTCATATTTGGGGCGTTGCTTCTGCCGAGAAGGAGAGTCCGAGTTGAGCAGGGCGTCTAACCTCGGCTTGGAGCCGACGGTCTCGCGTGTCACGCTGCTTGCTAGGGAACGCAAGCGTCGCGCCACGCGGTCCGCGGCTCAACCCGGGCGTTAGGCGGTCGGAGAGTTTATGGTGAAGCGGTTTCTTCTTGTTATCGTTGGCCTGGCCGTAGGGCTGGCAATTGCTGGCCCATCGCGTCCAGTGGCAATTGGTCCGGCCGAGCTTTACTGGTTGATGAATCAGGCATGCTGGTACGGAGACCAACTATCCGTCCAGATGCTTCTTAAGGCAGGTGCCGATCCAACTGGTGTTAAGGGGTACACAGCATTTCATAAGTCCGAATATCAGCATGGGTACGAGCCATCGTGGCCAATTAACCAAGCGGCACTTGGTGGTCATGCCGAAGTTATCCGGCTGCTCTTGGCTGCCGGTGCTAAAGTCGACGCACCGGAAGACGAGGGGCAGACTGCCCTTATGCTCGCCGCTCATGAGGGTCATATGGGAGTCGTCAAACTGCTCCTGGAAGCAGGAGCGGACAAGACCTATCGGGCAGGCCCGGGGGAGTTTGTAGGCACCGCTGAAGAGGTAGCAGATCGTGCGGGGCACAAGCAAATTGGGGATTTTATTCGAAGCTTTGGTCAAAACTAAGCCGCCTAACCCCGGCTTGGAGCCGACGGCCAAAAGCTGGCCGCGGCTCAACCCGCATCGTTCGACAGACTGGAGATAAGAGGTTGGACGCAACGCAGCATGCGGTTCTAAAGGTCAATAGGTCGCAAGTGCTGCTTCGACTGTTTTTGGGGTTAGCTATCTTTGCGCTTGGGTGCTTCTATTTAGAACGTCACATCCCCGTTCGGCAGAGCGCCCTCCTGGTGGCGCCGGTCATGCTGCTTGTTGCTGTACGCCCGGTATATTTGCTTGTCACGGGACGTGCCGTGGAGTGTTCGACCGAAGGCCTGTTGGATCATACCGCGGGCCTCGGATTCTTGCCTTGGTCTGAGGTTCGAGCTGCCCGAAGTCGACCTTATATGTTTGGTCAAGTTGTCGAGCTTGAACTCTACGACACCGATCGGGTTCTAAAGCGGTTTTCACCTCCGAAGTCCTGGCTATGGCGGTACAACTTAAGAAAAGCATTTCGAGGCTTGCCGATCATGGCATTCTACGTCGCTGGGGGTGCCACGGCGGTGCTCGAAGCTATTAGTGGTGCTGCGCCAAGCAAAGTGGCTGTCGAACATGCGCATTAAGCTGACGGCGTGCGGCAGGCTCGCAAACGGCAAGAAACGTTGGCGCGCGCACGCCGCAGCTTATCCGCGGCGTTAGCCATGCAGATGAGCGACCAAGCATTCAGGGAGTTCAGGGGAATCCAGTCTGCTGCGGAAGCACTGCTTGCCCAGCTTGCGAGTGGTGAGGTCCAAGTTGATGATCGAGCCTTGGCTCTGCTGGAGAACTTGGCATCTTCAGGTGCCAAACTCGCGTACAGTCAGGGCTGTCTTGACCTTGAGTCTGCGCAAATGCACAACCTCATTGCCTGGTGTGATCACCTTAACGAAAGTGAGTGGAAGTCGCGATTCGAAGCAGCCCTTCGCGTTTCACCACTTCGATCTCCATGGTAGTGCGCGAGAATTGGTGCATGCTGCCGGAGCTATTGTTCTCTTCATGCCGTACTCCTTGATGTCGCTATCTGTTAGACCTGCGCGGGGGTCGGGCGATGCTAAGAGCTTTGAGGGAAATCGAGTTTGCAATTTGATGGCTAACCCGCGCATTAAGCTGACGGCGTGCGGCACTTTCACACACGGCAAGAAGCGCCGGCGCTCGCACGCCGCAGCTTATCCGCATCGTTAGACAGCCACAAATGCCGGGTTTTGTATTTGAGTGAATCAGTTTGGGAACGTCGGAGGGTCATGCTGGTATGAAAGCTGAGAAGTGGGTAGAACACATCCAGGAGCGATCCAAGCGATGGCTAAGTCTCACGCCGGACCAACGTCTTGAACTCGGCCTTGCGCTCCTCCGGCGAACGGACCGTAAGACCGAGGGGCTGGAACGCCTTCGGAAATTCTTCCCTTCAGCTCCAGAAGAAATGCTTCAGACAGCTGCATGGCACCTCTACAGTGAGGCTCCTCGGGCAGCCGTTGATTTCTTAGCCGAAATCGAGTTGACCCTCCGTGACGACGATCCTCATTTTCACGGTCCGGCTGGTGTGGACCTTCTGTACCACTTTTACAACTTTCTCCAGTTCCGGGCTCTCGTTCCGCGTGGTGGAGCAGGTCTCCTGGAGTGTGTCGAGGAGCTCCAGGAATTTGTGGAAAGTGGGGACAAGGAGGGTGCCCTCGCGCACCTGAAGACTCTGACCGAGAAGTTAACTGCGAGCGAAGGGGCACCAGATTTTGATTGAAGATGCTGTCTAACCCGCCCTTGAACCTGACGGGCGCACAAAACGCGCCCGCAGGTTAACGGCAATCGTTAGGCTTCCAGAAAGTGGGTTCCAAGGTATGCTGAGCGGGGTTGCTGTCTTGGCTGTGCTGACCACATTCGTGGGTGTGGGCCAGGTACTGAGTTCGGAGTGCCCAGCTTCGATAGTTCTCGATAGCACGCAATTCAAATGGTCAAACTCGGTGAGTCCTTGGCTTATCAGTTCAGGGCCGACCTCTGTCTATTTGCTCCACCCATCCGACGGGGGGTTTGGCTATTCAGTTGAACGCATAGGAGAGGTAGTCGGCGGTGGAGAGGCGCGAGCTCCTGACATGGTTACACTCCTTCGCACGGATCTCGATTCGCGGATTGAGAAGCTTTCTTTCGCCAACCCCGGGCTCCTCGGAGTCCACTGGCGAGAGGTCGGCGTGGCGGAGTCTTCAGGTGGCGACGAATTCACTGTTACCCCAGGGGTGTACCGATTGAGCATCTTAGTCTCTGGTTCGAAGCCGAAGGTGAAGAGTGAGGGTCTCCACCTGTGTCGCATCTATTCGCAGACATTCCTTCTAACTGAAAGTGAGCGATGGGTGCCGTTCCACTGATATGAAGCCTAACCCGCGCATTAAGCTGACGGCGTGCGGCACGCTCACGCATGGCAAGAGGCGCCGGCGCTCGCACGCCGCAGCTTATCCGCATCGTTAGGCCCACTGGCGAGCATGTGGGCTTTGGCTGAAAGATGTTGGCACCAGGATGGTTGGCTTGGTTCCATGCGTTGGTAGCTTGCTCGTGGGTGCCTCACTGGGCATGCCACTATTTTCGGCTCGAGACTCGATCGACGTTCCAGGTAGCCTCGTGGCGGTTTTCGCGTGTCGACAGCGTGCTAGCACTGTTGGTGTACGGAGTTCTTATTGGGTCCAACATTGCCGCAGTGGGCATATCAGGGGTGCGGTTCTGGGTTCTGCTGGTATCCGGGTTAGCGCACCTCAGTATTGGGTGTCTCCACTTGGTTCGGGTCGCTCGACCATTCGCGTTCGAGGTCTTCGGTCATGCTTGGTCAAGTAGCTCGTCATTCCGGGAGGCGGCACTGTCCCTCGGGTTTGGCGTGTTGTGCCTCGGGGTGGCATTCACAGTTGCAAGGCAAGGGGCCTAACCTCGGCTTGGAGCCGACGGCCAAAAGCTGGCCGCGGCTCAACCCGCATCGTTAGACGCGCGTGAATAAGTTCGAGGAATGGGAAATGGACTTAGATCTTCGCGTAGTTTCCGCGTCCGAACGACTGGACCGAATCGAATTCAATCCCGGATCCGAGTGGCTGGCTCATGCCATCCAGTTGGGATCCTATCGATGCCCCCACTGTGGGTGCCTTTCCGAGCTTCATACGGGTACCCTTCGGCAGCATGAGCACGACCGAAAGCACCTAGACCCATCACCGTGGGGCCAATCCTGCGCCAGGCTCAGACCGCTGGCTGCAGCTTGGGAGTGGTTTCTAGATTTCAGCTGCATGGGCTGTGGAGCTCCTGTCCGTCTTTTCTATGGGCACGGTGGTGAATACAGTATGGGGTCCCATAAGTATCGGTTGCTTGAAGTCGTCGAAACAGCTACCTGGTCTAAAGGGGATGAGGCCCCTTGGGTCAGTTCACAGGGGCGCGGCGTCTAACCCGCGCTTGAAGCTGACGGCGTGCGGCACGCGCTCGCACGGCAAGGAGCGCCGACTCACGCACGCCGCAGCTTAACCGCAGTCGTTATGCCGACACATAGATGATGACCGAGCATAGAGCTAATCCTGGCGTGAAATGGTGGGCGGTACTCCTAATCGCCCTTGTGGTGGTGTTGGCAGTGCCTTTGGGGCTGGTGTTGCTTGTTCTCTCTGGTCTGCTTTCTCTGGTCCTCCATATTGCAATCTGGACATTGTGGTGCCTGCGTGGCCGAAGTGTCCTACTCGTCTATTCTGATAGCCCCGTGTGGGGAGACTACATTAGGGAAAAGTTTCTGCCGTATTTTCAGCAGCGAGCTATCGTTCTCAACTGGTCCGAGCGACGGCGTTGGCAGTTTTCGCTCGCCCGTGTTGCCTTCTTTCATTTTGGTGGCGCGAGAGAATTCAACCCGTTAGCGGTTGTGTTTCGGCCGTTTCACCGGACACGCACCTTCCGGTTTTGGCAGCCATTCCGCGACTGGAAGCACGGACGTCCGGAGACGTTGGCCACGATGGAGCGCGAGTTGTTCGAGGTTGCAGGAATTATTCGGCCGGCGGCATAACCCGCCCTTGAACCTGACGGGCGCAAAGGACGCGCCCGCAGGTTAACGGCAATCGTTAGGTGGGCTGATAATGGGAAGTGGCATGAGCTCAAGTATCGTGGATGAGAGCATGTGGGCAAGTCTGCCTTCATGGGACATGCCAGCATTCCTTGGGGCCTACACGCTTCACGACTCGCATCTTGTCAGCGTTGAGATCCTCCCTTGGATCGGTGCTCTGGTCAGCATTCAGTGGGACCTGCACTGGAATCGGGTCGTCCCGTCCGATCATGAAAGCCTGGTCATTCGGTTTTCGACCCCCTATTCCGTCCGTTGGACCCAAGGAGCTTGGCACCAGTCAACCCTCTCGGGGGCGAAGTCGGAGCCAATCTCTACATCTGGGCGTGAGGCGATGCTAGAAAGCGGTGAATTTGATCCGCGTGCATACCAGGGGAAACGATCCGATATCGAAGCTCCAATGTTCGACGGCTCGCTCACTCGGACAGTCTTCGAACTCATGAACTGGAGCGCCCTTACAATTGTCCATAGTGAGAGAGTTCAGTTAGCTTGTCTGGACAAGAACGGAAATAACTGGCAAGTAGCTCAGGCTAACAAGGCCACCTAACCTCGCCTTGGAGCCGACGGCCAAGAGCTGGCCGCGGCTCAACGCGCATCGTTGGGCAGATTGAAAACCATGCGAGTTCTGACAAGACCTGATTGTCGATCCTGGTGTGAAGCTAAAGGGATCACGCTACTCGACGGCAGTCGTGTCCGCTGGACGCGTTCGGGTCCTAGCTTGCTCAGGTTCGCTGTGCCCGAGGGCCACAGCCGCCTGTACTGGTTCAGTCACTTTCTTCAGCTGACTCTCAGCCCGCGGGACGAGTGTCTGATGTGGGTGATTGAGCACGGCATCTGGCCCAGTTCCGAGAATTGGCACTTATTCGGACGACTCAGACAGTCGTATGGCGAAACCAGAACGCTTGACGAGGCGCCCGGGCACCTTTTCACGAGCGACGAAGCGGCAGATGTCACGACGTTCGTGGAAGTGTCTATTTCATGCGGGTGGGGTTTCTATCTGCTCACGTCAGGTCCGCGACAGGCGTTCCTGTCGCATGACGAGTACGTTGATTTTGTAGTCGAGTCTGAAGACGCGTCCGGCGCACTCATTGCGGAGCTAAAGGAGTCTCGGGTGCGGATTCTGAGGCCATGAACTGCCCAACAACGGCTTGCAGCCGGCAGGCGGCGCGCCTCCCTTGGAAGCATCGTGCTGCTAAGGACGGTTGCGCGCCGTCTGCGGCTGAACCCGGACGTTGGGCGGACATAAGAAATGTTAAGGAGGAATGAGCTCGTGGTTTGTAGACTGGCGCTCGGAGCCGCGCTCTTGAATTGTGCTCAACAGTCGTATGTGTTGCCTGTCCCTGACGGTGTACGGGAGCCCTCGCCACCATCATTGCAAGGCCACATCAGGCAGGTGGGTAATCGAGAGATCGTGGTTATTCCATCCGAGACTATCGGTCGACCCACGCAGAGTGTCACGGTTCGAATTGTTGAAAACACGCAGCTTTTTACTGTTTATGGCGGCTATGTCTCCGTTTCCGATCTGGCTGAGGGGCAAGCCGTGCGAGTGTGGCTCGACAAGTCCGGCCTACCCGAGCATGGTCAGGCTATGGTCGCTGCAGTAATCATGCTAGCTTCGAAGGACCCCAAAAATGGTTGGCCGAAGGGAGCCGCCCAACATGCGCATTAAGCTGACGGCGTACGGCGCGCTCATGCACGGCAAGAAGCGCAGGCGTTCGCACGCCGCAGCTTATCCGCGGCGTTATGCGGTCCTGGGAGATTCGTGATTGCTGAATGACTATGGTGAAGTGAGCGTCGTGAATGGTCAGTTGGTACATTGTAAGGGTTTCAAATGCGCGGCCCTTCCCGCTCGGGACTGGTCCTTTCCGGTGTCAGAGGTCAGGTTGGTAGGTGAGTTCACTACTCCAGGAGGTCCGGTTTTCGACTATTTTTATATTTTCATAGTTGGCGAGCCTCCTCACATGTACATGGTGCCCATGGAAGCTCTTGAGTCGGTAGGTCTGGAGAAGTTTTTCGCCGACCTCAAGGAGTTGCTGGGGAGCGACATTAAGCACAGCTTGGCGAGCTCCACAAAGTTTGCGAGCAGCATCATGTGGCCGAGTAACAGAGCAGGCCAGCCGTTTCTCGAGTTCTTAAGAGAGTCACGCTCGGGCCTATTCGGGCGCATTCTGGATCGTGTAGCGCCACGGACGGTGTTCCACGTAGTCGACGCAATCTCAAGTTTCTGCGGAGGTCCGGTTGAGTGGGCCGCATAACCCGCCCTTGAACCTGACGGGCGCCAAGAACGCGCCCGCAGGTTAACGGCAATCGTTAGCTCGACTCGGAGATAGTCTCATGCGACGGGCGAGCAATTGGTTGATGGTTGTCACGCTTCTTCTCACCGGAGCAGCATTTGCCACTTGCAAATTTGGTGTCCAGCATGCCATCAACCAGATTCCTCCAGAAACCCGGCGCCATATGTCAGACACGGATTGGGTAGGGACCGAATGGATCTTTCGTGGGATGGCACTGCAAGCACTGGCAGTCACAACTGGCATCATCTGGGTAGTGCTTCGCGTACGCGCTTCGTTTCTTAAATGGCGCTTGGAGAATTCCCAACTAGGAGTTCGGAGTGGCGGCCCTACTTGATTCCCACGCACATTGTTGTAGTAAAAGGGTCGATGGTGGAGGTAACTCGGTTCGAGCGCCCTCGAAGCACGAATGGAGCGCTCGATTGCAGAGAATGGCGCTCAAGTCTTGAAGTAAGCGAGCTAACCAGCCCTTGAACCCGACGGTCGCAAAGACCGCGCCCGCGGGTTAACGGCAATCGTTAGGTGGCATGAAATTGACCCCGTGGCTTTGGAGCGAACTTCGGGACCTCTTCGACACGGACGATGGTTCTCTTCCCGAGGTCCGCGTCGATTACGTGGACTCCGCAGCCACGGTTGCTGGATACGCTCTCCTTCGAGGGCGTGCTACCCGAGTTGTGAGCGAGAACGCTTACTTGTGGTCGAAGGTGCACAGTGCTGAACGCCCGCTGGACTCCGTCCCCAATGCGGCTGCGCTCGTCGTGTCCGGCGAGGCGGAGGCGTTTCACGTTGTTTTCGGTGGCATCCGGTCGCGGAACGTCGTCATCCCCGACCTGGGCGTATTCGTGTGCCCGGACCAACTTGCTCTCGATTACCGAATGGGGCCTGCATGGGGCCCGGGGGAGCTCGAAGCACTCTTTGAGCTACTCGGCGAGCTCGTTGCCCTCGATCCGCGCGCTTCCCTCTCTCTCGAAGAAGGAGTTCTTGCCGATGTGGTCGCCCGCTTCCAGAATGCTTGGCGGCGCTGGGTCTCGGAGCATGCCACCTAACCTCGGCTTGGAGCCGACGGCCAAAAGCTGGCCGCGGCTCAACCCGCGGCGTTAGACAGACGGAGTACGACGGATACAAATTGTGAGACTTACTCGGGAAACGCTCACCTCTAAAGCAGCCTCCTTTTGGATCATATCGGCTGTAGCTTGGACCGTCTTCGCCGGACTCGTAACTGGGATTGCATGGTATGGCCACTGGTCTGGCGTCGGCAGGTTCGCGTTCTTAGACGCAGCAATTTCCTTTGCTCTAGCTTTCGGTATTTGGCGACGTAGCTTGCGTTGGACATGGGTCGCACTCGGGTACTACTTATTGAACAGGGCCGTAGACTACTTTCAGCAGGGAACCATACCTGGGAGCCGTGCATTCATCATCGTAATAACCTACATCTTTGCGTTACAAGCGATTCGGCTTTATCCGCCCAATAACAGTCGGCAGAGAATGGTCGTGGCAAACTCAACCGAGGAAGACGGAACTCCCGTTGATCATGGAGCTGTCTAACCTGCGCATTAAGCTGACGGCGCGCGGCACGTTCACGCACGGCAAGAAACGGTGGCGCTCGCACGCCGCAGCTTATCCGCGGCGTTCGGCGGGCATCGCAGAATGTTTTGGGGCAGCCCATGCAGACTAGAATGGACATGCCGCTGTGGCTGCACTTAGCCTTCACATTATTCTTCCTCGGTCTGGCTTGGTTCTGCCTTCGTCGAACGAGGCGTCGGTCCAGTTTCGCCCTCGATGACAGAGCCTACATGTCCGCAGAATTCTGGAGAGTTAAAGGGCAATTTGCTGGCTGGATATCTCTGTGTTTGGGTCTGCGCTTCCTATACTTGCTCTGGTTCAGAAACTGGTGACCACTGTCGGGAATGGTTAGGAAGTAGTGTGTGCAAAGCAAAGGAGTTGACCGGCTCACCGTCAGCCGATCATTAGGCAAGCGACTCCTGTTCCATCGGTTGTGCTCCGGCACGTCTTGTGGTGTCTGTCTCCAGGGTCGGTAACATTATGTACGACGAGTTTCGAGTTACTTTCAAAATACTTATGAATTGCCGCCGAACCCGCCCTTGAACCTGACGGGCGCAAAGAACGCGCCCGCAGGTTAACGGCAATCGTTATGCGGTCCTGGGAGATTCGTGATTGCCGAATGACTATGGTGAAGTGCGCATCGTGGATGGTCAGTTGGTACATTGCAAGGGTTTGAAATGCGCTGGCCTTCCTGCTCGGGACTGGTCATTTCCGGTGTCAGGAGTCCGGTTGGTGGGCGAGTTCACTACTCCAGGAGGTCCGGTTTTCGACTATTTCATTGTTTTTATAGTCGGCGAGCCCCCTCGCATGTACATGCTGCCTATGGAAGCGCTTGAGTCGGTAGGCCTGGAGAGGTTTTTCGCCGACCTCAAGCAATTGCTGGGGAGCGACATTAAGCACAACTTGGCGAACTCTACGGAGTTTGCGAGCAGCATCATGTGGCCGAGTAACAGAGCAGGCCAGCCATTTCTCGAGTTAGTAGGAGAGTCACGGCCGGGTCTATTCGGGCGCATTCTGGATCGTGTCGCGCCACGGAGCGTGTTCCACGTAGTCGACGCAATCTCCAGTTTCTGCGGAGGCCCGGTTGAGTGGGCCGCATAACACGCCCTTGAACCTGACGGGCGCAAAAGCGCGCCCGCAGGTTAACGGCAATCGTTAGCTTGTCTTGAAGATGACTGTAGACGATGCGATTCAGTGTGCAGAGCAACTTCTTCCCGGGACTCCCGGGGGGGAGGCAATGGCTGATCCGCGGTGGCAGTCCATCATCGCAGTAGGTGAGTTTACCGAATCGAACCCTGAGCAGGTGTGGCGGTTTGCTAATCGGTGGGGGAGAAGTGATGACGAGGATCTTCGCCAGGCAATCGCCACGTGTTTGGTTGAGCACCTTCTCGAATACCACTTCGAGCTCATCTTCCCGCTGGTGGAGAAGGCGGTCCAGGAGTCCGCACTCTTCGCAAGAACATTTTCGGCGTGCTGGAAGTTTGGTGAATCGCTTACTCCGGCAAACGCTCGGCGATTCGACCGCTTGCTGGAGGAGGCTCGAAGAGCAAGCTAACCTCGGCTTGGAGCCGACGGCCAAAGGCTGGCCGCGGCTCAACCCGCATCGTTAGGGCTACAAGAGGGAGTACATGCGAGCCCGGACTAAGTTCCCGATAACTCGGACATTCAGAATAAGAGTTCAGTCCTGCAGGGTCTTGAGCTAGGAGATACACCCTGCAGATGTTGAGGCGTGCGAGTCTTCAGAGAGTGCCCAGATTGTCGGCCCGATGGGTGAACTTGGAGTGAGAATTGCTGGAACCGTGGGACATGGTAGACCTCGTACCAGACACGAGTAAGCAAAAGTATCCGAACCCAGTTGCGAATTACCTAATTGGCTTTGGGTGCTTTTTTCTCGGCACAGCAATCCTTGTGTACTTGGTTCATGGCCAGGTGGTGGGAATCCATCCCGACAGATCGGCAGGATGGACAACGGGGTTTCTGTTTGGAGCTGGCCTGGTAATCATAGGTTTGCTAATCGGTGTCAAAACTGCCCGTAGAAGCTTGAAGAAGCCTTATGAGCCCTAACCTCGGCTTGGAGCCGACGGTCTCGCGCGTCACGCCACGCGGCCCGCGGCTCAACCCGGGCGTTAGGTTGCGTGGTGGATATCCAGGTGGGACCCACAGGACAATACTCAACTTGGGAAACCAAGGAGCGGAACCCGGCAACGTGGATCCGCCGGAGTCTTCTCCTCATGGTCCTCTTTGCCCCGTGTGTGCTCGCGTGTGACTTCGTCTTATGGGGACCGGTTCGTGTAGCCTTTTGGGATGTCCTCGTAGTTCGGCCGGTCGAGAGGACGTGGGGGTTCCATGCCGATTGGCAGCAGGTCGCAGGGAG
>Ga0075423_10004799_pt1 | contig 12565 bp, 7 predicted proteins | sample SoiMethybrSBSTD2_FD_80114 | JGI IMG/M metagenome (GOLD analysis project Ga0075423, IMG submission 80114) | Bulk soil microbial communities from a Populus tree surrounding site in Tennessee, USA - Soil MetaG P. TD hybrid SBSTD2 | ecosystem: Environmental > Terrestrial > Soil > Tree plantation...
CCCTGGCTCTCGCGGCCGCTTCTCTCGACAGCTATCTCCCCTCTCCCGCACCTGCTCATCAGGGCACCGACCTGGCCGCTCGGCTCACCGGGACCTGGCACGGGCGCCGGACGACCCCGATCTCCATCAGGGCCGACAGCTTTACCATGAGCTGGAAGAGGGCCCCGGACGGTCACATGGCCGGCACCGTTGCGACGGCGGGAGAGGCGAAGTATCCGGTCAACGTGGTCTGGAGCTCCGACACGGCTTTCATCTATGAGTCGGGGCCTCACATGAGCGCCCTGCTGCACGAGCGCGTGATTACGCGTGCGACCGTGCACTTCGACGGCAACCAGCTGAACGGAACCTTCGAAGCGCGCCCCACCAAGTACGAAGGCAAAACGACCACGGGCACGTTTACAGCCCTGCGTTCGGCCTGACCATCGCGGCCGAGTAAGGGAGGAGGTCGGCCAAAAACCCCGGAGCAGACTCTCTACATTGGGGATTAGCTTTCCCCAATGATTACGAGAGACGATCTCCTCCCCATGCCCCTCCTCGCCGAGCTCCCCGTCGAGCAGGTCGATGCCATTGCCGCTCGCGCGGCCGACCTCACCCTCGAAAAAGACGAATGGCTGCTTCAGGAGGGTGAGCAGGCCGCCTTCTTCTTTCTGCTGAGCGGACACATCTCCGTGTACAAGGAGATGGGCGGTGAGCGGCGAACAATCAATCACTTCAAGCCCCCGGAGCACTTCGGCGAGGTTCCGCTCATGCTGAACAGCCCGGCGCTCGCGAGCCTTTGCGCCGACGAGCCAAGCCGGGTTGCTCGGCTGGAGGCCGACGATTTCCAGGAGCTGATCCTCACCAATCGGCATCTGAGCGATCAGCTGTTCAGGACCATGGTGGAGCGCCTTACCAAGGCCCGGGACGTGGTGGCGGAGGTCCCGCATAGGCAGATCACTCTGGTCGGGCAGCGATGGGATCCCGCCTGCCATGAGCTGCGGAATTTCCTCGCCCGCAATCGAGTGACCGTTACCTGGATCGATCTGGCAGACGAAGGCGCAGCCCAACAGGTGCCGGGTGGGTTCACCGAGGGAACTTCGTGCCCGCTGCTCGTCCTGGAAGACGGCACCCGGCTCACGACCCCTAGCCTCCGCCAAGCAGCCGACCACATTCCTACAATCCGGACCCGGCCGTCAGTGCGGGCAGACGAAGGATGCTACGACGTCGTGATCGTAGGCGGCGGACCCGCCGGGCTGGCCGCTGGCGTCTATGGCGCATCCGAAGGGTTGAAGACCGTGTTGATCGAGAGGTTTGCTCCCGGCGGGCAGGCCGGTAGTTCCACACGCATCGAGAACTATCTCGGCTTTCCGGTCGGCCTTACCGGCGAGGAGCTCAGCCTTCGCGCCTTGCGCCAGGCCAGACGGTTCGAAGCCGAAATCGTAAGCGCTCGCGACGCCGTAAGCCTAACCCCCCCGGGGGCCGACGGGGACGATTCGACGCACATGATCGGACTCGATGGCGACGATTGCGTCCGTGCTCGGGCGGTGGTCCTGGCCACCGGTGCATCGTGGAGGAGACTCGCCGCAGAGGGAGTCGACCGGCTGATCGGTCGCGGGGTGTACTATGGGGCGGCGCGTACCGAGGCGCAGCGCACGCGGGGCAAGCACATTCATCTGCTCGGCGGAGGCAACTCCGCCGGTCAGGCAGCGATGTGGTTTTCCAACTACGCTGAGAGAGTCAGCATGCTGGTCCGCGGGCCGTCGCTCGCCGCGAGCATGTCGCAATATCTGATCGATCAGCTCAAGAGCCGGCGCAATGTCGAGATCAGGTTCGACACCGAGGTTCTAGCCGTGGACGGCCACGACCATGTGGAGCAGGTCACGCTGCGCGATCGGTCCAGAGACACCCGGCAGATCGAGCCGACAGGTGGTGTCTTCATCCTGATCGGCGCAGACGCGGAGACCGATTGGCTCCCGCCTGCGATCGTGCGTGACACCCCCGGCTATATCTGCACCGGCCGCGACATGCTCCAAGCCCTCGAGGAGCGGATCCTGCAAGGGACAGACACCAGCGGGCTCGGCCCCAGTTGGAACCTGGCCCGTGATCCCTACCTTCTCGAAACCAGCGTTCCCGGCATCTTCGCGGCGGGGGACGTCCGCCACGGCTCCATCAAGCGGTGCGCGTCAGGAGTTGGAGAGGGCAGCATGGCGATAGCCTTCGTGCACCAATACCTGACCCACTGAACCGTTACAATCGCAATTCATTCTCCACAACATGGACTACCAATTCGATCTCGTGAGTGTCGGAAGCGGGCCGGCAGGCCAGCGGGCCGCGGTTCAGGCCGCCAAGCTGGGCAAGCGCGCGGCGCTGATCGAGCGGCGCCGGCTTCTGGGCGGCGTCTGCGTGGATACGGGAACGATTCCCAGCAAGACATTCCGCGAGGCAATTCTCTCCATCACCTGCGGCTCGCTCGACGGCGCGCCAGGTCGCCGGCCGGAGACCAGACCGACCGCGGACATGCTGTTGCAGCGAGTCAACTCGGTGGTGGCGCGGGAGGTCCGAGTCATCGAAGACCAGCTGCGCCGCAACGACGTCGAGGTGATCTCCGGCGAGGCGTCGTTCAAGGACCCCCACACCCTCCTGATTCGCGGCGAGAACGGATGGCGGGAGATCACCGCCGCCAGCGTGGTGATCGGGGTGGGCACGCAGCCAGGGCCGGTGCCGGGCGTGAAGCCCGACGGCGAAGTCATCATCTCGAGCGATGACATCATGAACCTCAAGCGCATCCCCCATTCGATGGTCGTGGTGGGCGCCGGTGTCATCGGCATCGAGTACGCTTCGATGTTCGGCGCCCTCGGCGTGCAGGTGTCGCTCATGGAGCGGCGCGACCGTCCGCTCGAGTTTCTGGATCACGAAATCGTCGATGAGCTGGTGCACGAAATGCGGCGACGCAACGTGATCCTGCGGCCGGGTGAGGCAGTGGCTCGGATCGACGTCATCGAGGGTCCACCCAGGCGGGTGCTGGTCGAGCTCGAGTCGGGGAAAAAGATCACTTCGGACCTGGCGCTGTTCGCCATCGGACGGATCGGCGCCACCGATATGCTCAATCTGCCGGCCGCCGGGCTTACCGCGGACGAACGTGGCCGCATCAAGGTGGACGAGCATTTCCGCACTGCCGTCCCCCACATCTTCGCGGCGGGAGACGTCGTCGGTTACCCGAGCCTGGCCGCCACGTCGAGCGAGCAAGGGCGGCTTGCCGCCTGCCATGCATTAGGCGTTCCCGCCAAGGCAATGGCGGAGAACTTCCCCGTGGGTATCTACGCGATTCCGGAGATTTCAATGACCGGCCCGCCCGAGCACGAGCTGACCAAGCAGCGGGTCCCTTACGAGGTGGGCTTGGCACGCTACCGCGAGATCGCCCGTGGGCAGATTCTGGGCGACGACACCGGGCTGCTCAAGCTGATCTTCCATCGCGATGACCGGCGCCTGCTGGGCGTCCACATCATCGGGACCAGCGCGACCGAGCTGCTCCACATTGGTCAAGCGGTCCTGGGTCTCGGAGGCGGCCTCGACTACTTCCTGGACACCGTCTTCAACTATCCGACCCTGGCCGAGTGCTACAAGGTCGCGGCCCTGAACGCGGCGAATAAGCTGGCCAACTGATCCACCCCTCGTCAGACCCCCAACCTGACCCTTGGGCGACCTGAATCACTGCACTAGGGCGACGCCAGACGTTAAATTGAGACCAATTCGGCCGTTCAAGCCTGTATGCGCCACGTCTCGCTCGCCTCCCTAGCGACCGCTCTATCATGTTGCGCCGTAGTGAGTTTAGCCTGCGGAGGGAGCGATCTTACCCTGCCCAGCGAAGGCCGCCCGGCCAACGTTGCCGTGGTTGGGGGAAACGGTCAGACCGCTAACGGTGGGCAGCCCCTCCCCGACCCGATCGTCGTGCGGGTAACCGACGGCGCCAGCCGTCCCGTTGCCCAGATTCGAGTCGCCTTCCTGGTTACATCCGGTGGCGGGAGCACCAACCCCGATACCGCGACCACCGATTCAGACGGCCGTGCCAGCGCCCGGTGGACGCTTGGCGCAGCAACCGGCTCACAGCAGGTAGAGGCTCGCGTCGTGGGGTCGGACGCAGTCAAAGCGACCTTCACCGGCACCGCGTCTCCCATCAACAGCGGCCCCAAGCGCACCACCACCACGATCAACTCGGCGAATCCGTCGCCTTCGTTCCCCACCCAGCCCGTCGTCGTGGCGTTCAGCGTGAGTTCGAGCGACGGAACCCCGACCGGCTCGGTGACGGTGACCGACGGCTCCGACAGCTGCACTGCCTCCGCCCCTGGCGGCCAATGCAGCCTGGCGCCAGCGACCGCCGGTTCCAAGACATTGACCGCGAGCTACAGCGGCAACAGCGCCTTTTCGCCCAGCTCGGGCACGACCGACCACCAGGTGGTCCGCGCTGAAACCTCGGCCTCTCTCACGTCGAGCGAAAATCCATCACACCGTGACGAGGAGGTCACCTTTACAGCCTCCGTCACCAGCAGCTTCAAGACGCCTCAAGGGTCGGTCCGGTTCGTTGAAGGAAGCTGCGGCGATCCGACCCGGTCATGGGCAACCGAAACGCTCGATGGGAACGGCGGGGCGTCCTTCTCTACTCGCAGCCTCTCGCCGGGCACGCATTCGATGGTGGCCTGCTACGAGGGGAGCGATATCTTCGCGAGCAGTGAGAGCAACGTGGTCCCGCAGAAGGTGAGCAAGAGAGACCACGACTGAACAGCTCGATCACCTGCTCAAGCCAGCTTGAGCTTCCGTAGGTGCAACGAGTCGATTCCGGCTCGTCACCCCTCGCTCTTACCATATAAAAGGAATGATTGCCGAGGATTCCTGCCGATATTGAGCGTAGTCGGGAAACGTTGCCAGCATTCGGTTCTCCTCTGCGCGGCTCTTGATCCCGAACGATAGGAACATCAGAAAGAAGGCGACCAGCGCGCGCCACTCCCCGATGGTGACTGCGGTTCCCAAGAACGCAAGCAATATCCCCGTGTAGATCGGATGGCGCAGTCGTCGGTACGGCCCGGTCCGAATCAAGGCATGCCCCTCCTTGACGACGACGTGGGCGCTCCAGTTGCTCCCCAGGTGGTGGCGTGCCCAGACCGAGAAACCAAGTCCTGCCGCGACCAGGACCGCCGCCCCCAGCAGAGCAATGAAGCTGTCAGCCTGAACAAACCGCGCTCGAAGTACGCGCGGAAGCAAGCGCGGCAACGCGAAGAGGAGGGCGCCTAGAAGGAGAGGCGCTCGATGGGCCAGCTGAGACCTTAGCGGTTCGCGCCACTGAGTTGGCTTGACGTTCCGCGAGGATGCCCACCAGTACAGGATCCATCCGAGCCAGAGAAAGGCAACGGCAAAATTCACTGCAGCGACGCCCCCGTTCACCGTTTACCGTTCACCGTTCACGCTTTTCAGTCTTTGTACGGATCAACCTCCCCCGCTCCCGCCATCACCACGATCAGCGGCCGGAGCGTATGCAGCACCTCGACGGTTCCACCCTGCGCGGCCAGCACCTCGGGAAGGCGGCGATAGACCTGCGGTGCCTCGTCCAGCCCACCTCCGCGCAAGATGACGCCTTTTTCTCGAACCCAGCTTTGCATCATCGCCGGCGTAATCTGACCTGGGGTCAGGATCCGACCGGTTTTCCGATGACGCTTTCCTGCTGCGGCGGTGCGACTCATCACCCGCCCGGCCCCATGAACAGTCGAGAACAGGGCGTGTTGCTGAGCGGTCGCAACTTCGGGATCCCTCGACACGCTGCCACGGACGATGACCGCGTCGTCGCCCATCGATCCGCCGACGAAGCCCTTCTGATCCGGAAACGCCGGAGTGGCGCCCTTCCGGACCACCACCAGCTCCTCGCCTTCGTGCATTTCCTTCCAGGCAAAGTTGTGATGGTTATGGATCAGCTCCATCTCCCGGCCGCCCAGAATGCTGACGACCTTGCGCGCCACCCACTCTCGCCCTGCATACGCGTAGCGGCCCGCGAGATTCATGAGGTGCCAGTAGTCGTGACCCATCGGGTCATTGAGATCGAGCAGGACCTCGGTCTCAGGCACCCGGTCGCCCCAATCCTTGCCCTGGCCCAGCGCCAGAAAGTTCGATGCGACCGTGTGGCCGAAGCCCCGGCTGCCGAAGTGCACGCCCACCCACAACGTCCCCGTCTCGTCGGCAAATACGTCCACGTAATGATTGCCGCTGCCCACCGTACCCAACTGACTCCGCGCCTTGTCGAGCAGCGCCTTGCGGTGGCTGGCGGGAACCGCAGCCCAAGACGGATCGTCGAAGAGCGGGTGGTCGACCGGGGCGTCGTCGGCCCGGTTCTTTCGGCCAATCCCGAAGCTCACGGTGTCGTTGATCTGGTCTGCCAGCTGGCCCAACCGCCTGGCCGCAACTTCCGGAGCGCCGCCGATGTCGCCCAGCTTCCGATCGGTCCGGATCGCCGCGTTCCCGCAGGCGATGTCGAATCCCACTCCCACCACCGACACCTGATTGTCGTACGCCGCCACGCCGCCGATCGGCATGACGTAGCCCACGTGACCGTCCGCCATCAGGGCAACCTTGCGCGCATGCTCCGCCACTCGCGCGAGCTGCGCCCGCGTTGCGTCGTCGTGGGTTCCGAATACCTGCATAGCGCCTCCCGAAGTGAGATGTAAGAGCGGCGGACCGGAACCGCCAAGGCTTCATGGGTGGCGCGGGCTGGACCAGCCGGGTTCATTTGGTCCATGTCGATCGACCACTACGTGGCGCTGGGCGACTCCATGAGCAGCGACCACTATCCCACCTGCGACCTTCGGAACCTCGATGCGCCGCCGAGTCACCTGGATCCGGCTGGCGCCGCCGCCCTTCTCTTCCGCAACGACGACGCGCGTTGGCCTGAGTTCAGCGGCCAGGACCTCGCGCGCATGGCTGCCGGCGTGGATTTCCGCAACCTTACGGAGGACGGCGCCCTGATCGATGACGTGCGAACCGAGGAGTTGTCCCGGCTGGGGCGGGATTCCGCTGACCCGCGGGTATTGGTAACGCTGACGGCGGGCGGGAACGACCTGCTCGACGCGTTGCTGGCGGGGGTGCCGCTCGATCGTGCTGTGGGACGGATCGCAGGTCGCTACACCGATCTGATCGACGCCTTACTTGAGGAGCTGCCGCGAGCAACTCTCGTCCTTACGACGGTGTACGACCCGACCGACGGCACCGGTATCCTCCCAGGGCTGTTCGAAGTGAAAGGCCGGCTTCCGCTCGAGTACCTCGACCAATTCAACCAGCACGTCCGTGACACTGCCGGCCAAACGCCGGGTGCTCTCCTTGCCGACGTTCATCAGCATTTCCTCGGGCATGGGGTCAGCCTGAGCGAATCCGGCCGCTGGTACTGGCGACACAACCTGATCGAGCCGAATGCGCGCGGGGCGAGCGAGATCCGCCGCGTGTGGTGGGAGGTGCTTCAGCAATCGACCCAACGGATCCCTACTCTGCCGGCTGCCTGACCTCGGCAATCAGCTTCTGGAATCCTGGACTTTCCCTGAGCGGGGCCCACAGCGGGTCCGCCGCCAGCCCCGCCCGCGTAATCGGCGACGGGATCTCGAGCAGGGGCGCCAGCGTCTCGGCCGCTCGATCGGGCTCCCCCACCATCATGTAGGTTCGTGCAAGCCCAACCACGAAGTACGGGCCGATCAGCGCATCCCGGGAGACCGGCATCAACTCGACCGAGCGCCGAGCCGCACGGACCGCCTCGGCCTTGCGGCCAAGCGCGGCATAGGCGAAGGCGAGCCGGTTGAGGTCGTAGGCGTCGTTGGGATCGAGCTCTCGCTCCAGCCACCTGCGGAGCGAATCGGCATAAGCTCGCTGGCCCGCCGCGCGCTGGCGAAACAGTGCGCTCTCTGTCTTGAGGAAGTAGTAGTGCAACGTGTCGCCGGCGAATCCCTGGAGGCGAAGTGAGTCGACCAGCGGCCCGATTGCGCTGTCCGAGCTGAAGAGCGGCCCCACGATCTGGTCGGTGGAAAACACGGAGCGACTCAGCGGGCCCAGGCCGACCCTGGTCAGGGCTTGCCGAATCACGGCGCGCGCTCCAGCAGCGTCGCCGCGCGCGATGAGCACCAGCTGGGCCTTCTCCCCGTAGGGACTCGCCCAGTCGGGCGCCAAGGTGATTGCTCGGTCGAGCTCACGCTCCGCCTCGGCGAACCGACGGACAGCGTTCAGCGAGGTGCCGAGATCGAACGCCCGGACGTTGGACCGCGGGTCGGATCGGGCGGCCTCGGCGAACGCCTCGATGGCCTCGTTCCAGCGGCCGCGGCGTCGCTCGACATACCCTATCCCTGCGAGCAGCTCCGTATTGTGGGGTTGCCGGCGGCGCGCCCGTTCGAAGTGCACTAGGGCCTGGGCGTAGTCCCGGAAGCCACGGTAGTGGTAGTAGCCCAATGCCGTCTGCCCCTCCGCCAGATCGGGCACGAGGGCAAGCGCCGAATCGGCCGCCCGTTTTGCCAGGGCGATCAGCGCAGGCGTCCGAGCCTCGTGATGGTACCAGTACATCTGGCTGCGCGCGTTCGAAAGCCGTGCAAAGGCGAGAGCGAACCGCGGATCACGGCTCACCGCCTTTCCATAGAGTTCCGCCGCCGTCGCGAGTGTCGCCCTTGCGTTGCCCCGGCCCAGGTAGTTGTTGCCCTGGAGGTAGTAGTCGTACGCCTCGGCATCAGCAGTACCTCCCTCCACCAGCGCCGTGCGTTCCGGCGGGCGAAGCGCCAGGTCCAGAGCCCGGGTCACCTGCTCGGCGATGCTTGCCTGCAGCGCAAAGATCCGCGTGAGCGCCGCGTCATACGCGTCGGCCCAGAGATGACTGTCATCGGCCACGCGGATCAGCTGAGGTGTGACGCGCACCCGGCCCGGTGTTCCCGGCGTGCGCTCCCACCGCACGCTCCCCTCGAGCACGTAGGCCGCTCCCAGCTCCTGGCCGATGTCTCGCAGCGGCTTCGTGGCGTTGCGATACTGGTCGGCGCTGGTGCGCGAGATGACACGGAGTCCGGACAGGCCCGCGAGCCGGCTGGTGATCTCCTCGGTGAGCCCGTCGGCGAAGTACTGCTCGTCGGGCGGGCCGAGATTCTTGAAGGGCAGCACGGCAAGCACCGGAATGCTCGAGCCTTCTGCGACGGGCACGGTTCGAGGCGAGCGCCAGAGCAGCGCACCGGCCGCAGCCACCGCCAGGAGCACGAAGGCGGCAATGGCCCACCACCGAAGGCGATCCTGTGAGCGCACAGCGGTTGTCCCCGCCAGTGCGGAGGCGAAGTCGGCGGGCGTGGAGAACCGCTGCTCCGGATGACGGGCCAGCGCCTTGAGCAGTGCGGCATCCATCGCCTTGGACAGCTCGGGGCGCAGACTGCGTGCTGAAGGAGGAGGCTCCACCAACCGTCGCATCATGACGGCGCGGGCGTTGGTGCCGGTGAACGGCGGCTCACCGGTCAGTGCCTCGTAGACGACGGAGCCCAGGCCGTACACGTCGCTGCGTTCGTCGGCACCTTCGCCACCCGCTTCTTCGGGACTCATGTAGAGCGGCGTCCCCACCGCAACGCCCGCATCGGTCACCGACGGCGAGAGCTCCTGGTCAGTCGCGCGCGCCAGACCGAAGTCGGCCAGCAACGCGTGCCCCTCGGCGGAGAACATGATGTTCTCGGGCTTGATGTCGCGGTGGATCACGCCGTGGGCATGAGCGTACGCCAGCGCCTCCCCCAACTCGGTCGCGAGCTGCGTCGCCTCAGCCTGGCTCAAGGGGCCGCGCGCTTTCAATCGGTCGCGCAGCGACCCCGCTTCGACGAACGGCATGGTGAACCAGAGCCGCCCGACGGCGACGCCAGAGTCGAACAATGGCAGGATGTGGGGATGCTGCAGACGCGCGAGGGTCAGGATCTCACGCTCGAAGCGCCCGGTGCCCAGCTTCTCCCCGGCCGCGACCGAAAGGACCTTGAGCGCGACGGGACGCTGGTGGCGCCGATCGAGCGCCCGAAAGACCACGGCGGACGAGCCCTGGCCAAGTATCTCTTCGATGGTGTAGCGGTCGCTGAGCTCGGCCGCAACCCGTTCGGCGTCGGTCGTGAGCATGGAGGGAACCCGAGCCAAAATTAGCGGAGGTAGGAACCTGCCGCCTCCCCTGTTTGCATCCGCTGCGAATTCTGCTGGCCGTTACAGGTGAACCCGCACAGATTAGGACACTCCTCAGCCTGGGATAGGTCCTCCTGACCGACGTTGCGGCGTCGCTCCGCGGGGCTCTACGCAACCGCTACACGCTGGAGCGTCAGCTCGGCGCCGGCGGAATGGCTACCGTGTATCTCGCGCGGGACCTCAAGCACGATCGCCTCGTCGCGCTCAAGGTGCTCCGGCCCGAGCTCGCTGCTATCCTCGGCGCCGAGCGATTCCTCCAGGAGATCCACATCAGCGCCCGGCTCGACCACCCCCACATCCTCACCCTGATCGACTCAGGCGAGACGGGAGGGTTCCTGTGGTACGTCCTGCCCTACGTGCGCGGAGAGTCGCTGCGCGCCAGGTTGGTCCGAGAGAAACAGCTCTCAATTGACGAGGCTGTGCGGATCGCGACTCAGGTTGCAAGCGCCCTGGACTACGCACATCGCCACGGCGTGGTCCATCGCGATATCAAGCCTGAGAACATCCTGCTGCACGAGGGCGAGGCGGTCGTCGCTGACTTCGGGATCGCGCTGGCAGTGCGCGAAGCCGGGGGAACTCGTATTACCGAAACCGGCCTGTCGCTGGGTACGCCGCAATACATGAGCCCGGAGCAGGCGACGGGAGGCTCAGAGCTCGATGCCCGCTCCGATGTCTACTCGCTGGCCGCCGTCGTCTACGAGATGCTCGCCGGAGAGCCGCCCCACACAGGACCTACGGCGCACGCAGTAATCGCGAAGCTCGTGACCGAGCGGCCAACCCGAATCCGCACGGTGCGCGACACCGTCCCCGAGGGGGTCGATGCCGCAATCGCGAAAGCGTTGGCGAAGGTTCCGGCCGATCGGTTTCAGGACGCGAGGCAGTTCGCGGCTGCCTTGGAAACGCCACAGACTCGACTGGACCGCGGTAAGCGGCGCAGCCTCGTGGTCGCGGCGGGGATCGGCGGGGCGGTTATCCTCGCGGCGCTGGTTGCCGTCCGGCACCCATGGCATCGCCCGGGGAGGACGGTCACGCCGGTGGCCGCCGCCCTCCCTTCCGTGGCAGTTCTCCCTTTCGATAATCTCACCGGGAATCCCGACGACCGCTATCTGAGCGATGGCATGACCGAAGAGATCGTCGGCCAGTTGAGCAAGGTTCCCAGCCTCAAAGTCATCTCGCGGACCTCGACCGAGGCGCTAAAAGGCTCTCGCCTCACCCTCAAGCAGATCGCCGACACGTTAGGCGTCCGGCATATCGTCGAGGGCTCGGTTCGGCACGCGGGGAACCGCATCCGAGTAGCGGTCGACCTCATCGACGCCGCCACAGACGCGCACATCTGGGCGTCTTCATTCGATCGGGATCTGACCGATGTATTTGCGGTGCAGGAGGAGATCGCTCGGCACGTCGCGGACTCGCTCGTGAGCATGGTTGGCGGCGGGCAACCACCTCTCGGTCACATCGCGCGCACGGAGCACTCGGGAGCCTACGCCGCGTATATCGCTGGGCGCTACTTGATGCACCGACGCACTTGGGAAGCATTGCGCGCCGCGGAAGAGCGATTTCAGCAGGCCATTGCGCAGGATTCCACCTATGCACCCGCCTACGCGGGCCTTGCCTCGGTGTACCTCCTTCGGGTGTATTGGGCCTACCCAGGCATCGATTTTTACGAGGTTACGGCTCGGGCTGTGGCGATGGCGGAACGGGCTATTGCCCTCGATTCAACTCTGGGCGAGGCCTACGCCGCCCGCGGGCGGGCCATGACGATTGCGTGGGCGCCAGACGACCAGGTCGCAGCGGACTTCAAGCGGGCCCTCGATCTCCGTCCAAATTCCCCGGACGCGCACCAGTGGTACGCCACTTTCCTGATGCGACAGAGCCGCTACGAGGAGGGCCTCGCCGAGCTGGAGCGAGCAATCGCCCTTGACCCGCTGGCGCCGGGTATCAGAAGCGCTGCCGCCTCCAACGCTTTGGCGGCCCGACACTACACAGAGGCGGAGCAAGCGGCCGAACGGACCCTTGCGCTCGAACCTGGCCTGCTGCGGGCGCGGGAGCTTCAGGCCCTGGCCGACCTATTGTCCGGCAACGCAGCCCTATGCGTCACGCGCAGCCTGGGACCTTACGTCGCCATCAAGGCCATGTGCTTGCAATCCCTGGGAAGACCTCGGGAGGCGGCCCAGGTTGCCGAATCACTGCGGAGGGCATTCGACGAGGGAGCGCTGCGTGACTCGATTTTCAGCCCAGTGATCGCCGCGCGGGGGCTCGCCGGCTATTACGCCTGGACCGGCAGTGCTGGGGAGTCCCTTGTGTGGTTGGAGCGAGCGTACGCGTACTCGCCAGAAGGAGAGGACTTCCGCGTGATCGCGTCAGGCCTCTACGACAAGGTTCGGAACGA
>Ga0075423_10004801_pt1 | contig 12563 bp, 11 predicted proteins | sample SoiMethybrSBSTD2_FD_80114 | JGI IMG/M metagenome (GOLD analysis project Ga0075423, IMG submission 80114) | Bulk soil microbial communities from a Populus tree surrounding site in Tennessee, USA - Soil MetaG P. TD hybrid SBSTD2 | ecosystem: Environmental > Terrestrial > Soil > Tree plantation...
TCCGAACTCGAATTTCGTGTCGGCGATGATAATTCCGCGACGTCCGGCGATCTCTCGGCCGGCACTGTAAATGTCGCGCGACAGGCGCTCCAGCTCGCGCCCGGCTGCATCACCAACGATCGACCGCATTCGGGAGATGGTGATGTTTTCGTCGTGACCTTCCTCCGCCTTGGTCGCGGGACTGAAAATGGGCGGATCCAGTCGATCCGATTCGCGCAGCCCTTTGGGCAATGCCTCACCGGCTAGAGTGCCCTTTTCACGGTACTCCTTCCACGCCGAGCCGGAGATGTAGCCGCGCACAACGCACTCGATCGGGAAGACAGTGGTGCGGCGGCAAAGCATCGCTCGCCCCGTCAGCTCTGATTCATGTTCGCGAAGCCGCGGCACCAGTCGCACGATCTCCGCCGCATCGGAAGAGATCATGTGATGAGCGACGCGATCCTCGAGCTGTCTCAGCCACCACGCAGTGATCTGGGTGAGCACTGCCCCTTTGTGCGGAATGGTCTCCTGCATCACCACATCGAACGCACTCACCCGATCGGTAGCCACGAGCAAAACCCGTTGCTCATCGACGTCATATACGTCGCGCACCTTGCCGCGACGCAAAGTCTTGAGTGGCAGCGCGCTCGTTTGCATCAGCATTAGACGCGAATTTCCTCGGCGATTTCCGGGCGGCTCACTTCGCTGCTGAACAACGGCGTGATCACGTCGCGCAGAAATTCGTCGACTTGTTCGCGAGCGCGGCCGACGAAACGATCGGGCGCGATCGCCCCGCGCAGATCCTCGAGTTTGACTCCGAAAGATTTGTCGCGCGCGAGACGCTCGAGGAGGTCGTTTACCTCGGCGCCATCTTTGAGCGCACGCGCCGCTTCCAGACTGTGCTTGCGGATGGTCTCGTGCGCTATCTGCCGGTCGCCGCCCGCCCGAACGGCACGCACGATCAGTTGTTCGGTTGCCATGAATGGCAGCTCCGCACCCACTCGACGCGCGATGACCGCGGGATGGACCTCCAGGCCGTTGGCGATGTTGGACATCAACAGCAGAATCGCGTCGGTGGCGAGAAACATCTCCGGGATGACCAGGCGTCGATTGGCGCTGTCGTCGAGGGTGCGCTCGAAGTACTGCACCGCGTGCGTCTGGTTTGCGTTGCCCTCGAGCGAGTTCACGAACCGCGCGAGCGACGCGATTCGCTCAGAGCGCATTGGATTCCGCTTATAGGCCATCGCCGACGAGCCAACTTGTTCGCTCTCGAACGGCTCCTCGATCTCGCCGAAGGCCTGCAGCATGCGGATGTCGCTGCTGAATTTGGCTGCACTTGCCGCGATACCTGCGACCACTCCCAGCACAAAAGCGTCGAGCTTTCGCGTGTAGGTCTGGCCGGTGACGGGCAGCGGAGCAGGGAAGGACATTTTGTCGGTGACGGCGCGATCGAGCTGGCGCACCTTCTCGTGATCACCGTCGAAAATCTCGAGAAAACTGGCCTGTGTTCCCGTTGTCCCTTTTACACCCCGAAACGGCAGGGTGCGCAGCCGGTAGTCGATGTCCTCCACATCCAGCACGAGGTCCTGCATCCACAACGTGGCGCGCTTGCCAACAGTTGTTAACTGCGCCGGCTGTAGGTGGGTGTAGCCGAGCGTTGGCTGGTCGCGCCACTTCTCGGCGAACTCAGCGAGCGCACGTAACACGTCGAGTACGCGGCTGCGCAGCAATACCAGCCCACGCTTCATCAGGATCAAATCCGCATTGTCGGTGACGTACGCGCTCGTGGCGCCGAGATGGATGAACGGCTTGGCTGATGGCGCGACATCGCCGAAAGCGTGGACGTGCGCCATTACGTCGTGCCGGATTCTCTTTTCGTACCGCGCTACCGACTCGAAGTCGATGTTGTCGAGGTTGGCGCGCATTTCCCGGATTGCTGCATCAGGAATGTCGACGCCTAGCTTACGTTCGCCCTCGGCAAGTGCCAGCCACAAACGCCGCCATAGGCCGTAGCGCGTTGCGGGGGACCACAGCTCGAGCATCGCCTGCGATGCGTACCGCTCGGCAAGCGGTGAGCTGTACTTGTTATTTGCCACTATTGGAGACTGAACTCGACGGCGCCAATCTGACCCCCGCGCTCGAAGTACACCCGCACCAGGCCCTGGCCATAAGAACTGAGAATTCGATTCACAGTCTCGGCGCTGGTGATCGGCGTACGGTTGATCTGCACGATCAAATCCCCCGGCTGAAGTCCAATCTGCTGCTGTACGCGATCGCTGACCCGATTCACCAAAGCGCCCTGTCTGCTCTGGATCTGGTATTGCGCGCGAATCGCCGGTGTCAGGGTAATCAGCTCGATCTCGCGCAGGACGGTGACGCGAGGAGCGTTGACGTCCGGTAGGTCGACGACATTGACGCTGATCGGGATTTGCTGCGCGCCTCGCTTGACGACGATGGTGTCGTTATCACCAACACGCATCTCCAGGAGCTCGGCGTACCAGTCATATGGACTTCGCAGCGGCCGGTTGCGCGAGCGAACTATGACATCGCCGGCGCGAACTCCCGACTTGGCGGCCGGTGAGCCGGGAACTACCGCCGCTACGACAACACCCTGGGTTGGCGTGGTGCCGGCCTGAGCTCGCGACAGCAACGGCTGAATGCCGATCCACGGGCGCCGCACTACGCCATGGGCAAGGAGATCCTCAGCGACGCGGCGCGCGCGGTTGATCGGAATCGCGAAGCCAATCCCAACAGATCCGCCGCTTGGTGAGAAGATGGAGCTGTTGACACCGATCACCTCGCCGAGCGCGTTGACAAGCGGGCCGCCAGAGTTGCCCGGATTGATCGACGCGTCGGTTTGCACCATGTCCACATAAACTCCGGAACCTTCGCTCTGGGCCGCCAGGTTTCTGCCGGTGCCGCTGACCACGCCAACGGTCACACTCGGCTCGGTGTTGGCGAGGATGAACCCGTAAGGGTTGCCGATCGCGATCGCCCATTCGCCAATCAGGAGATTGGTGGAGTTGCCGAGCGGCGCGACGGGAAGGTTGCGCGCATCGATCTTGAGAACGGCGAGGTCGTTGGTCTCATCGATGCCAATTAACCGTGCCGGGTACGTGGTTCCGTCGCGCATGGCAACCGAGATGCGAGTAGCGCCCGCAACGACGTGCGCATTAGTGACGATTGCCCCGTCCGGGCGGATGATGAATCCCGAGCCGAGGCCGGCAGCAGCGCGAGTGCCGGAGCGGCCCCCAAAGAATTGCTCGAAAACGTCAGCTGGGACCCGCTCGACGACTTCGGTTTGCACGGTGACAACGGCCGGAGCGACACGCGCAACCGCTTGCGTGATCGCAGTGCGACGCGAGCCCGCGACTTCCTCCGTCGTCGACTGCATCGGTGACGCCGGCGTTGAAGACTGTGCTGAAGATGGAGCGCTCGACGCGCCCTGACACGCGATGATTGCGAGTGCGCTCAGGAGAGGAGCGAGTCGAATCCTCATGTCGTCGTGCGTGCCTTGGGTCTCCGCGACAGGTCGCTGAGAAAGCGGTCCACGCCACGATCGCTCAATGGGTGGACAACCAGGTTGCGCAAAGTCTGAGGCGTGACGCAGATGATGTCGGCACCTGCAAGAGCGCACTCGGAAAACTGGACGGGTGAAATAGGAGAGGCGGCCATCACATCGCACTCCTGCTCTCCGGCCTCGAGCGTACTCTTGATCTCGGCCAGTATGCGAGTGGCAGGCTGGCCGTAGGTCTCGAGATCCGAAAGCGTCACGCGCACCGCCGCGGCGCCGGTCTTCGCAGCGATGATTGCCTGGGCGGCGCTGTAGACGAAAGTCGCGCAGACGACGACGCCTTCCGCTGTCAGCCGCGACATTGGAATGAGCGAGTCTTCGACGAGCGGGATCTGCACCACCACGTGGTCCGAGATCTTGGCCAGCTCGCGCGCCTCGCTGTAAATGTCCGCGGAAGCGACGGCGCCCACCGGCACACAGACCGGAAATGCAAACTCTCGCGATATCGCCTCGAGCCGCTCGCGAGTGTTGGCGTCGGCGGCATCCGCACTGGTCGCGTTGTGCGAGAACGTGACGCCATCGGCTAATCCGGCAGCGGCGGCACTTCTGATCTCGTCGAGGTTGACGCTCTCGAGGTAGATGTTCATTCGGTTCTCAGGTATAGGTCGATCGGGTATTCGACGCGCTCGAGGAAAAGCGCGTGGGGCGGGGCGGGCATTGAAACTTCGCTATTGTCGTCGCTCTCCAAAAGCTCTGTCATGACATCGACTTCGCGACGACCTTCGCCAATCTCGAGCATGGTGCCGACCAGAAAGCGCACCATGTGGTGGAGAAAGCGGTCGGCGCTGATCTCGAAAACGAACCCACCCCAGCGTTCGCGCCAACGAGCGACACTGACCGTGCAGTGGTGGGTGTCACGCTCCGGGGCTGTTCCTTTTACTGCAAACGCTCTGAAGCAATGGCGACCTTCGATCCTGGTCGCTGCCGCCGACAGGCGTCCCAAATCGGCAGCTTTTCTCCAAACCAGCTCATGCCTGCGGCGAAACGGCGACGATGCGAGATCGTCTGTGCCTACGAAGTAGCTGTAGCTGCGAGAGATAGCGCTATAGCGCGGATGAAACTCTTCGCGCATCTCGAATGCTGCCGCCACCCACACGTCGTCCGGTAGAATGGCATTCATCGATCGCCTCAGCGCCTGGCTGGTCCACTTCTCGGGTACGCGAAGTCCCGCGGCCTGGCCGCGCGCGTGCACACCTGAGTCGGTGCGTCCGGCGCCGATCACCGGAATCCGGTCGCCGCATAATTGCGACACCGTATCTTCGAGAACGCCTTGAACCGTCCGCTCACCAGGCTGCCTCTGCCAGCCGGAGAAGGCCGCGCCATCGTAGTGCAACACCAGTTGCACGGTACGCGACAGCATCGCATGAACTTATACTTCAGCGCGCCCTGATTCCAGACGATGGCACCTCGCACTCTAGCAAATCTCTCTACTGTTCTCGCCGCCGCCGGCAACGTCGCTGAGGCGCTGAACGCGCTCGCCCAGGACGTTCTCGAGCACGACAGGAATGGACACGTCGCGCTATTCACTTTCGACGCGAAACGTGAGCTATTGTCCGAGCGGATGATTCCGGCGCACGAAGGGATGAGAACCGCCCAGATCGAGATCGCGCTCGATCATCTGCCGACGGCGGTGCGTCGTACGCTTTCCGCCGGGAAGCAATTCGCCGACCTTGCCACCGAGTCGGGTGACTATCAGAAGCTGCTTGGCGTCGGCAACAATCCCGAGGCGGGGGTGCTCCTGCTCCGCGGTCTGCTTGTCGACGGCGAGCTGGCCGCAATCCTGGCGCTGTCGGAGCCCAAGACGCGCTTCGGTCATCGACTCTCCGACAAGATCGCCCCAGCGGTCGACCTGTTCGGACTCGCATTCGCGCGACTGGCAGAACGGCGCGCCCGCGAAGAAGCAGTGAAGATGCTCGAGGAGCTGACGCGACAGCTCAACGCGGAGCATGCCCGTGCGGTTACCGAGCTCCAGCAGAAGCTCTCCGAGGCCCAGGCTGCGCTAAATGGAAAAGGGACTGGCGATTCGATTCGCGTTACCCAGCTCAAACGGGCGATCGAAATCGCGGCGGTGGAGGCGAGAGCAACCGCGCAAAGACTCTCTGCCGTGGAAGAACAAGTGAGAGTGGCGGTGACGAAGCTGGAGAAGGCGCACGTACAGCTGCACGCCCAGGGCGAAGCCCTGCAGACTCAAAGCAACATCATCTACCGAGTGGAGCAGGCGCTGCGGGAGGCGATGTCCGGCCAGGACTCCCGCAAGATCATCGAGGAAGTCCTGCAGATTGTTACGTCGAGAGAGCAAGCCTCCTCGTACTAGTCGGTCATGAGCGCTCCTGCACCCAACGCGCTGCAGAGCGCCATTCACAAGCTGGCCTTCCACGAACCCCTCACGGGCGAGGACGCCGAGCGGGCCTTCGATGTTGTTATGCGCGGCGAGGCGAGCGCCGTTCAGATCGCTTCGCTGTTGTCGGCGTTGCGCGCGACGGGTGAAAGTCCGGAGATCGTCGCCGGCGTGGTGCGCGCCCTCCGCTCGGCGATGGTGTCGCTCCCCGCCGACAGTCCGAACGATCTGGTCGATACCTGCGGCACAGGCGGTGGGACAGTGACGACCTTCAACATCTCAACGGTCGCGGCGATCGTTGCCGCCGGCGCGGGGGTGCGCGTCGCCAAGCACGGCAATCGATCGTTCACCACCCGCTGTGGGAGTGCCGACGTTCTGGAGGCCCTCGGAGTTCCGATCGACGTTCCGGTCCCGGTGATGGAGAAGGCGCTGAGAGACTCCGGAATCGTTTTCATGTTTGCGCCGCTCATGCATCCCGCGATGCGCCATGTCGGACCGATTCGCCGGGAGCTGGGCATCCCGACGGTCATGAACGTGGTTGGACCGCTGGCGAACCCCGCGCGGGCGGGCAGGCAGGTGGTGGGTGTCGCCGACCTCGAACGCGCACCGGTTCTGGCTGGCGCTCTGTCCGTTTTGGGTAGCGTGCATGCCCTTGTCGTTTATGGTGAGCCCGGACTCGATGAAGTATCCCCGCTCGGACCGACCCACGTGGTCGAGGTCCTGAACGGTACCACTCAGCGTTGGACCATCCACCCCGAAGAGCACGGATTCAGGAAAGTCAGTCGGGATGATCTCGCTGGCAGCGAGCCCGCCGACAACGCGAAGCTGATCGAGAAGCTTCTGGAGGGCGGTGGACCGAAAGGCGCGCGTGCGGCAACCATCCTCAATGCCGCTGCGGCGATTTACGTCAGCGGTCGCGTAACATCCTTTGCCGAAGGGGTGGCAGCCGCGGAGAAATCCATCGACTCCGGCGGGGCAAAACAGGTTCTAGAACGCATGAGGCTGGCTTATGCAACGCCAGCCTCTACAAAAACTTAGAACGTTTACTTCTAGAACCTTCTCAGAACCCCAACGACGATGCCCTGGATGGTGACGTCGTTCTCGTGGACGAAGATTGGATCCATTGTGTCGTTGGCCGGTTGCAGGCGGATACGACCGTCGCGCTCACGATAAAACTTCTTCACCGTTGCCGAAGTGCCGTCGATCAGCGCGATCACCATCTCCCCGTTGTCGGCGGAGTGCTTCTCGTTGACGATGACGAAGTCGCCATCGCGAATCTGCTCATCGATCATGGAGTTTCCGCGCACGCGCAGGACGTAATGATTGCCGCCACGGCGAACCAAATCCTGTGGAACGCCGATGGATTCAGGCGTCTGAATCGCCTCGATCGGCATGCCGGCAGCGACCGTGCCGAGCAGCGGCAGAGATGCGGCGCGCGGGAATATTTCCGAAGGAACCAACTCGATGCCGCGGCTTTCGTTGTACGCCCGCTTGATGTAGCCCTTTCGCTCGAGATTGGTGAGGTGCTCGTGGACTGTAGCGAGCGAGTTATAGTTAAACTGTGTCGCGATTTCCTCGAAGCTCGGCGCGTAGCCGTGCTCCTCGGAATAGTTCTCGAGATAAGTGAGAATTTCGCGCTGGCGTTTAGTAAGCGACATTATCCCTTTCCGCGGCTGGTTTTTGAGAGCGGACCCAACCTGGCGATCCACCGAACATTTGCCGAATTCCTACGTTAGCCGAAGATCGACCGAAGCGCAAGGTTTTTCGGCCTGGACACCACCTTCGGGTGTTTTGGCCTCGTTGACGGACGAGGCACAGCGACGCGCGGCAACGTTAAAACCGCGTTCTGCCGAGTTGCATCGTTTGGCGGAGGGCGTAACGCAGATTCCGCCGTTCGGCACGGCACTTCGCAGGGCAAACGTCTCCGTGATTGCCGAATTAAAAAGGGCCTCGCCATCGAAGGGTTCGATCAACCCGGAGCTCTCGGTCATTGAACAGGCAAGCGCATATGAGAAGGGGGGCGCTGCGGCGATCTCGATCCTCACCGAGCCGACGCGATTCAGCGGCTCAAACGACGATCTCGTTGCAGCTCGTGGCGCCACCAGCCTCCCTCTGTTGAAGAAGGACTTTCACGTCGATCCACTCCAGATAATCGAGGCGAAGAGCATTGGGGCCTCGGCGGCGCTCGTCATAGTGCGCGCCTTACCTCCGACAAGGCTGCGCGAGATGCTCGATGTTGCGCGTTCGATTGGAATCGAGGTGCTGGTGGAAGTCCGAGACGAGCTTGAGCTCGAGCTGGCGCTATCGTTCGGCGCAAAACTTATTGGGGTCAATAATCGCGATCTGGAAACGCTCGCGATCGATCCGGAAACGGCGCCGCGGTTGCTGCCATTGATCCCGCGCGACATTGTCGCGATCGCGGAGAGCGGAATGAAAACCTCCGCGGACATCGAGCGTGTCGCGACAGCCGGCGCTGATTCGGTGCTGATTGGGTCGGAGCTCTCGGCGTCGGCCAACCCTGAGGCGGCGGTTCGTTCGTTGAGCGGCGTCAGACGGAGCGAGGGTGCTCGCAAAGGTTAAGTTCTGCGGCATGACGCGACCGCAGGACGCGGCGCTCGCGGGGGAAATTGGCGCCAGCTACGTCGGAGTGATCTTCGCCAGGGGACCGCGCACCGTTTCCACGGATCAGGCGCGTGAGATCCTCGATGCGGCGGGGCCGAACGTGAGACGGGTCGGCGTATTCGACACCAACGATCCGGGACGGGTCGCCGAATTCGCTGAGGACGCCGAGCTAAACGTCGTACAGCTGCACGCTGATCCGATGCCTTCCGACGTCGAGGCAATCCGTCGCAACTTCGGCGGTGAGATATGGGCCACCATCCGCATTGCGGCCTCGCACATACCTCACGAATTGGACGATCTCTTCGATCTCGCTGACGGAGTGTTGCTCGACGCGCATTTGGAGAATCAATTGGGCGGGACGGGCAAAACGCTCCAGTGGAATGAGTTGGCCGTCGATCTTGCCCGTGACCGCGGCGGCGCCGAAGTGGTGCTCGCCGGTGGTCTCAATCCGAAAAACGTCGCTCACGCCATTCGCGTTCTCGCGCCCGACGTCGTGGACGTTTCATCCGGAATCGAGCAATCTCCGGGAATCAAAGACCCATGGCTGATGCGTGAGTTCTTCGAGGCAGCGGTCGGCCCGAGGAGCCGATAATGCCGACGGATACGGTGCACCGCTTCGGCGCTTTTGGTGGCAGGTACGTTCCTGAAACACTGATTCCGGCGCTCGACGAGCTCGACGCCGCATTCGACGACGCTTCACGCGATCCTGATTTTCAAAACGAGCTGGACCGGCTGCTCAAAGAGTATGTTGGCCGACCGTCGCCACTCAGTTCGGCGCCACGGTTCTCAGCCGAAGTGGGTTGCCCCGTCTATCTCAAGCGGGAGGATTTGAACCACACCGGCGCTCACAAAATCAACAACGCGATCGGTCAGGCGTTGCTTGCCCAGCGCATGGGCAAACGGCGCATCATCGCTGAAACCGGCGCGGGGCAGCATGGAGTCGCGACGGCAACAGTATGTGCTCGCTTTGGGCTGGACTGCACCGTCTACATGGGTGAAGAGGACATGCGGCGCCAGGCGCTCAATGTCTATCGCATGAAACTGATGGGCGCCAAAGTAGTGCCGGTGTTGTCGGGAACTCGCACCCTGAAAGACGCCACCAGCGAGGCGATCCGGGATTGGGTGACCAATGTCAATGACAGCTACTACATCATCGGATCAGTTGTCGGGCCGGCACCATACCCACGGATGGTTCGCGACTTTCAGGCGGTGATTGGTCGCGAGGCGAAGGCCCAAATGCAGGAGATGGCTGGCCGGCAGCCGAGTGCGGTTGTCGCCTGCGTAGGTGGTGGGTCGAATGCGATGGGGATTTTCTATCCTTTCATCGCTGATCGTTCCGTCGAGTTGATCGGCGTCGAAGCCGCGGGCAAGGGTCTAGAGACCGGCGAGCACGCCGCATCTCTCGAGAAAGGGGTGCCGGGCGTACTTCACGGCGCCTTGAGCTATTTACTCCAGGACGAATCGGGGCAGGTTCACCCCGCTCACTCGATCTCCGCCGGACTCGACTACCCCGGTGTCGGACCTGAGCACGCTTATCTCAAGGAGACCGGCAGGGCAACCTACGTGTCGGTGACCGACGACGAGGCGGTCGAGGGGCTCGGAGTGTTGAGTCGCCTGGAGGGGATTATACCCGCTCTGGAGACGTCACATGCGCTAGCCTGGGTCGTCAAAGAGAAGGGGCGGTGGGCAAAAAGCGATGCGGTCCTGATCTGCATTAGCGGACGGGGCGACAAGGACCTCGCGCAAATCACAGAGATGGGACTTCTTCCCGCATGACGACATCGGTGACACAAAAGACCGACGCGCCGGCGCACGGCGAGCCGCCGTTTCCGATCGTTCATGTAACCGACCTGCTCAAGGCGTTTGTGAAGGCTGTTCGCGCAACCCAGATGTACCTGCCGAACAACCCAATGCATACCCGCTCGATCGACGCAGTTCGCGAAGCCTTCAACACCCTTTGGCAGTATACCGACGAGCTCGTACTCCAGATTGTGGAGACCCGGTTGGAATGGGAAGGCAAAACGGTCCTCGACGAAGGCGAGCGGACGAGTGACAACGTTGCCTGGCTGCTCTACAAGGACGGTATCCGTGAGCTGACGATGCTCAAGGGATTCGAGCTGGAAGAGCTGGCCATCTTTTTCAACTTGCTGCAGCGCGTTCGCAAGGCTACTGACGATGATGACGACCTGCTGACGCTGATGTGGGAACGCGAGTTCGCAACCCTCCAGTACCGCTACGTCGACCTCACGCAGGAGGGAGGGCCTGGTGTCGAGTCGATGGAGCGACAGGAGCAAAAGGACAAGATTCTTTCGCCGGCCCAGGCGGAAGCAGGATTGGAATCGACGCGCTCCTCCATCGCCAGCCTCGAAGATTTCGATTCCACTCTGTATTTCCTCGACGACAGCGAAGTCGAGTACCTCCAGCAGGAAATAAAGCGCGAGTTCTCCACAGACCTCAGACCAGCGGTAATCGCCTCGCTGCTGGACACCTTCGAGAATCAGAAAGACCCGACGGTGCGCGAGGAGATTTGCGGGTTGCTCGATTATTTCCTGCTGATTCTCCTTTCGACGGCGCAGTACAGAAACGCCGCGTATCTCCTGCGCGAAGCGGCGGTCACGGCTAATCGCGCGGCAGAGATTCTCGAACCTCAAAAACAGCGTCTGCTCCAACTCAATGAGTTGATGAGTGACCCCAAGCCCCTGGGTCAGTTGCTGCAGGCTCTCGAGGATTCTCCGTTGCGCGCGCCGCAGCACGAGCTCGACGAGCTTTTTGGAATACTTCAGCCGCGCGCGCTGGAGACCATTCTCGGCTGGATCGGTCGCAGCACCAACCCGCAGCTCAAGATGCTGCTCGAGGCGGCGGCAGGCCGGCTCGCCGGCAGCAACAGCGCGGAATTGATTCGCCTGATCGGCGCTGACGATGAAGCCGTTGTGCTGGAAGCGATTCGCCGTGCTGCCGCGCTCAAGTCTCCCGCCGCGGTACCTGCACTCGGCAAGATGCTGACGGTTGGCGAAGCGGACCTGCGTCTCGCCGCCGTAAGTGCGCTCGCCGATATCGGCTCCTCGGGCGCGCTCCAAATGCTCGAGCGCGCAGTGGTGGACGAAGACCGCGAGGTACGCATTGTCGCTGTGCGCACGCTCGGCGCCAAGAACGCCCGCGCCGCGCTACCGAAGATCGAGGTCGCAATCAAAGGTCGCGACCTTCGTGAGAGCAACCTCGGTGAGAAGATGGCGTTCTTCGAAGCTTATGGCCTTTTGTGCGGAGAAGCAGGCGTCCCTCTGCTCGATGGGCTGCTGAACTCCAAAGGGTTCATGGGCAAAAAGGACGACTCCGAGATTCGCGCGTGCGCTGCAATGGCCCTCGGAAAAATCAACTCGCCCAAAGCCTCTGCGGCGTTGAACAAGGCGGCCGGCGAGAAAGACGTGATGGTCAGAAACGCAGTGAGCAAGGCCATTCGTGGCGGTGCGGTCGCGTGAGCGCGCCCGCTACCAGGACGCGAACGACCGAGGAGAAACAGTCGGGTGCCGCGCTCCGTCGAGGCGGCAGAAACTTCATGATCGCGTTTTACGCGGCGCTGCGCGCGATCAAGCTTTATCCGCTCGAACACAGCGCGGTCCAAAAAGCGCTGGCCGAGCTCGCGCAGGTGGCTGAGGAGCTGCGCGCTGAAGAAGGTGAGCTCGAGTTCAGGATCTCCGGCGAATTCATCTTCCTGAATGAGACCCGGCTGCGTCTCGATCTCAGCAACTACGCGACGTTCGGCCACATCCTGACCCTGATGAAGCTCGCTGGCATCGGCACTATTCAGGTGGGAGTGAAAGGAGCGCCGCGTGACTGGAGCTTCCTCCTCTCGCTCCTCGGCGGCGAAACAAAGAATGCGCCTGCCGATCGATTTAAGGAAATAATCTCGCGACTCCAGGAAGCGAAGATTGAGACGTTTCAGCTCGAGCCGCCAAGTGAGACCGACACCGACAAAGAGTTCAACGAAGAGGCGAAGGCAGCCGCGAATCGCACCTACTCTCAGTCGGTAGCGGTCACCAAGGACGTCATCAA
>Ga0075423_10004802_pt1 | contig 12563 bp, 10 predicted proteins | sample SoiMethybrSBSTD2_FD_80114 | JGI IMG/M metagenome (GOLD analysis project Ga0075423, IMG submission 80114) | Bulk soil microbial communities from a Populus tree surrounding site in Tennessee, USA - Soil MetaG P. TD hybrid SBSTD2 | ecosystem: Environmental > Terrestrial > Soil > Tree plantation...
ACCCTCCCGGGCATGGCCGACCGGACGGTGACGATCTCCGGCATCTCCAAGTCCTACTCGGTGACCGGCTGGCGCATCGGCTACGCCATCGCCAATCCCGGGCTGTCGGTGGGCATTCGCCGGGCCCATGACTTCATCACGGTGGGCGCGCCGCACCCGCTGCAGGAGGCCGCGGTCACTGCGCTCCAGTTCCCCGACGCCTACTACACGCAGCTCCGCGAGTCGTACCAGGCGCGAAGAGACCTCCTCTTCTCCCAGGTCGAGGCGGCGGGCTTCGTGGCCTGGAAGCCGCGGGGGGCGTACTACATCCTCACCGACGTCGCCCACTTCATGAAGCAGTACGACTGCGCGGACGACACCGCCTTCGCCATGCACCTCATCAAGGAGGTGGGCGTGGCCACGGTGCCCGGCTCGTCCTTCTACGCGCACGGGGATCTCGGGCGCACCAAGATCCGCTTCTGCTTCCCGAAGACCGACGACATGCTCATCGAGGCGGGCCGCCGGCTCCAGAAGCTGGCGCGGTGACGCTGCGGGAGTCGGCCCGCGCGGTGTTCGACGCCGCGCTACGGGCCGGGGATGTCCGGCCGCTCGTCCAGCGTGCCCTCGCGGGGCTGAGCCTTCCTCCCACCGGGAGCGTCCTGCCGCCCCGCAGCCGAGTGCTAGCGCCCCACGGCCGAGTGCTGGTGGTCGGCGCCGGGAAAGCCTCGGGCGCGATGGCCGCGGCGGCCGAACAGGCGCTAGGCGACCGCATCGTGGACGGCGTCGTCGCCGTCAAGGACGGCCATCTCGCCCCCACGCGCCGCGTCCGCCTGCTCGAGTCCGGCCATCCCGTGCCCGATGCCCGAGGGGCGGCGGCCGCCCGCGCCATCCACGACCTCGCGCGCACCGCGCGTCCCGACGACCTCTTGCTGGTGTTGATCTCGGGCGGCGGCTCCGCGCTCACCCCGGCCCCCGCGCCACCGATCACGCTGGAAGAAAAGCAGGCCCTCACCCGGCTCCTCCTCCGCGCGGGCGCCACCATCAATCAGCTCAACGCGGTGCGGAAGCACTGCTCGATCTTGAAGGGCGGCCAGCTCGCCCGGGCCGCCGGTGGGGCGAGGGTGCATGCCCTGCTTCTCTCCGACGTCATCGGTGACCCTCTGGACGTCATCGCCTCCGGCCCCACCGCGCCCGACGAATCCACCTATGCGGACGCGCTGGGCATCCTGGAGCGCTTCGGCATCGCCGAGCAGGTGGCGCCGAGCATTCGCCGGCGGCTGGAGGAGGGGCGCCGCGGCGCCCTCCCCGAGACGCCCAAGCCCGGCGACCCGCTCTTTGCGCGCGTGACCAACACCGTGATCGGGAACAACCAGCTGGTCGTCACCGCCGCCGTCGAGCGGGCACGGGCGCTCGGCTTCACCCCACATCTGCTCACCCGGACGCTCGAGGGCGAGGCGCGCGAGGTCGGGACGGGCTTCGTCCGGATGGCGCGAGACATTCGCGCGGGGACGGGACCAGTGCGCCCGCCCTGCTGCCTGGTCGCCGGGGGCGAGACGACGGTGACAGTGACGGGGCAAGGCAGCGGGGGCCGCTGTCAGGAGCTGGCGCTGGCCGCCGCCATCGAGATGGGCGGGCTGCCGGACGTGGTGGTTCTGGCGGCGGGCACGGACGGCAGCGACGGGCCGACGGCGGCGGCGGGCGCCCTCGCAGACGGCGAGAGCGCCGCGCGAGCCCGCGTGCTCGGCGTGGATCTTGCTGCGCGTCTGGCCGACAACGATGCCAATCCCGCACTCAGCGCACTCGGCGATCTCATCGTCACCGGCCCCAGCAACACCAACCTCCTCGATCTCTACCTCGTCCTCGTCGGCTAGCCCGTCACGCGTTCGTCATCTGCTCGTCGCGCAGGCGAAGTGCTCTTAGTGCGCGAGATTGCGTTGGGGGGGAATTTCGACCCACCGGGTTATCCACCGACGACTCACAATATCAGTGGATAGACGCGCGCCCGGACTGCCCAAAGCGCTGTGCTATCCTAGCCCGCGTATGTCGCGGACAAATCTCCTCGATCTCCTCCCCGACGAGCTCGAGGCCCTGGCAGAATCCCTCGGCGCGCCGCGCTATCGCGGGCGGCAGCTCGCGAGCTGGCTCCATGCCAAGGGCGTGACGGATGTCGCGCTGATGTCCGACCTGCCCCGCGAGCTGCGGGAAACGCTGGCCGAGCGGGCTACCATCGCGTGGCCCGCGCTCGAGCGGGCCACGCCGTCCCAGGACGGGAGCGAGAAGCTCGTGCTCCGGCTGGCCGACGGCGCGCGCGTCCAGTCGGTGCTCATGCCTGACGAAGACCGGCTCACCCTGTGCCTCTCGACGCAAGTGGGCTGCGGCTTCGGCTGCACCTTCTGCTTCACGGGTACGATGGGGCTCGGCCGGGACCTCAGCGCCGGCGAGATCGTGGGGCAGGTGCTGACGGCGCGGGCTCGCCTGGCGCCCGGCAGGCGCATCACGCACATCGTCTACATGGGCATGGGGGAGCCGCTCGCCAATTACGCCGCGACGGCGCGGTCGCTTCGCCTCCTGACCGATCCGCGCGCCTTCGGCTTCTCGCCCCGGCGCATTACCGTGTCCACCGTGGGCCTGGTCGCCGGCATCGAGCGGCTGGCCCGGGACGGCTTCCGGGTGAATCTCGCCATCTCGCTCCACGCTACGACCAACGAGGCGCGTGACCGGCTCATGCCCGTCAACAAGGGCGTGAAGCTCGAGGCGCTCCTGGCCGCGTGCAAGCGCTTCCCGCTGCCGACCCGTCAGCGCATGACGTTCGAGTACGTGCTGCTGGACGGCGTGAACGACTCGCCGGACGACGCCCGGCGGCTGGTGAAGCTCCTCAAGGGCATGCGGGCCAAGGTGAACCTGATCCCGTTCAACGAATGGGAAGGGGCGGGCTACACGCGGCCGCCGCTGGCGCGCATCCTGGGCTTCCAGGCCATCGTGCTGGAGCACGGGATCACCGCGACCGTGCGCTGGAGCAAGGGCGAGGACATCGGAGCGGCCTGTGGCCAGCTCAACGAGCGCCTGGCGTGCTGAGCCCGCGGCCGGCCGTCGCGTTCCCGACGCTGGGCTGCCGGCTGAATCAGGTCGAGTCGCAGGAGATGGCGGCGCTCGTGGAGGCCCGGGGATTCCGCGTCGCGGCCCCGGGCGAGCCCGCCGGCGCCTTCGTCGTCAACACCTGCACAGTGACGGGGCGCGCCGATTTCTCGGATCGCCAGCTGATCAGACGCATCAGGCGGGAGAACCCGGAGGCGCTGCTGGTGGTGACGGGATGCTGGGCGCAGACCGATCCCGAGACGGTGGCGGCGCTCAGCGGCGTGGACCTGGTCCTGGGCAATCAGGAGAAGTACCGCCTTCCCGAGCTGATCGCCGAGCGCCTGGCCGCCGCGCCCGCGCCGGCCCCGCCGCCGGTGCACGTGGCGCCCATCGCCGAGGCCCGGACTGTGCCCTTCGCCCCGTTCGCGCGCGTGACCGGACGCTCGCGCGCCTTCGTCAAGGTGCAGGACGGCTGCCAGCACCGCTGCGCCTTCTGCATCGTGCCGGCGGCGCGGGGCGGCAGCCGCAGCCAGGATCCCAAGGTGGTCCTCGACCAGGTACGGCTCCTTGTCGAGGCGGGACATGGCGAGATCACGCTCACCGGCGTGGACCTCGGGCATTACGGCTGGGACCTTGTGCCCCGGACGAACCTCGCGGCGCTGCTGGCGCTCCTGGCGGACGTGCCGGGGCTCCGCTGGCTCCGCCTCTCGTCGGTGCTCCCCGCGTACTTCACCCCGGCGCTCGTCGAGGCCGTGACGGGCCTGCCCATGGTCGCCCCCCATCTGCACATCCCCCTCCAGAGCGGGAGCGATCGCGTGCTGCGCCGCATGCGACGGCCGTACAACGCTCGCATGTACCGGGCGCTCGTCGAGCGGCTGGCCGCGGCCATCCCGGAGCTCGGTCTGGGGGCCGACGTGATCGTGGGCCATCCGGGCGAGGAGGAGGCGGACTTCGACGCGACCATGGACCTGGTCCGCGCGCTACCGTTCTCGTACCTCCACGTCTTCGCCTACTCGGACCGCAAGGGCACGGAGGCGGCGCGGCTCGGCGGGCGCGCGCCCTCGGCCGTGATCCGCCGCCGCGGGGCCGCCCTGCGCGCGCTCGCCGCCGAGAAGCACCTGACCTTCCGACGCCGGCTGCTGGGCCACACGCGCGACGTGCTGGTGTTGGACGCGCCCGATCGGGCGACCGGCCATCGCCTGGGTCTCACCGCCAGCTACGTGGAGGTGCGCTTCCCCGGCCCCGCGTGGCTCGGCCGCCGCTTCGTGCCCGTCACCATCACCGACTGCGCCCCGGACGCGACGTGGGGCGTTTTGGGGGCCGTTTCCGCATGACGCCGCGCGCGGCCGCCCCCGATCTCCTCACCCTCGGCGTCATCGGAGGCAGCGGCCTCTACGACATGGACGGCCTCACCGACGTGCGCTGGGTGAACGTGCGCACGCCGTTCGGCGATCCGTCGGACGCTTACTGCATGGGCCGGCTCGGGGACCGCCGCATCATCTTCCTCCCGCGGCACGGGCGGGGACATCGGCTCACGCCCACTGACCTCAACTACCGCGCCAACATCTGGGGGCTCAAGAAGCTCGGGGCGACGGCGGTGATCTCGGTGAGCGCGGTCGGGAGCATGAAGGAGGAGATCCGCCCGCTCGATATCGTGATCCCGGACCAGTTCTATGATCACACCAAGCGGCGGATTTCCACGTTCTTCGGGGAAGGATTGGTCGGGCACGTGGGCATGGCGCACCCGGTGTGCGGTGAGCTGGGCGACGTGCTGGAGACGGCGGCGCGCGAGACCGGCGTACGCGTGCACCGGGGCGGCACCTACATCTGCATCGAGGGGCCGCAGTTCTCCACCAAGGGTGAATCCGAGGTCTACCGGCGCTGGGGTATGTCAGTGATCGGCATGACCAACATGCCCGAGGCCAAGCTCGCCCGCGAGGCGGAGCTCTGCTACGCGACGGTGGCGCTGGCCACGGACTACGACGTGTGGCATCCGGAGCACGATGCGGTGACGGTGGAGGCGGTGATCGCCAACCTGATCAAGAACGTGGCGACCGCGCGCGACCTGCTGCGCCGCGCCCTGCCGAGGGTGACGCCGCGCGCGGGCTGCAAGAGCGGCTGCCCGGAGGCGCTCGCCAAGGCGCTCATCACGGATCCCGCGCACATCCCGCCGCGCACGCGGCAGCGGCTCGCCCTCCTGATCGACCGGCACCTGCCCCGGGGCCGCCGGCCCGCGAGAAGGGGAGGCAAGGCCCGTGGCTGAGCGCGGGCCGGCGCTGGACGTGGTGGCGATCGGCAACGCGCTGGTCGACGTGCTGAGCCACACCACCGACGAGTTCGTCAGCAGTCGGGGCATGGCCAAGGGCTCCATGCAGCTCGTGGACGAGACGACCGCCCGCGCGCTCTACCAGGCCATGGGGCCCGGCGTGGAGATCTCCGGCGGCTCGGCCGCCAACACCGTGGTGGGCGTCGCCTCGTTCGGCGGGCGCGCCCACTACGTGGGGAAGGTGCGCGACGATCAGCTCGGCGAGGTGTTCGCCCATGACCTGCGCTCGACAGGGGTGGGATACACGACCCGCGCCGCCACGAGCGGCCCTTCCACCGGGCGCTGCCTCATCCTGATCACACCCGACGCCCAGCGCACCATGCACACGTTCCTCGGCGCCTCGGCGCGGCTCGGGCCTGAGGACGTGGACGCCGAGCTGATCGCGCGTGGCAACATCCTCTACCTCGAGGGATATCTCTTCGACCCGCCGGAGGCCCAGGAGGCGTTCCGCGTGGCCGCGGGCATCGCCCACGCGGCGAAACGAAAGGTCTCGCTGACGCTCTCCGACCCCTTCTGCGTGGATCGGCATCGCGCGGCGTTCCTGGACCTGGTAAAGCACCACGTGGACGTGCTGTTCGCCAACGAGGCCGAGGTCTGCGCGCTCTACCAGACCGACTTCGATGCCGCGCTCGAGGCGGTGCGCGGGCACTGCGAGATCGCCGCGCTCACCCGGAGTGCGCGCGGCTCGGTGGTGGTGGCGCACGGCAAGGCGCACCCGATCGATGCCCGGCCGGTGAAGGCGGTGGTGGACACGACGGGCGCGGGCGATCTCTACGCCTCCGGCTTCCTCTTCGGGCTGAGCCGGGGCCTCGACCTTCCCGCCTGCGGCCGCCTCGGCTCGATCGCGGCCGCGGAGGTTATCTCGCACGTGGGGGCGCGGCCCCAGCAATCGCTGGCGGCGCTGTCGGCCGGGCGATGACCGATCCGGCGATGACCGATCTGGCTCTGGACGCAAAGTATCGGCGGCTCGTCGGCATCCTGCGCGCGATGGATCGCGTTGTCGTCGCGTTCTCCGGCGGGGTGGATTCCACCGTCCTCGGGCGCGCCGCCAAGGACGCCCTCGGCGACCGCGCGGTGCTCGCCACCGCCGACTCCGAGACCTACCCCGAGTCCGAGCTGGCGGAGGCGCGGCGGCTGGCCGCGGCCATCGGCCTCCCGCACGTGGTGATCCTGACCCACGAGCTCGAGCGGCCCGAGTATGCGCGCAACGCGCCCAACCGCTGCTTCTTCTGCAAGGACGAGCTGTTCACGCGGCTCGAGGCGGTCGCCCGCGAGCACGGGGGCATGCCCATCGTCTACGGGGCCATCATGGACGACCTCGGCGATCATCGTCCCGGCATGGAGGCGGCGAAGGCCAAGGGTGTGCGCGCGCCACTGATCGAGGCGGAGCTCTGGAAGCGCGAGGTGCGAGAGATCGGCCGCGCGCTCGGGCTGCCCAACTGGGACAAGCCCTCGTTCGCGTGCCTCTCCTCGCGCTTCCAGTACGGTGACACCATCACCCCCGAGAAGCTGCGCCAGGTCGACCGCGCCGAGACCTTCCTCCGCGAGCTGGGCTTCCGGCAGTTCCGCGTCCGTCACCACGACCGGCTCGCGCGCATCGAGCTGCCGCCCGAGGAGATGGCGCGAATCTGGGAGGACGGACGCCACACCGCCATCGTCCGCCGGTTCCGCGAGCTGGGCTACGGCTTCGTGACCCTCGACCTCCAGGGCTTCCGCAGCGGCAGCGCCAACGAGGCGCTCCAGTGGATCGCGAAAAAGTAAGGGCCATCCTCGAGGACGTGGCGCGCGGCGCCCTCACGCCGGAGCGGGCGCTGGCGCGGCTGCGCGACCTGCCCACGGAAGACCTCGGCTTCGCCCGGGTCGATCTGCACCGCGCCCTCCGCCACGGCATGCCCGAGGCGGTGTTCTGCCTCGGCAAGACGCCGGAGCAGGTCGTGGCGATCGTCCGCCGGCTCGCCGAGTCGCACGACAACATCCTCGCCACCCGCGCCGACGGCGACGTGCAGCGGGCGATCGCGAATAGCGGGCTGCCCCATCGCCTGCATCCCGACGCCCGCATCGCGGTGGTGAAGCCCCTCGACACCGAGGGGGTCGGCCTCGTGCTGGTGCTGAGCGCGGGCACCGCGGATCTCCCGGTGGCCGAGGAAGCCGCCATCTGCGCCGAGACCATGGGCAACCGCGTGGAGCGCGTGTACGACTGCGGCGTGGCGGGGCTGCACCGCCTGGTACCCCATCTCGACCGGCTCAACGAGGCCAACGCCATCGTGGTGGTGGCCGGCATGGACGGGGCGCTGCCGAGCGTGGTGGGCGGGCTCGTGGATCGTCCGGTGATCGCGGTGCCCACCAGCGTGGGCTACGGGGCCTCGTTCGGCGGCATCGCCGCGCTGCTCACCATGCTGAATGCCTGCGCTCCCGGCATCTCGGTGGTGAACATCGACAACGGCTACGGCGCCGCCGCGCAGGCGAGCCAGATCAACCATCTCGTCGCGAAGCTCCGCTGAGGGCCGCCGTGCGCCTCGCCTACTTCGACTGCCCCAGCGGCGCCGCCGGCGACATGATCCTGGGCGCGCTCGTGGACGCCGGGCTTCCCTTCGACGAGCTTCGTGCCGGGCTCGCGGGTCTGGCGCTGCCGGGATACGCGCTGGAACAGCGTCAAGTCACCAAGCGCGGCTTCCGCGCCACCAAGGTCGAGGTGCACGTGCACGAGCCCGCGCCGCATGGCCCCGCGCATCACCATCCCCATCGCACGCTGCCGGTGATCCGCGAGCTGATCGAGGCCAGCGCGCTCCCCCACCCGGTGAAGGCGAGCGCAGTGCGCGTCTTCACGCGCCTCGCCGAGGCGGAGGGGCGCGCGCACGGGGAGCCGCCGGAGGCCGTGCACTTCCACGACGTGGGTGCGGTGGACGCGATCGTGGACATCACCGGCGCCTGCCTGGGCCTGCACCTCCTCGGCGTGGGTGCCGTGCACTGCTCGGCGCTGCCGGTTGGCGGCGGCATGGTGGACGGGCCGCACGGACGCATCCCGGTGCCGGGGCCGGGGACGGCCGAGCTCCTCCGCGGCTTCCCCGTCGTGGACACCGGCGTGAAGCGCGAGCTGGTCACGCCCACCGGCGCGGCCATCCTCACCACGCTGGCGAAGGGAGCCGGCGTCATGCCCGCGATGACGGTGTCCGCGGTGGGCTACGGGGCGGGGACGATGGAGCTGGAGACGCCGAACCTGATCCGCGTGTTCCTCGGCGACTCCGCGGCGGCCGGCCAGACCGAGACGATCATGCAGGTCGAGACCACGGTGGACGACATGTCCCCGCAGCTCTACGAGGCGTTGATGGAGCGGCTCTTCGCCGCGGGCGCGCTCGACGTCTACCTCACCCAGGTCATCATGAAACGGAGCCGGCCGGGCATCGTGCTGGTGGCGCTCTGCCCGCCTGCGCTCGCCCCGGACCTCGCCCGCATCCTCTTCGAGGAGTCGACGACCATCGGCGTCCGCTGGACGGCCTACGAGCGGGCGCGCCTGCCGCGCGAGATGATCACGCTCACCACCTCGCTGGGCCCCATCACCTTCAAGGTGTCCCGGCTCGATGATCGGCCGGTCACGGTGACCCCCGAGTTCGAGGAAGTCCGCCGCATCGCGCGAGACAAGGGCCTGCCGGTGCGCGAGGCGCTCGAGCGCGCGCGCGAGGAAGGCCGCCGGCTGCTCGGCTGACCGCTCCGGGACAATCTGCAAGCGGCTGCGGCCCTTGACATCCCGGGGGGCGGGGCATAAGGTTTGAGGCGCTTTTGCCAGCCCCGGACCCCTCATCTCCCCCAGGAGGTAGCGTGGTGAAACAGAAAGTCACCGTCACCATCAACGGGACCAGCCATTCGCACGAGGTCGAGCCACGCCTGCTGCTCGTCCACTTCATCCGCGAGCTCGCCGGCCTCACCGGCACCCACGTGGGCTGCGACACCAGCCAGTGCGGCGCCTGCACCATTCACATGAGCGGGCAGGCGGTGAAGTCATGCACGCTTCTCGCCGTGCAGGCCGACGGCGCGCAGATCACCACGATCGAGGGGATGGCGAAGGACGGCAAGCTCCATCCCATCCAGGAAGGCTTCTGGGAGAAGCACGGGCTGCAGTGCGGCTTCTGCACGCCGGGCATGATCATGTCCGCCGCCCAGCTCCTGGAGCGCTATCCGAAGCCCTCCGAGGCGGAGATCCGGCATCAGCTGGAGGGGAATCTCTGCCGGTGCACCGGCTACCACAACATCGTGAAGGCCATCCAGTACGCCGCCGAGAACATGGCGAAGCGGTAAGGGAGGCCGACAATGGCGACGGCACGTCTGATGGGGTCGAGCATCAAGCGGCGGGAAGATCCCCGCTTCATCACCGGCAAGGGCAACTACACCGACGATCTCAAGCTTCCCGGCATGACCTACGCGGCGTTCGTGCGCAGCCCCCACGCCAACGCGAAGATCCGGAGGATCGACACCGCGGCGGCCAAGGGGGCGCCCGGCGTGGTGGCCATCTTCACCGGCAAGGACATGACAGGCGTGAACTCCTTGCCCTGCGGCTGGCTCCTGCCGGATCTCAAGGTGCCCGCGCATCCACCGCTGGCCACCGAGGCCGCGCGCTACGTGGGTGATCCGGTGGCCATCGTGATCGCGGAGAGCCAGACTGGGGCCAACGACGCCGCCGATCTCGTGGCGGTGGACTGGGATGTGCTGCCGTCGGTGACGTCCACCGAGCGGGCGGCCCAGGCGGGGGCGCCGCAGATCCACGAGGTGGCGCCGGGCAACGTGGCCTTCAAGTGGCAGATCGGCGACGCCGCGGAGACCGAGGCCGCTTTCAAGAAGGCGGACGTGGTGGTGAAGAAGCGGATCGTCAACCAGCGGCTGGTGGCCAATGCCATGGAGCCGCGGGCCTGCGTGGCGCGCTACGAGGACGCCACCGGCGATCTCACGCTCTGGGTCACCTCCCAGAACCCGCACGTGCATCGCCTGCTCATGACCGCCTTCGTGCTGGGGATCCCCGAGCACAAGGTGCGGGTGATCGCCCCCGATGTGGGCGGCGGCTTTGGCTCCAAGATCTTCCTCTACAACGAGGAGACCGTCTGCTCGTGGGCGACCCGGCAGATCAAGCGGCCCATCCGCTGGACGTCGAATCGCCGCGAGGCCTTCCAGACGGACGCCCACGGACGCGACCACATCACCGATGCCGAGGTGGCGCTCTCCCGGGATGGGAAGTTCCTCGGCCTGCGGGTCAAGACCACCGCGAACCTGGGGGCCTATCTCTCGACCTTTGCGCCGGCGGTCCCGACCTATCTCTACGGGACCCTGCTCAACGGCGTCTACACGTGGGGCGCCATCCACTGCGAGGTGACGGGCGTCTTCACCAACACCACGCCGGTGGACGCGTATCGCGGCGCCGGGCGGCCGGAGGCCTGCTATCTGCTCGAGCGGATGGTGGACGCCGCCGCGGCAGCATTGAAAATGGACCCTGCGGACATCCGGAAGAAGAATTTCATCCCGAAGTTCGACAACGGCTTCCAGACCAAGGTCGCGCTGACCTACGACAGCGGTAACTACGGGGCCGCGTTCGACCGCGCCCTCCAGATGCTCGACTACAAGAAGTTCCGCGCTGAGCAGGCGGAGGCCCGCGGCAAGGGGCGGCTCATCGGCGTCGGCTTCTCCACCTACATCGAGGCATGCAGCATCGCGCCCTCGAAGGTGGTCGGCTCGCTCGGGGCGCAGGCGGGGCTCTGGGAGTCCGGCAAGGTGCGCGTGCATCCGACGGGCATGGTCACGGTGTTCACGGGGTCGCACTCCCACGGGCAGGGACACGAGACGACGTTCGCCCAGCTCGTGGCCGATCAGTTCGGCATCCCGATGGATCACGTGGACATCGTGCACGGCGACACGGGCACGGTGCCCTTTGGCATGGGCACCTATGGGAGCCGCTCCGCGTCAGTGGGCGGCACCGCCATCACCATGTCGATCAACAAGATCAAGGAGAAGGGCAAGAAGATCGCCGCCCACCTCCTGGAGGCCTCGCCGCAGGACATCGAGTACGCCAACGGTCAGTTCCAGGTGAAGGGCTCGCCTCAGAAGGCGGTGCCGTTCGGCCAAGTCGCGCTCACCGCCTATGTCCCGCACAACTATCCCGAGGGCGTGGAGCCGGGGCTGGAGGAGACCTCTTTCTACGACCCGGCGAACTTCTGCTTCCCGTTCGGCGCGCATGCGTGCGTGGTCGAGGTTGATCCGGACACCGGCAACGTGAAGATCCTGCGCTACGTCGCAGTGGACGACGTCGGCAACGTGATCAATCCCATGATCGTGGACGGGATGGTGCACGGGGGCATCGCGCAGGGCGTGGGCCAGGCCCTCTGGGAAGGCGCCGTCTACGACGATGGCTCGGGCCAGCTCGTAACCGGCACCATGATGGACTACGCCCTGCCCAAGGCCGACATGCTCCCCATGTACGAGACCGATCGCACCGAGACGCCGACGCCGGTGAACCCGCTCGGCATCAAGGGCGCGGGCGAGACCGGCACGATCGCGGCGACACCCGCCGTGGTCAACGCGGTGGTGGACGCACTGTCCGGGCTCGGGGTCGACCACATCGAAACGATGCCGCTCACGGCGGAGCGAGTCTGGAAGACCATCCAGGCCGCCCGGGCGAAGAAGTAAGGGGGACCGCGCGCATGTACCCAGCTCAGTTCGACTACCACACGCCGGGCAGCATCAAAGAGGCGCTCGACCTTCTCGGCAAGCATAAGGACGACGCCAAGCTCCTCGCGGGCGGCCATAGCCTCTTGCCCGCCATGAAGCTCCGCCTCGCGCGGCCCGCCCATCTGGTCGATCTCCGAAAGGTTCCCGGGCTGACCGGTATCCGGGAGGAGGGCGGCAGCCTCGTCATCGGTGCAATGACCACGCACTATGCCGTGGAATCGTCGTCCGCGGTCAAGAGCAAGTGCCCGGTGCTCGCGGCCACCGCCGCGCTCATCGGCGATCCGATGGTGCGCAACATGGGGACCATCGGCGGCAGCCTGGCCCACGCCGACCCGGCGGCCGACTACCCCGCGACGATCATCGCCCTCAATGCCGAGATGGTGGTGGAGGGCGCCCGGGGCAAGCGGACCATCAAGGTGGACGATTTCTTCAAGGGCCTCATGACCACCGCGGTGGGCGGCGACGAGATCCTCAC
>Ga0075423_10004803_pt1 | contig 12562 bp, 6 predicted proteins | sample SoiMethybrSBSTD2_FD_80114 | JGI IMG/M metagenome (GOLD analysis project Ga0075423, IMG submission 80114) | Bulk soil microbial communities from a Populus tree surrounding site in Tennessee, USA - Soil MetaG P. TD hybrid SBSTD2 | ecosystem: Environmental > Terrestrial > Soil > Tree plantation...
TCGGACAGCTGCAGCCAGAACGAATCGTTCCAGATCTGGTTGTTGGCCGCGCGCATCCTCACCCAGATGTGATACGGGACGCCCGCCGGAGCGGAGAACGCGGCTTCGATGTAGCTGGCGGGCGCCGACTGCGCCCAGTCGAGCGCCACGCCCGCGTCGACGTTCGCGAGCATCATTCCACCCGCGGCTGTCGGCTCGGGCACCGCCATCCACGATCCGTGGCGGCCCGCCGCCGGAACGTCGGCCGCATACAGCACGATGTCGGACGCCGACGGCTCCGGGCCGTTGCACGATTCGACCGCAGCCGCGGCGTTGAGGCGACGGCCGGACTGAATGCGGCCGTCGAGCGACGGCAGCGTCGCCGCCGTCGTCAGCAGCGCGTTGCGCAGCGCGCCGGTCACGTACGAGCAGTGCGACAGCACGAGCGCGGCCGCGCCCGACACATAGGCGGTCGCCATCGACGTCCCGGTCATCGTCGTATACACGCTCGCCGACGGATCGGACGGCGAGATGGCCGTCGAGTAGATGGCAGTCCCGGGTGCCGCAATGTGGACGGTGTTGAGGCCGCGGCCGGAATACGCGGCGAGCTGATCGTTGTAGTCGGTCGCGCCGACGGCGATGACGTTTCCGCCCGCGTAGCTGGCCGGAAACTCCGGCGTGGCGCCGAGGTCCGCCGATGCATTGCCGGCGGCGGCCACGAACAGCATGTCCGCGTCGCCGGCGCGCTGGATTTCATCGGCGAACGCCTGCGAGAAGCCGCCGCCGCCCCAGCTGTTGTTCAGCACGCGGACGTTCGCGGCGCCGGTCGACGCGAACACGCGCTTGACCTGAATCGCAAACTCGATCGCGTCGATTGCGTCGGAGATGTATCCGTTGCCGGTCGCGTCGAGAAACTTCAGCGCCATGATGCTGGTCGTCCAGTTGACGCCGACGACGCCGATGCCGTTGCCGCCGACGGCGCCGATGCTGCCGGCGACGTGCGTCCCGTGGCCGTGATCGTCCGCTGGATCGCACGTACGCGTGATGGCGTTGAACCCGTGCGTGCCGGCCGCGCACGGAATCATCGCGCCGCCGATCGTCACGGAGAACGCGGCGGGCGCCGACCAGACGTTCGCCGCAAGGTCGACGTGCGACGCCATGACGCCGGTGTCGATCGTCGCGACGACGACCTGCCGCGACCCAGTCGTCGTGTCCCACGCACGCACCGCGCCGATATCCGCGCCCGGCGTGCCGTGGACGCCGCCGGGCAGCGTCTGCCCGGTGTTCTCGAGCGCCCACAGCGCCGAGGACAAGTCGTTCGGCGCGCCGTCGATCGTGACGCGGTAGTTCGGTTCGACGTCGACGACGTCGGCTCGCGCGCGGAAGGCTTCAACGAGCGCCGCCGCCGACCGCGCCCGCGAATGAACGAGACGCCAGCGGCCGGCGCCCACCCGTTCGTCGCGATCGATGTCGTGATCGAGTATGGTCGAGGGTTCTGACTGTCGGAAACGGATGAGCACTTCGCCGGCGGCGGCGCGCCGGCCGCGAACGACTTCTTCACCGGCGTGCTTCGGCGACCCCGCGCTCGCGCGCGAATTCGCCAGCAAAATCGCGAAAACGACGACAGCAACAGTGTGAGCGTGGCGGGGGACCATTGGGTTCGCCCCGCCGAGCCGTCGGGAGGGCGAGTGCCAAAAAGCAACTCGCCTGCCAGCACATCAGGACCCGGAGCGCGCCGCCACGTCGAGCCCATCCATATCGCAGCCAACGTCTTTGCCGTCGGTCGCCGCGAGGCGATAGGGACTCCCGCCGCCGAGACGGAAGTTACCGCCGGCGGCGTCCACGAAGCCGACCTCCGAAATCGATGCGGGATAGTAGTTGGATGCCGGATACGTGGCCGGGTTCGCGCCGATGAAGATGTTGTCGAACCAGAGGCTCTGCGGAAGGAACTTCGCGATCGTCGCGTTGCCTGGCGCGACGCTGCTTCCCATAATCCCGTAGCCGTTGTCCGGCACGATGTTGTTCGTGACCACGAAGCCCGTCATCGGCGGGCCGTCGACGACGATGCCGTTGCCGTCGGTCATCACGGTGTTGTGATCCACCGTGATGTCGCGCCCGCCGACCATCAGCAGGAAGCGGCCGTTGCCGCCCCAGCTCGCCGCGCTGATGTCGAACAGGTTGTTGCGGATCGTAATGGAGTTCGTGTACTGGCTCGGATGGATGTTGTCGGTGCCGAGGATATTGATGCCGGCCGCGGTGCCGCGGACGATGTTGTTCGTGAACTGCACCTGCTGCACGACCGACCACGGCGACCCGCCGTCCTGATTGCGCGGCGTGAACACGATCGCGAAGCCGCTCTGCGCCGACACCCAGTTGTTCTCCATCAGGTTGCCGTCGATCGTCACCCGCTGCGCGTTCTTGAGCTCGACGAGGTTCTTGACCTGCCAGCCCTGCGAGCGCCAGGCGAGCGGACGCGTGATGTGGTTCTGACGGATGGTGATGTCGGACGGCACGAGGTTGACGATCGCCGGATCGGCGCCGCCGAACAGGACGACCTCGCCGCTCGCTTCGAGATAGTTGTTCGCAATGGTGAACGGACCCGGTCCGTTGACGCCGGCCACCGCCTGCGTGTCCTGCCCCATCGACTTGATGTCGCTGACGTACGAGTTGACGACGGTCGACGAGGCGGAGTTGAGGGCGATGCCGTACTTCTGCCCGTTCGCGGCGCTGCCGTGCACGTAGCAGCGGTCCACGATCAGATCGTGCGGGACCGTCGACAGCGACGACTGCGCGCGGCTGCCGTCGCCGAATCGCACGAGGCCGTCGCCGGCGTAGGTGCTGACGATCTCCAGGAACTGCAGGCGATAGTGATGCGCGCCGGGAGCGGTCGTAATGGCGGGCAGCCCGGCCCAGCCGCCCTGGATTCGCGGAAGCTGCGACGCGTAGGCCGGCGTGATCCGCGTGCCGTCGGGCGGCAGCGAGGCATCTGCGGCGGCCGATCGAATCGTGATGTAGCTCGATCCGTTCTTCACCGGCAGCTCGAATGAACCGGCGTACGTCGCACCCGGCGTCAGCAGAATCGTGTCGCCCGGATTCGCCGCGTCGAGTGCGGCCTGCAGATCGCCGCCGGCCGGAACGGCGATCGTCGCGCCGCCGGTCGGCGATGGCGGCGGCGTTGCCGAGGGCGATGGTGTTGGCGTCGGCGTCGAGCCGGTCGCCGCGATGACGTTCAGATAGCTCACGTTGTATCCGCCCGTGTCGAACAGCAGCGTGATCTGCTGCCGGCCCGCATTCAGCGCCAGCGGCAGACTCACCGTCGTCCACCTCTGCCACCCGCCGGTGGCCGGCACGCCGACCTGCGTCCACGAGCCGGGACTGCCATTGAAGCCGATGTGCAGCGACCCGCCGCCGCTCGGCGAGGCGACGCGCAGCTGCACGGTGTAACTGCCGCTGCCTGCGACGTTCACGGTGTAGTTGACCCACTCGCCGGCGCCGATCCATCCGACGTCGTACCCGCCCTCGCTGCTCGGCTCGAGATCGACGCCGGTGTCGCGGAACGCTCCGCCGCGATTCGTCGCATCGTGATCGTGGTACGCCACGCCCTCGCCGCCTTCGTCGAACTCCGCCGCCTCGACGCGGCCGGGTATCGACACCGGTATTCCCCGAAACGGCGCGAGCTGTCCGGTCGCCGGCGCCGGCGCCGAACTGAACGCGATCGATCCGAAGTTGCCGACCGCGTACACGCCGGCCGTATCCATCACGAGGCGCGCGATCTGCGCGCCCGCGCTCAGGGCGACCGTCGTCGTCACCGTCTGCCATGACTGCCAGCCGCCCGTATTCGGCACCGTCAACGACCCGGTGACGTTCGTGCCGTTCATCTCCAGATGAAACGTGCCGCCTCGTCCAAGCGACGCGACGGTGAATGCGGCGGTGTAGGTGCCGGCCGCGGCGACATTCACCGTGTACTGCAGCCACTCGCCGGCGGACACCCAGCCGACGTTGTAGCCGCCGCCCGCGCTCGGCTCGATGTCGACGTCGGTCTGACGGTAGGCGCCGCCTTCATTGCCGCGGCTGTCGTCGTGGTACGCAACGCCTTCGCCGCCTTCATCGAAGTTCACGGCCTGCAGGATTCCCGGAATCGTGGCCGCCTGCCCGCCGTACGGACGCGACACGATCGGCGTGTTCACGGACGCCGTCGCCTTCGCGACGATGGTGCCGTCGTTGCGCAGCGGGCCGGGCGCGCCGGCAAGGTACGAGGACGCGCTCAGCACGATCTGATCGATCTGCACGCCGTCCTCGCGGATCTGCACGCGAATCGTGTGCGGCCCCGCCGTCGAGAATTGAATCGTGGACGCCTGCGTCAACCAGTACGCGCCATCCTGCCAGCCCCATCCCGCCTCGCCGCATCCGGAGCACGCCTCGAGGTTCACGTTCAGGGCACTCGTCGTGCCAATCGGATAGACCGGCGCGCCGTTGGCCGTGGCGTCCGAGTACTGGACCCAGACCGAGTCGTTGTATTTCGAGTTCGCGGTGGCGCGAAGACGGAACCACACGTGGAACGTCGTGTTCGCCGGCGCCGCGAACGGAATCTCGAAGTAATCGGCCGGCGCCGCGAGCGGTCCCTGAAGCGTCGATTGACCGAAGTCGGCGCTCGCCATCATCTGCCCGCCGGCGGCCGTCGGGTCCGACGTCCGCGCCCAGTTGCCCTGGATGACCGTCGCGTCCGACGCGTAGAGCACCACGTCGGCAGCGGCCGCCGATCGCGCGACGGTACTAGCAGTCAGCAGGACGACACACACGAGTACTCGGACCCTGTTCACGCGCGCACCTCGGAATGGGATTCCGACCGAGGTGGCAAGGACGAGGCCAGCGCGAGGAATCGACGATTCGCCGCGGAAAATCGCGCTCGTCGCCGCGCGATCGTCTCCGAGGGCATGCGACCGAGATGCATCGGTCGCGTAACTCTTACCGTTGCACGGAAAATTTCAGGGAGTTGGGACTACCCGGTATGTAGCGTTCAGAAACAGACGGACATTCTCAACAGCTGCGGAACGCGTTCTGCCTTCGTGTTCTTTGTGAGCTTGTGGTTCGTGCAGCACGTTCGCAATCCGATCAGCACGTTCGCAATCCGATCAGCACGTTCGCGAGCCGATCAGCACGTTCGTGAGCCGATCAGCACGTTCGCAATCCGATCAGCACCTTCGTAAGCCGATCAGCACGTTCGCGAGCCGATCAGCACGTTCGTGAGCCGATCGGCACTCTCGGGCGTCAGCGCACGAATGAAAGCGTAAACGTCTCCCAGCTGCCGGCGGACGGACGATTGGCCATGACGCCGCCCCCGCCGCCGCTCTCGGCGCTGACGTACCACGACGCGGCGCTCGCGCGGAGCGTGATCGCGTCGCCGGTCCGGATCGCTCCGCCACCCGGCTTCTCGATGACGAACGTCTCCCACGGGCCGATCGCCGTCGACGTCGCGCGCAGCGACGCGCCGCCGCCGCCGACCGCCTGCACGTAGTGCACGCCGTCGGCCGTCAGGAGCGCGACGCGATCGCCGCTGATCGGCGGTCCGCCGTTCAGCACGATCATCCGGAACGATTCCCAGGCGCCCGCGCTGACGCGGTCTCCCCGCACGTCACCGCCGCCGCCCGCTTCGGCGACGAGGTAGTTCGAGCCGTTCGACGTGCGCAGGGTGACGCGCGGGATGAATTGATCGACGAACGCCTGCTCCGGCTCCGGTTGCGATTCGATCAGCGCCTGGAAGGACCGGCCGCGGAGATCCTCGCTCAGATCGCTGTGAAAGCACCAGGCGGCGGCGCCGGCCGCCTTCACGTTGCGCAGCTGCTCCTGATACAGCTCGTACTTGTAGCTGTTCGGGTAATAGACGTACCGCATCGGCATCGGCTCCTGCAGGTACGCCGGCTTGCCGTTCGACCGCATCGCGCCGACGATCTGCTCGACCCACTCCTGGACGTAGAACGCCGACGTGCGCGGATCGTGATACGCCGTCACGTCGAGGCCGGTCTGGACCGCGAAGTCGGCGGCGAACTGCGCGGTGTTCTCCGAGCTGTTCGACGCCGTCACGACGCGCTCCGGGTGGATGGACTTGATCGCGGCGCGGATGCTGATGACGTCGGCGGCCGGCAGCGGCCGCCCGAACGGGCCGTAGACGTTCCGCTCGTTCTCGATGTCGAAGAGCAGGTTGTCGTACGACTGCAGCGCGGCCGTCGTCCTCATGATCGCGTCGCGCAGGCGCGCCGCGTCCATGCCGGCGACGTGCTCCGCGGTGAACGAGACGTCGACGACGAGCCGCTGCTCGCGCGCGCGATCGAGGATGAACAGGAGCCGCGACAGGCTGTCGGGATTCAGCGTGCCGTCGTTCCGCATCAGCTGCGGTCCGGTGACGAAGTTCGGCCAGATGCGGATGCCGTCGAACCCCTTGCTGCGGATGTACCGCAGGTCGGCGGTGACGTTGTCCGCCCCCATCGCGCCGAAGTACGAGACGAACACCAGGAACCGCGGTGTGCCGTCGATCGCAAAGCGATCGCCCTGGATGGTCAGCGTCTGCGCGCGACCCGTGGCCGCGAGCATGAAGAGAATAAGGACAGCTCCCGCCAGCCGGGACCTCAGGATGAGCATGAACCGATGGTACACGGATCGGGCGGCGTACGGCTCAGCTGCACAAACTTGCGCTCACGCCGAACCACAAAGCCCACAAAGAACAGGCGCTCAGCCGTCCAGTTCGACGTAGATGGTGTTGAGTCTGTAGTAAAGGTCGGCCGCGAATCGGTTTGAGGCGACGAGCGGAAAGAGGGCCTGGGATGCGATGGAAATGACCTGGACGGCGGAGCCGGTCGCGTCCAGCCACGAACTGAGCTCGCGCTGCGCGTCGATCATCAGCGTCTCAACCGCGCGAAGGATCAGCGTGCCTTCCTTCGGGGCATCGGATCGTGACCACTCGCGCATTACGCGCACCGGTTGCCGGACGCACGGCACGAGCTGATCGACGATGTCGTCGATCTCGTCGGCGGTCGACGTCGTGACCGCGATCAGCACATTGCGATGCGATGCGCAGATCACCTGCCACTCGGGCGAGGCCAGCCACTGCGGCGCCAGCGACGTCATGCTCTTGGAACCGCAACGCGCGTACCCGTTGCGGATCAATTATGCCAACGAGTTGCGGCACAACTCGGCCGCATAATTCGTTACCCGTGAATTTTTTACGCACACGGCGCCGGACGGTCCGGCTGAAGCCGGACACTATGATCGGAAACGCATCACAGCTGCGCGATGGACAGACCGCCGTCGACGTTCACGATCGTTCCCGTCGCGTACGGCAAATCGCCGCGCAGCAGCGCGGCCACGGCGCGGCCGACGTCATCAGGTTGTCCCCAGCGCCGCTCGGGTACAAACCCATCGGCGATCCGGCGATCGTAGGACTCGCGCACCCGCGCGGTCATATCGGTCGCGATGATGCCGGGACGTACTTCGTAGACAGGAATCCCGTGCTCGGCGAGCCGGACGGCAAACAGGCGCGCGGCCATCGACAGACCCGCTTTGCTCACACAGTACTCGCCGCGATTCGGAGACGCCATCGTGGCCGACACCGACGTGACGAAGACGATCGACGCCGCAAACGCGGGATCCTCGCGGCGCCGCGCGATCTGATCGCGTGCGATTGCCTGGCTCAGGAAGTACGGGCCCTGCAGGTTCGTCCGCAGCACCTCGTCGAAGCTCTCCTCCGTCGCCTCGAGCAGATCGGCGCGCACGCGCGGCGCGCGGCCGGCGTTGTTGACCAGCGCGTGAACGACGCCCGCGCGGGCGCGCGTGTCGTCCACGAGCCGCGCGCGGTCGTCGGGCCGCGCGATGTCGCCGGCGACGTAATGGACGGCGCCACCCGATGCGCGCAGCTCCTTCAACACGTCGGCGACTTCCGCTTCGGGACGGACGCCCCCGAGCACGAGGTCCCATCGCTCGCGCGCGAGCGCACGCGCGATGCCGAGGCCGATGCCGCGCGTGCCGCCGGTTACCAGGGCTGTTTTCATGCTCGACCGTGTGATCGCGGCTCTGCAACGAACCCGCCCGGAACGCAGCGGTGAACACGCAGAGCCCGCCGAAAAAGTCTATTGTCTCTTGGGCGCTCTAATCATTGAGGCCGAAGAAGCTGAGATATGGTCCGCCACCGGCCAGCCGTTTCACGTAGAGCGCCGCCTCGCGCGCGTGGTAGTCGCCCCACTGGCTCGATTCGCCGCGCGGCGTGCGGGCGCCCGGCGGCACGTAGTCCCAGCCGTTCGGGCGGTGATAGACGGAATGCAGCAGCAGTCCCTGGTGCGTCGGATCGACGCTCAAGTATGGCTCGCCGAAGATCGTCTCGAGCACGAGCAGCCCCGCCTGCTCGTAGCGATCGGCGTCGCCATCGCCTCGACGGCGAAGCACGTGCGCGAGCCGAAGCAGCCCCTGCGCGGCGATCGCGGCGGCGGAGCTGTCGACCGGCTCGTGATCGTTGAACGGATCCGCCGGCCGTGCGCGCCAGTCGCCGAGGGCCGCGAGCCCGGGCGCGCCCGCATCCCAGTACGGCACGCCGTCGGCGGCAGCCACGTCGCAGTAATGATCGCAGGTCGCGCGCGCCGTCTCGATCAGCAGGGTCGCGACCGCCTCTTTCCCGCCCAACGCGATCAGCGCGTCGTCGGGCAGCGTGTCGATGAACTCGATCTGTTCGGCGAAGCCGAGCGTGGCCCAGGCGAGGCCGCGCGTCCACGTGGTGAACGGCGAGTAACCCTGCTGCGTGCTCGGCCCGCGATACGTGCCGTTCGCGACGTTGAACAGGCTCTCGTGCGCGACGCGTCCGCGGACGTCGAAGCTATCTCGGCCCTCGCCGAAGTACACGTTGTACTTCGCCGTCGCGCGCGCGTGCTGGACCAGCCGGACGAGCAGGCTGACCGGCGCGTCCTGCTCCTCGAGCAGGCGGTGGCCGAGCAGGTGGCCGAGCGCGAGGGCGCGCAGCGATCGGATCGTGTCGACGAACAGCGAGTGCGCGCCGTTGAACGAGTAAATGAAGCCGCCGTCGGGCAGCGGCGTCCAGCGCCGCGCCTGGACGGCGCCGCTCGTCTTCAGCGCCAGCTCGTAGAAGCGCTGCTCCCAGTCGGTCGCCTGAATCCGGCGCTCGCGCGCGAGCCGCCACAGGGCGCCGTACGTACTGACGTTATTGAAGCCGTGATCGTGGACGCCGACGTGCGTCAGGTGTGGGGCCATCCGCTCCACGGTCCGCGATCGTCCGAGCTCGAGGAACTCCTCGTCGCCCGTCGCGTCGAACTGCAAGAGCGCCGATCCGAACTGGAACCCCTGCGTCCACTCGGTCCACCCGCGCGCCTGATAGCGGCCGGCGGCCGTGAACACCGGCGCCCCGTCCTCCGCGCGCCAGGTCTTCTCCAGCGAACGAATCTTTTCTGCGGAGAGCTCGAAGAGCCGATCGATCCTCGGCAGCAAATCGCGGGGCGATCGGCGGCGATCGGCGCGGATCATCGGGACGTCATTGTAGGCCGAGCGCCGCATTCGTCGCGTCCGCCTTCAGGCGGACCGTTACATAAGTCACCACACGGCTATCAGTCACCAGACGGCCGTCGGCAGTCGCGGATCGTGGGCCAGTCGGCAGGCAGCCGTCACAGACGACTGTCGGACGGCAGCCTGAGGCCGACGACAGCCGACGGATTCGATCGCCGCGACGGCCGACGGTCGACCGAGTGTGATCGTCGACGCCATTGACTCACGCGTGAGAAGCGCGTAAACAGGCAACGGATACCCCGTGTCCACCTCGTCTCTCAATCCCGGCACACGGCTCGGCCCGTACGAAGTGATCGACACGATCGGCGCGGGCGGCATGGGCGTCGTCTTCCGCGCGCGCGACACGCGGCTGCACCGCACCGTCGCCCTGAAGGTGCTGCTCGAAGGCCCGTCGTCCGCGACGACGGCGAATCAGCTGCTGCAGGAAGCGCGCTCCGCGTCGGCGTTGAACCATCCGAACATCTGCACGGTGCACGAGGTCGGCGAAGACGGCGGCCGCGCGTTCATCGTGATGGAGTATGTCGAAGGACGGCCGCTGAACGTGCTGATCCCGGCCGAGGGCCTTCCGCTCGACTCGGTCCTCCGGTACGGCCACCAGATCGCCGACGCGCTGGCGCACGCGCACGACCGCGCCGTCCTGCACCGCGACCTGAAGACCGCCAACGTCATCCTGACGGAGAGCGGCCGCGTCAAGATCGTCGACTTCGGCCTTGCCCGGCAGCTGCCGCAGGTGTCGCAGGACGATGTGACGAGCTCGATGGCGCAATTCGGCGAAGGCGAGCGGCTCGGCGGCACGCTCGCGTACATGGCGCCCGAAGTGCTGCAGGGCGCGCCGCCGGGGATCGCGAGCGACATCTGGGGCTTCGGCGTGCTGCTGTACGAGATGGCGACCGGACATCTGCCGTTCGTCGGCCGCAACGTCTTCGACGTGACGAGCTCCATTCTGCGATCGCCACCGCAGTCGCTGCCGGCGCACGTGCCGGCCAGCCTGCGCACGATCATCGCGCGGTGTCTCACGAAGGAGCCGGGCCAGCGCTATCACACCGCCGGCGAAGTGCGGGCGGCGCTCGAAGCGGTCCGCTCCGATTCGTCATTGCTCCCTGGGCTTTTGATCGGGCCCGAGCCTCCGCCCGCGTCGACGGCGAAGTCGAAGCGCGTGACCGTTCTCGCGATCCTTGCCCTCGCCGCCGCGACGACCGCGATCGTCTGGAACATCGCCCGCGCACGGCGCGCCGCGCCGCCGGTCGCCGGCAGCGGACGGCTGGTGCAAATCGTCTCGTCGGATCGGCAGGCGTTCGATCCGGCGATCTCCGCCGACGGAACGATGGTCGCGTACGTCGCCGAAGACGAGACCGGCCAGTTCGATCTGTACGTCAGCCGCGTTGCCGGCGGCGCGCGCGTGCGGGTGACGAACGACGCCGCGCGGGAGATCCATCCGCGGTTCTCGCCCGACGGCGAGCGCATCGCCTTCTCGCGGCGCACGCCGGACAATCCGCGCCCCGAGGTCTGCGTCGTGCCGCCGTTCGGCGGACCGATCTCGGTCGTCGCGCAGCGCGGCAGCCAGCCGTCGTGGTCGCCGGGCGGCGACCGCCTCGTGTTCCTGCATGCGCAGAGCGAGGGCAGCAGCTCCGCCGCTATCGCAACGTCGCGCCTCGACGGATCGGATCTCCGGGTCGTCGTGCCGATCGACGGCGCCTATCCGTTTCTTCGCGCGCCCGCCTGGTCGCCCGACGGGCGATCGATCGCCTTCGTCCGCGGCACGGGAGGGATCGCCGGCGAGCTCTGGATGGTCCCGGCGCAGGGCGGCACGCCGACGCGCCTGTCCAGCGATCCGCCGTCCGTGTTCAGCGACGATCCCACGTTTTCGGCCGACGGACGGTCGATCGTGCACGCGTCGAATCGCGGCGGCGCGACGAACGTCTGGTCGCTGCCGATCGACGGCGGGCCGGCGGTCCGCCTCACGACGGGACCCGGTCCGGACGAAGTCCCGACCGTCGACCGGCAGGGACGCATCGCGTTCATGAACTCGCGGTGGACGAACCAGCTCGCGATCCACACCGTCGACGGCGGCGAGGCGCGCACGCTCGTCCGGCACACGCCGTTCCTGTGGGGACCCTCCTTCTCGCCCGACGGTGGCACGATCGCGTACAGCCGCAGCGAAGTGGACGGATCGTGGCACGTGTGGCTGGTCGGCGCCGACGGCACGTCGCCGCGCCGGCTCACGAGCTCCGACTCAGGAGAGGTCTATCCGCGCTGGGCGCCCGACGGACGCTCCATCCTCTATCACACGTGGGCGGCGCCGCGTCACGTCGGCCGCGTCAGCCGCGACGGCGGACCGCAGTCGTCCATCACACCGGCCGGCATCGACGCGTCGTTTCCGGATCTCTCGCCGGACGGCCGCACGCTCGCGTTCGTCGTCAACGAAGGGCAGCTGGAGCGCGTGTTCGTGATGCCGCTGACCGACGGCCCGGTGAACGACGTCCGGCGGCTGCTGACTCCTGGCAGCGCGTCGCTCCCGCGCTGGTCGCCCGACGGCGCGTGGATCGCGTTCGCGAAGGATCGCGGGTACTTCGGCGGTATCTGGGTGATCCATCCCGACGGCTCGGGCCTGCGCCGCGTGACGGCGACTGGAGGATGGCCGGTGTGGTGGCCGGACGGCCGCCGCCTCGCGTACCTGAAGATCGGCGGCGACGGCTCACAGCAGATTCAGATCGTCACGCTCGACGGCACGACATCGGGCAACGCGATTCCGATCCGCTTTCAGGGGAGCAACTATCCGATCGACGTGTCGCGCGACGGCCGCTCGATTGTGACCACCAACTCCGCACACATCTCGTCGGAAATCTGGGTCCTCGATCCGCGAACGCAGCACTGACGATCGATCGCCGGACGTCGTCACCGCGGTGCGCCGCGCGCTTCCACGTACGGGAACCACAGAGTCACAGAGACACAGAGCGCCGCGCGTCGGGTCGTGTCCCGTTTGTGGTTGAAAAGACCGTCGTCCCGATGATGTGGTTCATGACGA
>Ga0075423_10004808_pt1 | contig 12554 bp, 10 predicted proteins | sample SoiMethybrSBSTD2_FD_80114 | JGI IMG/M metagenome (GOLD analysis project Ga0075423, IMG submission 80114) | Bulk soil microbial communities from a Populus tree surrounding site in Tennessee, USA - Soil MetaG P. TD hybrid SBSTD2 | ecosystem: Environmental > Terrestrial > Soil > Tree plantation...
AAGCATCATGCACAGTGGGGTTGAGATGGCATCACAATCTCGAAGAGACACAGACGACAAGCGCAGCACAGGGCGCGGACTGCCGCCCGCAAATGCGCAAGCATCATGAACAGTGGGGTTGGATGGCATCACAATCTCGAAGAGACACAGATGACAAGCGCAGCACAGGGCGCGGGCTGCCGCCCGCAAATGCGCAAGCATCATGAACAGTGGAGTTGGATGGCATCACAATCTCGAAGAGACACAGACGACAAGCGCAGCACAGGGCGCGGGCTGCCGCCCGCAAATGCGCAAGCATCATGCACAGTGGGGTTGGATGGCATCACAATCTCGAAGAGACACAGACGACAAGCGCAGCACAGGGGGCGGAGCCGCCCACAAATGCGTAAGCATCATGAACAGTGGGGTTGAGATGGCATCACAATCTCGAAGAGACACAGATGACAAGCGCAGCACAGGGCGCGGGTGCCGCCCGCAAATGCGTAGCATCATACACATTGGGGTTGAGATCGCATCATATGCCAGAGCATCCGGTGTTTGTGATCTGCGAAACCACGCGAAGGCTTATGTACTATTCGCGTATCTTCGGGGATGAAAATATGTGACTGATGTTCTAGGGAACAGGCGCGACGAGCCCCATGCGGCGACGTGAGCGGCCCCGCACACAATGATGTTTGCAGTGCCGCTCCTTCGTGCTATAATACCGACCATCAATGGTCCATACGCGCGCGGAGCGTGCCACAGAATTGGAGCTGCACCTGTGAAGGTTACGACCAAGAAATTACCCAAGAGCATACTAGCGCTTGACATCCAGCTAGAGCGCGAGCAGGTTGAAAAAGGTTTAGATCGCGCGGCGCGCCGGCTCTCGCAAAAAGTAAATATCCCCGGCTTCCGCAAGGGCAAGGCCCCGCGTTTTATTATCGAAAACTACTTCGGTCGGGCGGCGCTGATCGAAGAAGCCTCCGAAGATCTGATCAACAAAGCCTTCAAAGAGGCCCTTAAGCAAACCGGCGTCGACCCGATCGGGCGATCCAATCTCGAAGAAGTAGCGTTCGCCGAGGAGCCGTTTCGCTTTCGTGTGACGGTCCCGGTCGCGCCGACGATTGCGCTGCCCGACTATCGCGCGATTCGTGCGCCGCTCGACATCTCGGAAGTCACCGACGAGATGGTTGACCATGCGATGGCGGCGCGGCGCGAGCGCCATGTCGTGCTGCAAGAGCCCGAAGAGCCGCGCCCGGCCCAGGAGGGCGACCAGCTCACTGTCCAGCTCGAAAGTTTCCTGGATGGTGAGCCGTTAGAGGAGCGCGCCGAAGATGGCGAGATCCCCGAATCGACGCTGATCCTGGAGCCAGATCGGCTGGTGCCAGGGCTCTACGAAGGGCTGGTTGGCATCGCGCCCGACGAGACCCGCGAAATGACTCTGCACATGCCCGACGAGCACCCGAGCGAGCAGGTGCGCGGCAAAGATGTGACGTTCAAGGTCAAGCTGCTGCGCCTTCAGCAGCGGATATTGCCCGAATGGGACGAGCTGCCGTCGTCGGAGGAGTTCGAGGGCACGCTCGACGAGCTGCGTGCGAAAACCCGCGCCGAGCTTGAGGAAAGCGCGCGTGAGGCTGCCGAGCAAGAGACAGCCGATGCCTATGTTAAGCAGCTGGTCGGGCAGATCACCTACGACCTTCCCGACGCGCTGATCGCGCAGGAAGCCGACTACATGCTGCATCAGCAGGCGCTTGAATTCGAGCGCTATGGTATTACGCTCGACCAGATGCTCCAGTTTCGCGGCAAGAACCACGACGAGGCTGTCGAGGAGCTGAAACCGCAGGCTGAAGAGCGGCTGAAGACCATGCTCACGCTTCAGGAAGTCTTCAAGACCGAAAGTCTGGTTGTCGAGGATGCCGAGGTCGATGCCGAGGTCGATCGGATGCTTGGCGCATACGACGAGGATCAGCGCGAGCGTGCGCGTACGGTGCTGAGCACCCAGCTGCGAGCGTCTGTCACCAGTAGCGTCATCGATAGGAAGCTGCGCGAGCGGCTGGTGGCGATCGCCACGGGTGAGGCACCGGCGCTCGAGCTGGCAGCGCCCGCCGACGACACCGCCGACGACACCGCCGACGACGTGGCGACGGCACACGAGGAATCTGCAGCGGGCAGCGACGACGTGGCGACGGCACACGGCGACGAGCCCGCGCTGAGCACCGACGCGGATGGCGCGGCTGCGGCGGGCAGCGATGAGCGCGAGGTATTCGCGACCGCCGATGCCGCTCAGGAGGTTTCTAGCACCTCCGATGTTGAATCGTAACGACGAATGGCCGAATGGGGAGCGCGTGGTTGTCGGGGTCGACGCCGTGATCGTGCTCATTCGTCATTCCTACATCTCATAATCTAGGATGGAGTAACAGCTATGGACTGGTCAATTATGGATTGGACATCGAACTTTAAGAGCGATTGGACTTCGCCAGGGCCAAAATCGCTCATTCCAATGGTCGTTGAGAGCACCAACCGCGGCGAGCGCGCCTTCGATATCTACTCGCGGTTGCTCAAGGAGCGGATTATTTTGCTCGGCACACCGATCGAGGATCAGATCGCCAACTTGATCGTGGCGCAGCTGCTGTTCCTTGAGCACGAAGACCCCGAGCGCGACATCTCGCTGTATATCAACAGCCCTGGCGGCTCGATCACGGCTGGGCTCGCGATCTACGACACAATGCGCGCGATCCGGCCAGATGTCTCGACCGTCTGCGTGGGGATGGCTGGCTCGATGGCGACGCCGGTGTTGGCGGGCGGTGCCAAGGGCAAACGCTACAGCCTGCCACACTCCACGATTCACATGCATCCGGCCGGCGGCGGCGCACGCGGCTACGCGCCTGATGTCGAGATTATGGCGCGCGAGCTGCTGCGTGAGCAACAGCTCATTCGCGAGCTGCTTGTCAAAGATACCGGACAATCGATCGAGCGTATCGCCAAGGATTTCGATCGCGACCTATTCATGACCCCTGAGCAGGCCAAGGAATATGGCATCATCGACGAGATCCTCACCAAGGAAGACATGAGCAGCTTGTCGGAGAAACGCTAACGCCATCGTTATGCGTTAGGTGGTATGAGCCGGCTCCATATCACTCTTAACGCTTAACCCTACTTTGGAGTGTCTATGTCCCGCACACGTAGCAACAATACCGGCCGCGGGGCCTACCTGTGTTCTTTTTGTGGCCGGGGGCAGGATGAGGTGCAGCGCCTCATCGCTGGCCCCGGCACTGTCGTGATCTGCGATGAATGTGTTGCGCTATGCAGCGCGATCATCGCCGAGGAAGCCAATGTTCAGCCGGTGGTGACTCCGCGCACTACGCCGCCCGGTCCGGCGCGCCTGCCGGTGCCGCGCCGCATGCGCGAGCGCATTGATCAATATGTGATCGGCCAGGATCGCGCCAAGATGGTGCTCGCGGTCGCGGTTTACAACCACTACAAGCGCCTGCGCGCTGGCTATCATGTGGACGAGGTCGAGCTGGGCAAGAGTAATGTGCTGCTGCTTGGCCCGACCGGTAGTGGCAAGACGCTGCTGGCCCAGACGCTCGCGCGGCTCCTCGAAGTCCCTTTCGCCATCGCCGACGCGACCGCGCTGACCGAGGCGGGCTATGTCGGCGAGGATGTCGAAAATATTCTGCTGCGCCTGATCCAGGCGGCGGATGGCGATATCGAGCGCGCGCAGACCGGCATCATCTATGTCGATGAGATCGATAAGATCGCCCGCAAAAGCGACAACCCCTCGATCACCCGCGATGTGTCGGGCGAGGGTGTTCAGCAGGCGCTGCTCAAGATTCTGGAGGGCTGTGTCGCGCATGTGCCGCCGCTGCCTGGCCGCAAGCATCCGCAGCAAGAATATATCTCGTTCGACACGACCCATGTGCTGTTCATCTGCGGCGGCGCGTTTGAGGGCCTCGACAAGGTCATCGCCAGGCGGACCGGCGGCACGCGCACGCTGGGCTTCCAGCGCTCCTCGGCGATCGAGCGCGCGCAGGCGACCGCGCAGATGCTGGCTGTCTGTACGCCGGATGATCTGCTGCGCTACGGCTTCATCCCCGAGTTCGTCGGGCGGCTCCCGGTGATCGCTGCGCTCGAACCGCTCGATAAGCCGGCGATGATTCGCATCCTGACCGAGCCGCGCAACGCGATCGTCAAGCAATATCAGAAAATGTTCTCGCTCGATCACGTAGAGCTCGAATTCACCCCCGACAGCCTGGAGGCGATCGCCGAGCGCGCGATGGCATCGCGTACCGGCGCGCGCGGGCTACGCACAGCGGTCGAAGATGTGCTGCTGACGGTGATGTATGATATTCCCTCGCAGGATCACATTGGTCGCTGCATCATCAACGCCGAGGTCGTCGAGGGGCGCGGTCACCCTATTCTGGTGCCGCGTGCCACCGAGCGAGCCGAGTATCGGCGCAGGATGGACGAAGCCGTTTAGCGATTAGACAAGGTTTCGCAGAGTTATGCGACTGATACGACGAACTTCCGACCGCGCGCAGGACGAGACCGGTGCCCCCCGCCGGATTCTCGTCGCCGACGACGACCCCTCGATCGCGACACTTATTCAGATCACGCTCAAAGATCCGCGCTACGAGATCGTGGCGGTGAAGAATGGGCTGGAGGCGCTTAAAGCCTTCGAGAACGGCAAATTCGATGTGGTGATCCTCGACGTGATGATGCCGTATGTGGACGGCTTCGAGGCATGCCAGCGCATCCGCGAGCGCTCCGATGTGCCGATCGTGATCTTGACCTCGCGCGATGGCACCGACGATGTCGTGCATGGCTTCGAGCTTGGCGCCGACGACTATATCACCAAGCCGTTCAAGACCGCCGAGCTGATCGCGCGCGTCGAGTCGATATTGCGGCGGGTCGAGGGCTACAAACACCGCGTTGCGCCGCCGATCGTGCGCGTTGGCGAGCTCGAAATCGACGAGCCGCGCCATCGCGTGACCGTCCGACGCCAGGATGTGAATCTGACGCCGATGGAGTTCGAGCTGTTGTATTTTCTGTCGGCGAACGCCGGGCACGTCTTCGACCGCGAGACGTTGTTTCGCGAAGTCTGGGGCTACGATTATGTCGGCGAGACGAATCTCGTCGATGTGTGCGTGCGCCGATTGCGCGAAAAGGTTGAGGTTGAGCCATCGCGCCCGCGCATCATCGCGACCGTGCGCGGCGTTGGCTACAAGCTGGCCGAGGGTTAGTACATTACGGCTGAAATGGGCCGATAGTTTCACCACCAAGGCACCAAGACATCAAATCTTGGTGCCTTGGTGTCTTGGTGGTGAAATTCTGGTGGTATCAGATCATCCGGCAGCTTTGCGCGCGCGTCGGTCGAGCACGAACGAGTAGATCGTGTAGTAGACCGGGTAGGTCAGCGATAAATACAGCAGCAGCCGGCGGGTTGGGTCTTGCACGAACAGCCCAGCCAGCAGCAGCAGGCCGCAGATAAACGTCCCGCTGATATGCCACCAGCGGTGCCGGCGCAGGCGCGTGATGTAGAGATAGCGGGTCGGGATGAACACCATCGCCGCGAGCACAATGATGACCAGCGTGTTCAGCCAGGGCGGCGCGTTCAGCAGGTAGAGATACGCGATGATGATATTCCAGTAGGATGGAAACCCCACGAAAAACCCCTCGTCGTCGAGCTTGGCGTCCACGCGCGAGAACCCGAACGCGCTTGCCAGCAGCGGGAGCGAGCCGAACAGCACCACCGGCTCGATCAACATCTGGGCTTTGAGCATGAACACGACCGGCAGGAATACGTAGGAGACGTAATCGACGATGTCGTCCAGGCGGCGGCCGTCCAATTCGGGGAACACCTCTTTGACGCGAAAGCGCCGCGCCAGTGTGCCATCGGTGGCGTCGATCGCCACCGCGAGCAGCATCACAAACAGCGCCAGGTTGAGCTGATCGTGCAGCAGCAGATAGCTGGAGATCAGCAAAATGATCATCGTCGACGCGGTGTAGACGTGGACCAGGAAGGCTTTAACACGTAGGCCAGACATACATGCTCCGTTGCTACATCAATTCAATGTGCGATCAGCCGCGGATCAGCGCCAGGATCTCGTCGCGGCGCTGTTCCATCGCCGCGTGCGACATCGCCTCCAGGTTCAGGCGCAGCAGCGGCTCGGTGTTGGAGGCGCGCACGTTGAAATGCCAGTCGGGGTAGGTGGCCGAGATACCGTCCAGCCACTCGATCTTGCCGTCGTGAAAGCGCGCGGCCAGCTCCTGCATCTTCGCCGTGGGATCGGCGACGGTCGAGTTGATCTCGCCTGAGATGAAGTATTTCGCTTCGAGCGGCGCGAGCAGGCTTGCCAGGGACTGGCCGCTCGTCGAGAGCATCTCCAGGATCAGCAGCGAGGGGATGATGCCCGAATCGGCGTAGTTGAAGCTCTGGAAGTAGTAGTGGCCGGTGACCTCGCCGCCGAACAGCGCGTGCTCGTCGGCCATGCGCCGCTTGATGAAGGCGTGGCCGACCCGCTCGATCAGCGGCGTGCCGCCGGCCGCGCGGATCAGGTCGGGCACGGCCCACGAGGCGCGCACATCGTAGACGATCTTGCTGCCGGGTTTCTTGTGCAGCAGGTAGCGGCCCAACAGCGCGGTCAGGTAGTCGCCCGCGACGAAATCGCCGCGATCATCGATCGAAAAGAAGCGGTCGCCGTCGCCGTCGAAGGCGAACCCAACATCGGCATGCTCATCGATCACGCGCTGCTGAAGCTCGGCGCGGTTTTCGGGCTGTAATGGGTCCAGGCCGTGGTTCGGCAGGTTGCCGTCGGGGTCGAAGTACATGCCGATCAGCTCAACCGGCAGCCGCGCGTAGACGCGCTCAAGAATCGGCCCGACCATGCCGTTGCCGGTGTCGGCGACGACCTTGAGCGGCTTGATCGCCGCGACATCGATCAGCTTCAGCACGGCGTCGACGAAACGGTCGGACAGGTCGGCGGTGCGCATGCTGCCCGTGCGCGTGCTGGGGGCGAAGCCGTCTCTCTCCACGATCTCGCGCAGGTTCTGGATGCCCTCGCCGCCGCTGAGCAGGTAGGGCATCTTGCGGACCATCTTAAAGCCGTTGTAGGGCTTGGGGTTGTGCGAGGCGGTGACCATCATGCCGGGTAGCGCGAATTCGGAGCAGGCGAAGTAGAACTGATCGGTGCTGACCATGCCGATGTTGATCACGTCGGCACCCTGGTCCATCAGCCCGCGTGTGACTGCGTCGAAGAGCTGCGGGCCCGAGAGCCGCATGTCGCGCCCTACGATCACCTGATCGACGCCGAGGAACGTGACGAAGGCCCGACCGATCGCGTAGGCGACCGCTTCGTTGAGATCGGTCGGATACACGCCGCGAATGTCGTAGGCTTTGAAAATGCCTGGATTAACCTGCATACTGTTCATCCTCCATCTATACGAGTGCGAAAAGCGAATAGCCGCATCCCCGCGCGCATTCTCCAGCCGACGCCTCAGTATAAGCGGGTGCCCAGCGTTGCGCAAGTGCCGCACTGTACGGGCTGTTTGGGTGTATACTACCAGACATGCCAGGGCGAACGGATATTCCATGCAGCGGCTTGGAGGAATACTCTATGAAAATCGTCGTGATCGGTGGTGGTAGCACCTACACGCCCGAACTGATCGACGGCCTGATTACGCGCGCTGGCCGGCTCCCCGTGCGCGAGGTCTGGCTGGTCGACCCCGACGAGCAGCGGCTGAAGATCGTCGGCGCGTTCGCGCAGCGCATGCAGCGCTATGCCAACGCGCCATTTCGTGTCGAGCTGACCGGCGATCGGCGGCGGGCGCTCGACGGTGCCGATTTCGTGATCACGCAGCTGCGCGTGGGTGGGCAGACCGCACGCCACGGCGATGAGTTGCTCGGCCGGCGGCATCACCTGATCGGGCAGGAGACGACCGGCGTGGGCGGCTTCGCCAAGGCGCTGCGGACCGTGCCGGTGATGCTGGCGATCGCCAGCGACATGCGCGAGCTGTCGCCGCACGCAACGCTGGTCAACTTCACGAACCCAGCCGGCATCGTCACCGAGGCGCTCGTTCGCCACGGCGGCGTCCCGGGCGTCGGGCTGTGCAACAACGCGATCAACGCCCAGCGCGCCATCGCGACGACCTTCCACGTCCCGCCGGAGCAGGTGCAGATCGAGCAGGTCGGGTTGAACCACCTCAACTGGATTCGGCGCATCAGCATCGGCGGCGACGACGCGACTGCGGCTGTGCTTCAGAGCTATGTCGAGCGGCTGCGGCACGACGAGGGCAAAGTCCACTTTCCGCCGGCGCTGATCAGCGCGCTTCAGGCGATCCCTAGCTCATATCTGGAGTATTTCTACCTGGAGTCGCAGATTCTCGCGCGCCAGGATAGCGGGGTGCCGACGCGCGCCGAGGTGGTGATGGATGTCGAGCGGCGCCTGCTGGAGCGCTATAGCGACCCGCATCTGTGCGAAAAGCCGCCCGAGCTGATGGAGCGCGGCGGGGCCTACTACTCCGAGGCGGCGGCGGCGCTGATCGAATCGCTCTGGAGCGACGACGGCGCGGTGCATGTCGTCAACACGCGCAACGACGGCGCGATCCCCAATCTGCCCGCCGATGTGGTCGTTGAGATTCCCTGCCGCGTTGGCACGAGCGGCGCGCAGCCGCTGCCGGTCGCGCCGCTCGACTCGGCGATGCACGGCCTCACTGCGGCGGTCAAAGACTATGAGTTGCTGACCATCCAGGCAGCCGTCGGCGGCGACGAGCAGGCGGCCATGCTCGCGCTGCTGGCCAACCCGCTCGGCCCGGACGCGACGGCGGTCGAGGAGGTCTGGGCCGATCTCAAGCAGACGAACGTGGGGCTGCTGCCGACGTTTCATCCCACCTTATAGTACAATTTAGCGATGCAGGATGAATGTCATGACACAATTAGAAATCCTTGAAGAACTCAAAAGCCTGACTAACGTGGAACGTCTGGCTATTATTGAAGCTGCCTTGAGTTTGATTCGCCAAGATCTATACCTGAGCGAGCAGCCGTCGGCAGGGCAGGAGCGCAAGCAACAACTGGCGGAGGCGGCTAGGACCTTGCTGCCGGATTATACGGCTGGCGGCGATCTGACGAGTTTCACAGCTATCAGGTGAAGATTATGGAAACCGGCGTCGCCTACTTTGGCAACCGCATCCTGCGACACGCCCAGGCCGATCTCGACGATATGGTCGCGCACAACTGCACCTATGTCGTCCACACGTTCAGCGAGGAAGATCAGCGCTACTACGCGCGGACGATGGGCGCGATCGTCAAGGCGACCCAAGCGGCCGGCATGAAGGCGTGGATCGATCCGTGGGGCGTCGGCGGTGTGTTCGGCGGCGAGGCGTTCTCGTTCTATGCCGCGCGCTTCCCGCAGCGCCAGCAGGTGCTCTCGACCGGCGAAACGCTGCCGATCGTCTGCCCCAACTGGCCCGAATTCCGCGCTGCGATGCGCGAGTGGGTCGATGCAGCCCTGTCTACCGGTGCCGACGTGTTGTTCTGGGATGAGCCGCATTTCGCCATCCCGACCTGGTTCGATTGGTACACCGGCGCGTCCGACGCCTGGGCCTGCCACTGCATTGCGTGCCAATATTTGTATCGCGAGCGCTTTGGCGAGGAGCTGCCGACCGTGATTGATGCCGGGGTGCGCGCCTTTCGCCAGGAACGCCTGCTCGATTTCCTGGCCGATATAACCGGCTATGCCGCGTCACAGGGCGGTCGCAATGCGCTGTGCCTGCTACCGCTCGCCGACGACGACCGGCACGGCTTGCCCTGGCATGCGGCGGCGGCGCTCCCCAATGTGCATATCTTTGGCACCGATCCATACTGGTTCTTCACCAACCTGACGCCCGAGGAACACGTCGGCCAGCAGACCGCCCGCGCCGTCGAGCTGTGTCGCTACATAGGCAAGCCGACGCAGATCTGGGTGCAGGCGTTTAAGGTACCCGACGGGCGCGAGGACGAGATCGCCACCGCGATCGAGATCGCGGCAGCCGGTGGCGCTGAGTATATCGCGGCGTGGGGCTACGATGGCTGTGGCCATATCTCGTCGATCGCCTCGGCCCGGCCAGAGGTCGTGTGGGATACGATCGGGCGGGCATATCGACGGGTGCGCGATGCGTGAGCCTCGGCTGGGCGCAGGGCTACGCCGCGCGTGGTATCATGCAACTTCGCGCAGGCCCAACACGTATTGGTTACGAGTTATAGTATGACAACGTGCATTGTTCGCGGAAGCTCACCACAAAGGCACAAAGGACACAAAGATCATGTGGGCCTTTGTGCGCTTTGTGCCTTTGTGGTGCGAATAAGGGCCCTTGAAGTCACATTGTACTAATAGAGTGCGGGCGCGGTTTGCGCCATGTCGGATATAGCGGGAGTGGATTATGGTCAACCTCAACCTCAATGGTGCCGGCCCCATGATCGAGGCGATCACCCTGCGGAAGAGCTACGGCGAGACTCAGGCGGTCAAGGGCGTAGATCTACAGGTGCGTCCCGGCGAGATATTCGGCTTTCTGGGGCCGAATGGTGCGGGCAAGACCACAACGATCAAGATGTTGGTCGGCTTGCTGCGTCCGACCGACGGCAGCGCGCGCATCGGCGGGCACGACGTTCAGCGTGAGCCGATCGCCGCCAAATCGTTGATCGGCTATGTCCCCGATCAGCCATACCTGCCAGAGAAGCTGACCGCACGCGAGTTCCTGGAGTTCATCGCCAGCCTCTACCAGATCGAACCCGTGGCGGCACGGCGGCGCGGCGAAGAGCTGCTGCGCCTGTTCGACCTCGCTGATCGCGGCGATGAGCTGGTGGGCGGCTACTCGCACGGCATGCGCCAGAAGACCGCGCTGGCCGGCGCGCTGCTGCACAACCCGCGCGCCTTCTTCCTTGACGAGCCGACGGTCGGGCTTGATCCACGCAGCGCGCGCCTGATCAAGGACATCCTGCGCGAGGTGGCCGAGCGCGGCACGGCGGTGTTCATGTCCACACACATCCTGGAGATCGCCGAGCGCATGTGCGATCGCGTCGCGATCATCAGCGCTGGGCAGGTGATCGCCACTGGGACAATGGATGAGTTGCGGGCCGGGCGGGCCGGCGAGAGCTTGGAAGACATTTTCCTGGAGCTGACCGGCGGCTCCGAGGAGGCAGAGATCGCGGCGGCGCTCGCTTGATGAGCGCTGAAAAGCTATGATACATGCAATTGGAGTCCTCGTACGCGCCCGCCTGCTGATCGCTCGCAACACATTCTGGCGCGGCAAAATTGGCCGCAAAGTGCTGATGGTCGTGCTGGCAGTCGGGCTGGGCTTCGCCGCCTATGGCATCTACTGGCTGATGCGATCGGCGGTGAGCTGGATCAATAGCCCGCGCTTCGCCGCTGCGTTGGCGGATGCAGCCAGCGCAAATGTCGATCTGCACATCCCCAGCGATGTCAGCCCATACCTGCTGGCGCTGCCGAGCTTGGTGCTCTTTTTCGCGCTGGTGCTGATGATTTTGACCAGTTTCACCACCGTACTCTCGTCGCTCTACCTGTCGGGCGACCTCGATATGCTGCTGGTCGCGCCGGTTCCGATGCGCGCAGTTTTCATCGTCAAGTTCTTCGGCGGTTTGATCGTGCCATATGCGCTGCTCTTCTTTCTGCTTGGGCCGGCGCTGATCGGCTATGGGCAGGGGATGGGCTTTGGCGCGGCGTTCTTCATCGTCGCCGTGTTGGTGCTGGCGCTGCTGCCGCTGCTGCCGGCCGGCCTGGGCGCACTGCTGGTGATGGCCGTTGTGCGGGTGATCCCGGCGCGGCGTGCCCGCGAGATCGTCAGCGTGATCGGCGGTCTGTTCGGCGCAAGCTGGTATATCCTCAACCAGTTCGCGCCGCAGGTGGCGCCGCGCCTCGCCAACATTCGCACGCTCGAATCGCTGCGCCAGCTCGACGTGCCGCTGCTGCCCTCGGCGTGGGCCGGTCGCGCGCTGATCGCCGCTGGGCAGGGCGAGTGGCTGACATTGCTGGCCTATGGTGGGCTGTTCGTGGGGCTGTCGATCGCGATCTTCGCGGGCTGCCTGGTGCTGGCCGAGCGGCTCTATTATGCCGGCTGGTCGAATATGGCGACGCAGGGCGGGCGAGTCCGCCGCCGTAGAACCAACGACGAGCGACTCAGGAGCGCCGAGTCGCCATCCTTGATCTTTCGTCTTTCGTCTTTGGTCCTGCCGAGCCAATCGCTGGCGATCTTCTACAAGGATCTGCGGGTGTTCCCGCGCGATCTGCGTAATCTCCAGCAGCTGATCTTTCCGCTGGCGCTGGCGGGCATCTGGACCTTCCAGCTGGTCAGCGGTGGCTCATCAGACGAGGGCGGTAGCGGCTTCGAGATGCAGCGGTTCTTCAGCACAGCCGGCTCGGCTGGGATCAGCTTTTTCGTCTGCCTGAGCATCTCCGGCGCGCTCGGCGGGCCGAGCATCAGTCGCGAGGGACGTGGGTTCTGGCTGCTGCGCATCGCGCCGATCAGCACCATGCGTTTGCTGCTTGGCAAGCTCGCGCTGGCCTATCTGCCATTTCCGCTCG
>Ga0075423_10004809_pt1 | contig 12553 bp, 8 predicted proteins | sample SoiMethybrSBSTD2_FD_80114 | JGI IMG/M metagenome (GOLD analysis project Ga0075423, IMG submission 80114) | Bulk soil microbial communities from a Populus tree surrounding site in Tennessee, USA - Soil MetaG P. TD hybrid SBSTD2 | ecosystem: Environmental > Terrestrial > Soil > Tree plantation...
GATGGACAAATTTCCAAATCCAAGAATCGCGACGGGTCGCAGAGGACCGCGTGTCGGTGCCCCGGTGTGCGGGTGGCACGGGGGGCGGGGTTGTGCGCGAGCCGCTGACCGGCCGCGTCACTGCGAACGTCTAGGGTGCGAATGCAGCGGACCGGTAGGCGAGCGCGCAACCTCGACCCCGGGACAGGACCCGCACACCCGCCCACTCCGCGCGCAGACGCGATCCAGGCAAGAAAAAGCCCGGGCACCCCAGGGGAGCAGGGAGTGCCCGGGCAGTAGGCAGAACTGGCCGACGGGCGGGCCGGCCAGGGCCTGACGGAGTGAATCAGCTACACCCGGTCGTCGCTCCGCAGTTCTCGCATTTGTGGCAGGTGCAGCTGCGAACGCTCAGCCGGCCGCAACGCGAACAGGGGGGCGCGTCGGGTGTGGAATTGAGTCGTCGGTATGTGGGTGCTTCGGCGACCGGCGCGGTCGCGTGGCCGTTCCCGTGCGTTGCCGGCGCTTCCGGCGTCGCAAGCTGCACGACGCGATTCAGAAGCTCGAGCTGTGGAGTCGCGTCGGCGACCTCCGTCGTGCGAATGAGGCCGAGTGCCGCACGCTCGGGCTCAGAGAGGAAGCGGTTTCCCAGCCAGCGGAAGACGTAGTCCACGATCGACTTCGCGAAGCCGATCTCGGGGTTGCCGGTCCAACCTGCGGGCTCGAAGCGCATGTGGCCAAACTTCTCGACAAGGTGCGAGAGCGGCACTCCGTACTGGAACAGCAGGGAAACGCTTGTGGCGAACGCGTCCATCATTCCAGAGAGCGTCGACCCCTCTTTCGCCATCGTGACAAAGAGCTCGCCGGGGGTGTTGTCCTCAAAGAGCCCGACTGTGATGTAGCCCTCGTGGCCTTCGATCGAGAATTTATGGGTCAGCGACGCTCGCGTGTCCGCGAGACGCCTGCGCTGCGGTCGTGTGACCTCGACGATCCGCTCGACGATCGTTTCGACGCCTTTCGCGTTGCTCTCTTTGTTGGTCGTGTTGACCGGCTGGACCTTCTTGCTGCCGTCGCGGTAGATCGCGATCGCCTTGAGGCCGTGCTTCCAGGCCTCGACGTACGCCTCGCTGACATCGTCGACCGTCGCGGTCTCGGGAAGATTCACGGTCTTCGAGATCGCCCCGGAGATGAACGGCTGGACCGCGCCCATCATCTTGATGTGGCCCATGTGGTGGATCGTGCGCACGCCGTTTTGTGGCTTGAATGCGCAGTCGAAGACCGCGAGGTCTTCGTCCTTGATGCCGGGCGCCCCTTCAATGGTGCCGAACTGCTCGATATAGGTCGTTATCGCGCCCGACTCGGTCTCGCTGTAGCCGAGGCGCCGCAGGGCTGACGGCACGCTGCCGTTGACGAGCTTCAGCATCCCGCCGCCGACGAGCTTCTTGTACTTCACGAGGGCGATGTCGGGCTCAACGCCGGTCGTGTCGCAATCCATCATGAAACTGATCGTTCCCGTCGGCGCGAGCACCGACGCCTGCGCGTTGCGATAGCCCGCCGAGCGACCGAAAGCAGCCGCGTCGTCCCACGCCTGACGCGCTGCTGAGAGCAGGCTCGCCGGCAGGAGCTCGTCGCGGATGCGGTACGCGTGCAGGCGATGCATCTGAATGACTCGGTCGTGCGCGTCCTTGTTCTTCGGGTAGGCCTCGTACGGTCCCACGGCCTCCGCGATCCGGGCGGACTGCGCGTACGCCCCGCCGGTCATGAGCGCGGTCAGCCCCGCGGCGTAGGCCCGACCCTCGTCCGAGTCGTACGGGAGCCCGCGCTGCATGAGGAGCGCGCCGAGATTCGCGTAGCCCAGACCGAGCTGGCGGTGCGACCGCGCGTTCTCGGCGATCCTCGTGGTCGGGTAGTCCGAGTGCCCGACGAGGATTTCCTGCGCCGTGAAGACGACCTCGACAGCGGCGCGGAAACGCGTCACGTCGAACTCGCCGTCGCTGTGCACGAACCGCAGCAGATTGAGCGACGCGAGATTGCAGGCCGAATCGTCGATGCTCATATATTCGGAGCAGGGATTCGATCCGTTGATCCGTCCGCTCACCGGGGAGGTGTGCCAGTCGTTGATCGTGGTGTCGAACTGCATGCCCGGGTCTCCGCACTGCCAGGCCGCTTCCGCGATCTCCCGGAGTAGCGCACGCGCTTTCATCGTTTCGAGAACCGCTCCACCGACGCGCGCGGTCAGGCTCCAGTCCTCATCGGTCTGCGTCCGCTTCATGAACTCATCAGTCACGCGGACCGAGTTGTTGGCGTTCTGGAACTGGATCGACTGCCAGGCCTCGCCGTTGAGGCTCATGTCGTAACCCGCCTCGCCGAGCGCCCAGGCCTTCTTTTCTTCCTTGGCCTTGCACCAAATGAACTCGTGCACGTCGTGGTGATCCGCGTCCAGGATGACCATCTTCGCCGCGCGCCGCGTGGTACCGCCGGATTTGATCGAGCCAGCCACAGAGTCGGCGCCCCGCATGAACGAGACGGGACCCGACGCGAAGCCGCCGCCGGAGAGGTTCTCCTTTTGCGAACGGATGCGTGAGACGTTCACGCCGGAGCCGGATCCGCCTTTGAAGATGATCCCTTCATCGCGGAACCAGTCGAGGATCGAATGCATGTCGTCCTCGACGGAGAGGATGAAGCACGCGCTCGCCTGTTGAGGAACGCCCTCGACACCGATGTTGAACCACACCGGCGAGTTAAAGGACGCGTACTGGTGGACCATGAGGTACTTGAGCTCATCCGCGAAGGCGTCGCGATCAGCGGCGCTCGCGAAGTAGCCGCCCTCGAAGCCCGCGCGAGAGATGGTGTCGACGACACGGTCGACCATCTCTCGGACACTCGACTCCCGTTCTGGCGCGCCTAGCTTGCCACGGAAGTATTTCGAGGCGACCACGTTGGTCGCGGTCTGGGACCAGAACTTCGGGACCTCGACGCCCTTCTGCTCGAAGACGTTGCCACTCTCGCCAGGAATGGCGGAGTCGCGGAGCTCCCACTCAACACCGTCGTACGGGTGGACTCCCTCGCGGGTGAAACGGCGTTCGATCCGAAGCCCCTTAGGCTCGGCGCGCTGGACGGATTCCTCTGCGATGTCGGCGATTGCCATGTGCGGGCCCCCCTAGAAAGCAGCGAGGTTCGAGCCGGCCGCCAGAGCCTTTAGAAGAAGGAGAAGGAGCCTCTCGCCTACGGACGCGGGAGCGAACCGCCGACGGGTCATGTGACCCTCCTTCTACCTTCCCTGAGTTGCTCTTCCTTGCCACTACATCTGGGACCGGCCGCCCGGTCAGGCCCAACATCTAGCGGCGCAGGCGGCGAACCGTAGACCCGCGATATTCCAATGTCAAGGGCTAGGGGTCATCAATATTGCTGGCACAAAATCTGGTAGCACCGCGGCGCTGGTGAGTCGCGCACGCGCCCGAAAACGGACGCGAAACGATCAGGCGGGCGAGGCCACCTGAGACGAACGCGCGGCTTCGACGAAGGTGCGCATGCCCTTACGCAGATCGGCCTCGCCGATGTTGAGCGCGGGGATGAAGCGAACGACTTGGTCGTGGAAACCGCAGGTAATAAGCAGCACGTCGCGCTCGAGCGCGGCCGCGATCGCCGCCTTCGCGACGGACTTGTCGTCGAACTCAGCCGCAACCATCGCACCGAAGCGCCGGATCTCCCGAACACGCGGATGCGAACGAAGCGGCGCGAGCTCCTCGACCATGATCTCGCCGATCGTCTCGGCCCGCGCGACAAGGTTTTCGTCGCGAATAACTTGAAGGGTGGCAAGGCCGGATGCGCACGACACCGGGTTACCGCCAAATGTCGAGCCATGGGTACCCGTGCGCCAGCGTTGCATGCGCTCGCGGGTCGCGATGACCGCGCCCAGCGGCATCCCGCCGCCGAGGGCCTTCGCGGCCGTGATGACGTCGGGCGTGACGCCGAACTTCTGCGCGGCGAACCAAGCGCCGGTTCGGCCCATTCCTGTTTGGACCTCGTCGAACACGAGTAGGGCACCGATCTTCGTCGCGAGCTCGCGAAGCGATCGCATGAACGATGCGGGCGCCGCGGCGTAGCCGCCCTCGCCGAGCACCGGCTCGATCACGATAGCGGCGACATGCTCGGGCGGGACCTCATGCTCGAGCATCGTCTCGAGCTCGGCGAAGCAGTGTCGTGCGCATGCCTCTGCGTCATGTGCATCGGGGAGCGAGCATCCGAGCGGGTACGGGTACGGGGCGACGTACACCTCGGGAAGCAGCGCGCCGTAGCCGCGGCGGTACTGGGACTTTGAGGTCGTGAGTGTCGCGGCACCGACGGTGCGTCCGTGGAATCCGCCGCGGAATGTGACGATCGCCTCGCGGCCGGTGGTCTGACGCGAGAGCTTGATCGCCCCTTCGACCGCCTCCGCGCCGCTGTTGCCGAAGAAGACCGAGTCGAGGCCGCGCGGCGTGATGGTCGCGAGCTGTTCCGCGAGCGCGATGCTCGACTCGTACTTCGCCACGCCGGTGGAGATGTGCATGAGGCGCTGGGCCTGATCAACGACCGCCTTCACGACCCGCGGATGCGAATGTCCGACTACGGTGACCGCGATCCCGCAGGTCAGGTCGAGCACGCGTCGACCGTCCGTCGTGACGAGCCAGCTCCCCTCCCCGCGTTCGATCGATAGCCACGTGTAGTGGCCGAGGACCGGGGGAAGGACCGTGCGCGCTCGAGCCTCGAAGGCAGACATCGTGTCCACTCTATCGGCTGGAGCCCTGTCGGCGCGGGTTCAGCCGGGCCGGCGCTCGTCTCCTTCGGATGTGACCAGGATCTGCAACGTCGCCCGATCCTCGCCGATCACGCGGACGCGATAGCCGGTGATACCTCCGCGGAGCGCCGCCGCGAGCCGTTCGGTCCCTTGGTACGCGACCCTCACCTTCAGGACTCCGTGGCGGTAGTACTCCGTTCGGAGCTGACCGACACCTCGCACTTTGCGTAGCGCGAGCTCGAAACGGTGCCAGTCGTCCGCTGTGGGCAGCGGCGTGACGACGAGGTCAATCTCGCCTGGCCCTGGAGCGGTGCGCGGCGATGGGATAGCAGGTTCGGGGATTTGACCCTCTTCGACGAGGGCCTTCTGGATCATTGCGCTCTGCGCGCGGTCCTCCTTCGCCGGCACGAGACGCGGCTTCGGGGCGGAAGGGATCGGCCCGTCGAGTCGCGTAGGTGGTGGAGGCGGGGGCTCAGCTGGCGTATCCGTGCGTGTTGGCGGCGGTGGCTCGGGCGCCGACTGGCGCGCACCGATGCGCGCCGCCAGGTCGACGACGTCCTCGTGTGGTTGACCTTTCTTTTTCTTCTTGTCGTCCTTGGCCACTTCTACCCTCGCATGCGGAGCAGGTACCACGCGAACGCGATCACGATCACCGCGAGCACAACGACCGCCAAGACGATGGCCGCCGACCACCGCCGCACCCCCGGCGTGAGCGCCCGATCGATCGCGCCGCGGATCTCCTCAGCGGTCGCGTCCTTCCGGAGCCACCCTTGCCCGTTGGCGAAGCGCTGCGCAAGGCGACGGCCGTCGTGTGGATTGCCGGAAAGCACGATGGTCGGCATCCCGAATACCTCCGTCTGTCCCCTCGGCACGAGCACGCCGTCGATGAGAGCGAGATCGGCGACCCAGCCGTCTAGGCCGGACGCGACTTGTTCTAGCGACTGCGCGCGCCTCACCTCGTATCGATCCTCTATCCGCAGCAGCGCTTCGAGCGCCGCGCCGATGCTTGGGTGCCCCACGACGAGCAGAATCTTCGGCCGCGTGATGCGGGGATGATGCCCTTCCTGGCACCAGTCGTATACGCTTGGCATCACACGCGGGGAAGTGGGCAGAGAAGCGAGCAAGCGGAGGGTGACCGCGTGTCCGAGGAGCCCAAAGGCCTGAGCGCGTCCGGCGACATCATCGGGGCGCTTTCCGACCGCGTCAGCGAGCTCACCAAGAGGGTCGGATCGCTCGAGTCGGAGCTTGACGCCGCGCGTAAGCGCGTGGCGGTCTATGAGGAATTCGACGCAACCGTTCGCGACGCCCTGTCGGGCGCGCTTCGGTCAGCGCACGAGATTCGCGCGCGCGCAGAGAATGCCGCGCAGCAGATCCTCGAGCAAGCCCGCGACGAGCGGAAGATCCTCATCAAGGAGATCGAGCGCCTCCGCGAGGAGCGTGACGGTCTCGTCGACGAGATCGCGTCCAACCGACGGAGCGGCTTCTCCGCGCTTCGCGGTCCACGCCGCGAAGCGCAAGCGTCGGCCGTCCCCGAGAAGACAGTCGAGGAGACCGCCCCCGACACGCGAGCTCTCGCTGCTGAAGCACTTCGCGGTGTGTTCACCGAGCTCCTCGAGGACATCCGTCGTCAGGCCGGCACTGTGGCCGACGCGGCACGCGCAGCCAACGCCGCGGCGGAGCAGGCGAAGGCTGCACAAGAACAGGCGCGCGTCGCGCAAGATGAAGCGCGATCAGCTCAAGAGGAGGCGCGCCGCGCGCTCGAGACTCAGCGCGCCGCGGACGCGCACCGCGCAGCCGACGCGGTGCGGGCCGCGGAGCAGGCGCAGCGCGCAACCGAAGAAGCCGCTCGTGCCGCTCTGGAAGCTCGCACGGTCGCGGAAGCGCAGCGAATCGCGCAGCAGCGCGCGGACACAGAGCGCGCAGCCGAAACCGCGCGCGCAGCCGAGGCGGCTCGTGCGGCGCAGGAGGCGATGCGCGCGGCGCAGGAGGCCGCGCGCGGAGTCGAGCTCGAACGAGCTGCGGAGGCGCAGCGCGCCGCCGAGGCCGCGCGGGCCGCCGAGGAGGCGATGCGCGCGGCTCAGGAAGCCGCGCGTGGAGTCGAGCTCGAACGAGCTGCGGAGACACAGCGCGCCGCCGAGGCCGCGCGGGCCGCCGAGGAGGCGATGCGCGCCGCTCAAGAGGCGGTGCGCCTCGCGGGAGCAGACCGTGCGGCAGAGACGGAGCGCGCCGCCGAGGTCGTACGCGCGGCGGAGGAGGCGATGCGCGCGGCGCAGGAGGCGGCGCGTGCCGCGGGGGCCGATCGAGCGGCCGATGCCCAGCGCGCCGCCGCCGAGGCCGAGCGCGCCATCGCCGCGGCACGGGCAGCCGAAGAAGCGCGCCGAGCCGCCGATGAGGCACGCAGCGCCGATGCCGCGCGTCTCGAGCAGCAGCGCCGCGATGAAGAGGAACGTCGTGCCGCGAAGTGGCGCGATGAGGAGCAGCGCCGCGCGGCTCAATGGCGCGAAGAAGAGGAGCGCCGTGACCAGCAACGGCGCCACGAAGACGAGCGCCTCGCGGCGCTTCGTCAAGAAGACGAGCAGCGACGCTCCGCCGAGCGCCAGGCCGAGGATGAGCGCCGGGCGGTCGAGGCGCGACGTGCCGAGGACGCGCGCCTCGCCGCGGAAGAGGCGCGACGTGCCGCCGCCACTGAGGCGCTCCGCATCGCTGAGGCGGCTCGTGTGGCCGAAGCCGCCGCACGCGCGGCGCAGGAGGCTGCCCGCGCCGCAGAGGCGTCTCGAGCGGCGCAGACGCAGCCGGTCGTCGAAGAAGATGAGCTTTTCGAGAGACGGCCTGAAAGGGCCGCGGAAACCCCTCCGCCGGCCCCCGAACTGACCGTCGTCGAGCGTGAGCCAACCCAAACGGTGGCGGAACCGGAGCAACTCACTCCTGAGAGGGAGGAGCCGGCCGTTCCGACCAGCAACATTGTGCTGATGCTTTCGCCCGTGCCGTCATTCGCGCGTCTTGTCGATATCGAGCGGCGTATTCAGTCGCTGGCGCAGGTCCGTACGCTCTACGTGCGTGACTTCAGGGGAGGCGTCGCGACGCTCGCGGTCGGACTACGTGTACCTATGCTGGTAAACGACCTCTGGTCCGCGATCGCGACCCTAGAACAGCCGCGCTTCGCACTACAGCGCAGCGGCGGCACCTCCCTGGAGCTCCGCATCGAGGGCGAGGCCGGCGCCGGCGTGGCGTAAGGCCTCACCTTGACCCTCCGACTCGACACCGACTTCTGGAACGCGCGTATGGCCTACCTCGCCAAAGTTGCGCGCGCGGACGCGATCGCCGTGATCCTGAACCTGAAGGGTGAAGGCTACGCGACCTATGTCGCCCACAACCTTCCGACCGGGACCAGGTGGACCGACGGTCCGGCGTCGGAGATGTTGACGAAGACGATCACCGACCGCCTCCCCGAACAGGCGACGAGCGGGGTGACGGTCATGCTCTCCGACGGACGCGCCGCTGACGCCCTTGCGGTCGCGCCCGTGGTGTGGAAGGACCAGGTCGTCGGCGGTCTCGCCGCGATGCTCGTCGGTCGCGCGTTCACGCCCGAGGACCTCGCGGGCCTGAGTCGCGTCGGCGACCTCATCGGCTTGGAGCTCGCGGAGGCGAACGCGCTCTGGCGTGCGCAGCGGCAGGGACAGGACGCCGAGGCAAAGCTGAAAGCGTCGCGCGACCTGCAGGCGATCATCCGCAAGGAGCGGGATCCCGACCAGCTTCTCGAGCGCGCGACAGCGCAGCTCGCCGAAGTGTTCGGCGCGGATGGAGTCTCGATCATGCTCGCCGACGCGCAGGGTGAGCTTTCGGTGCGCACCTCGCGTGGCCTCTCGGAGGCGGCAAAGCTGGATCGCAAGCGCATGGGCGAGGGCATCTCCGGAACGGTCGCTCAGACCGGACGCTCGATGCTTCTCTCGGGTCAGGTGCAAGGCGGTTCAGACCCGACCGCGAGCGAATCGATGATCGCCCCCCTCCGGTCGAACGGCCGCACGCTCGGAGTCGTGAACGTCAAGCATCGCGCCTCGCAGGAGCGCTACGGCCAGACCCAGGTGGACTCGCTCACGCAAGCCGCGAGCGAGATCGCCGCGGCGTACCTCACCGCAGGCGAGTTCCAACGCGCGGAGGAGGATCGCCGCCAGGCACTCGTGCTCTATGAGCTTTCGCGTTTCGCGACGCTCGGCAACGACCCGCACAACGACCTCGAGAGCGCGGTCGCGATGCTCGCTGACAACCTGCGTCACGACGCCGTCGGCGTGTGGGCCGCGGAAGAGCATCACCTCCACCTTCGTGCGGCGACCGGCTACGGCGACGTCATCCCCTCCGACATCTCGACGTCCGGCACCGATACCGTCCTGGCGCAGGTGCTGCGCGAGCGGCGGACCGCAACGGCGCACTACGGCATGGCTGAGGACCGCCCCGACTGGGCCGCGCCATCCTCGACGCACTTTCTGCTCGCGCCGATCGGTGGCGCGCAGACCGGTGTGGTGCTCGGTGTCCTCGTCCTCGGCCGTGCGACGACGCCCTACACCGCGGCCGAGGCGGACTTCGTCGCGACGCTCGGCGAGTACCTCTCGGGGATGCTGCAGAAATCTGCGTCCACCGATCTCGTGCAACGCGCGGCGTCGAACGAGCGCCGGCGCATCTCGCAGGAGCTGCATGACGGTGTGGCCCAGGAGCTCACGGGTGTCGTGCTCGCGCTGGAGGGTTGTCAGCGCGCGCTCGACCGCGATCCGAGCGCGCTCGGACCGCAGCTCGCCAAGGCGGCGCGCGACGCGCGCGCAACCCTCTCGGACGTCCGCCAGTACATGGCCGCGCTGCGGCAGACGGAAGAGTCCGGTGGCCTAAACCTCCCGGTGACCGTCGCACGTCTCGCGGATGATCTGCGCCGGCAGAGCGGCTTGGCGGTCGATTTCGAGGAGACCGGCGCCGAGCGGCAGCTCGAGCCGTTCGTTGAGCGTGCCGTCATCCGCATCATCGGCGAGGGCCTGCGCAACGTCGGTCAGCACTCGGGCGCATCGAACGCCAAGGTCATCCTGCGATACGACGACGAGCAGGTCGTCGCGACGATCGAGGACGACGGGAAGGGCTTCGAGTCGAACGAGCTGCAGACCGCAGAAGAGCGCGGGCACTACGGCATCGTCGGAATGCGCGAGCGCGCCGAGGGCGTCGGCGGGCAGCTCGTGGTGCGCAGCGAGCCCGGCCGCGGCACGATCGTCCGAGCGACGATCCCCTATCGCGTCACCGTCGATGGCGCACCGTCGAGCTGGACCAACACGGTCGAAGACACGGATCAGCGTGGAGCGATCGAGGATCTCGAGCGAACTGAAAAAGCGAGCTTCCTCGGAAGGCTCTTCGGCCGATGAGCGAGGTGCGTCGCATCCGCGTCCTCATCGCCGACGATCACGCGCTCGTTCGGAGCGGCCTGCGCTCGATCCTCGAGACCGAGCCGGAGATCGAGATCGTGGGCGAGGCGGGGGACGGTCACGAGGCGCTCGCGGTCGCGCAAGAGCTGCTTCCCGACGTGATCCTGATGGACATCAAGATGGGCGACTGGGATGGGGTGACCGCGACGCGGCGCGTCCGCAACTCCGTGCCGTCGTCGCGCGTGATCGTCCTCACGAACTACGACGAGGACGAGCTCGTCTTCAGCTCCATCCGGGCCGGCGCGTCCGGATACCTCCTGAAAGAGGTCACCGGCAGCCAGCTCACCAACGCGATCCGTACCGTCGCCGACGGCTTCTCGCTCATCTACCCGTCCGTGGCGAAGCGCGTGCTCGACGAGTTCGGACGGCTGCGCGGCGGCGACCGTCCGACCGGGGACGACGAGGGATACAGCGATCTCACCGCGCGCGAGCGCGAGGTGCTGAAGCTCGTGGCGAGCGGCCGTGCCAACAAAGAGATCGCGGTGACGCTCGGCATCAGCGAGCGCACCGTGAAGACGCACATCTCGAATATCTTCAGCAAGCTCGAGCTCACCGACCGGACCCAGGCCGCGCTCTACGTGCACAACCGTGGCCTCTTGGAGAAAGACCCGATTCGCTAGAGCGCGTTCATGATCTCCGCGCTCGCATGGAGCGCGCCGCTCCCCTCCGCCCAGACCTTCATGGGGGTACTACGGTTGCCGGGTGGTTGTCTCTTAGAGTGCCGTCGTGGCCGAGCCAGGCACCGTTGCGATGATCTTTCCCTTGTTCAACGAGCGGCACGCCATCGCCGGGCTCGTCCGGCGCGTGCCGCCGGGCATCGCCGAGACGATCGTCGTGGACGACGGGTCGGATGACGGCGGGGCGGACCTCGCGCGCGAGGCAGGCGCTCGGGTGATCAGCCAGGGCCAACGCCGGGGAGTCGGCGCCGCTATCAGAACTGGTATCGAGGCCGCGCGGGCCAACGGTCACGGGGTGGTCGTAGTGCTCGCCGCGAACGGCAAGGACGATCCAGCCGAGGCCCCGCGGCTCATCGACAAGCTGCGCGAGGGATACGACTACGTGCAGGGGTCACGTTTCCTTCGCGAGGGCGGCGCGAGCGTCCATCTGCCACGCGGTCGAGGACTCATGATCCGCGGCTACACGCTCCTGTTTCGCATCCTCTCCGGTTTTGCGGCCACCGACGTGACCAACGGATTTCGCGCGTACCGGCTCTCGTTGCTGGACGATCCTCGTATCCGGATCGACCAAGCCTGGCTCGACCGCTACGAGCTCGAGTACTACCTGCAGTGGAAGGCGATCAAGCTCGGCTATCGCGTCGTCGAGGTGGGCGTCTCGAAGACCTACCCGAAAGGCGGCGGCAACTACTCCAAGATCCGGCGCGTGCGCGACTGGTGGAGCATCGTCAAGCCGACGCTCGTGCTGTGGCTCGGCGTGCGGGATTGACCCAGGCCGCGCCCGCCGCGAGTCCGAACGCCCCCGCCGCGATGATGGTCGCGGTCCACATCCGCGACTGATCCATGAACGCGACCGTGTACTGGAAGTAATCGTGCTCGGCCGGGCCGACCGGCCAAAGGAAGCGGATCGCGATGAGCTGGATCGCTGTCAGCGCAGCAGCCCGCCAGGGCGACCTCCAGAGCGCCCGCGCAAGGCCGAACGTCACCACCAGCAATGGCGGGGCGAGCACGAACAAATACCGATCGTCATCCCAGCCGCCGATGACCGCGAGCGCGAGGGTCGCGAGCACGAAGTAGGTCCAGTGCGCCTGCTCACGAACCGTCGCGAACGCGTGGTGCCAGGTCGGACCGAGCTCGCGCCGCGCGATCGCGATCGGGATCGCAACGAGGAGACCGAGAGAGAGCGGCGCCGCGAGTAGATACCGCCAGGCGTGTCCGTCGATGTTCTGTGTGATCCGCTGGATGTTTATGTCGATCCGGTGCGAGGCAAGCCAGTTCGGATACGCGTCGAAGGGGGTGATCGGCGGAAATGCACGAACACCGAAGAACACCACGATCGCCGGCAGCGCCGCTGCGAGCGTCAGGCCGGTGACCGCGCGCCAGCCGCGGCGAACGTTCGCGAGCCAGAGGAACGGCACCATCATGAGAAGGTTCTCTCTCGTCAGTGCGGCGGCTACGAGCGCGACCGCGAAAATGACGTAGCGCTCCTCGACGGCGGCAATGAGCAGGACCATCAGCAAGAAAAAGCCGAGGGCATCCGGCAAGACCGGGTAGTACAGATCCCAGCGAAGGCCCATCGGCAGGGTGAGCCACCATCCGACGGCGAGAAGCGCAACCCAGCCGGTCACGGCGTATCGCGCGAGGAACCGCACCAGCAGCGGAAGCGATGC
>Ga0075423_10004812_pt1 | contig 12553 bp, 7 predicted proteins | sample SoiMethybrSBSTD2_FD_80114 | JGI IMG/M metagenome (GOLD analysis project Ga0075423, IMG submission 80114) | Bulk soil microbial communities from a Populus tree surrounding site in Tennessee, USA - Soil MetaG P. TD hybrid SBSTD2 | ecosystem: Environmental > Terrestrial > Soil > Tree plantation...
ACCTTGTAGAGCGTCTGGCCCGGCATGACGTGCATGCCCCTCAGCGCTTGCTTCTCGATGACGAATCCAGAGGCCGGCGAACGAAACACGACCACTTCTGGCGCTTGGCGCTTCTCCTCGAGCGCGCGCAGTTCTTCGTCGGGCAGACTCCAGAGCGCCAGACGCTGCCGTGCCGATGCGACCAACTGCTCCGCGCGTTCACGTGCCTCGGGGATCACCGAGCCCTGCATCTGATCGCGAGTTTTCAGCGCCAACAGGTATTCGTGCTGTGTCGCGAGCAGGTCTGGGCTGTAGAGGGTGAAGAGCGGCTGTCCCCTCTGAATCGGCTGGCCCGTGTAGTCGACGTATAGATCTCGAATCCAGCCTTCGAGTCTCAGGTTGACGTCCGCGAGACTTGTCTCGTCGTACCGGACAGTGCCCACCGTGCGAAGTGTGTGTTGCATCGCCTCCCGCGTCACGGGCGCGGTTCTAACGCCGATCAACTGCTGGCGGCGCGGGTCGATCGCGACGTCGCCTCGTGGTGCGGTGGCCGGTCCACCCGCTTGTGGCGTTCCGTCGGCCGGCGTTCCAACCATCGGCTGCTGCTCGGAAGCATCAGCGTGTGCGGCTGGTTTCTGGCCGCTACGGAAGCGAATGGCGTACACCGCAACCACGAGCACGAGCAGGACAGCAAGAACGGCAAAGGACGCCAGCAGAACGCGTCTCATCTCACTGTCCTTCCTTAGGCATCACGGCTGTCGTCCCCGAGGGCAGATCGGTTCCGACGGCGCGTTCGAGATCCGCAAGCGCCTGCATGAAATCGCTGAGCGCACGAAAGTAGTCCAAGTTCACGTCGAGGAGGACGCGCTGGTTGTCGATCAACGCCTGGAAGTCCACACGATCGGTCTGATACCCGACGCGCGAGACCTCGAGCGTCTGCTGCGACTGTGGTCTGATCGTTGTGCGGAGGAGCACCGCGCGGTCCTGTGCGGACTTCGCCCGGACGTAGGCTTCCTGCACGGCAAGGCGAACCATGTTTTCCATCGCTTGAGTGCGAGCCTTCGCGGCCTGAATAGCTGCGCTGTGTTCGGCCACGCGCGCGTCAATCTTGCCGCGTGACCAGGGCGCCTTCGGCCAGGTGATGCCGACTCGGCCCATCCACGCATCGGGCATCCGCGGCTGCAGCATGTAGCCGCCTTGCACGGAGAAGTCCGGCTTGTAGTCCGCTCGTACGGACGCGAGCTCTGCTTCCGCGCGCTCGATCTCGAGGCGGGCGCGCTGTAATTCAGGCTGGCCTTCGAGCGCGAGGCGCTGCAGGTCCGCCGTCGCCGGCAGCATCGTCTGCTCCTGCGGCTCGATGAGCGGCCCGATCGGCGTTTCGGGCATCCGATTGAGGAGGACGTTCAGGCGTGCCGTCGCAAGTTTCGCTTGCTCGTCGAACATGATGATGTCGGTGTGCAGCCGCGAGAGCTCGACGACCGGTTTGAGCACGTCCTGCTGTGAAATGCGGCCAGTCGTGTACCTCGCCTGCGAGACGTCTGCGATCTGGCGCAGGAGCTCCACACTATCCAAGTGGACCTGGATGGCTTTGCGCGCGATGAACAGCGAGGCATACGCCTGTTTGACTTGGTTGACCACGTCGCGCGCGCGAATCGCGATATCGCTTTCGGCGAGCGCCACGTCTTTTTCGGCAACCGTGGCGCGCAGCTGACGCTTGCCACGGCCCGGCAAATCCTGCGTCACCATGAACATGTACATGTTCGTGTCAGCGGGATTGATGGAGTTGAATGGCCACTGCCAGACCTGCGCTTCCGCCATGGGCGCATCCAGGAAGCGTTGTTGAATGGGCCGCTGCCTCACGACATCGACTTGCGCGAGGAGTACAGCGAGCTCAGGATTTTTCTCGAGCGCCTCCTGCAATAACTCCGGGAGCGAAACAGGCGGCCCGGTCGGCTGCGCCTCGGTGTGAGTCATCGCTGGCGGTTGCTGGCTCTGCTCAGGCGCCGCACCCGCCCGTACGTGCACGGACGTCGTCGTGACTGCCAGACCGATCCACAGCAGGAGTGCAGTGACTCTCGTACGCATGTTCCTTCGCCTTTCGGGTCAAATCCGCGTTGCTGCCTATTGCGGCTATCAGTCCCAACAGCACGACCAGGGACAACACAGCAACGGCCAAACACTCGTCAAGTCGCGCGCAGACGCGCGCCCTCATACCCACAGGTGCATGCGGGTACACACACACGACGACTGTCAGTGGCTAGACGAGGAAGACGGAGAGGAGAACGTGCTTGGAAACGTGCGCGGTCGGAAGGGGTGCGACAGTCCGCCAACCGTCGCTCAGAACGAGAGCAGGCACGGTGGCGGGAAGAGCGATTCCGGTACCCAGAACGGCACTGGAGATCACGGTGACGAACGTGGGACTTGATTGGCTGGAGTTTTCGTGTTCAGCGGATGCGCAGCAGTTGTCGGCTTGCGCTTGGGTGATCTCGTGTACCGACGCGTGGTTCGGCGAGTCTCCCTTGTGCATCGGGCACGCGCTCTCGGAGCAGCACGCCATCCGCGCTTCAGGTGTCGGAGCCCAGCCCGCACAAACGACTGCGTGGCCACCCAACAGGGCCATGGTCAACGCAACGGCTGAAAGACGGTGAACCACTACGTCTAAGGATGCTTGACGGCGAAGATGATGTCAAACGGGCGGAATCAGCGTCCGTGAGAGTGACCGCCCATCAGATGCGCGGCGATGAAGAGGACGATGAGGCCGACGATGACGATCCAGACGACGTACACCCAACGCGAAGTTCCCGCCGGCTTTAGATCTTGTGACGGATTAGGCTGGAGCGTCCGACGTTCGCCTTGCTGCCGCTTGCCGTACTCGGTCATGCCGAACGGCTTGTAGACACCAAGTACCGTCGCAAGGAGCAAGAGGATCAGGGCGAGGATCGAGTGCACCATCGGCGAGGGGTTCCGTACCAGTCCCAACGCCACAACCGGATCGGCCGCCACCCCCGCCATCTGCCTGAACGTTCCCATGTAGATCAGCAGAATGACGGTCGAAAACAGCGTGATCACGAGCTTGGCCACTACCCAGTAGTGGCTGAACAAACCCCACGGCGTGCCGAGCGAGATCGCGACGCCACTGAGCAACGACGCGTGCGCCAACGGGACGAGCACGAACCACGCGGCGGGAGCCATCACCAAATACACGCCGCGCACAGTGGGCTCATGCTGGCTGGTCAATCCGATGGCGGCGAGCGCCAGGAACACGAGCACGGCGCCGGCCCATCCAACAGACGACGTGACGTGGGTTGTGAACACGAATCGACGAAGGGCGCCAGTCATGCGTAGATATTGGCGTGCCGTGGTTGAATGGCAGCTGAACGTCCACGCCATGGACCGGCTGTCCCTGGCCAGAGTGACCTATTATTGCGCTCATGAATCATCGCTTCGTTCCGCTGGCTGGTCCGGTGCTCATCGCCTGTCTCGCGATGGGAAGCGCGCAGGAGCGTTCCGCTTCGTCATGGACGTCTGCAGTAGACGCTTTGCCCTCGCCGGCCGGTGCGAACAGCGCGCAGCCGCAACTGTCGTCCTCAGCGCGTGGCGTCATTCTGAGCTGGGTTGAACGGGACGGCGATAACGCGGCGCTCCGCTTCGCCGAACGTACGGCGACCGGCTGGTCTGCCCCACGAACGGTGGCTTCGGGACGCGATTGGTTCGTCAACTGGGCGGACGTTCCATCCGTCGTCCGACTCGCGAACGACACGCTCGTTGGACACTGGCTGCAGAAGAGCGGCTCGGACCCTTACGCTTACGACGTGCGGCTGTCCCATTCGAAAGACGACGGCAAAACGTGGTCGCCGTCGTTTTTGCCGCACAGTGACGCGACGAAAACTGAGCACGGGTTCGCGTCGCTCTTTCAGATGCCCGGATCCGGGCTCGGTCTGGTCTGGCTGGATGGGCGCGCGATGAAGCCGCCGGCCGGCCATGGCGCTCATGACGAACCGAGCGGACCGATGAGTGTGCGATTCGCGGCCTTCGATGGGAACTGGAAGCAGACAGCGGAGACAGCCGTGGACTCGCGTGTGTGTGAATGTTGCCCGACGACGGCCGCAGTTACGTCGGACGGCCCGATAGTGGCCTTTCGCAATCGTACCGAAGACGACGTGCGCGACATCTCCGTGTCGCGTCTCGAGAATGGGAAGTGGACCGAGCCGAAGCCGGTGCACGAGGACGGTTGGAAGATCAACGCGTGCCCAGTGAACGGCCCGATGCTCAGCGCTCGCGGACGCGACGTCGTTCTGGCTTGGTTCAATGCGAAGGACGATCAGGGACGCGCGTTCGTCGCCTTCTCGCGAGATGCGGGGCGCTCGTTCGGCGCACCGATTCGACTCGATGACACTGGGGCGCTGGGCCGCGTCGATGTGGAGCTGGCCGCCGACGGGTCAGCGATCGCGAGTTGGATCGAATTCGCGGACCAACGCGCCCAATTTCGCGTTCGACGCATTGAGCGTTCTGGTGCGCGATCCCAGTCCGTCACAGTGTCGAGCCTGTCCGGTAGTCGCGCCAGCGGATACCCGCGCATTGCGGTGTCTGGTGAGGATGTGGTGTTCGCGTGGACCGAGAACGCTCAGAGCGGCTCGCGCGTGCAGACGGCTGCAGCTCGTCTGCGCTAGCGCGCAGTCCCCGGCGCGGCGCTTCTCGGAACAATTGACCCTTGCGCGACGAAATGTTCAGCAGCCCCTCCGATCACCTGCGGCCGCAGCCCGACCCGTATAATCGACGCGTGCGCAGAGTTGCTGCGATTTTGATGCTGATCGTCTTCGCGTCCCTAAACGCCATTGACGGCGTCTGGTGTCCCGACGGCTGCACGCACAAAGAAGAGACGTCATCCTCACCGGGCACGCCATCAACTGAGGGCGTTTGCGTGCTCTGCACAGGCGGTCTCAACAGCCCGAGCTCAGAGGATCTCTCGCCTGGTGTTCCGCTCATCTCCTCCGTCAGACGAGCTGAGGTGACGGATCCGAACGACATTCCGCCAGACGCTCCTGAACATCCGCCGCGCTCCTGACGACTACGTCCGTCCTGACTGCGTGAACACGAAAACAGGTGTCGGTGCGTACGCGTACCGTTAGGAGAGCTACATGCGTCAGTTGCTCGTCGTCAAGGCAATCGTGTGCCTTCATGCGGTACTACTCTTCGCGCACGATCAAACGGGCGCCATTCGGGTGCACGTTCGTGCGGAGGACAAGCCGGTCGAGAAGGCTGAAGTGGTCGTAGCCGGATCGACCGCGCGAACGGACGCGTCAGGAGTCGTGCTGCTTCAAGTTCCAGTCGGCGAGGTGGAGCTGGCCGTGGCGAAGCAGGGCTATGTGACGACCAGCGTCAGAGTGATGGTCGCGGCTGAGGCTCAGCGGGATATCACGGTCGACCTGCAGCCCGAGCTAACTCTCGAAGAGACCGTCACCGTGGTCGCGACGACACGGACGAACAAGCGGATCGAAGACCAACCCTTGCGGGTTGAGGTCCTAGGCCGCGAGGAAATCGAAGAAAAGATGCTTATGACGCCAGGCGATATCGTCATGATGCTCAACGAAATGGGCGGCATGCGTGTCCAAGCCACGTCACCCTCCCTCGGCGCCGCCAGCGTCCGGATTCAGGGCATGCGCGGTCGGTACACGCGTGTGTTGTCGGACGGACTCCCGCTATTCGGCGAAGTCGGCGGGCTGGGTTTGCTCCAGATTCCTCCCGTCGATCTCGGCCAGGTTGAAGTTGTGAAGGGCGTCGCATCGGCGCTCTACGGTGCCGGCGCGATGGGAGGCGTCATCAACCTGCTGTCGCGGCGTCCGAGCGCAGAACCCGAACGCGAGTTCCTGCTCAATCGGTCCACACGCGGCGCAACGGACGCAGTGGCGTTCGTTTCCTCGCCGCTTTCGCGCGGCTGGAGTGCATCGCTGCTAGGTGGCGGACACTGGCAGGAGATCACTGACGTGAACGATGACACATGGGCCGACCTCCCAGGATACGGCCGCGGTGTTATCCGACCCCGAGTCTTCTGGGATGGCCACGATGGCCGCTCATTCTTCGCGACCGCTGGATTCACCTACGAAGATCGCAACGGCGGCACAGCGAACGGATCGGTTTTGCCGGGAACGGGTGCGCCATATGTCGAGGCCCTCGAATCGCGGCGATACGACGCCGGGGCTTTCGGTCAATTCCTGCTTCGGAGTCGCTATGTCGTCACGGTGCGCGCTGCGGTCTCGCGACAGAGCCACGATCACCAGTTCGGAGAGGTGCGCGAACGCGATCACCACGACACGGCTTTTGGAGAGATGGCGGTTCGTGGCAGTGCGGGAAGCCAGACCTGGGTCGGGGGCATCGCCGTTGAACGTGACGGCTATGCTCCGCACGACGCGCTCCAATTCGAGTACAGCTTCGTCGTGCCGGGCATATTCGGGCAGTATGACTACTCTCCCACTCCGGCGGTGTCGCTTTCAGCGAGTGGTCGACTCGATTTTCACAGCGAGTACGGCACGTTCTTCAGCCCACGGCTCTCGGTCTTGGCACGCAGACGACATTGGACCAGCCGGGCTTCTGTAGGCACGGCTTTCTTCGCGTCGACACCCTTGACCGAGGAGACGGAGGCAGCCGGACTTACGCGCTTGCAGATCGAACAACCACTCAAAGCTGAACGTGGTCTGAGTGCTTCATTTGACGTGACGCGGACCGCCGGGCCTTTCTCCTCCACAGCAACGTTGTTCGCTTCTCGGATATCAGATCCGATCCGAGTCGATCGCTCGCCATCGTATGTGCTTCGCAATCTCGCCGACCCAACAACCAACGTTGGCTTCGAACTCCTCGGCACCTTCAGGAGAGAACCCGTTTCGATCACCGGCACGTACACGTTCGTTCATGCGCGCGAGACCGTCGACACGATCGAACAAGATGTTCCTCTGACGCCACGCCACGGCGCCGGAATCGTCGGAATGTGGGAAAAAGAAGACGTTGGCCGTCTCGGAATCGAGTGGTACTACACGGGACGGCAAGCCCTCGAAGAAAACCCATATCGCCACACGAGCGAGCCCTACATCGTTCTCGGCCTGCTGGCAGAAAGGCAGTTCGGCCGGTTCAGGTTGTTTGTCAACGGCGAGAACCTCACCGGTGTGCGTCAGACTCGGTGGGATCGTCTCCTCTTGCCGGACCGCGCGGCGGACGGACGCTGGACTGTGGACGGCTGGGCACCGCTTGAAGGGCGCAACATCAACGGCGGTTTCAGAATGCGCTTCTGAACAGGAGCGTCGCGGAGCCTTCGGAAGTGTCGCCGCGGACGTGGCAAGCGAGCTTCGGCCTAATGCATACATGTTATTGCGGAAGTCGCATGACCTCCGTAGAGTCGGCCCGACTCTCATGCGACACAACTTATTGGCGGCCGTACTCCTTCTCGTGTCTTGCCCGATCGTCGTGCACGGTCAGGGAAGCACTTCCTCGCTCGCGGGCGTCGTACGCGACCAGCAAGGGCTCATCGCCCCCTCGGCGAGCGTCAAGATTTCCGGTACCGAAAACAGCTTTTCGCGCACCGTCGTCACCGGCCCGGACGGAGCGTTCGAATTCGCGGGACTCCTGCCTGGCGACTACAAGATGACGGTCGATCTCCAGGGGTTCTCGCGCGACGAGATCAACGTCGCGATTGCCGTCAACCAGCGGGTCAGACTCGATGTGGTGCTGAAAGCGGGCGGCGTGGCACAGCAAGTGGAAGTCGCGACGACCGTACCGCTCCTTCATGTCAGCGATGCGACGGTTGGCGAGGTCATCGAGCAGCGCCAACTTGCCGAGCTTCCGCTGAACGGCCGTCAGTTCCTCGAGCTCGCCCTGCTCGTGCCCGGAGCCCACACATCGCACGGCGCGCAGATGGGCGATATGAGTCCGCTCTATTGGCGACCCGGGCAGAACTCGGCCATCACGATCAGTGGTGGCCGCCCGAACTCCAACGTCTACTTGCTGGACGGCACGGTCAACACCGATCCCACGTTCAACACCTTCGTCATCAGCCTTCCGCCAGACGCCATTCGCGAATTCCAGATTCAGACGGGCACCTACACAGCGGAGCTCGGGGGCGCCGGCACTGGCCAGATCAACGTGGTGACCAAGTCCGGCACGCTCGCCTTCAGAGGCTCGATCTACGAGTATCTTCGCAACAGCAAGTTCGATTCGCCCGAGTTCACGAACCCGGACGAGCTGCCGCCGTTTTCGCAGAATCAATTCGGTGGCACGCTCGGTGGACCCGCCGGACACGGCTTCTTTTTCTTCACCGGCTACGAAGGACTGCGGACCACGCAGCACATGTCGAGCATCATGTTCGTTCCCGACATGGCGGTTCGCACAGGTGACTTCTCGGGCAAGGCGCCGATTTACGATCCGACGACGACGCGCGCCAACCCGACTTTCAATCCTGCGCTTCCGATCAGCGCCGCCAATCCGCAGTTCATCCGCGATCAGTTTCCCAACAACAAGATTCCGGCCGCTCGTCTCAACCAGGTGGCGCTCCAAGTCCTGCAGCGGTTCGTCGTCGAGCCGAATCGCGACGATCCGACCGACAACTATCTCGATACGCGCGCTCACGAATTCTCGAACAACGTCTACAACATGCGGCTCGATCGTTCGTGGGGCAATGGCACGTCGGTCTTTGCTCGATACAGCCTGAGCGACGAGACCGGGTTCACGCCGCAGAACCTTCCCGGCTTTGGTGCCTTCCACGACAACCGCGTGCACAACTTGACCGGAACATTCCTGCACCCGGTGAGCAATCGGATGCTCCTCGAAACCCGCTTCGGATTCGCGAGGATGCGGTTGCACCGGTTCGGTGAGACGGCGAACGGGCGAGACCTCGTCTCGGAGCTTGGTATTCCAGGCGTCGGTTTCGGCGGTGCCGATGCCTACGGGTTGCCGCTCTTCGACATTCAGGGATACGACCCGATCGGCGACTCGCTGCTCTGCACGCCGTGCCAGTACTGGAACAACAACTTTCAGTTCGGCGAGCGGGCGACGTGGAGCATCGGCAAACACTCGATCAAGTTCGGCGGAGACGCCCGGAAGTTCAACTGGGACATGCTCGGGTTCTTTCAGAACCGTGGCTACTTCCAGTTCACGTCGCCGATCACGAGCCGCACGTCGCTCGCGGACGGCACCGGCAACGCGCTCGCGAGCTTCCTGCTCGGCACGCCTGCGCTCGCGCAGCGGCAGGCGGGAACCCCGTCGATGAAGATGCGGCAGTGGACGTACGATCTCTTCATTCAGGACGATTGGCGCGTCACGCGGTCGCTCACGATCAACGCCGGCCTGCGCTACGAATTGCAAACGCCGCTGCACGACATCAGCAAGATACTCACCAACCTCGATTTCAGCAGCGGCGCACCGATCGCCTTCGTCGGTGGTCAAGGTGGCTATCCCAAGGGCCTGGTCTTCATGGACAAGAACAACATCGCGCCGCGCGCCGGATTCGCCTGGGCGCCGCACGACGGCAGACATGTGTTCCGGGCCGGTGCGGGCATCTTCTACTCGTATCCGGACATGAACCTGTGGTGCAACCAGGTCCACAACGTGCCGCTCGTGTTCCCCGAGATTCAGTTGAACAATGCCGCGAACCCGACCGTGACCAGCTTCGGATTCGGCGCGCCGGTGCTCGGACGCACCCTCGTCGGCTTCACGGCCATCGACACGCACCTGCAGATTCCACGGATCGATCAGGCGAGCGTCAGCTACGAGCGGGAGTTGACCGCCACGTCGATGGTGCAGGTTGGCTATCTCGGTGCGTGGGGATCGAGCCTCGATCGGTCGCGGCTGATCAACAATGCCCAGCCCGGTCCCGGCGGCGTGCAGCCTCGTCGACCCTATCAGACGATCTCGTTCGCGCCCGGCACCGAGCTCGGGACGTTGCCCGCCGGCGTCACGGTGCAGAACACGACGTTTCCGGTGGGGCCAATCAATCTGCTCGAAAGCACCGGGCGCTCGCGATACCACTCAGCATGGGTGCTGACGAAGCGCAGCTTCTCGCGCGGCGTGAGCTACATCGCCAGCTACACCTACTCGAACAGCATGACCGATGCGCCAACGTTCCGCTCGCCGGCGAATGAAGCGGAAGTGCCGCAGAACAGCTTCGATCCGGGCGCCGATTGGGGGCCGTCGGGCTGTGATATCCGTCATCGATTCGTGAGCAGCCTCATCTACAAGATTCCGTACGGGCAGACCGGCGGCACGACGACGGGTCAGAAAGTGATGCGCGGGATTCTTGGCGGATGGCAGGTGTCGCTCATCTATCAATGGCAAAGCGGGTTCCCGTTCACGATCAGCGTGTTCGGCGACACCGCGAACGCCGGATCACTCCTCAACGTCAATCCGATTCGCGCGAACGTCGTGCCTGGTGTGTCGCCCGAGCTCGATGATCCCACCGCTGCGATGTGGTTCAACACCGCCGCCTTCACGACGCCCGCGCCGTTCACGTTCGGCACGGCGACCCGGAACAGCGTCTGGGGACCCGGCTTGAAGAAGGCCGACCTCGCGCTCGATCGTGAACTGCCTCTCACCGGCCCGGCGAAATTCCATTTCCGGCTCGAGGCGTTCAATCTGTTCAACACGGTGAACTACGGAACGCCGAATCGTTTCGTGAACACGCCGCAGTTCGGATCGATCACCGAAGCCGCCACGCCGGCGCGTCAGATCCAGTTCGTCGTTCGCGCGACGTTCTGACCCATCGTCGACACGGCAGGCCTGAAGGCCTGCGCTACGTCAGCCACGTCTCATGGCAGGCCTGAAGGCCTGCGCTACGTCGGCCACGTCTCATGGCAGGCCTGAAGGCCTGCGCTACGTCGGCACGCCTCATGGCAGGCCTGAAGGCCTGCGCTACGCGGATGCTGTTGGCAACACTAGTGACGCCCGTAGCGCAGGCCTTTAGGCCTGCCCCGATCCCTGCAGGCTCAGAGCAAGGTGATATCTAGCTTGCGAAAACGAGCCGGATCTCCGACGACCTCGACGTGCGTGATCTTGGTGTCGTCAAAGCTGAAGATCAGCGCGCGTGACAGTTTGCCGCGTGGCGCGAAGAGCAACCCGACCGACCCATTGATGAGCGCCGGTTCGACGAATCGCAGCCCTCGCGAGAGTGCAATGAACTGAGGGGCCCACGTCGACGCGCCTCTCAGCTCGCGCGCCTTGCCGGCTTCCGCAGCCGGAGCATCGACGCGAACGACACCATCGACACGCGACGCGGCATCGATGCGAATCGTGGCCGCCGGATCGAGCACCGCCAGGAGACCCTCGAGATCGCCTCCGCGCGCCGCCCTCAAGAACGCCTGCATCACTTCGCGCTGGCGAGCCCGGGCCGGATCCCGTGGCGCCGTCGAACCTCGTACCCGCCGGCGCGCGCGGCTCGCCATCTGCTTGGCGGCGGCCGGCGACCGCCCCACGATCGCACCGATCTCGTCGAAAGGCAGGGCGAACAGATCGTGCAGAACGAACACCAGGCGTTCCGCCGGCGTCAGCGTGTCGAGCACGACCAGCAACGCAAGGCCGACGGAGTCGGCCAGTAAGGCCTCGCCTTCCGGGTCGGCGCCTTCCCCGCGCAGGACCGTCGGCTCGATCACGTCCCTGCCGAGCGACTCTTCGCGCCGGAGCTGGCGCCCGCGCAGCATGTCGAGACACACGCGCGAGACGACGGTCGTCAACCAACCGCCGAGGTTTTCGATGCTGGCCGTGTCGGCGCCCCTGAGACGCAGCCACGCTTCCTGCACCGCGTCCTCGGCCTCGCTCAGCGAGCCGAGCATGCGGTAGGCGACTCCGCGCAGCCGAGGCCGGTTCTCTTCGAACCGCTCGGTCATCCACCCGTCCTGGTCCATGTTACGTTCCCGCCTCCCGCTTCGTCATATCTCTGACGATTGAGACGAGCCAAAGGTAACAAGGAGCAGCGATGACGACCGACGCTTCGAGAGGAACAACGGATCGGCAAGGACAAGGCATCGGGTTGATTCGGCGGCTGGTGGTCATCAACCTGGGACTCGTCGCGGTTCAGGCGATATCCGCTGGGTTTCTGTTGTCCGGATACCCGCGCGCCGTGACCGTCCACGCCAGCGTCGCGGTCGCGTTGCAGGTCGGCGCCCTCGTCCAAGCTGTCGTCGCCGTCGTGCTGTGGCGCCGACGCCGTGTCGCGCCCTGGGTGGCGGGCGTTGGTATCGGGCTGTTCGTGATGGTGTTTCTTCAGGCCGGCTTCGGCTACAGAAGATCGTACTGGCTGCACGTGCCCATTGGGGTCGGCCTGTTTGGCGGCCTGACCCAACAGGTCACAAGGCTGGAGCATAGTCGACGGCAGGCCTGAAGGCCTGCGCTACGCAGATTGTGTCAAAGACACCCGTAGCGCAGGCCTTTAGGCCTGCACCAGATCCGCTTAGAACGCGAATCGCGCCTGGAACTGGAACATGCGAGGCGGATCGATGTTCGCCAGTGACGGGAGCGCGGTCGCCGCAGCGCCGGCGGCGACGATCTGGCCGAACGTGGTGTTTACCGTCGCGCTATCGCCGTAGATTGTCTGCGCCCG
>Ga0075423_10004815_pt1 | contig 12547 bp, 12 predicted proteins | sample SoiMethybrSBSTD2_FD_80114 | JGI IMG/M metagenome (GOLD analysis project Ga0075423, IMG submission 80114) | Bulk soil microbial communities from a Populus tree surrounding site in Tennessee, USA - Soil MetaG P. TD hybrid SBSTD2 | ecosystem: Environmental > Terrestrial > Soil > Tree plantation...
ATTCAGCCTCGCTTCCGCCTTGCGCCAGTCGTAGCCGCTGCCCCAGTAGCGTACCAACTGCTGCAACTTGGCCAACTGAGCACCCTGCGACTCATCCGCGACGGTTTCCTTGTCAGGCCAACGCGTCGCGGCGATGCGCCGTCGGAGGTCGACGAGTTGATCCTCCGGGATGTTGACGCGAAATGGACGGATAGCATCACCTTCCGCTGCCATGGCCAGATTTGCGCGAAGCAGCAGGCTGCCGAGACAGGCCACGGCAATACTCGTAGCACCCGCTCCAACAAAGCGGCGACGCCCGCGGTTGATTTCTTCTGACGGGGTAACGGCATTCATTGCTGAGGCCCCCCGTTTGAAGGTCGATATTGATGTACGATGAAAGGGTGCGCGAGTTGGACTGTGGTCCAATAGCAGAGGCGTAAATGTCCGCTTTGGGTCAAAAGCGGACATTTGCGGTGCATCAACCCATGTCCGCTTTACCCCCAAAAGCGGACATCCCCACTAGGGACGTGAGTTGTCAGCGGCTGGTTCAGGCGCTGCTCGCCGCACGATGCGAAAGGGGCTATCGCCGCAAGCGGCAGCGGTCACGCTGGTCTGGACGTGGCCATAATCCGAATGACACCAGCGTCCACCTTCAAAGAGACCGTGTGCAGCCGCAATCCGACCTAGGGTGACGCGATCGGGCAAATTACAGCGCGGATCAACCTTCCCCCACCCGAGCTGACACACGTCCAAAGCTTTTCCGCAGGGATGTTGGCTTTCAGGTAAACAACGCCCTGGCCGAATTCCGCCCATGAACAGCACGCGCGCGCCGTATTTCGTTTCCAAATCGTTTATGTAGGCTTGGAAACGTGCGGCGTAAGCGATGCCAACCCGAGCGCGGGCACCTGTCTTGGATGACACGACGATACCCGGCGCTTTGTTACCGTTGCCATCTAACGCGCCTTTGACTGTCGCTGTCGTGGCCACCGAAGTCGTGCCCCTTACGACATCAATGGTTATTTCCGTGGTGCTGGTCGGCGCAGCTGTAACCACCGTAGTTTCAGTTGTTACTTCCGGATCGTTGCGTACGGCGGGCGTGACGGCTGTAGTCGTCCTTATAGCTTCGCTTGTTTTTGCTTCGAGGTTGCTAACAGGGGGCGCCGTGGTCGCCGGCTTGGTTGCGGTACTCACCGCAATCGGGGCGTGCGTTTTTTTCCGATTTGTTTGATCGCTGTAAATTGGCGCGACGCCTGCATTGAATGTTGTGCAGCGGCCATCGTTGTCGCATGTAGGTGTTGGTAGATTGCTTGCCCGATGATGTTGCCGAGCGTGCGCTGGCAACACGATGAGCAGACCGAGGGCGGCAATCGCGGCTGCCTTCATGCTCTCCCCCTGTGACAGTCCCATCACGGAGTAGCGACCTTTGTACATTCTGAACTGAATCGGACGTCGGGTGACGGTAATCAGGCGCGCCCTGTGGAAGTTTTTTTCAGCCCAATTAAGAGATAATTAACTCAATTTAAGCAATCATTAATTCGATGGGTCGAGTCATTCAGTAATTGCGAGGTGGCTCATGAAAACCGATATCGAGAATAACGATTTGTCTCATGAATGGTATGTTGTCGAAATCGATGGAAAAATTGAATCAAGGCACGGAATTTATATTGAAGCATTAAAAGCAGGCATGGAATTGAAGCAGAAGTTTCCGCTTAGCCTTATCAAGATACACGACGCAGACGAAGCGTCAGTACACTAATTAATTGCGACGTCATGTCCGTTCTGGGTCAAAAGGCGACATACGCGCCGCAAAAGGTCATGTCTGCTTTACTCCCGAAAGCGGCCATGTGCAGTGCACCGGCTCATGTCCGCTTTGGGCCAGAAGCGGACGTGGGCCGGACCTAGAATCGTCGAAAGGTGGGAACGCTCACCCGCGTCATTTGCGCTGGATGACGCTTCGCTCAGCCTAGGCTGTCAGCCGTCGTGGGTCGCATAATCGAGCGGTTGGCGCACCCTCGTTGTTGATCTCGATCTGGAAGGTTTCGGATAGGCCCACCTTTCCAGACGACGTTAGTTTGAGTGCACGGCTGCCTGACACACATTTAAGCCAGCCGAGCTCCAATAAACGATCCAGAATCCGAGCTCCGACGAGTCCCTTGAGGTGATAACGACGCTCGCTCCAGTCGAGACAAGGCTGGCAGAAAATCCGCCGCGTCCGCAACCTTAGATCGACGCCGAACGCGGAAAGGAAACGCTCTCCCGAAGGTGTGACTTCACCGCCTTCATCTGTGAGTACGATGTGTCCCATGGACACAAGTGCATCTGTAACAGCGACTCCTATCTGACCAGCCAGGTGATCGTAGCAACTTCGGGCAAAACGGAGTGCATCGTCGTTTGCTGATCGCGACTGACGGCGGGGTGGCACCTCTATGGCGGCGACGACCTTGATGCTCTCCAGCATTGTCGCGACCAGCGGGGACGCGATCCGATAATAGCTGAAACGGCGCTCGCGAGTGACAGTCAAAAGCCGCGCGGCAACCAGTTTGCTTAGGTGCCCGCTCGCCGTCGCGCGAGAGACATTGGCGCAGTAAGCAAGCTCAGTGGCCGTCAGCGACTGGCCGCCCATAAGGGCATTAAGCATCGTCGCTCGCGCAGTGTCACCCACGAGAGCGGATACTTCCACCAGATTTGCCGCCGCGACCATCCTTAACCCTATCGCTGATACCGGAAGCGTATCAATCGAAAACAGTTCGGCATAGGCCGAACCGTTCGCGCGAGACAATTGCGAACCTCGCCGCAAGAATGCGCCCAACAACAGGAGGAACGCATCATGGGAATGGCGGCGATAATCTACAAGAAAGGCGCACCCGACAACTTCGTGTGGGAGGAGATCAAGGTCGGGGCCCCCGGCCGCGGCCAGGTACGTCTTCGCAGCACGGCCGTCGGCGTGAATTTTGCTGATACGTACCATCGAGCAGGTATCCCGCACCCGATGATCGTCGGCGATCCTCCGGTTGTTGTCGGTTTCGAAGGAGTTGGTGAGATCGAGGAGTTGGGTCCTGGCGTCACCGAGTTCTCGGTCGGCGAGCGAGTTTGCACCTGCCTTCCCCCACTCGGCGCCTATAGTCAGGAGCGTCTTTACCCTGCTGACAAGTTGATCAAGGTTCCGAAGGACTTGGCATTGGATGACGTTCACCTGGCAGGACTAATCCTGAAGGGGATGACGGCGCAATATCTACTGCATCGAACGCATAAGGTGCAGCCGGGAGATTATGTTCTGATCCATGCGGCTGCCGGTGGCATGGGCCATATCCTTTGTCCTTGGGCGCGGCATCTCGGAGCCACTGTGATCGGTACTGTTAGTACCGACGCGAAGGCCGAGATCGCTCGAAATCTCGGTTGCCATCACGTCATCAATTACTCGACCGAAGACTTCGTGGCTATCACCCGTAAGATTACTGACGGAAAAGGCGTAGACGTGGTCTATGAGTCGATCGGTAAGGACACGCTGCAAAGGTCACTCGACTGCCTACGGCTGGTCGGTATGTGCGCAGCTTACGGCCAGGCGTCAGGTGTTCCTGATCCGATCGACCTCATCGAAGATCTGGGCGTTCGCGGGTCTCTCATTATCACCCGTCCCGCGCTTTCGCATTACATGCCGAACCGAAGAGAAATCGACGCCGGAGCAAAATCCCTGTTCGATGCGGTCGCACGGGGGGTCGTAGCGAGCAACGTCGTCAAAACCTTTCCGCTTCGGGAGGCTGCAGCCGCGCACAAGTTCATCGGCGGACGCAAGACAACGGGCTCGATCGTCATGCTTCCATTCGAGTAAGCGGCCCCAAAAAGGTCGGCGAAACACCCTCGGCCGCTTTGGTGATGACGCCAGGACTGCCACCCGACGCACTCGATCCACAGGGAAAGGAATATCATGTCGATCATACGCCACGAAATTAGAAAGATATCAGACGACAATCGCGGTCAGCCGATCATCAGCCAGGCAGTCGTTCACGGCAACGTCGCCTATTTCGCCGGCATTACCCCCAACCCGATCGTCGGCGATATCAAAACGCAGACTGCTCAAGTGCTGCGACGGGTCGATGAGCTTCTCAACCTCGTTGGAGCCGACAAATCACAGCTACTAAGCGCCCAGGTCTGGATCGCTGACATGCGTCTGTTCGAAGATCATAATTCTGTTTGGAACGAGTGGGTCGATCCGGCAAACCCTCCGGCGCGGGCTTGCCTCACGACCGACTTTTGGCGACCAGGGATGCTCGTCGAAGTTATGGTGGTTGCGGCCGTGCCATGAATCCTTGCAGTCTGAGAAGCTGAGCAGTCTGTTTGTTCGTGGCCAGTGTTCTGGCGCATCGCCTCCTTCGTGCAATAGCGGACATTCAGCGGTTCAAAAGAAATGTCCGCTTGTGCCAATAGCGGACATTATATGAAGAAAGCTCGGACAATATTGAGCCTAACTGAAAAGACCAATTGGTGAGGTGCGTGTTTACCGACCCCGATTTCGTTCCCTTTGAACCGCCTGAACGACCGCTCGGCCTGCTAGGGTTGCGAACGTTGTTGCGCAACTACATTGAGGCAATTCCTCGTTCTGTTTACGAGCAAAGCGTCACTCGCATCCGGACACGCCGGTCTGATGTCCTGATCGTATCCGACCCAAATATTATTCAGGAAATTCTGGTCGAAAAAGCGGAAGCGTTCGGGCGTGATCCCGCAACGCGACGGTCGTTCGCACCCGTCATTGGCGATACCTCGCTTTTTCTCGCTGAAGGAGCCGACTGGCGCTGGCAACGGCGCGCAGTCGCTCCAATTTTTCGACATGAGACGCTGCTTTCATTCGTGCCGACTTTCGCGACGATGGCGCAGCGTCAGGTTGAGCGCTGGCGCGCAGTACAGCGTGCAGTTCCAATAGACGCTGCAGCCGCGATGACCCACACCACCTTTGAAATCATCGTTGAAGCGATGCTGGGCGGTTCGGCAAGCCTCGACGCAGAGCGTTACAGCCGCGCTTTGACGGACAATTTCGATACGATTCCCTGGCACATCATCTACGTCATGTTTTCGATTCCAGACTGGATGCCCTATCCGCATCGCCGTCAGGCTATGCGGTCGCGCGATTTTTTGCATCGGGATATTCGCCGGATCGTCGAGTCCAGGCGCTCTATTCAGTCCTCGCAACCTGATCTACTCAACCTATTGCTCGCCGCACGTGACCACGAGACCGGACGGAGCATGCGCGACGATGAGATCGTAACAAACCTGCTCACCTTTATCATCGCGGGCCACGAAACAACCGCCGTCGCGCTTACGTGGACGCTCTGGCTGTTGGCCAAGGACCAAGCCACGCAGCAACGTGTGTTTGAGGAAGTTAGGGCAGTAGTGGGGGATCAAATAATCGATGCCACACACGTCGAGGGCCTGTCATTTTGCCGCCAGGTTATCCAGGAAGCGATGCGGTTATTCCCGCCAGCACCGGGAATCGCGCGGATTTCGAAGGACGCAATGGAAATCGGGGGCATGCAGATCCCTGCACGCACACGTATCCACATTCCTGTTTTCGCGCTACATCGGAACGTCGGTCTCTGGGACAATCCTAATGCGTTCGATCCAGATCGCTTTGCGGCAGATCAGGTTAAAACACGTTCGCGCTATGCCTTTTTGCCGTTCGGCGGTGGACCGCGTATCTGCATAGGAGCAGGATTCGCTATGATCGAGGCCGCCATAATACTGGCGACGGTTGTGCGCGCTTTTTGCTTTCAGCCGGTTGCTGGGCACAGACCAAAGCCTGTGACGAAAGTAACTTTACGTCCAACCGGCGGAATGCCGTTACTGATTATGAACCGGTCAAGACCAGCGGCGGTTCCGGTCGCGGTCTAAGCACACCTGTCCGCTTTTGGGTCAAAAGCGGACCTTTGCGGTGCAAAAAGTCATGTCCGCTTTACCCCTTAAAGCGGACATGTGCGTGCAACCAGCGATGTCCGCTTTGGGCCAATAGCGGACGTGGACTTATTCGATCACCTCGTCGGCGCGCGCGAGGAGCGACGGCGGAATCGCCAAGCCTAGTGCCTTTGCGGTTTTTAAGTTGACGACCAGATCGAACTTGGTTGGCTGTTCCACCGGCAGATCGCCCACGTTGGCGCCCTTCAAGATGCGATCCACATAGTAGGCCGCTCGGCGATACATGGCTGAGGTGCTCGGTCCGTAGGCCAAGAGTGCGCCGGCCTCAGCGAATGCTTTGTACTGCGAGACGACAGCCAAAGAGTGTGCCGTGGCCAGACTGAGGATTTCGACCCTGTGTTGGGTGGCGACGACATCATCAACGACAATGAGCGCTTCAACCCGACCTCGGGTTGCGGCCTCGAAGGCCCCGATGAGATCCGCCGGGCCAAGCACTGGGAGCAGTAGAAGCTGAAGGCCGAGCTCTCGGCTGGCTGCCTTTATTGCGCCTACTGCGATATCTGCGCCTGGATTGGGTTCGAACCAGAGGACGGCCACTCGGGAAACGCTCGGGGAAGCCTCTTTGAGCAGCGCGAGCCGCTTACCACTTAGCTCGTCAACCCTGAAGCTCAACCCGGTAATGTTGCCACCCGGTCGCGAGAGACTACTCACGAGACCACTTTTTACAGGGTCAGCGACGCGCGTCATCACAATAGGGATTGTCGCACTCGCCTTTCTGGCGGCCTGCACTGACGGTGTATTTATGGCAATGATCACATTAACTTTGAGCTCCACCAGATGATTAGCAAGCGCCGCGAGCCGCTGGCTGTATCCTTCGGCACTTCGGACCTCAAACGCAACGTCTTGCCCCTCAACGTAACCAAGCTCGCCGAGTCCTTGTCGGAAAGCTTCTAGAAATCCAGGGGGTGGGAGGTCTGGGGACAGAATGCCAATTCGGTAGTGTTTAACGGTCTGCTGTGCAAGCGCACTATGCGACCACGCGACCAACGTCCCAATGAGAAGGGCGATGAACTCGCGCCGTCTTAGTTGGTCAAAATGCATGTGCCCACCGATCTGGCGGCCGCACCGCCGTCAAGCTATCACGTCAATCCATGATGCAAAAATTGATTGGTCGCGGCAAATGAACAACGGCGACCGTCGACACAAATGATGCTGTGCCGGCACTATAACCATCGCTATAACCATCGCTGCCCGAAGTTAGCCTGACCCAGCGGAAGTCCTGCGAGAGGTAGCTCACATTGGGGTCAAGAAATTTTTTGGCATCGCAAGCGGGATGTCCGCTTTGGGTCAAAAGCAGACAACTAGGACCCGAACTGAGCACTCAATTTAAAGCAGATCTTGGCCTAAGCTGGATGATGTCGCGCTAACGTATCAAGGTGACAATAAGAATCGCGGCGGACGAGAGCGTGATGATCAGCAACCCAGCATGACCACGCGCTGTTCTGGATGCATGCAGACGCCCTTGCGTGCAAAGCTCTGTGGTCCCGCACCGCAGTCGGCCTGTGGGTGGGTTGCGACTACGGTGCGGGTGACTCGTGCCGCCCTCCTCCGAGCGGCACGAGCGCGGCGAGTAGAGGTGGTCGCGTCAGTTCCGAAAACCACACCACCGCACCGTTATTGGATTAGGGTTATTCGTGCGATTTTTATTAAACCTGTCTGCCAGGTCAGTTAGTGCTTCATTTCAGACTCGAATCCTTTCCCAAAAAGCAAATCTCGCGGAGCGGCTGGATGATGCCGTCTCGGTGAAATATGATCGGTTAGAATTGATCCGTCAGGTTCGGGGGACAAGTTGACGCGCTGTCAGCACGCCGTCCTCATAGTCGCGGCCCTCGCGACAGCGGCGGTCAGCTCGGTGAGCGCACAAAGCGTTGCGCCTACGCCGGCCTGTGTTGCGCCACCGGGCTTCGCTCGTTTTGACACCCCGCTCGAGCGCGTCGCCGCACGAATTTCTGCCCATCAACCGCTTACGATCGTTGCTATAGGTTCGTCATCGACCTTCGGCTTGGGCGCTAGCTCGCCCGCGATGTCCTATCCGAGCCGGCTTGCGGTCGAACTCCGTGCGCTGCTCCCAAGCACGTCGATCACCGTTATCAATCGCGGCGTCAACGGCGAGACCGCGGAGGAAATGCTGGCGCGGTTCGATCGCGACGTGTCGCAGCCCACCCTGACTTGGTGTTGTGGCAGGTTGGTAGCAATGCAGTGCTACTCGGCAGACCGATTGCTCCGACCGGTCTGCTGATAAATGAAGGTGTGAGGCGGCTCAAGGCAGCCGGCTCCGACGTTGTCCTGATCGATCCGCAATACGCCCCCAAGGTCATCGCCAGGCACGGTGAGCACGATGTTGATCTAATGGTCGCTCTGATCTCTACAGCCAGCCGTGATATGAATATCAATCTGTTCCAGCGCTTTGCGCTATTGGCGCTTGACGGAAGGCCTCCCGTTCAACGCTTTCCTGTCAAAAGACGAACTCCACATGAACGACTGGAGCTATGGTTGCATCGTCAAGCTTCTGGCCCGCGCGGTTGCGGAAGCCGCGACGCGCGTGACGGTACGCTAGGTGGGCGCATGTCCGCTTTTGGTCAGAAGCAAACATGCGCAGCGCAACAACCCACGTCCGCTAAGGGCCAATAGCGGACATCGCGCTGCTTTCTTCGGCACAATGGCCGAATGGCTACCATGAACGGCGAGCGCCTGGCCTGGCGTGAAGGTGAATATGATCGCATTGGCAGGCAGCAGTCAGCTGACAACCGCTCTTGGAGGTTTAAAGGAGCGATTTTTAGACTATGCGTTGTCTGTAGGCGCCAAACTAGTCGGCTGCAGTGAAGGTGATGGCCTCACACCGTCATTTGATCTTCCGCGAAATGCGAGCCCCTCGATCATCGATGCGGTTTCCATCGAAAGGGCAAACTTCGACAACTTCTCCTGACTGATCGCCTCGTTTTCTCCGACAGGAAAAACAAATTTACCGTCAGGCCGTTTGATGCCCCAAATAGCGCAATCTAAATCCTTGTTTTTGCTCTCCGCCGTGATTGGGATCGGAAATCTGGTTACAAGTCCGTTGGACGATGTCGTTCTTTGAATCTCCCAAGCGATGATCGGTTCGTAACGCTCGATGCCACCGCTGTTGGTGAAAACCGTGAGGAACCACCCCGGCTGCGCTGCCACGGTGACGTGGGTCATAGTTGTATTCATAGCTGGTACTCCTGATCACTCTTACACTTACACTGGCCGCGCGCTTGTGCTCACGTTGACATTGGGGCCGCGCAGAAACTGCAACTGTACTGCGACACACGTTTGACCTGTACAGTATAACACTACCTTCCCGTTCGTGGCTGGCCGGGACAGAATTCCGCTTTTCCAAGAGCAAAATTTCCCTTCGGACGCAGGCTGTAAACGATGTCCGCTTTGGGTCATTAGCGAACATATGCAATGCAAAGGGCATGTCCGCTTTGCACCCAATAGCGACCGCGAAAGCGGATTCCCGCAAACGGTCATGTTCGCATTACCGCCGAAAGCGGACGTGTGCGGTGCAAACCGTCATGTCTGCTATGGGCCAGAAGCGGACATACGCGGCGCAATATGTCATGTCCGCTTTCCTCCGACAGCGACCGCAAAGCAGACATATGCCCGGCAAATGATCATGTCCGCCTTACCTCGTAAAGCAGACATTGCAGTCTCAGTTTGACAATCCGGCCAAAACTTTTTTGGAAATTCAAATCGATTTAACTGGTCCCGAGAGGATCGAACCTCGGACCTTCGGTTTAGGAAAACCGCCTACAAGTAGCGCGATTTTTAAGCAAGCAGAGAGCCCTTATTTCTTGGTGGCTTTTAAGAGTTCTTCTGCTGCTGAAACACCGCGCATCGCCTTAAGGGTTAAAGCTGTTGGTTGTGGCTTCCATTCGGAAACCAGTTTTTCTGCTCTCTCGAGTTCTGGTTTAGTCAGAATACCGGCCATCTCATTCACTTGTTTTCTGGGCGGGACTTTTGAGGTTTGAAATACGCATACGCTAAAGCTAAATCTTTTGGCGCCCCTTTTCCTTGAAAATACAAACCGGACAAATTATAGAGCGCTTTAGGATATCCCTGATCGCCCGCCATCTTCGACCATTTTAATGCTTCCTCGAAATTTTCTTGTCTGCCATAAATAAGAGCAACGTCGTGCTGGGCAAGCGCATAACCGGCTTTGGCAGCAACAAGTTTGTATTTTAATGCTTCAGTTGAGTCGGCGACTACAATGCCCGCACCTTGCCCGTCATAATAACAACCAAGCTTATAAGCTCCTAGCGGGTCATTAGATGCAGCTGATTTTTGAAACCACTCAACTGCCTGCCTGGGATCTTTTTGTGTGCCGATGCCATTATTATACATCATGCCAACATGGTATTGCGCCTCTGCATCTCCTTTATTGGCCAATGCGACCATCGCGTTGAAGTTGGCCGTGTCATTTGCATTGACCGGCATTGAAAAAATTAAAAGGCACGAAAAAGCTAAGGCAATAAATTTCATGTTGGTTCCCCAATTGGCTTCGAAAGATTATATCTTACTTGAAGCACGCCGATGCGCGCACCCGTTCGCTCTGCTGCGCACGCGTGGGAGCGGCCACGCGGCTGTCGCGCCACCAAAAAGAATGACAAATTCGCATCGTCTCATTGCCTCCCCCCGAGGACAAGACATCATACAGGGTCAAACTACCACACCAAAAGGGGTCGGCCGCGTGAGGCAGCCAATGTCCGCTTTGGGTCAAAAGCAGACATGTGCGTCACAAAACGTCATCTCCGCTTTACCCCCGAAAGCGGACATCACCGAGTGACGGCCGGACGTCCGCCCCAGGGCCAAAAGGACAACGCCCGAGGTCCGCGCCTTCCATTCGTCACCTCTCTATCGGCCCGGGAGCTTGTCCGCGAGAATTTCAAGTTTGTAAATTTCTGGCGTTTCGGCAAACAGGTCGCCCTTTTTGACTTTTTCCATCAACGCCGTTGCCACTTTCCCGTGAAGATGCGCATTGCGCCCGGCCTCGTCGTCGAACGTGTCAAAAATAGCAAATGAGGAGGGGCCCTCTTGAATGGCGAACCAGGAAACCGTTGCCGGCTCCGCCTTCACCAACGGGACGGCCGCCAGCAAGAAATCCGCAACGTCTTTTTCTTTCCCGGGCTTGGCCTTTAATGGAACATAGAGCGCATATTTGGACATTGATTGCTCCTCTATCCAGCTCAACAGACGATCGGCGCTTGGGTTCCAGCGCGCGCCGGTAATCGGAGTGTTGGCTCATTTCGTGACTAGCGTCGACAGCGGAATTTTACCCAGTAGGAGTATGCCCTTCCTTGTGCGCGGCGCATAAGCTTCGACAGACGCGCGGGTAACTCTCAACGTAATGGTGTGATGGTGTGACCGTTTTCCACCAGGAACTCGCGGTGGTGACCCATTGTGGCCGAAATCGAATGCTAACCGATTTGGCAACATGTCTAGCAAAATGCGATTGCGTACCCGTTCGCTTGTGGTGGCGGCTGTTTTGGCGTTAGCCCAGTCGGCCAGCGTGGCAGTGCAAGCCCAGTTTTTCTGGAACTGGAACCAACAGGATCAGCACAACAGGCAGAGATCACGGCCGCAGTCGGGCGGCCTTCTCGATTGGTTCGGCGGCGGCCTATTTAATTCCCGATCCCGCGATGACGATTCCTACAGTCCGCCGCGCCAGCGGCAACAACAGCCAAATCAACACACGCAACAACAACCAAGCGAAAGCTCGCGTGCACCGCCGCCGAAAAAAGCAGAGGCGAAAGACGAGCAGGTCGGGCCTACGACTTCGATCTTCGTGATGGGCGACGACATGGCCGACTGGCTTGGCTATGGCCTCGAGGATGTCTTCACCGATTCGCCGGAGATTCGCATCATTCGCAAGAACAAACTTAACTCAGGCCTGCTGCACTACGACGCGAAAGGTGATCTCGGCTGGTCGCACGTTGCACGCGATACGTTGGCGCAAGAGAAGGCCGACTACGTCGTCATGATGCTAGGCGTCGGCGACCGTCAGGCCATTCGCGAAAAGGATCTTGCCAAAGAGGCTGATACAAGAGCCAAGGACCAGCAGGCCAAAGATCCGGCAGCCAAGGATCCGCAGGCCAAAGACCGGCTAGCCAAGGACGAAGCCGAAAAAAAAGATGGTCAGAAGGCCGCGAAGACGGACGAGAACGGCACGCCCTCAGCGCAACGTCCGAAAAAAACTGTTAGCCCTGCCGAGTTTCGCAGCGAGGAATGGGAAAAGATCTACTCGCGGCGCATCGACGACACGATTGCTGCTCTTAAAAGCAAGGGCGTGCCGGTCATCTGGGTCGGTCTGCCACCACTTCGCGGCGCTCGCTCTTCGAGCGACGCAGTGTATCTCAATGAACTCTATCGCGCCCGCGCCGAGCGCAACGGCATTAAGTATGTCGACGTGTGGGACGGCTTCGTGGATGAAGCCGGCAAGTATTCCAATTATGGTCCTGACTATGAAGGGCAGGTGCGCCGGCTGCGATTGAACGACGGCGTTTTCTTCACCAAAGCTGGAGCGATCAAGCTCGCGCGCTATGTCGAACAGGAATTGAGCCGCTATATGAGTAATCGCGTG
>Ga0075423_10004816_pt1 | contig 12546 bp, 12 predicted proteins | sample SoiMethybrSBSTD2_FD_80114 | JGI IMG/M metagenome (GOLD analysis project Ga0075423, IMG submission 80114) | Bulk soil microbial communities from a Populus tree surrounding site in Tennessee, USA - Soil MetaG P. TD hybrid SBSTD2 | ecosystem: Environmental > Terrestrial > Soil > Tree plantation...
CAGAAAAAGAAACAAAGAAAGAACTCTGCATAATCCGTTAACCCAAGCACGTGCCAATCTGCCGTGCACCCGCGCGGGAGCACTAGACAACCGACCCCGCGACCCAAGGGAGGACCCGTCGCGGGGGTATACCTGGGTTCACTTTCCAGGGATCGATGCAGCCCTTTGTGTCCCCAAAGCAGGGCCGAGGCGAGCGTACCCGGTACGCGATGGTTCCCACTTTCTGTCCTCAGATCCCTGCCGGCCGTTTACTCCTAAGTTATCCCTCGGGTTAGATCAGGCGCAGAAACCCTGGTGGATCCTAGTAATGCCTTGTAATGCCTTGGAAATGCGGTAGTTCCTACGAGCAGTTTCTGTTAACTCAGAGCTGGTTTCGCAGTTTTCCACTTCGCCCTCCCGCGCCGGCCCATCATCCCACTTTGCTACTTAGGGTTTACCTAGCGAATACGGTGACGGGCTTGGGCACCTACGCGATTCGCTTAGGTGCCTCCGACGGGTGCTCAGGTGCCTACGAAGGTGCTCAGCAGAGCTTGGCGGGTGCCTAGCGAACGCTGGGAAAACGCATAGTCTTTAATCCCTATATATTAAATCGCGTTTAGTGCTAATACAATGAATGGCTTAGCTTGAACGCCTTGGACATTGCTTGATAATTGCGAGGGGTGGGCCTAGCCATGCAATTAATAGGTCAACACGCTTGGATTTAACCAAACGGTTAATTCGGCAATAGAGCTAAGCTTCATGCTCTCAGATATATATAAACGACTATTGCTTAGTGCCCAACTATTGAAGGTTAGCGATGGCTCCGCACTGGGGTCTGCACTGAGGTCTGCACTGGGCACTGCGATGGAAAAGCGATGGCCTGGGCTATGGGGCTCCGCTAGTCCTGTCTGCCTGTCTTATTCCTCTTTGGGAGTGATTCCAATGATTGTTGCTCGGGGCCTGCGCGTACTTTGTACGCTAGCGTGCTCGGTAGGGAACGTAGACCGCGCTGCCGCTAAGTAACTTGTAACCAGATATGCGTGCCCACTCGCTGTAGATCCGTTGTAGAGTGGCAGCTATTGCCATGCTGGGGACAGTAGCCAGCGCCACCATTACAGGCTTCAATTTCAGACGTTTTAGTTCCTTGTGCTTAGTGTTTACTCGTTGTCCACTGCTATGAGCACCTCTGTAAGCGGCCCAGCGCTTGATAGGGTTCTTAGTGGCTCCTACGTAGTAGATCTCGCTATCGTCAGATGGCCTTTCTACCCTGCTGATCAAGCCTGGCCATTTGCGAACCTCTTCAACACTCCCTCTTCGAGTTTATTTCTCTTACCAGGGGCCTTCGGTTTTGTTGGCCCCACCGACAGTGATTTTTCCCCCACCTTTAAGGAATGTACCGTATCGAACATTAGCTGAAGAAGTGAGATTTTCTTTGCACTGGGTGAGTTTGTGGCTATCTCCACGGAGACAATCCGACATCTTTGTTCGAATGTGTTGGCGGCGCAGAACGAAATCGCGCTTCAGAAAGCTCTCTCGGAACTTCAAGCTGCGCTGCAGGAGTACAGTCACGACACTAACGGCAGGGCGCGAACACTCCGGCCCAAGGACGACGCCGCTTAAAGGGCGAACCTACTGAATCGCGCTGCCAACGGACGAGAATACGTTGTTGGCATTCGTGCCGATCAATCGCACCGTGCTGATGACCAAGCACCACGGCGACAGCCAAAATGATCGCGTATTCAGCAATGTCGTGTCCCTTGGAATCCAGCCAAAGCAGCTGAACTAATCCTTTTGGCACTCATTTTCCTCGCTGGCTGGCTTTGATTCACGATTGTACTCAGGCACTAGCTAGCGACCGGATATGGCACGATGGTACTACCGCAAAGACCTTAGCTTTCCAATCAGCGAAAACCGTAGAGTGGCAAGTCCTGTCCTACGAGCGTGCATTCAAGAATTGTTGGAGTCTCGCTCGGTCCTCCGGCAGTATGTGGGTAAACTCGATTCCGTTGCCAATTTGCAGATGCCGGGTTACCACAAAGCCATCCGCGCTCACTTCTTCATTGTCGATGGAGAGCACGATTTTTAGCTTTGTTCCAACTTCTAGGGTAAACATCATTTCTGCATAAACGCCGCCAAGACTGATGTCAGCCGCCTTAACTCGCAATGGGAAGCGAGTCCCTTCCACATGCAATTGAATCTCGGCCGAAACCTGTGTCCTCGGATGATTCCTTCGCTCTGGCTTGTGGGACTCGGAAGACTTGCCAGAAGAACTGCAGACCATGGCTATCATTCCTCATAATATCCGATGCACCATTGCGTCAATTTCATCTCATTTGAAGTTGCGGTGATTGGAACAGGGTGACGGCCAGCAAATTCGTGGTGTATACGTTGCGCCTTTTTTCCCTTCGCCAACCGTGACAAGAGCTGAACGCGCATCAGGAGATAGACGGCCAATCCGTATCTTGTCGGCCAGCATTGACCCCGGCCTGAAGCATAGCCGGGCACTGCTCCTGCGTCATTATGGGTTCGACGTAACAACTTCTGAATCAAAAGAACACGCACGCGCGCAGATTGAGCGATTCTCATTTTGATGTATTGATATTCGGGAATACCCTGCCAGCGGACACATGTTGGGAGTTGGCCGAAGTCTTTCGGCGTCAGAACTTGAAAGGCAAGATCATCGAGATCATTCCTTCCGTGGACGGCTCCAAAGAACCGACCAGACGCCTCCGTTGTCGGAACGGCTGAGCCGGAGCAACTCATCACGACAATCAGGCGCACGCTTACGTAGGCAGTCTTGGAATCTGCATTTTACTTGGCTTGATAACAAGCAAACTGCGCTATACTTCCCGCAGTCACTTCCAGATCCTTCGCTCTTCGCCCTCTGGCGGTCTCTTGAGTAACTGATAATCGGCTACAGGAGGTCACAGATGCCTCACTCAGACGAGAAGACAGAAAAGCCAAGTACTACTTTGCCCGGAACGGTTCAGAAGATCATTAAGCCCTTGCACCCGAAAGCGCCCGAGAAGGCTGAAATCACAGTTGAGAATGCAGAGGAGTTGTATCGAGAAATTCGCGTTGACAATACTCTATTGAATGAAAATGGGGAGGAGGTTAGCCTCAAACCCGGAGCGCCCGTTGAGGTGACCATCGAAGCAAACGAGAAGGACACGGTAAAGAAAGAAAAGAGCGCTAGAAGCTGAAATCGTTCCGAGCTACTCCGTCAAATTGTTGTGAGTTCTTCTGTCAGTTTCCGAATAAGGTCACCCCTGTGCTCGTACTCTTCCAGTTGGGTTTGCGTCCAGTCTCTTAACGCGCCATTGCTGTCTAAATCTGCCTTCTGCTCATTGCAGAGTTCTATCAGCTCCCTGGCGATCTCGGCAGCACGTAACTGGATCATTTGGTGCCCCCCCAGAACCAATTCTTTCCGACAGTCCAGTGATTGTCGATACCGAGGGCAGAGTATAACTTTGGTGATTAAAATCCAGTGGCCGAACCGAAGTAACCCCTAACTCTACGTGGCTCTTTTGGCTCTCCTGTTAATGACATGCATGGATGCTCTTTCTGTTTCAGACCACTTGAGACTGGGAATGAAAGCTGCTATCTACGCTGCCTACTGGCTGTTGCCGCAAAACCTGTGAATGTACTTCTGATTTTGACACAGGTAAATAGCAGGCGGGACAATTCCTCCGGCGCGGACGGTTCAAGGTTTTGTGACCGCTGCCCTCCCCCTTCCCGTCCCGCCTAGTTCTTTCAAGCCCACGAATCCAGATTTCCGAAGCTCGCTACGATCTCACTCTGCCAGAGAAGAGTTCGAAAGTGAAGCAACGGCTCGGACATTGGAGCGGCGTTAATGAACGAACAGAAATACCAGAGAAAATATCCCGACATTGCGGGTCTACTCCATGATACGGACATGACGTACGCCGAAATTGCCCGGAAGATCGGGGTAACGAAGCAATACATCCATTGGCTTAACAAGCGATTGGGCCAATTCGGTCGGCGAACAAAATCGAAGGCCGCTGCTAGAAAAATTAAGGCAGCGGATGAAGCATTGAAGAGGTTCGCAAATGGCTTGGTTGGATCTCCGAGCTGAAGCAACGTCTGAGATGCCAGGCTCAGGTTCAGATTTCCGAAGTCCTCCGTGTTCGAAAGCCCGGTCATTCCACTCGGCGCTTGTCGCCTTGCGGTATTGAGCCCGTGCAGCATCTCCACGCCATCAAAAATTCAGTGGCAACACGAAGGACAATTGGTAGCCGGATGTGTGCTCATTCAATCCTCTACCCTAGGTTCTTGAATCTCTGTAGGGTTTCTTTGTTCGGCGAGCTTCTTTCTTGCAGCAAACGCTTGATGAGCAGCCGATTGATTTCCCGGACGAGTTCTAACAGCCGGTCTAAATCCTGCTCCGTCGCAGCCTGCTCACATAAGCTGCGCCAACGTTCGCTCTCGGCATCCATGACTCTACGCTGCCTCCCCGCTACAGCTCAGATTCTTGAGTAAACGGAGCTTTGAGAGCGCGTCTTCAATCTTCTCTCGTTCTTTCCTAGCGTCCTGGTTGTGCGTGATGACACGGAGGCGCTAAATTCGGCCACCCTCACGCGCTGCGGCAATTTCGTTACTCCCATCCAATCATCCATTTTCATTTGGGCAACTGGGGGCAGTAAGAGGCATCACAGCGGACAGTGCATCGACAAGCGGCGTAGGTTTGTGATCCGTTTGGAGACGGTCCACCCTGCGCCGCTCTCTCATGCTCCAAAGAAGTCAATCCAGAAGCGCGTAATTGCTGCCCCGCCTCCTTACGTTTCTGGCGTGATTAACCAGTTAAAGCGCACGTACAGTGTTCCCTGTAGCGCAGATTTTCCCGAAACCAGCCAAAACTTCTACCGCTCTTACCAGCTTGGCTGCGAACCATGCCCAAAGTACAGGTTGCCGCCCTATGGCAAGGTTCGTGCTTCCTCTCAGTGGAACCGATTCCCAGGAGAACAACATGTTCAGCATACACACTGACAAAATCGGCGACATGGCTGTCGTTGAATGCGAGGGCGCTGTACGGAGTGATGCCGCCTTCAAGCTACGTGATGCAGTTACATCACAAACGGACGCAAACGTCGTGATAGTTGATCTCTCGGAAGTGTACGCGGTCGAAGGTGGGGGTCTGGGCATGCTGGTATTCTTGCAACGCTGGGCCCGGGACCACGATGTCCGACTGAAACTGTTCAATCCCTCGCGGTCGGTGCGGGAAAGGCTGCAACTTGTCAGCACGATGTCGGAGTTTGATATTGCCAGTCTTCACGAGATGATGGCTCTTCTCGCTCAAGCCGATAGCTCTTACGCGCTCGCTGCCTAAGCGCATCGAGTTCCCCATCACCCGCTCGCTGAGATCAGCGACGGATGCGTCGCTCTTTTTCCTGCAGCAGGCGCTTAATGAGTAGCCGATTGATTTCCCTTCGGGAAGTGTCGGGAGGGGCTGGCTGGCAGCTTTTCGGAAGCCGTATTTCATACCCTGCAACAAGATTTAGTCAGCCGATCGAAATATGGCCAACTTCGAGAGGCGAAAAAGAGCGGCCACTACATTCAGAGCGATCAGCCCGAACTTGTCGTCCAGGCGATCAAGGACGTCATTCGAGAGAGCGGAACGCTTGACGTAACAAAACCGGAACGCTGACGAACGCCAGTGCGTCACTCGGTCTCTTGCAATCAATAGATTACGTTGTTGGCGAAATATCCCCAGGCCCTCTCTGTTTTCCCATTGGCGAGGTGCCAACAAAAACTGGTTGGGCCCGCCGCTAGAGGATTTCAAACTCTGCTCAAAAAGTCGCGCGCACCCCAAGTTGCAACTGCCGCGGCGGCGAGATGATGTCGCTTGGCTTGCCGAAGGTCGGAGAACTGATCACCCCGTTGTAAGATTCAGAATCGAAGTTTGGGTGGTTGACCACATTAAACATATCTATGGTGGGACTGATTTCCACCCGTTCTCCAATCTTGAAGGGTCGTGACAAGCGCGTGTCCCAGATGTAGGTTGCGGCGGCGCGACCGGCGTTTCGTCCTACGCCGGGTGGGCGATCTTTAAGGTGGCCGTCTCCATTATCGTCGGTGCCGGTGGTGATGTTGAACGGGCGCCCGCTCTGAAGGGCAACGATGTTTGAAGTCTGAATGCCGAGCGGAAGGTTCACGATCCCACTGAGCACATAGCGGTGCCGGGCATCGCGTAGGGTAGGTCCCTTGTCGGCGAAGATGTTGTTGCTGTCTTGCGGAACTCCGGGCTCGAAGATGTCATCAGAGAGGCCTACGGCCTTTGAGAGCGTGTACGAAGCCTGGAACTGCACTCGCTTGTCAAGATTTTTGCGAGCGCTGATCTGCAAGCCATTGTAGTGGCTGATGTTGGTGGTCTGGAAACTGGTGAACAATCCCAAACTTGGGTAAACCAAGCCGCCCGGGTTCAGTTCGCGGCTCATCCAGCCGTGGATTCCCAGGATATGCACGTAGCTCGAATCCAGCACAATCCCCCACGGCAGCTGTTGGCCTATGCCGACCGACCATTGCTCGGTGTAAGGCTGACTCACGTGGCCGTCGACGGCGAAGCCTCCTGGCGGCGGCAATGGCCCCTGAAACGCCGGGTCATTCACATCTGGCTGCGTGGGGGCAAAAGCGTCGATGAAGTACTTCACCCCGTTGAAGGTGCGATCGATATAACCGATCTCCCAGACGGTGGAATCGAAGTAGATACCAAAACCACTGCGCACGACGGTCTTGCCATCGCCGCGGAGATCGTAAGCAAAACCCACACGTGGTCCGAAATTCAGTTTTGGATTCTTGCGGGTTCGACTGTCGAAGAAAGGCGCCAACCCTTCGAGCGGCTGTTTGAAACCGGCATCGATGAAGCCGCTCTCGAATTCGTATCGAAGTCCGAGGTTCAGGGTCAGGCGGCGGTTTAGTTTCCAATCGTCCTGGACGTAGTAAGCCATCTGCCAGGCAGTGCTCCCATCTTCTTTGGTCGAACCAATTCCGCGCAGCGCGAAGAAGTCCGCTGGCGTCAGTGTAGTCGTACAACTGGTGGGAGAAGAACAGGTGATGCCGGGATCATCTGCAAAGAAGAAGAAAGAGGTGTTTTTCACCAAATCGAAAAGCGCGTTGTACTTGACGCGCGGATTCAGATCGATGCCGAACTTAATGTTATGGAGACCATGCCAGTTGGCCTGCGTGGAGAGGTCATCGCGGAACTGGAGGCGATCCTGCTGCACATTTTGCGGCGTGGATGAACTCTGACCGATGACTACCGACGGAAATCTCAGATTAATTCCCAGACTTGTAGGCTTCAGGTTGTTGATGAAGCGGTTGAACTGGACGACGAACTGATTCACCGTGCGGTTCGAGATCAGGGAAGTCTGGGTGGCTTGCCAGGAAATATTCTCGTTGGTGGCAATTTGAAAAGCGCTCTCGGTAGGCGGACCTCCGTATGAGAGGTTGGGATCGACCCGCAAGCCTTCGCGCGAGCTATTGCGCTGGAACGAGGCGCGGAAACTCAGGCTCTGCGACTGGTTTAAGTGATGGTCAAGCTTCGTGACCATCAGCAGGTCGCGGAAGGGCGCGGCGAATGATCCCTCGTATTGCGGATAGACGCCACCGGTATCGATGGTTTGTGATTTCTGCTGCCGATTGCGCTCGATGGCATAGAAGCCGAACGTCTTGTCCTTGATGATTGGCCCGCCTACTGCGCCGCCAAACTGCTCGCGATCGAAGTCGGGCTTGACCTTTTCGAAGAATCCATTGGCTTGCAGATCTTTTTGCCGGTAAAGCAGGAAACCGCTTCCGTGCAGCGTGTTGGTGCCAGATTTCGTCACTACGTTAATGAACGGTCCCGATGAATGCCCGTACTCCGCCGAATACTGGTTCGTGATGACCTGGAATTCCTGAATCGAGTCTTCGGGGACAAGTCCTACCGGGCCTCCGACGATGTTGTCGTTGAAATTTCCACCGTCCACACTGACGCCCGAACTGCGCGCCGTGGCTCCGCCGGCGACTACTCCGCCGTACAGGCGCTTCGTCGGGTCGTAGGATGGAGAAGGCGCCACACCCGGAATCAGGTTTGCGAGTTGCTGGAAGTTGCGGTCGTTGATGGGGAGATTGGCGATCTGTACCTCTGACACCGGCTGCTCGATCTGCGAAGTGGAAGTATCCACTTGAGTGGCAAGGCTGCTTACGTTAACTTCCTCTGCGCCGCCCGCCACCTTGAGCACAAGATTTGCGGTGATGGTGTCGCCGACGGTCAGGGTGACGTTCAGCTTCTGTGGCGCAAAGCCCTTCTTCTGGGCTTGAATTTCGTATTGGCCGCGAGGCAACAGGTTGAAACGGTAGAAACCGTCAGCGTTAGTCGTGGTAGTGCGCTGCACGCCAGTTTCCGAGTTGGAAGCTGTGATGCTGGCGTCGACGACGACAGCGCCGCTGGGATCGGTTACGACGCCTTGCAGGTTTGAGGTCACCAGCTGTGCAGAGGCGACGGTCGCAGAACAGAAGACCAGTAGAGAGAGCACACTCCCTCGAATCGGGTTCATCAGGGCTCCTTGAACTGCCCGCGTCCGAAGGAGAGCTTCGAACGGAGCCGGTCGCAATTGTTAGACGGATAGAATGACTGTTCGGATGATGGCGGACAGTATAGACAGGGTGCGCGCGACTGTACAACCGCTGATGCCTTGCAAGAAAAAACGGGCGGCGAGGAACTCGCCACCCGTTTGCTTCACCTGGAGGGACGCGGTGCTGCTATCTCCTCTTTTTGATCAGCGTCTCCGTAGCGCTGTTGAACTGCGCATTGCCGCCGTGTGTGTCGAGCGTGCCCGACCCATCGGTGGAGGAACCCAGGTTCGCTCTCCGCGCTCCGAGCGTGCCTTGGCTGTCGTGACTCAGAGCCGCTGAGCCCCCAACCCGGTTGAGGTGCCCGCCTCTGGACGCCGATGCTGCCGAGCTCATGCTGGCGCCACTGGCGCTTCCCGCGCTGCTGAGAGTTCCGTCGGAAGTAGCGCCTGCGCTGCCCATCAGTCCGCTACCGCCGGCACCGGCAGAGCCAGCTCCGGCGAAGTTGCCCGAGGACGTGAGCGACTTGTGTCCAGCGTTAGCACCGATGGCACTTCCCGACTGCAAACTGGTCGCTGCTGAGCCTTGGCGGCCGCGTTTGGTGATGGTAGTGTTTGCCGCCGCATTGCTGGAGGTGCTGGAACTTGCCTGCGCCCCGGAGTTGCCGGCGGAAACCGAAGTGTCCTGTGAAGCCGCGGCGTTGCTCTGCGAAGTGGCAGACGTCTGCGCCAGGGCTGTGCCTACTATCAGACTGCCGATGACAAGTGGAGCAAGAACAATTTTCATTGGAATAATCCTCCGAAAAAGCCAGGGCGTGCACCCCGGCTGAATGACAGCCATGCAACCTGCACATGCAAAATCAGGCTGACGCGCTGCCTGTTCTGTTGCGCCGTTTGTAAGTGCAGCGTCGCTGCCAAGCTGCGGTTTCGCTGTGTTATCAGTGGCTTGAGCAGCTACGCAAAACGCTGCAACCGTGAAAATAGTTCCGGCGGCGAGAAGATAATCGGTTACGTTACGTTGAAGTTACTTTCAGCGTGGTTTTTTACAGGAGATGAACGAGCAGTGGTCAGTTGTCGCGGCGTATATGTCCTGACTAGGTGAGTCCGTAAAGCTTCAGGTCGAGCACGTTTGCGTATCGCTCAAAGTCACAGTCGGTGGTGAGGATTTGCCAGTTGCGGAGGTGGGCGACGCCGCAGATCAGGAAATCGATGGCTGAGCCGGCAATGCCGCGAGTGCGGCAGCGGTTGTGCATCTGGGCGGCTTCTTCGTAGTCATGAACACCGAGTCGGGGCTCGTCGAAGGCGCGCAGGTAATTCCGGAGTTTTCTCGAAGCATTCCGGTTCGCGAATGCCGGAGAGCAATTCCTGACGGATCAAGCCGATGATCTGCGCACGGCTTTCGCGGATGAGCTCTGCCTGGGCCTGAGTCGGTGCCTGCTCGCGTGGGTTCAAGTCAGCCGGTTTACGGCGCAAAGCCAGGGACCACACCGGAGTATCCACCAGCACCATCATCGGCGGCGACGCTCGGCCTTGTAGTCATATGCAGGATCGAAGTCGAATGTGCCAAATGCATCCAGGATGCGTAGCTGCTTGCGTCGCTTGACGTACTCGGCCAACGCTGCTGTGACAGCTTCTTTCTTGGTCTTGTGCTGGCCGGCGCGCCACGACACCTTGCCCGCGCACGCGACCATTCAGTCTCTGTTCTTCGATCCGTCGGTTCTTTCAAACCGCTTCGGGCGAAAGCTTGCGCGCAGGCTGAGGAAGGCGGGCGTCCCCAGCTGGCGACTCGCGCCACAGCTCTATCGTGAACTGACGCTCGCGGCCGAGCTGCAAGGCACTCGAGCGGTCCTTCGCCAGCAAGGTATCTCAGTAGCCGACCTTCGGGAGCGTCCTCGCGATGCGCGAAGCGCGGGACTGTGGCTTGGCGCATGAGGTCTTACTAGACAATTTCAGGGACCGATTACCTAGTCACGAAGAGCCGGTTTTCAGACTGAGAGAGTACGTGTGCGTCGCGCAAACCTTGATACGGTGCGACGAGATTGTCGTGCCTCTTCCATTCAGCGCGAGCTACTTCAGTCTTGCCTTCGCGCCCGGCAATCCTCGCCGATGTGCCCAGAACCACCAATGCAAAGCAAGTCTCCTCAAGCTTTTCGTTTCGAGCCGATGTCGATTACAATTCATTTGCACCTTCCTTTAGCTACATCCACTCGTACTCCCACAGCTCATGCACTTATAGCAACTGCCGTTGCGGACCATGATGGAGCCGCAGACATGGCAGGTGGGGGCGTCGCCCAGGTCGATGATCCCGGCAAGGGCGTCGGCAACGTGACCCGTCGTTGGTCTTTGGTCGTTGGTCGTTGGCCCAAAACCAACACCGGCGGGCGAGGGCGCCCGCCCTACATCTTCGGGCTGAGGGCCGAGGGCGGAGGTCCGAGGTCTCAAATTCTCGAACAACAACTGCTGCTGGCCGGTCAAGAAGCGCGCCTGGAGCCAGCGGAAGATGTAGTCCATGATCGACTTGGCGAAGCCGATGTCGGGGTTGTTGGTCCAGCCGCTGGGCTCGAAGCGGGTGTGGGCGAATTTTTCGCAGAAGAGTTTCAGGGGCACGCCGTGTTGCAGGGCGATGGAGACGGCCAAGGCGAAGCTGTCCATGAGGCCGGAGACGGTGGAGCCTTCTTTGGCCATGGTGATGAAGATTTCGCCGGGCTCGCCGTCGGGATAGAGGCCGACGGTGATGTAGCCTTCGTGTCCGCCGACGTTGAATTTGTGGGTGATGGACATGCGCTCTTCGCGCAGCTTGTGGCGGACGGCGCGAGGCGGGGCGTTTAAGTCTTCTTCAACCACAGAGGACACCGAGGGCACAGAGGATTTTTCGGAGGTTGCGGTCTTGGTGCCAGCGGCGCTCAGGGGCTGCGACTTCTTGCAGCCGTCGCGGTAGACGGCCACGGCTTTCAGGCCGAGCTTCCAGGCCTGGAGGTAGGCTTCCATGATCTCTTCGACGGAAGCTGATTCCGGCAGATTGACGGTTTTCGAGATGGCGCCGGAGATGAAGGGCTGCGCCGCGGCCATCATCTTCAGGTGTCCCATGTAATGGATGGAGCGGGTACCTTTGGCGGGCTTGAAGGAGCAATCGAAGACGGCGAGGTGCTCGTCTTCGATGTGGGGCGCGCCTTCGATGGTGCCGGTGGCGTCGATGTAGCTGACCATGGCGTCGGTCTGGTCGTGATCGTAGCCGAGCTTGAAGAGAGCGGTGGGCACGGTGTTGTTCACGATTTTGATCATGCCGCCGCCGACCAGCTTCTTGTATTTCACCAGGGCGAGATCGGGCTCGATGCCGGTGGTGTCGCAGTCCATCATGAAGCCGATGGTGCCGGTGGGGGCGAGGACCGTGACCTGGGAGTTGCGATAGCCGTGCTTTTCGCCGTGGGCGAGGGCTTCGTCCCAACACTGCTTGCTGGCTTCGTAGAGAGAAGCGGGGACGTTGGTCTTATTAATGTTGTTGACCGAGGCGCGATGCATGCGGATGACGTCAAGGAAAGGCTCGCGGTTGATGTACCAGCCGGGGCAGGCAGCGCCAGGCATCAGGTTGGCGCCAAGATTGGTTTCTGCCAGGCCTTTCTTTGTGGGTTCGGTTGCGGGAGCTAGGGGCTCGCAGAGTTCGGCGATGCGGGAAGACTGCAGATAACCTTCGCCGCACATAATGGCTGTGACGCAAGCCGCGTAGTCGCGGCCTGCGTCAGAGTCGTAGGGGAGGCCGCAGGCCATGAGCAACGCGCCCAGATTCGCGTAGCCCAGGCCGAGTGGACGGTAATCGTGCGAGTTGCGCATGATCATCTCGGTTGGATAACCAGCGTTATCGACGATGATCTCCTGCGCGGTGATCAGGATGTCGACGGCATGGCGGTAGGCCTCGACGTCGAAGGTCCCGTTAGGAGCGAACTTGAGGAGGTTGAGGCGCGCGAGATTGCAAGCAGAGTCGTCGAGGAACATGTATTCGGAG
>Ga0075423_10004819_pt1 | contig 12544 bp, 12 predicted proteins | sample SoiMethybrSBSTD2_FD_80114 | JGI IMG/M metagenome (GOLD analysis project Ga0075423, IMG submission 80114) | Bulk soil microbial communities from a Populus tree surrounding site in Tennessee, USA - Soil MetaG P. TD hybrid SBSTD2 | ecosystem: Environmental > Terrestrial > Soil > Tree plantation...
ACACCTTCGCCCTGGCCGGCGTGGACCCGGTCACGATGCTGACCGGGCCGATCCCGTCGACCGCCAAGGCGCTCGACAAGGCCGGCCTCAAGATCGACGACATCGACCTGTTCGAGGTCAACGAGGCCTTCGCCTCGCAGGTGCTCGCCTGCGCTCGCGAGCTCGGCATCGACGAAGACCGCCTCAACGTCAACGGTGGCGCGATCGCCCTCGGCCACCCGCTCGGCTGCTCCGGCGCCCGCCTCGCCACCACCCTCGTCCACGAGCTGCGCCGCGTCGGCGGCCGCTACGGCATCGCGACGATGTGCGTCGGCGTCGGCCAGGGCCTGGCGACGGTCTTCGAGGCGGTCTGAGGTAGCCTCGCCCGCCGATGACGACCGCGGTGACAGAGCTGGCAAGCGTCGACGGACGGGTGACGCCGACCGCCGAGGCGATGGTGCCGATGAAGGACGACGGCCTCTACCGCGGCGATGGCGCCTTCGAGGTGATCCGCCTCTACGAGGGGAGGCCCTTCGCGCTCGGCGACCACCTCGATCGCTTGCAGCGCTCCGCCGCCGCGATCCAGCTCGAGTTCGACCGGCCGGCGCTGGAGGCGGAGATCGACGCCCTGCTGGCTGAGGCCGGCGGGCCCGACGGGCAGCTGCGGCTGATCGTCACCCGCGGCGGCCGCCGCATCGCCGCCGTCGAGCCGATCCCTCCGCACGCCGAAACCGTGAGCATCGCCACCGTCACCTACTGCCCGACCGTGATCCTCAACGGGGTCAAGTCGCTCTCTTATGCGGCAAACATGCAGGCGACGCGCCTTGCCCAATCGCAGGGGGCCGACGAGGCGGTGCTGGTGAAACCGGATGGGACGGTGCTGGAGCCGCCGACCTCGGCGATCTTCTGGGTCTCCCCGCAGGGAGCGCTGCGCACGCCGGCGCTCGAAGTGGGGGTGCTCGAATCGATCACCCGCGATCGCCTGGTCAAGGCCCTCCATGTCGAGGTCGGCGCCTGGCCAGTCGCCGACCTGCGCGCCGCCGGCGAGGCCTTCCTCGCCTCGACCACCCGCGAGATCCAGGCGGTCTCCGCGATCGACGGCGTCACTCTGCCCGCGGTGCCGGGGCGGCGCACCCGCGAAGCCCAGGAAGCGTTCGCGGCCACCCTCGGACGTGAGCTTTGACCTTCGATGAGCAAAGAGAGAAAGCGATGGTGAGATGGACTTTCAGCTGACCGACGAGCAGCGCCTGATCTCCGAGGCGGCGCGCGAATTCGCCGACCGCGAGATCGTCCCGCGGGTCAAGGAGAACGATCGCGCCGCCCGCTTCGACCGCGAGCTGGCGAGCAAGCTCGGCGAGGTCGGCTACCTCGGCGCCCCGGTCGCCGAGCGCTACGGCGGCCGCGGCCTCGACTACATCGGCTACGGGCTGATCGTCGAGCAGGTGGGCCGCGCCGACTCCTCCGCGCGCACCGTGGTCTCGGTGCAGACGTCGCTCGTCGCCGGCTCGATCGAGAGGTGGGGAACGGAGGAGCAGAAGCAGAGGTGGCTGCCGCGGCTCTGCTCGGGCGAGGCGCTCGGCTGCTTCGGCCTGACCGAGCCCGACACCGGCTCCGACGCCGCCAACCTGCGCACCCGGGCGACCAAGACCGACTCGGGCTGGTCGATCAGCGGCCAGAAGATGTGGATCTCGCTCGGCAACTTTTCCGAGCTGGCGCTGATCTTCGCCCAGACCGATCCCGAGAAGAAGCACCGCGGCCTCGCCTGCTTCCTCGTGCCGACGGCGTCGGCGGGCTTCACCACTCAGGAGATCCACGGCAAGCTCGGCCTGCGCTCCTCCGATACCGCGGAGCTCTCGCTCGACGGGGTCGAGGTCGGCGAGGACGCCATGTTGGGCGAGATCGGCGACGGCTTCAAGGTGGCGATGAGCGCCCTCGACAACGGCCGCTACAGCGTCGCCGCCGGCTGCGTCGGCATCTGCGACGGCTGCGTCGAAGCCTCGGTCGCTTACGCCAAGGAGCGCAAGCAGTTCGGCGTGCCGCTGGCCCGCTTCCAGCTCGTGCAGGAGATGATCGCCGACATGATCCTCAAGCGCGACGCCTCGAGGATGCTCGTCTACCGCGCCGGCGCGCTCAAGGACGAAGGGGTGCCGAACACGATGGAGACCTCGGTGGCGAAGCTGCACGCGACCGAGGCCGCGGTCGAGTGCGCCAATCTGGCGATCCAGGTGCACGGCGGCGCCGGCTACGTCGACGACTACCCGGTCGAGCGCTACCTGCGCGACGCGCGGGTGACGACCCTGTACGAGGGAACGTCGCAGATACAGAAGCTGATCATCGGCCGCGCGGCGACCGGGATCAACGCGATGACCCCCTAATGAGCCGAGCGAATGAACGTCACAGTCTGATTCTTCGTGAAATGAGCGAGGCGAATGCTTGATGTCGGGGCCGAATGAGTGATCTGGTTCAGTCAACGCGCGACGGCCACGTCGCCCTGCTGCGCCTCAACCGGCCGGAGGCGCGCAACGCCCTCTCGCCGGAGGCGATGGAGGCGCTGGCGAGCGAGCTGGAGCGACTCGACCCCGATCCCGAGGTGCGCTGCATCGTCGTCGCCGGCTCCGAGGAGGTCTTCGCCGCGGGCGCCGACATCAAGGCGCTGAGCGAACGCAGCTTCGAGGAGTCGCTGCGCCATCCCGCCGCTTCGTTCTGGCGCCGCGTGGCCGCGGTCAAGACGCCGCTGATCGCCGCCGTGTCGGGCTACGCCCTCGGCGGCGGTTGCGAGCTCGCCCTCGCCTGCGACATGATCGTCGCCTCCTACACGGCCGTCTTCGGCCAGCCCGAGGTGCGGCTTGGGATCATCCCCGGCGGCGGCGGCACGCAGCGGCTGGCGCGGACGATCGGCAAGCAGCGGGCGATGGAGCTGGTGCTGACCGGGCGGCGGTTCGACGCCCGCGAGGCGCTCGACCTCGGCCTGGTCAACAAGGTGGTCGACGCCGAGCGCTGGCTGGAGGAGGCGATGGAGCTGGCGGCCAAGGTCGCCGAGCGGCCGCCGATCGCCGTCCGCCTCGGCAAGCAGGCGGTCCTGGCCGCGGAGGAGACCGGCCTCTCGGCCGGCCTCGAGAACGAGCGCCGCCTCTACGAGCTGGCGATGGCGACCGAGGACCGAATGGAGGGGATGCGGGCCTTCCTGGAGAAGCGCAAGCCGAAGTTCGAGGGCCGGTGAGCGTCGAACGGGTCGGCGTCGTCGGCGCCGGCACGATGGGCGCCGGGATCGCCCAGATCGCCGCCCTCGGCGGCTACGAGACGCGCCTCCACGACCCGGTCCCGGCGGCGCTGGAGGAGGGCACGGCGCGACTGCGGGTCGCCCTGACCAAGGGCGCCTCGCGGGGGCTGTGGAGCGAGCGCGAAGCGGAAGGCGCCAGCGCCAGGGCCGGCGCCGCGGCAAGCCTCGAGGAGCTCTGCGAATGCGACCTGGTTATCGAGGCGGCGCCCGAGGACCTCGGACTGAAGCAGACGCTGTTCGCGGCGCTTGCCGAGACCTGCGGCGCGAAGGCGATCCTCGCCAGCAACACCTCGTCCCTGCCGGTGACCGAGATCGCCGCCGAGGTCCCCAACCGTGAGCGCGTCGTCGGCATGCACTTCTTCAACCCGCCGGCGCTGATGAAGCTGGTCGAGGTCGTAGCCACGGCGGACTCGAGCAGGGCGGCGCTGGAGGCGACCACCGAGGTCGGCCGCCGCATGGGCCGCACGCCGATCCGCGCCAAGGACAGCCCGGGCTTCATCGCCAACCGCCTCGCCCGCCCCTTCAGCCTCGAGTCGCTGCGGATGCTCGCCGAGGGCGTCGCCGAGGCGGCGACGATTGACCGCGTCGTCCGGCTCGGCGGCGGCTTCCGCATGGGCCCCTTCGAGCTGATCGACCTGATCGGCCTCGACGTCAACCTCAGCGTCGCCCGCTCCTTCTACAGCCAGGGCGGCGAGCCCGAGCGCTGGCGCCCCAGCCCGATCCAGGAGCGAATGGTCGGCGAAGGCCTGCTCGGGCGCAAGAGCGGCCGGGGGTTCTATGCGTACGGCGACGGCCCGCACCGGGCCGAGGACCCGGACCTCGGCATCGAGGCGCCGACGCTCGACCCGGCGCAGCTGGCGCCGATCGACCCCGCGGCCGCGACCATCCTCGGCCGCCTCTTCGCCCAGATCGCAAACGAGGCCGCCTTCGCGCTCGAAGAGGACGTCGGCGCGCCCGCCGACATGGACACTGCGATGCGGCTCGGCTTCAACTGGCCGCGCGGCCCGCTCGAGCTGACCGACCTGATCGGCGCCGAGCGCGCGGCATCCCTGCTGCGGGAGCTGCGCGAGCGCCGCGGCGAGGCCTATCGCCCCGCCCCGAGCTTGCTCAGCGCCTGACCCGGAACGTCTCCTCGATCTGCCTCTCTGCTCAGACATCCGTCTACTACGACAAAGAGTTACAATCTGCGCAACACACGTCACACCTGGCTCCCTAGTCTGGAGATATGGACGCAATGCGACAGAGCTGGACAGACGACCGCCTGGACGATCTATCCCATCGGATGGACGAACGCTTCGACCAGGTCGAAGGGCAGATCGCGGACACCCGCATGGAGATGCGAACCACCGCGAACAGCCTGCGGTCGGAGGTCCAAGAGCTGCGCGGCGAGCTCAAGACGACGGGCAAGGAACTCCGAGGGGAGATTGCCGGCGTCGAGACAGGGCTGCGCAAAGAGATCACCGGCGTCGAGACAGGGCTGCGCCAGGAGATCGCCGGCGTCGAGACTCGGCTTCGCCAAGAGATGGTTGACATGGGAGCAGGGCTGCGCCAGGAGATCGCCGGCGTCGAGACTCGGCTTCGCCAAGAGATGGTTGACATGGGAGCAGGGCTGCGCCAGGAGATCGCCGGCGTCGAAGCGCGTCTCCGTACCCAGGTGAACGAACAGCGCGCGGAAACCTGGGAACAGTTCGACAGGGTTCATGAGGACATGCGGCAGCTGAACGTTGCGATACTCGGGCTCCATCAAACGATGACCCGGATCGCCTGGTCCGCGGCAATCGCGGTGTTCGCCGGGGTCATCGGCGTGCTGCTCACCAACCTCTGATCCAGATCGACCCCCCTTGGTCGCAGTCCCGGCCACTCATCTGCAATGGTGGGTGGATGAACGGCACCGAGGGAGGCGGTGAGCCGATTACCCCGGACGGGCTCGCGGCTTTGCACGAGGAGATCGAGCAGCTCGAAGGTCCGGGCCGCACCGAGATGGCGGCGCGGATCAAGGCCGCGCGCGAGCTCGGCGACCTCAAGGAGAACGCCGAGTACCACATCGCCAAGGAGGACCAGGCCCACCTGGAGACCAAGATCAAGCGCCTGCGGGAGCGCCTGCGCACCGCGGTCGTGGTCGAGGTGGACGGCGGCGCCGATCGCTTCGCCTTCGGCCGCACTGCCGAGGTCCTCGACCAGGCAAAGGACGCCGTCAACACCTGGACCCTGGTTGGCTCGACCGAGGCCGACCTCGCCGCCGGCCGCCTCTCGGCCGAGTCGCCGATCGGCCAGGCGCTCCTCAACGCCGAGCCCGGCAAGCCAGTCGAGGTTCAGACCCCGGGCGGCAGCCGCACCTTCGTAGTCCAGAAAATGCTCGACTGAATGCCGAGATGCGCCGGTCAGGCGGGCTTAGAGCCTGTCTTAAGACTCGCGTGTGCGACTGGCGAGTGCCGGACCAAGCGGGGCAAGGACGCAGGGAGGCCGAATAGCAGCGCTATTTGGCCGACCGAGGACGCCGCACCGCGCAGTGTGTCCGGTGCCGCCAGGCGTGCGCGGGGGTCTTAAGACAGGCTCTTAGGGGCGATCTCGGTGGGCTCGCCGCCCCGCATCCAGTGAGCCTCGGGGCTTGGCGGGGTATCGCGCAGGTACCACTCGGCGTCGAGGGCCCCCATGCAGCCGGTGCCGGCGGCCGTGACCGCTTGGCGGTAGGTGCGGTCGACCACGTCGCCGACGGCGAAGACGCCGCCGAGGTTGGTCCTGGTCGAGCCGGGCTGGGTGAGGATGTAGCCGTCCTCGTCGGTGTCGACCTGATCCCTCACCACCTCCGATTTGGGGATGTGGCCGATCGCGACGAAGGCGCCTTCGGTGCTGAAGTCCTCGCTCTCCCCCGTCTCCGTGTTGCGCAGGCGGACGTGGTCGAGGCTGCCGCCGTCGCCGCCGACGAACTCCTCGGCGACGAACGGCGTCTTGAGCTCGATGTTGTCCCGCTCGCGGGCCCGCTCCTGCATGATCTGCGAGGCGCGGAACTCGTCGCGGCGGTTGACGATGGTCAGGTCGCTGGCGAACTTGGAGACGAAGATCGCGTCCTCCATCGCCGAGTCGCCGCCGCCGATCACGATCACCTTTTTGCCTTTGAAGAAGGCGCCGTCGCAGACGCCGCAGGTGGAGACGCCGCAGCCGCTCAGCTCCATCTCGCCCGGGATCCCGAGCCGGCGCGGCTCGGCCCCCATCGCCAGGATCACGGTCTTGGCGCGGTGCTCCTCCTCGCCGAGGAAGACCCGCTGCAAGCCGCCGTCGGAGAGCTCGACCCGGTCGACGTCGTCGCTGACGAAGCGGGTGCCGAAGCGCTTCGCCTGGGCGCGGAACTGGTTCATCATCTCCGGCCCCATGACTCCCTCGGGATAGCCGGGATAGTTCTCGACGTCGGTCGTGTTCTGCAGCTGGCCGCCCCACTGGAAGCCCTCGAAGACGAGCGGCTCGAGATTGGCGCGGGCGGTGTAGAGCGCCGCCGTGTAGCCGGCCGGCCCGCCGCCGATGACGATCACGTTCTCGACCTTGTTCTGTACCGATCCTGACTCTGCCATCTCTGCCGCCGGAAGTCTAATACTTTACTTTTTATAGTAACGCTGGCGTCAAGCCGAATCTAAGCGACTTCGCCCGTTTCCGCCGGCTCGGGCACCTGCCTCAGATGCCTGCCGCGGTCGATCGGCAGCCCCTCCACTTCCCAGCGAGCGACCCGTTTGCGCAGCTGGAAGAAGGCGACGATCCCGGGTGGGATCGGCAGCCAGAAGGCGACCAAGCGGTAGATCAGGATCGCCGGGAAGACCGTCTCCTCGGGGATGCCGAAGAGGACGAAGGCGCCGATCATGCCGGCGTCGACAGCCCCCACCCCGGCCGGCGCCAGCGGGAAGAGATTGGCGACCATGCCGAGGAAGAAGCCCTGGACGACGACCGCCAGGGGCACTTCCACGCCAAACGCCTGGAACGAGGCCCAGAGGATGCCGATGTTCGCCGCCCAGAAGCCGGCCGCGCCGATCACCGCGAGCCCGCCACGGGAGGGATGGGCGAAGAGGCCGAGCGCGAACCTGAACCCTTCCCCCGCGATCGCCGGGAATTTGGCGATGTTGGCCGCGATCGACTGGGCGCGCTCGCCGCGCGCGTGGGCGGCCACCCGCCGCCCGAGGTCGGGCGGGATCAGCGCCAGCGCCAGCCCGAGCAGGAGCAGGACGCCGGCCACGGCGGCGGGGATCACGGTCAGCTCGACCGAGTGCTTGCCCGGCAGCACCCCGGTGCGCAGCAGCACGCCGAAGACGATCAGCGCCAGCGGATAGAAGATGTAGTGCAGGGAGATGAAGGCGACCATCCGCCGCCCCACGTCGCGGCGGCGCATCCCCGCCTTGCGCAGCGCCCAGTAGGTGAGCGCGATCCCGCCGGCCCCGGCGGCGGAGAAGAGCAGCGTCGCCGCCACCCCGGCCATGTTGATCTCGTAGGTCTCGGCCCAGGTCAGCCGCAGGACGTCGCCGCCCACCACCGCCTTGAAGAGGGCGACGTAGGTGGCGATCGCGACCAGGTTGAAGCCGATCGCGACCGCGATCCAAGCCGCGTCGGCGTCGCTGAGCTTGCTCAGGGCGTCGCCGAGGCCGACCAGCTTGGGGAAGAGGAAGTAGATCCCGATCAGCAGCAGGAGGACGACGAGCAGCGTCTGCGCAACCCGCCGCCGGCTGAACAACGGCAGCTCGAAGCCGCCGTTTCCGTTCACCGGCTGCCCGGGAGACACGTTAAGAAGCTACTCGTTGGCGAGGCGCTCCAGGCTTTGCAGGCGTCGATTCACCGCCTCCACCGCCGGCTCGCCGAGCGACTCGCCGCGCTGCACGGCGGCTACCAGGCCGGCGCCGGCGATCAGGTCGGTGACGTAGTGCTCACCCAAGTAGACGAGGGCGAAGCCGAGTGTGAGGGCATAGCCCCAGCCCGCCACTCCCGCCGCGCGGCCGGTACCGGACAGCGATATTGCCGCCGTCACCGACGTGGCGAAGTGGAGCGACGGCATCGCCGCCCAGGGGTTCCCTCCTAGCGCCCCGTACATCGCCGGCCAGGCCGATTTCCAGGTTTCCTCACCGACCTCGACCATGATCCGGCGCACCTCCTCGCCGGTATGGCCCTGCTCCGACGCCCACCACGGCGGCGCGGTCGGGACGGCGAAGTAGACGGCGCAGCCGGTATCGAAGACGGCGGCGAGGCGGCGCGCGGCGCGGGGGAAGCGATCGGGGTGGCGGACCAGGATGAACGCGAGCGCGACGTATGGCTCGAAGAACCAGAGCCAGTGCGCCCAGGTGAGGAAGCGGTTGAGCGTCCCCACACCGCGCAGTCGGGCGAGACCGCGCTGCAGGCGCACGGTAGGCAGCCGGCCAAGCCCGATCATCCGGTCGGCGACGATCGGATAGCGGATCCGCAGGCGGGCGCGAAGTCGCTCCGGGTCGTCGAAGGGAAGCTCGTGGGCCATCGTGAACCCCCACATCTGCAGCGCATACATGGCGACGTCGCGCTTGCGCGAACGCGGATAGAGGACGGCGAGCCCGAGCGGACCGCCGGCGCAGGCCGCCACCGTGACCGGGGCGGGGATCCGCGCCCGCTTTCGCAGCAGCGGCACCGCCAGCGCGGCGCCGATCGCCGCCGCCGCCCCGACGCGCACCGCCCTGCCAAACATCGGAGATGGCCGGGTCCCTTTCATGAGGGCGGCGAGTATAGGATGGCCGCGCTTTGGCTCCCCACAGTCCTGGCACGGAACAGATCGACACCCTGCTTTGGATCGGCTTCGTCGCCGCGGCGATCCTCATCGTCGCGGTCATCGGCGCGCTGCTCTACGTGCTGCGCCGCTACCGGGGCGAGCGGGGAACGGAACCCCGCCAGGTCACCGGTGGCCGCGGCATCCAGGTCCGGGTCGGCGCCGCCCTCGCGCTCTTCGCCGCCGCGCTCCTCGTGCTCAGCATCGTCTACACCGACAAAGCGCGACGGACGCCGACGACCGGCGCCGCCGGGTTCCAGGTCTCCCACTCCGAGCCGCTGAAGATCACGGCCACCGGGCAGCAGTGGCTCTGGCGCTACGACTATCCCAACGAATCCTTCTCCTACTACAAGCTCGTCGTCCCGGTCGACACCGCGGTCGAACTGGATCTGGTCACGACCGACGTCGTCCATACCTGGGACGTCCCCGACCTCGCCCCCGAGCGCGACGCCGTCCCGGGCAAGACCAACCACGTCGTCTTCAGCGCCGACGAAGAAGGGACCTACTTCGGCCAGGCCTCGACTCTCTCCGGCCAGGCCTACGCGGCGATGCGGACCGAGGTCGACGTCGTCTCCCCGGACGAATACGAAGCCTTCCTCAAGAGCCAGAGGCAGGGCATCCAGGCCGCCCAGGACCGCGTCGTCGGCTTGATCGAAAACGGGGAAGTCCCATGAGCGCGGAGCGACCAAGGGTGCATCTCTGGTTCTTCGCGCCGGGGGCGGAGCGGGAGAATTTGTCGTGAGCGCGGCGACGAGAAACCCGGAGCTGGTCGTCGACGGCTTCCCGCCGCGCCGCGCCCGTTGGGTCGAGATCGCCACCAGCGCCGACCACAAGGACCTCGGCCGCGTCTTGATCACCGGCGCGCTCGGCTTCCTCTTCATCGCCGTGGTCGAGCTGCTGCTGATGCGCCTGCAGCTGGCGATCCCGGAGAACACCTTCCTCACTCCGGTCACCTTCAACCGAGTGCTCTCCCTCTACGGCGCCACCGCGGTCTTCCTCTTCGCGATCCCGCTGGCGCTCGGCTTCTTCTACTACGTCGCGCCGCTGCAGATCGGCGCCCGCGGCACGGCGCTGCCCCGCCTAGGCCAGCTCGGCACCTGGCTCTACATCGCCGGCGGCGCGGTCCTCTACAGCGGCTTCCTCTTCACCCCGACCGAGGCCGGCGTCAACCCGCTCGCACCGCTCTCCAGCCTCGCCTTCCTGCCCAACAACGGCGTCGACGCCTGGGCGGCGGCGACCGGCCTGGCGACCCTCGGCTTCGTCCTGATCGCGATCGACCTCGTCGCGACCCTGCGCAGGCTGCGCGCGCCCGGCATGGCCTGGCGGCGGCTGCCGGTCTTCTCCTGGGCGGCGGCGATCTGCTCCTGGCTGCTGCTCGTGATCGGACCGGTGATGATCGCCGCCCTCGCGATGCTGCTGATCGACCGCAACTTCGAAGGGATCTTCTTCGCCGGCGACGCAGGCGGCTCGCCGCTGCTCTGGCAGCACCTCAGCTGGATCTTCTTCACCGGCACCTACATGCTGGTCCTGGTCTTCGCCCTCGGCGCGATCGCCGAAATCGTCCCGGCGCTGGCCCGCAAGCCGCTCTTCAACCGCGGTGCCGTGATCGGCTCGCTGGCCGCGATCGCCGTGCTCGGCACGCTCGCCTGGATGCAGAACATGTACAGCGCCCCGATCGGGGTCGGCTGGATGTACTTCGCGATGACGATGTCGCTGGCTTTGATAGTCCCCGTCGGCCTCGTCTTCTTCAACCTGATCGCGACCCTCAGCGGCGGCGCGGTGAGGATGCGGGCGCCGCTGCTCTTCGCCGCCGGGGCGATCGCGACGATCTCGATCGGGCTCGCCTCGGAGGTCTGCCACTCGATGGTCGCCGTCGGCTGGCGCCTGCAGCACACCACCGACAGCACCGCGGCCACCCACTTCGCCCTCGTCGGCGGCGCCGTCTTCGGCGGCTTCGCGGCGCTGCACTGGTGGTTCCCGAAGATGACCGGCCGCACGATGGGCGAGACCCTGGCGCGCTTCTCCTTCTGGACGATGGCGGTCGGGGTCCTGGTCGCCTTCGTCCCGCTCTTCCTCGCCGGATCCGAAGAGGGCCAGGTCGTCGACGCCTACAAGTTCTTCGGCGGCACCGGGGTAGACGCCTACAACCTGATCGCGACGATCGGTGCCTTCGTCCTCGCTGCCGGGATCCTGATGACCCTGGTCAACGCGATCCTCAGCCGCGAGAACGGCGCCCCCGCCGGACATGACGCCTGGGGTGGCGACTCGCTGGAGTGGTTCGCGCTCTCGCCGCCGGAGCCGCACAACTTCGACGTCCTGCCGGACGTTCGCAGCGCCCGGCCGCTGCGCGATATCCGCGCCGCGATCGCCCACCGCAGCGCCCGCGCCGAGCGACCGGCCCGCGAGTCGCAGCCGGTAGCCTGAGCGCGGTGATGGTGGTCCACTGATGAGCGGCGCCCAGACGGCAGCCATCCCGCGGCGCCCCGCCGTCCCCTCGCTGCTGCGCGACTTCGTCACGCTGACCAAGCCGAAGGTGCAGTCGCTGCTGCTCCTCACCACGGCGACGACGATGTACGTCGCCGGCGACCCGTCGCTCGGGCTCGTCTTCCTCACCTGCCTCGGTGGCGCCCTCTCGGCGGGCGGGGCCGGCGCGGTCAACCACGCGATCGACCGTGACATCGACCGCACGATGACGCGCACCGCCGGGCGACCGGTGGCCGCGGGCCGCATCCCGGCCCAGACCGCGATCGGCTTCGGCGCGCTGCTCGAGCTCGCCTCCTTCGCCCTGCTGGCCGTGGCGGTCAACCCGCTCGCCGCGCTGCTCTCCCTCTGCGGCTTGGCCGGCTACGTCTTCGTCTACACCCTGTGGCTCAAGCGCTCGACCCCCCAGAACATCGTCATCGGCGGCGCCGCCGGTGCGATGCCGCCGCTGGTCGCCTGGGCAGCGGTCACCGGCGGCCTCAGCGGCACCGCCCTCTTCCTCTTCGCGATCGTCTTCTTCTGGACCCCGCCCCACTTCTGGGCCCTCTCATTGCTGATGAAGGACGAGTACGCGAAGGCCGGGGTCCCGATGCTGCCGGTCATCCGCGGCGAGGACGAGACGCGCCGCCAGATCCTCCTTTACACCGTCCTGCTCTACGCGGTGACCCAGCTGCCCTTCTGCGCCGGAGGCTTCGGCGCCGCCTACCTGGTCGCCTCGATGACCCTCGGCGCCGGCTTCATCTACTGCGCGGTGCGCCTGCTGCGCGCCGCCGATCGCGCTTGGGCGCTGCGCACCTACCTCTTCTCGCTCGCTTACCTGGCGCTGCTCTTCCTCTCGATGCCGATAGACGCCAGGCTGGGCTGACGGGGCGCCCCGGCCGCCTGATAGAACTCCGCCCGTGGACCGCGAGACCGCCAGGCGAGACATCGGCGCCGGCCTGCTGGCCGGCGGCATCGCGGCGTGCGTCTTCGCCCTCTGCTTCGTAGCCGCAATGCTCTACATCGCCTCATGAGCGAGCATCGCCAGATCGCCGAGCCCG
>Ga0075423_10004820_pt1 | contig 12541 bp, 9 predicted proteins | sample SoiMethybrSBSTD2_FD_80114 | JGI IMG/M metagenome (GOLD analysis project Ga0075423, IMG submission 80114) | Bulk soil microbial communities from a Populus tree surrounding site in Tennessee, USA - Soil MetaG P. TD hybrid SBSTD2 | ecosystem: Environmental > Terrestrial > Soil > Tree plantation...
GCTGTTTCTTAGCCGAAGCTGGAGACGGAAGCGAGTACTTCTGAAGAGCCCGGTGCTAGAAAACGGCACGCCGGGATCTGTGCGGGGGGCGTTGGGTAACTGGCGTCCCTACCGCGATGGCGGACCGAACTACCCTGGGGAATACGAAGTGCAATCAGAAGTCATCACAATTCGGGACGACCTCATGATTCGCAGGCTCGTCCTCGAGCCCGGCGAGACGATGCCTTGGCACACCGATTCGTGCCATCGCTTCTCAGTCGTCGTGCGCGGTCAACAGCTCACCATTGAGTTCCGGGATACAGGAGAAGAGATCGCTGTCCCCGTATACCCCGGCATGGTCGGTTGGGACGAACCGACTGCGCGTGTTCACCGCGCTGTAAATACGGGCTCGACCACCTACGAAGAAGTGGTCACATTCTTTCTCAGCTTCCCGGGGACCGTGCCGCAGCCAGAGTATCCTTGAACTTGGCTTCCGCAAAGTGTTCAGATTGCTTGGCGGCTCATCGAAGGGGACCCCAGGCCATCGTTGAATGTACATCACTAAGCAAACGGAGGAAAGGATCGAGCAGCGTGAGAGCGTCATTTGACTAATTGACTCCCTAACCGGGGGTTAACGACATGAGGAGTTTTCGGCCAAACTAGGAGAGTCCTTTGGAAACGATAAATCTTGCCTCGAAGTTGTCACTGTTTTCGGAGCACTGGTCTCCCAAGGTGATAGCTGAGTTGAACGGTCAGCAAGTCAAGGTAGTGAAGTTTAGGGGCGACTTCCTGTGGCACCACCATGAACATGAAGACGAACTCTTTCTGGTATTAAGTGGCCGCTTGCGAATGGAGTTTCGCGATCACCAGGCCTGGCTGGGGCCTGGCGAACTGATTGTGGTTCCGCGAGGCGTCGAGCATCGGCCTTGCGCAGAGAAAGAGGTCCACGTTCTCCTGTTTGAACCCGCAACCACGGTTAACACGGGTAATGTGGTAAACGAGCGGACGCTCCGCGAGCTTCAGCATCTCTAAGACCGCGGGTTGCTTCTGGATTGCTTCCGTCGGCCACACCGCCAGGAGGGACACGGCTTCGTTCACCTGCGCGTCGCGACCTGGGAACCTGATGTGTTCGCGTTCCTGGATCCAATCATGCGGTGATGTCTGGGTAGTGAGAGCTACCGTGCCCTGGAGGATGTGCAAGCCTTGGAAGTATTTCGCTATTCCATAAAGGATCTGAGATTACGGAGAAAATTCACCCTGACAGCTCAGCACATTTGATTTTGTTTCGTGTTTGGGTCAAGCTGATGCACAGCGTATTTTTGCAAGAGGCTGTTATGAAGGAATCACAAGGCACTCAACCCAGGGCACCATTGGTCCTCGCATCAGGGGAGGGTCGGCGGTATTCGATGGGCCGGATAGCGGCTGTCTTCAAAGCCGACGGGGCTGAGACAGCAAATGGCTATTCGATCTCCGAGTGGTGGTTGGAGCCGAACACGCGGGGTCCTGGCCCTCATTCTCATCCGGAGGACGACGTTTTCTTTGTAGTCGAGGGCACCATGAGTTTCCTCGTTGGCGATCGTTGGATCGACTCTACTACAGGTTCGTTTATCCTTGTGCCTGGCGGCGTGACGCATGATTTCGAGAATCGAAGCAAGTCCAGGGCTGGCGTGTTGAACCTCTCAATACCGGGCCCGTTCGAGCACAACATGCCAGAAATCGTGCAGTGGTTTGCTGAACACCCTCCGGGCGATGAAGTTGGATAACCCTTCCGTCGAGCGGACATCCACCTACGAGTCGGTATCTGTCGCTCACATTGGACGCTCGGCATCAGCAGAGAGGCGCATTTAAGTGTCACTCGAAGACGCTATGGTTGACCCGATGCTTGAAGCCTGGCATACGAACAACCGAATCAACCTCTTTCTCATCGACCGTATCAGCGACGAAGGCCTGCGCTGCTCTCTTTCTGCACGCGGAGGTCGCGACGTTGCCCGGCAGTTCGCACACATGCACGATGTTCGTGTCTGGGCTTTACAAACCCGGGCCAAAGATTTAGCCGTTGGGCTGAAGGTTTTTGCGTCAAAGGAGACTCCGGACCGGAGCTTGCTGAAGTCCGCTCTGAGCACCTCTGGTGAGGCTATCGGGCTATTCCTGACGGAGTTGATCGCCGGGAAGCCGAAACGACGGGGCCTTAAGAAGGGTTGGATCGCACACCTGTCCTACTTCATCGCCCATGAGAGCCACCATCGCGGAAGCATTCTCCTGACGCTGAAGCAGAGCGGCCACGCTCTCGATCAAGACACGCGATATGCCATTTGGAATTGGGACAAGATGTAAGACCAATGGCAAGATCCAAGGAGAACCTGTTGATGGCTATCTTGTGGGGTGTCGCCGGCTCTGTCCTCGCGCGTGTTTGGAAAGGAGATCGCCAGATCCAAATGCTGGTTTTCATGCTAGTGGTCAGCCATTGGGTGCTGGATTTCGCACCGGCCGGACATGCCTCTCTGGCCAGGAGACTCTCCGTTATTCGGACTCGGTCTCTGGAATTCTGTAGCTGCAACGCTGGCTCTTGAAGGTATCCTGCTCTCGGCAAGTTTGTGGCTTTACCTCCGCAGCACGTCGGCAATTGACTGGATCGGATCTGCAGGATTCTGGCTGCTGATCCTGTTTTCAACATTGATGTGGGCAAGCCAACCATGGTCCCCGCCGCCACCGAGTCCACAAGTCCTCGCATGGTTTGGCCTCGGATCGTGGTTATTTCCAATATGGGCAGGGTGGGTGGACCGCCACCGGCGTGCACAGCCAATGAGCTGAGACCGCGTTAAGCCCAGGTGAGGAGCGCATGAAAACGGTTACATTGCCCTCAGGGGAGCGCGTGCCGGCTCTAGGCCTGGGGACCTGGCGCATGGGCGAGCAGCGCGCAACCCGTAAGGAGGAGATCGCAACCATCCAACTCGGCCTCGACCTGGGCCTCACGCTAATCGATACAGCTGAGATGTACGGCGAAGGACGAGCGGAACAGCTCATTGCCGAGGCGATTGGGGACAGACGGGACCAGGCATTCCTGGTCAGCAAGGTCTATCCGCATAACGCCTCCCGCCAAGCCACGGTGGCGGCCTGCGAGCGTAGTTTGCGCCGCCTCAGCACCGAAAGGATCGATCTTTATCTCTTGCACTGGCGTGGCGGTGTTCCGCTGGCCGAGACCATCGAGGCCTTCCAGAAGTTGCAGCAGGCTGGCAAGATCCGCCATTATGGAGTGAGCAATCTCGATTTGGCCGACATGCAGGAGCTCTGCTCGGTTCCCGGAGGCCATGCTGTGGCGACCAACCAGGTTCTCTACAACCTTGTGCGACGCGGCATCGAGTGGGACTTGCTGCCCTGGTGTCGTGAAAAACGCGTTCCCATTATGGCCTATTCGCCCATCGAGCAGGCCAAGCTGACCCTTGACAAGAAGCTCGCCGATTTCGGTCAGCGCTACGGCATGACAGCAGCTCAAGCAGCACTTGCCTGGCTGTTAGCCAACAACGACATTATCGTGATCCCGAAGACCGGCCACCGAGAAAGGCTGAAGGAAGATATCGGAGCACTTGATCACACCCTGACGAAATCTCAGTTAGACGAGCTCGACCGTCTCTTCCCGCCACCGAAAGGCCCTAGGCCGCTTGAGATGCTTTGATTAGGCTGAACACTGCGTGCTCACCCGCCAAAATCCTTCTCGCCGTGGCAAGGACGCTCAGATTCCCCGCTGTCCAAGAAGAGGACCACAGCGGATGGAGGAGGTGGTTTCTGCCATTTCTTCTTGCCAACTTTTGTTTTTCCAGGAGACTTGCATGCCCACCCTCTCTTCAAATTCACCTCGTCAGTCTGCTTCTTCTGTCAACATCTGCTCTTCTGGCACAGCCTGCAACAATATCCGACCTCAGTCTCTCCTTGCGGGCCCGCAAGATTCACAGGAGTGCTCTCGTCATCGACGCCCACGCAGACACACCGCAACGGCTTCTCTTCGAGAGCAACTTTGACATCGGCAAAATGCATGACGACGGCCACATCGACATACCACGACTGCGAGCAGGCGGAGTTGACGCACAGTTCTTCTCCATCTGGGTCCCAAGCACTTTAACAGGTCCGCCTGCTATTAAGCGCGTCCTTGACCTGATCGACATGGTTCGCGGTGCTGTCCGAACCCATCCGCAGGATCTTGTGCTTGCCACAACGGCTGCGGAGATCCGCCGTGCGGTCACGCAGGGTAAGATTGCCACGCTGATGGGCATGGAGGGCGGCCACATGATCGATGACGACTTGCGTGTCCTCCGGACCTATGCGGTTCTTGGGGTGCGCTATTTGACTCTCACGCACTTTCTCAACAACAACTGGGCTGATTCGTCTACCGACAAGCCTGCCCACAATGGCCTCACGTCTTTCGGCCAGGACGTCGTTCGTGAGCTCAACCGCCTCGGGATGATCGTGGATATCTCGCACGTTTCGGACAAGACGTTTTACGATGCGCTTAGCGTCACCCAGGCACCCGTGATTGCATCACACTCGTCCTGCCGCTCCATCTCAAACCATGTCCGCAACCTGAGCGACGACATGCTACGAGTCCTGGCTAAGAACGGCGGGGTCATCATGATCAATTATGAGTCCAGCTTTCTGAGTGAAGAATATCGCAAGGAACTGGAAGCCCTGGGGGGCGATATTGTGGCCCAGTTCAGTGCTATGGAGAAGAAGTGCGGCGGTGACGAGGCATGCGTCACGCTCTCAACCAGTCGTGCCAGCCGTGAAATGATGGACTCGGGCAAGCTGCCACGAGTGACATGGGAAAAGATCATCCAACATATTGACCATGCCGTGAAGGTAGCGGGTATCGACCACGTCGGCCTTGGTTCGGATTTTGATGGCGCCACCATGCCGATCGGGATGGAGGACGCGTCCAAACTTCCTCAGATCACTGAAGCGCTTCTCCAGAAGGGCTACTCCCAACAGGACATCGGCAAGATCCTGGGCGGCAATCTTCTCCGTGTCATGGAACAAGTCGAATCAGTGAGCCGAAGTTTGCAATGACCTGGAAGTCGACACACCCATCCTTTTAGAACTGCCCAGGCAACCAACACGGACTTCGTTTAAACTCACCGTAGCCAGTCAACCCCCGAGTCCACGGAATTCTTTACATTTTTTTACAACCTTGTGGCGAAAAGCGCGCGATTGTGGTACTTATGTAATAACGAGCTAAAAAGAGCACACCTGTGTCGATGAGAATCAACCCGACGGCATGAGGTGTGACAAAGCGAAGCTAAGTCTCCTGGAGGCTGAGGATGTGCTGGCGGTTTCCCAGAACGATGATAGCTCAGCTTGTGTTGGGCTCCGTGGGCAGGATTGTGACCTGCTGACGGACCGTCGACAAGCAATGGGGCCTTAGCTTGGCGAGTTCCGTTCCCTGATGCAGGGAACCAAAATCACAAAAAGTTAGGAGGTCTATATGCCAGGTAGAGATCGAAGGGCGTGGTTTTTCTCTTTTTTGTTGTTTGCTCTTCTACCAACCTCGGGATGGGCACAGAGTTTTAACGCCACCATCAGCGGCTCCGTAACTGATCCCAGTGGTGCATCCGTTCCTGACGTTGAGCTGACATTAACCGCTGTAGCCACCGGAGCTGTCGCTAAGACGACCACGGGGTCCGATGGGCTTTTCTCCTTCCCGAACCTGCAACGCGGAGCTTATGAATTGAAAGCCGCGGCCAAAGGGTTCCGCGAGTTTGTACAAAGGGGAATCGCTCTTAGCATCAATGACTCAGTGCGGCTAGACATCAAACTCGAGTTGGGCCAAGAGACCCAGACCGTCGAAGTGTTGGCCGATGCCTCTCCTCTTAATTTTGATAATGCTGAGCTCAAGGGCGCCATCACTCCGGAATCAATCCAGGCCCTTCCCCTGCTTGTTTCCGGTGCCGTGCGCTCCGCAGCGTCGTTCATCATCTTGCAGCCCGGAGTGAATACGGGAGGTAGCGCCAACCCCTTCAATGCCCGGGTCAACGGGGGCTTGCAGTCTGGGGATGAAGCGGTGCTCGACGGCATCACCATGCAGCAAGGCTTGCTCAACCAGAGCGGAATGGTTTCTTTATATACGGACTTCCCCGTTTCCCCCGAAAGCGTGGGTGAGGTGAGTATTTTGACCTCGAATTACGAGCCGCAGTATGGTTCTACAACTTCTTCGGTTATTACCGCCACCACCAAGTCAGGAACCAGTGAATTTCACGGTGGCGGGTACTGGTTCCATCGCAACACGGCTTTGAATGCCCGACCGTTTGGCACGAACAGCCGGCCCAAAGACCTGGAAAATGATTTTGGCGGCTACATCGGTGGCCCAGCTAAAATCCCCAAGCTCTATTCGGCCCGCAATAAGATGTATTTCTTCGTAAACTTTGAAGGATATCGGTTTGTAGGTGGCGTCAGAAAGCCCATCCTGAGCCTGCCCACCCTTAAGATGCGTAATGGTGACTTCAGCGAGTGGCCTTTCCCAATTTATGACCCGGCCACGACGCGTCCCGATGGGTCACGTAACCAATTCATGGGCTGCGACGGCCGAACCCCAAACGTGATTTGTCCCGATCGAATTGCCAATTCCCTAGCCAAGAACTGGCTTCAGTATGTGCCGGAGCCGAATCGTCCCGGCCTGCTCGACAACTACGAAGTTCCCATCCCCCTCACGGAGATTGCCTTTGCCAATTCCAACGCCTGGGACGTTCGGGTGGATCAGCATATCCGCGAGAAGGACCAGATAAGCGTGGTGGTCCATTACCGCGGCACGCACCCATTCAGCCAGTCGGAACTACCACCCCAGATTAGTACCACCAATTATCGTGATCCGAACTACAGTTTTGTGGATCGGCTCAACTGGGATCATACATTCAGCCCCACCAAGCTGAACCATTTGGCGGTCGGCTACCTTGACTTGAATACCCGTGAAGTGAATATCAGTGATGCCTATCTTGATGCCGTCCCTCAGATCGCTGGAGTGGCTTCCACTGTGCATCAGCCGAGGATGAACTTTTTGGTTGCCGACGGTGGCGCAAACCAATACTCGCCTTACAGCGGAAACGCAGGCGGTGGAGGATTTCGTCCCACTGCGGTAATTAACGACTTGTTCACCTGGGTACGGGGGAGACACACATTCAAGTTCGGCGGTGAATACCGCTGGGTGACCCTCAATAGTTACAGCACGGCCAATTCCTCAGGGACGTTCAACTTCACCCCTCTCAACACTGGCGTGCGCGGTGTCAACAGCGGTAATGCCATAGCCAGCTTCCTGCTCGAAGCAGTCTCCAATGCAAACGTAGACTTTCGTACCTCTTCCTCATGGTATCCGCGGGCAGATGCCTGGATCGCCCATTTCGGCGACACTTGGAAGCTGACCCCCAAGCTAAGCCTCAACTACGGCATTCGTTGGGACATGTTTCGACCGTCAGTAGAGAAGTTTGACCGTACATCCTTCTTTGATTTTGGGCCCAATCCCGGCGCGGGCAACCGGCCAGGCCGGCTGGCTTTCGCGGGATCGAGCTACGGAGCCTCCAGTGCCGGAGTCCGCCATCCCGAAGAGACTTGGGAGAAGGGGTTCGCTCCGCGCATAGGGATAGCTTATCAATTGAGTCCGAAGACTGTGGTTCGAACCGGCTATGGGATCTTTTACACCCAGGCTTTCTACCCAGGCTGGAATGGGGGCATCTTCCAAGACGGTTTCAATAAAACCCAAAGCTTCAGCAGCACCGATGGCGGGTTGACGCCCGCTTTCATTCTCAGTGAGGGATTCCCACAAGATTTTCAACGCCCGCCCTTCATCGATTCGGCTTATCTCAACGGTCAGAACGGTCCCAACTACCGGCCGTTCGACGCCAATCGTCTCTCCTACTCCCAGCAGTGGAACTTGACCGTCGAACACCAGTTTGGCAACGATTTTTCCATCAGTGGTGCCTATGTTGGAAACAAAGGGACTCGCTTGGCTTCCCAGATTGCCCCTTTGAATGCTCTAGATCCTCGACTTCTTTCTATGGGAGAGAGGCTCTTTGATAAGTTCCAGCCGGGCCAGACTGAGCTTAACGGAGTTCCCGTTCCCTATGCTGGGTGGATCGAACAAATGAGCGGTTGTGGAGCCACGGTTGCCCAGGCGCTCTTGCCGTACCCCCAATATTGCGGCGGTCTGGCCGGACAAAACGAGAACGCAGGCAACTCGACTTACCACGCCTTTCAGCTCAAGGCTGAGAAGCGCTTCGGTGAAGGATTGTGGCTGCTTACTTCTTACACACTCTCCAAGCTGTTGACTACTTCAGAGAACACTCAGTCCTCATTCACCTGGAGTGGAGCGGTGGGAGTTATTTCCCCTTATGAACGACATCGGAATAAGGGACTCTCGGTGGGTGACTCTCCGCAGGTTCTTTCCATAGCACTGACTTATGAGCTTCCCGTGGGTCAAGGGAAACGCTTTTTGAGCCAGGGAGGTGTGGTTGACAAAGTGCTCGGAGGCTGGCAGATCTCCACAGTTTTTAGGGCTTCCTCAGGTATTCCTTTCTTCTTCCGATCGGGCCAATGCAACGTTCCCGCTCAATTCCGCGTCGGTTGCATTCCAGCGATCAAACCGGGGGCCAATCCTTTCGCGCAGGACAAAGGAAGCTTTGAGCCCAGCCAGCCCCTCTTCAACAAGGATGCCTTCGAGTCCGCAGACAGCTTTAACTTCTATTACGGTAGTGGGCCCCGGGTTACTGACTTGAGAGGTTTTGGCTTTTACAATCACGACTTCAGTCTGATCAAAAACACTCGTATTGCAGAAACCTTGACGGTTCAAATCCGCGGCGAGTTCTTCAATCTTTGGAATTGGCACACTTTCAACAACGTCGGTACCAATACTGCGGGTGTCGGGGCCTTTAACGTCGATGTCTCCAGTCCCAGCTTTGGGATGTGGAACGGGAACGTGAGCTCTCCGCGAAACATTCAGGTCGGCGTAAAGATTTTCTTCTGAATCAACCGACGTCTACTCTTACTTTTGGGCGCTGTCCTTTCGGAGCAGCGCCCTTTTTTCTTGGCGGTTGCAAGTTCGCGGATTGGATCGTGCTATGAGAGAGTTTGACCGACGAGACTTCCTCAAACTGGGAGGGTCTGCTCTTGGCCTCGGGTTGTCGGCACCCCATACCCAAGCCCAGGTCAAGCGCGCCAAAAGAGTAATCGTCGCTGGCGCAGGTATAGGTGGATTGTGCTGCGGCTATGAGTTAATGAAGCGAGGTCATGAAGTCACGGTGCTGGAAGCCTCAGGGCGAGCCGGTGGCCATGTTCGAACGATTCATGACTCCCTTGCCGATGGGCTGTACGCAGATGCAGGAGCCGAGCACTTCACGGTCCCTGGATATGACCTTTATCGCGGCTACGTTAAGGAGTTCGACTTGCCGAGTCTTCTGTACCCGCGTCGGGACAACATAGTGCGCTTCATCGATGGGAAAATGTACACGGAAGAGATGCTGGCCGATCCCAAGGTTCTTACCAAGCTGGGTTTGAAACAGCGAGAAATCGACTACCTAGTTCATCATCCTTGGTGGGAACTCCCGATGCTCTATCTGAGCCCCTATCTAGACAGTTTCGAAAACGAGTATCGGCCATTCGATGCGGGACTCAAGCACTTAGATTCCCTGAAAATCACCGAACTGCTCAAGAACGATGGTGCTTCTACCGCTGCATTGAAAGCTATCCTGGGTTCAAGTTTCTTTGAGAACACGAGTTCCGCACTCCACATCATATGGCACGCGGCCATACTGAAGCTGCGAGGGGTTCCTTTCGTTCCTCCCAAGCTGTACCGCATCAAAGGCGGAAACCAGATCATGACAGACACATTCGCTTCAAAGCTGGGAGGTCGGCTTCGCCTAGGCTGCCCGGTCACAGGTATCGAGCATGGCGAGAGGAGCGTGAGGGTTTGCTGCCGTGAATTTGGCGAGGAAAGGAAAATCGAGGCTGACTATCTGGTCTGTTGTATGTCCTTGTTAATGCTGAGACAAATTCCCGTACGCCCCGATTGGCCGGAGGACAGGAACTACATTATTCGCAACATGCCCTATCTGACGGTTTCTCGGGTCATTTTTCAGTCCCGCAGCGCTTTTTGGGAAAGGGACAAGGTCAGTGCCAATATGGAATTTTCAGATCTGAATTTGTTTGAAAGCTGGAGAACCGCTGAGGAGGTCAAGACCTCACGAGGACTTTTGTTAGGAGGTGCAACTGCCTCAACTTCCCCTGAAGAGGCGTTAAGGGCGTTCCGTGGGCGCTATCCGGGCAAATCGGAGGACATCGAGCAAACGCTGGTGGTGGATTGGGGTCGAGATCCATGGGCGATGGCCTGCGAGCGTATCTATTACTCACCCGGAGAGTTGCCTAAGTATTGGCCCAAAGTGATAGAGCCACACGGCCGAATCCATTTTGCTGGAGCTTACGCCGACAACCTCAGTTGGGGCCAGGAGGCAGCTACCCGTTCGGCCAATCGAGTCGCCGAAGCAATCGACAGGGCTTGAGGTATTGAGCTGTAAGACGCCAAAAACGCCATTTGCATCAACCTTCTTTGAATCCAACACCTTTCCGGCGAGTTGGCGAAACCCAGAACCTGCCGCAGAGCAATTAGTGATCCTGGAATTACTTTGATGGCTTTGGTTCCCAGTCGGCAAAGCTATCTTTCTGCGCGATCTGCTCCAATCCCATTGGTCTCGTAGTGAATCCGGTAGAAAAGGAGTGCATAGACATGATAATTTAAGCCTTGGCTTTTTCGAAAGCTGAGCTAATGACAGAGAATCAGTCCGCACTGAAATATGTTGTGGCCCTGGCTCAAATCTCTCCTAAGCTGGGAAACCTCTCGGATAACCTAAGTCTGCATCTCCGCTGCATTGACCGTGCTCGTGCTGCCGGAGCAAATCTGATCGTTTTCCCTGAGCTTTCGCTCACCGGCTACATACTGCAGGACCTTGTTCCGGATATCGCAATCAATCCGCTCACCTCGCCGCTTCTTACTGCGCTGTTGAACCAATGCCGAGAAATCGACTGTGTGGTTGGTTTCGTGGAAGTTTCCGACCGTTTCAATTACTACAATGCCGCTGCCTATTTGAGTCGGGCGGAGATCAAACACATTCATCGAAAGCTTTATCTCCCAACTTATGGGATGTTCGACGAGATGCGATTTTTTGCCATGGGGGAGAGCCTAAGGACGTTTCAGACAGGCTTCGGGGACATGGGTCTCCTAATCTGCGAAGACTTGTGGCATCCTTCAACGATTTATCTATACGCCCAGGAAGGAGCCAAGGTCGTGATTACGATCTCCTCCAGCCCTGGCCGAGGGGTTCGCCAGGGCCATCTGTTCCAGACTTCAGAAGGCTGGGCGGGCTTGCTCAAGACGACTGCGCAGTATTATACGATTTATAGCATATATGTGAACCGCGTCGGGTTTGAAGACGGTGCTCATTTCCCGGGAGGCTCAATGGTCGTCACCCCCCAGGGTGAGGTCGCTGTTCAGGCAAAGTATTTTGAAGAAGATTTTGTGCTGGCTGAGCTTAACCTCGAAGAGGTGGGCCGAGCTCGTCTTTTTGCACCTGTGCTACGAGACGAGCGGTTGGAGCTGACTTTGAGGGAGCTGACCCGGATTGTTAACAACCGTAATTCACCGCAGAAGAAATAGTGGCCACCTAAACCTGACGGGTTATCGCCTTGGTCTGCTCATTAATTTCAATGTTCCGCTCATTCACCATACATCAGAAGAATGCTTTCTGAGTTCTTCGACTCTTGCTGGGTGCTTGAATTTCCATGAAACTGGATTGCGAACTGACAAGCAAGGTCTTGGAGAGCTTCATTCGTGATGAGCTCGGTAAGGCGGGCTTTTCGCGTGTGGTGGTGGGGCTATCGGGGGGCATTGACTCGGCCGTTTCCTGCTTTCTGGCTGCCCGAGCCCTGGGGCCTCAGAATGTTAGAGCGATTCTGATGCCATATAGGACGAGCAGCAAGGAGAGTCTTACCGATGCGGCTTCGGTGGTTAGTCAGCTTGGAATCAGAAGTGAAACGATCGAAATCAGTCCAATTGTGGACGGTTACTTTGCTGCTCAAGGGGACGTGTCTGCCCTGCGCCGAGGCAATGCGATGGCGCGTGCTCGCATGATTATCCTCTTCGACAAGTCTGTGGAGGATAAATCGTTGGTTTTGGGCACTTCAAACAAGACTGAGCTGTTGCTGGGTTACGGCACCCTGTACGGTGACATGGCTTCAGCCATTAATCCAATCGGAGATCTCTATAAGACGGACATTTTTCAGCTGGCCCAGTATTTGAAGGTACCACAGGCCATTATCAAGAAGAAGCCGACGGCGGATCTCTGGGTTGGCCAGTCAGACGAGGCGGAGCTGGGGTTTACCTATGCCGAAGTGGATGAACTGCTCTATGAACTGATCGACAACCGTGTCTCGCAAGAGCAATTGATACAGCGAGGCTTCAAGGGAGATTTCATCCAAAAAGTCATCGCCAAGATCCAGAGCTCTCAGTTCAAGCGTCGCGGTCCCGTGATCTGTAAAC
>Ga0075423_10004822_pt1 | contig 12539 bp, 17 predicted proteins | sample SoiMethybrSBSTD2_FD_80114 | JGI IMG/M metagenome (GOLD analysis project Ga0075423, IMG submission 80114) | Bulk soil microbial communities from a Populus tree surrounding site in Tennessee, USA - Soil MetaG P. TD hybrid SBSTD2 | ecosystem: Environmental > Terrestrial > Soil > Tree plantation...
AAGCCGTGCGTGGTTCGCTCACCAACGGCATCGTCTCCAATCCCTTTCTCGAGCAGGCGTTCCGCACGGACCGCTTCACGATCAATGTCGACATCCACGCGGATGGCACGTGGTCGTACGAGCAGGACACACTGCTGATCATACCCGGCCAGACCGAGACGTTTCACCACACCGATCGCAACCGGCTGCGCAAGATCGCTGAGCCCACACCCAATCCGACGGCGCTTGCGGCGCAACAGACGGCCAAGTAATGTCCCACGTCATAGCGTATCGAGTGCCATCGAACTCATCGCCATGCCGCCTAACCTTCCGCTCAACCGGACGGGCCGGTATACGGCTTCGTTATTGCTGTCGTCGGCGCGGCCCGCCGGTTAGCTTGGTTCGTTAGGCGGCACGATGGCAACGGCCGTCGATACCAATTATAGGTGTGTGCCCCAGAGGAGGACGCGTATGAAACCAAGATTGCGTGCTCGGTGGTTGTCCAACCTGGTGGGTGTAATAGCCCTGTTGATCACGGGCGCGACGGCCGCGGCCGACGTGCATGTAATGATCTCGGCCGGCTTTTATCAGGCTTATTCCGAACTGGCTCCAGTCTTCGAGCGGAACAGCGGCCACCACCTGGTCACGACGCGCGGCCCGTCATTGGGAGATTCTTCGGAGGCGATTCCCAACCGTCTGAAGCGCGGCGAGCCCGCCGACGTGGTGATCGGGGTAGGTGCATCGATCGATGATCTCAGCCGTCAGGGGTTGGTGCGTGGAGGCAGCAAGGTCGACCTCGCCCGTTCGGAAATCGGCATGGTCGTGCGCGCCGGGGCCGCGAAGCCGGACATCGGCAGCGTAGACACGTTTCGGCGCACACTTATCGAGGCGAAGTCTATCGCCTACTCAGACAGCGCCAGTGGCATTTATCTATCAACCACCGTGTTTGCGAAGCTCGGCATTGCGGATCAGGTGGCTAGCAAGAGCCGCAAGGTGAAGGGACCACCGTCCGGCGAGCCGGTTGCCGCAGTGGTCGCACGCGGCGAGGCGGAGATCGGCTTTCAGCAAGTCAGTGAATTGATAGACGTGCCGGGGGTTATCTTCGTCGGACCGATTCCGGCCGAAGTGCAGCAGGACACTTTTTACTCGGCGGCGCTCGCCAATGCGGTCAGGCAGCCGGAGGCTGCGGCGGCGCTGATTCGCTTCCTCGCATCGCCCGAGGCGGCGCCGGCGATCTCGAAGGCGGGACTTGCGCCACTCTCAAGACGGTAGTTCGGATATGGTCGCTCGAGCCTTTGAAGGCTGTCTCGCGACTCGTGTCTCGTACGTACCTCTAATGCCGCCTAACCTCTCGCTCAACCCGGACGCCTCGCCGGCGGCGCTTACGCGCCGTCCGCTCGGCGCCGGTTAGCTTCGTCCGTTAGGCCACATGTAGCGCCATGAATCCGACGTTGGCTAAAGCTCTGGTTGCGTTGGTGCCGATACTTGTCTTGTTTTCCGGCGCGGTGGCACTCTACGCGCGAACCAAGACGGCTTCCTCTCTCGTCCAGATGCTCGGAGCCGCGTGTCTCGTCGTTGTCGTGCTTGTCCATGTTTGCGAAGCCCTCGACCTCTTTCCGTCGATGCGCTGGGGAGCCGCAGACAGCATCGGTCATTATGTCGATCTCGCAAGCGCCCTTTTGGGTCTGTGCCTGTTCCCCATTGGCTACCTCTTTCACGCGCTCTCCAGGCGCGTTGCCCATGTGGCCTAACCTCTCGCTCAACCGGACCGCGGCCGGTTAGCTTGGTTCGTTGGGCCCCGCGAATCGTGACCACCGTCACCTCAGGATACTCGACCATGCCAGCCCGCTGCGTGTAGCGCGAAGGTTTCGCGCAAATCGGCGCAGGGAGGGCGCACTCCACGCTTCGCGAGCGTGCGCGGTCGCTGGGCGAACCGCTTCACCATCCGCAAGCACCAGAGTACAGTGTGGCATCGCATCCCCGCTAAATGGATAGGGGGCTCTCCATGGGTTCCGAATCCCGTCGGACTTTCCTTGAACGCTTTAGCGCTCTTGCCGCAGGCATCACCTTGTTCAGGGCTGCTCGCGCGGCGGAGACTGTTAAAGGAGACCAGGCTCCGAAAGGCCCTTCATGGAGCCTTCGCGGTAATTTCATCGAGGCATGCAATTGCGATTTGATTTGTCCCTGCATAGTGGACAATGCGCCAAGTGCTGGCTATTGCTCGGGCCTGCAAGCTTTCGAAATAGAGGATGGCAAGTTCGGCGATACCTTGCTTGGCGGTCTCAATGCGGTACTGGCTGCTCACATTCCGGGTCGCCCCGACAAGGGAAACTGGAAGGTTGCGCTCTACGTCGACGAACGGGCCACGGCGCAACAGCGCGTTCACCTTGTCGAGATTTTTTCGGGCAAAGCGGGAGGATACTTTGGCCGCTTGAGCACCCTTTACGGCGAGTTCTTTGAACCGAGGGATGCGCGTATTGAAGTGCTCAAGGAAAACAAGACCCGAAGAGTCCTCGTAGCAGGGATCCTGGACGCGAATCTTTCGGCGGAGGAAGGCTATCGTGGCACCGAGATCGTTCTGAACAATGTTCAGCCGTGGCCCGTAGTGCTTGCGAGGTCTGCCAAAGTGGTGTATCGCGACCACGGCCTCGCATGGGAATTCGGCGGCAAAAATGGCTTTTACTCCGGCTTCGCCTATCAGTCCTAACCTGTGAGTTTCGGCAAGCCGACGCCACAGCTTTGCGAAGGGCTGCTGCCGCTGGCCGGAGTCGCCACGCTTCTTGTCATTTCCTGGGGCTATGTTGCCTACATGGCCTGGGGGATGGATAACATGGAAGTCGCCGCCGAGTGGTGGCTCATGCCGCGCATGAACAACTGGGACGGCGTAGACGTCGCGCTCGTGTTTGGGATGTGGGCCATTATGATGGCCGCGATGATGCTTCCCTCCGCGGTGCCGTTGTTGCTGTTGCTTGCGCGAACGAACTCGCAACCCAACAGCAATGCCCATGCACTGCTTGCGACAAGCGCGTTAACTCTCGGCTATGTTAGCTCGTGGGCTGCATTCAGCGCTATGGCGACACTCGCACAATGGGGTTTGCTCGAAGCGCGACTGGTATCGCCGATGATGGCGAGTTCCAGCCCCTATCTAAGTGCGCTCTTGCTTGCTGCGGCAGGCGGTTATCAGTTCACTAACCTGAAGTACGCTTGTTTGTCTCGATGCCGTTCACCGCTCGGCGCGTTAATGACGCAAAAGCGAGACGACGTCGCCGGCGCGGTATTGCTTGGTCTTAGCCAGGGTGCGTATTGCGTAGGGTGCTGCTGGTTGTTAATGGCGCTGTTGTTTGTGCTCGGCGTGATGAACCTGTACTGGATCGCGGTTCTCACCTTGTTGGTGCTCCTGGAAAAATTGCTGCATTGGCCACGCCGGTTCGTGCAATTCACTGGAGCCGCATTGCTGGTTTGGGCCGTGCTGGTGGCTGGCCTGGTGACGCTTCAGTTTCCGTTCCATACCGGCGTCGGCGGGGCCTAACCGCGCGCTGAACCCGGACGCCTCGCCGACGGCGCTTGCGCGCCGTCCGCTCGGCGCCGGTTAGCTTGGTTCGTTAGGCGTCAGCAAATGAACGATGGCAGCCACTTTCTCCTGCGGACTTGGCTCTTCGGCCCAGGCGCGGACCGTGCTGTGCATGAAGCCATGTCGGCGAGCCGTGCAGACGTCTTGATCCAGGATCTCGAAGACTTCACTCCACCGCAGCGCCGTGATGAAGCACGCGCCTTGGCTGCAGGACTGTTCGCCCGTTGGCGTGCAGTCGGTGCTCGGGTATGCGTGCGCATCAATTCATTGCATGAGGACGGGCCGCTGGATCTCTCGTGCGTGGTCCCAGCACAGCCTGACTTCGTCGCGTACCCGAAAGCTGCGACTGCCCGCGACATGCGCGACCTGGATCGAGCCATTACGTCGGCCGAAGAGCGGGCCGGCCTTGCGCCGGGCGGCATCGGCATCCTCCCTGTGTGCGAGACAGCCCTGGGTGTAGTCAACGTGCGCGAGATCGCCGAAGCATCACCGCGCATCCGCTATGCGCTGCTGGGTGCAGAAGACTTGGCTGCGGATCTGATGGCGGAACGTAGTCGCGAGGCTGTGGAACTCGATCACGCGCGCCGTCGCTTCGTGCTGGAGTGCCGGGCTGCGCGCATTGAGCCGATCGATGCGCCTTACACGTTCACCGATGTGGAAGGCGCCACGCGGGAGGCGCGCTACGTGCGCAGACTGGGTTACCGCGCTAAAAGCCTGGTGCGTCCGGACCATACGGCAGCGATTCTTGCGGCGCTGATGCCTAGCGAAGACGAGTTGGCGCAGGCGCGGCGGATGGTGGAAGCTTTCGAAGCAGCTCGCGCGCGCGGCGAGGAGCGCACACTAGTCGATGGCCTCTGGGTCGAGGTGCCAACCTACCTCAATGCCAAGAGGTTGCTCGCTCGACCATAGAAGGTAGTCGAATGACGCCTAACCTTTCGCTCAACCCGGACGCCTCGCCGGCGGCGCTTACGCGCAGTCCGCTCGCGGCCGGTTAGCTTGGTTCGTCAGGCGTCACTGAGCGCACACGGTGTCGTTTAGCATAGGCAATCTCGAGCCGATCTCGCTCAGAGCAGCCGATACTATCCAATGAAACGCATCCTCCTGCTTCTATCCCTCATCCTTGGCATCGTCGCAGGGCCCGCGGCGTCGGCTGAGGAATCGAAGACCCCGCGGATTGCATTCCTGTTGATGGGCACGTCTCAAGCCGGCCTCACAGCGGCTTTCGATGAGTTTCGAGAAGGTCTCCGCGAGCTCGGCTGGATCGAGAACCAGAACGTTGTTATCGAATACCGATGGGCGGGAGAGAACCCCGACCGGCTGCCAGAGCTTGCAGCCGACCTGGTCCGGGTCAAGGTAGATATCATCATCGGAAGCACACCCGGCGTGCGCGCGGCCCAACAAGCCACCAGGAGTATCCCCATCATCATGTGCATTGCAGACGATGCCGTGAAACAGGGCTTCGTCACCAATCTGGCCCGGCCAGGCGGCAATATCACCGGAATGGCTGCGATGGCTTTGGAGTTGGCCGCAAAGCGGATGGAACTTCTCCATGAGGCCATCCCGAGACTCTCCCGGGTTGCCCTCCTGTGGAACCCGCCCGGCTCTGCCCCAGACTATCTGAAGGACACGCAACTGGCCGCCCGCTCGCTCGGCGTGACGATTCAATCCGTGGAGGTCCGAAAAGCGGACGATTTCGAGGGTGCTTTCGCAGCTGTACTGAAAGGGCGAGCCCAGGCACTCGTGGTCGGGCCGGGGCAATTCATGTTTACCTATCAGAAGAAGATCGTAGAGTTCGCAACCAAGAATGCACTCCCGTCGATTTACGTTTGGAAGGACCCAGTCAGTGCTGGCGGACTGCTGGCCTACGGCGTGGATATCCCGCGCGCCTACCGTCGCGCCGCCTACTATGTCGATAAGATCCTCAAGGGGGCCAAGGCTGGCGATCTGCCGATCGAGCAGCCGACAAAATACGATTTCGTCGTCAACTTAAAAACCGCGAAAGCGCTCGGTGTCACCATCCCCGAGTCGATCTTGTTGCGTGCGGATGAGGTGATCCGGTGATAGTGCCGCTCAGGGTTGGATGCGAGCCATGAAAGGCTGACGTCAAGTGCCGCCTAACCTCCCGCTCAACCGGACCGCTCGTCGGCGGCGCTTACGCGCCGTCCGCTCGGCGCCGGTTAGCTTGGTTCGTTATACGGCACAGCGAGGGCCAGGCTCTGACTGGAATCGGGCCTTCGCTGCCTCCTGTAGTTGGACATACCATCTCTGAAGCTGCGGAGCGATGAAACGAAAGCCAAGTATCAAGCTCTTCGAACTGGGTCCTACTAGATCGGCTCGGTGTCGTTGGACGCTCCTTGAAGCAGGCCTGGAGTATGAATCGATAGGTAACCGGCCGGACATCATTGGTAGCGAAGAACTCCGGAAGGTTCACCCTCTAGGCAAACTTCCAGCAGCGATCATTGACGGTAGGCCCCTATTCGAATCTGCCGCTATCTCCACGGCGATCGCGGACTTGGTACCTGAAAAAGATCTCGTCGCTAAGCCTGGGACGTGGTCACGTGCCCTCCACGATCAATGGGTTTGTTTCGCGCTTACGGAGATGGAGCCCTGGGTCTCGAGCACCGAACTCAACTCTCTGGATTTTGTGTTACCCAAAGATCAACACGTGCCGGCAATTATTCAGCAAAATTCCATGATGTTCAGGCGAAGCGCGGCAGCGCTGGAGGAAGTATTGGGAAGGACCGCCTATCTCGTCGAAGGTCGCTTCACTGTCACGGACATTATCGTTGGCTACACAATCAACTTTGGTCACGAGCAAGGCCTAGTTAGTGAGTTCCCCAATCTGATGGCCTACTTGAAGCGCTTGTATCAGAGGGAGCATTGCACGCTTGTTCGATACGGCTAGGTCTTCTATTTGCCGAGGTGGGACATCGGTGTGTGGTAGCGGTGCCGTATAACAATTCGTCGGAGCGGACCCATCGCGGCGTCACGTCGTTTGCCGGCGCAAAACGACGTGCCACCCTGGCGGGCCGCTCAACTCAACTGTTAGGCGCCGATTAGTGCGCTCATGAACGTTCCGCAACTGAAAGAGTTTTGTCGCGGATTTCCCAGTGTCACCGAAACTCTGTATGAAGAGCCGTACAATTTTCTTGTCTACTCTGTGGGTGGTAAGAAATTTGCGTATTTTAAAACTAGTCATCCGGAACGGTGGCGTTTCAGCACTCGAGTTGCACCCGATCGTTTTATTGAGCTGACGGATGTCCCGGGGGTCAAGCCTGCCAGGTACAGGGGGCGTTTTCATTGGATCACCATCGTCAACGTGTCCAGCTTTCCTGCCTCCTATCTTAAGGAACTGGTTGAATGGTCGTACCAAAGAACGTTTGCGTCATTGAGCAAGGCCAGACAGGCTGCAATTCGCGCATCCGCGGATTGTTGATTGGCGGCGGCGCCTAAACCTCTCGCTCAACGTGGACGCCTCGCCGGTGGCGCTACGCGCCGTCCGCTCGGCGCCGGTTAGCTTGGTTCGTTAGGCGCTCGTGAAACCTTCGTAGAGGAGAAGAAGAACGTGAGAAAGCTGGTTGTGGGCACCTTCCTGACTCTGGACGGCGTAATGCAGGCGCCCGGCGGCCCCAACGAGGACCGCGAAGGCGGCTTCCGGCACGGCGGCTGGCTGGTCCCCTATTTTGACGAGAAGTTTGTTGAAATTATGACCGAGTGGACCAAGCGCGCCGGCGCCTTCCTGCTCGGTCGCAAGACCTATGAGATCTTCGCAGCTCACTGGCCCAAGTCCACCGACCCGGCGGACGAGATTGCTGCGGCCCTCAACACCCGGCCGAAATTCGTCGCTTCGCGGACGCTTGATAAGGTCAACTGGAACAATTCCCACCTGCTCAAGGGCGACGTTGCCGAGGAGGTCGCGAAGCTCAAGGTACAGGAAGGTGGCGAGATTCAAGTCCATGGCAGCGGCGACCTCCTCCAAACCCTACTCAAGCACAATCTTGTCGATACGCTTCGCATCTGGCTGTTCCCCGTGGTTATCGGTACCGGCAAGCGCGTGTTCGGCGAAGGCACAATCGCGGGCAGCTTCCGGCTTGTCGACACACAACGGACCACTCCCGGTGCTGTCCTGCACGTGTACGAGCGCGCTGGCGGCCTCAAGTACGGCGAAGTAGAGGTCGGCCAGGAGACCGTGATCTTCGATTCGGGCGCGGCACACAAGTGACGCATCACCAGACAATCCGTACATTGCAAGTATTCGAGTCTACGAAATCATGACAAAGTAGTGGGCACCTGTGCGCCGTGTCGGGGGCGATGGCTCCTCACAGAGCCACCAATCGCTTTGGGGCGGACCGGAACGAAGAGAGCCCGGATAACCTATGCCAAGAAGTCGAACGTTAAAAGTTGTCGCTGGCATCGCCGCTTCGTTTACTGCACTCGTCGGCACGATTATTCTTCTGTTGGAAATGAAAATAATAAGCCTCGAGATGGCGAAACTAATGCTCGTTGCGTTGTTGGCGATGTACGTGGGATTCGGAATTCTAATTGCTATCTATCGCTTGATTGCTAGGCTGGACTGACCGTTCTTACCGGCATCGGAAGACCGAGCTGAAGATCGGCAAGCGGACGTGGCGCCTGACCATGCACCCGAGGGGACCGTAAAGCAGCGCTGCTGCTCAGCTCCGTGGCGCCGGAAGGCAGTCAGTTTAAGCGTCCTGAGGGGAAGAGATGATCAGTCTAAAATATCTGCCACATAACGATCAGGGCACCGAGAACCGGGCAGAGCGCTACGGCGCCTTCGCCTTGCTGCGCTATTCCGAAGTGGGCGGATTGACCCAGTTCGGCGCCTATGTCGAGACGCTGCAACCAGGGTCCCGCTCTTCCGATCGGCACTGGCACGAAGAGGAAGACGAATTTCTCTACGTGCTCTCGGGCGAGGCGACCGTGATCGAAGAGGACGGTGCCCATCCCCTTCTACCCGGCGATGCGGCGTGCTGGTCTGCGGGAACGGCCAACGGCCATCAGGTCTTAAACCGTTCGAAGGGACCTTGCACGTATCTAATCGTAGGCACGCGGGCCCCACGCGATGTCGTGCATTATCCCGATCGCGGACAGGTTCTGTACAACGAAGGGGACAGATGGCGTCTACTTCGCACTGACGGAACTCTAGTAAAGTCAGGAGGGTTCTCATACGCGTCAGGATCGACACTTGACGACGTATGACAATGCGTTGGAGTAGACCGGAAACCATCGTGGCGCAGCCGGGCGGCCCGGGGGAAATGATGCGGCTCGGCTGCGCGAAGCCGCGTGGTGGCCGGGCGCTCAACTCGGTCGTTAGGTCGCCCACCACTGGCATCTCACTGACCGAGCAGGGAGGAATTTAGTGTCGAGACTCCGCGTTCAAAGTTTCGCGATTTCCATCGACGGCTACGGCGCCGGGCCGAACCAAAGTCTTGAGCATCCGCTCGGCGTGAGGGGTCCCGAGTTGATGGAGTGGTTCTTCCACACGCGCGTATGGCGGATGATGCACGGCTATGACGACGGCGAAACGGGAGTCGATAACGGGATTGCGGAGCAAGGCTTTGCCGGAATCGGTGCTTGGATTCTTGGGCGCAACATGTTCGGTCCGGTTCGAGGCCCGTGGCCGGACGACAGCTGGAAGGGCTGGTGGGGCGACGAGCCGCCGTATCACACACCCGTCTTCGTGCTAACGCATCACCCGCGGGCGCCGCTTAGGATGGCGGGGGGTACGGAGTTTCGCTTCGTGACCCACGGCATTCACGCCGCTTTGGAGCAAGCGACCGCTGCAGCAGACGGCCGCGACGTCAGCCTCGGTGGCGGCGTATCCACCGTTCGGCAGTATCTGCGCGCCGGCCTGATTGATGAGCTCCATCTTGCCGCGCGACCTGTCTTACTCGGTTGCGGGGAACATCTCTTGAACGACATCGATATGCGCGCTTTGGGCTATGAATGCGCGAAGTCCGTCGCGGGCGAACGTGCGACCCATGTCTTTCTGCGCAAGCGCGCATGACCCGTCCGGCTGGGTAGGCGGGCCACCAACACTCCCGTCAGAAACGACCAAAGTGCTGCCCTTGTTGTTCGAGACCACGCTCATTCCAGGGAGTGACGCAGAGTGGATGCTAGGCAAGACTACGTACACGGATATTCAGGTCGCGAGCGGGAACGCCTCGCTGATCAAGCCGACACGCTAGCCGAGCTCCTCCACTCCGATACGTTCTATCCATCAGGAAGTGTGGTTCTCGAAGTCGGGTGCGGCGTCGGTGCTCAAACGGTGACGCTGGCGAGGCAGAGCCCCGAGGCGACGATCGTCGCGATGGATATAGCCGAGGACTCTCTCGCTGCTGCGGAGGTGCGCATTCGATCCGCCGGATTCAGGAACGTGGTGTTTCAACGGGCCGACGTATACTCCATGACGTTCGCGCCCGCCGCTTTTGATCACGTGTTCGCCTGCTTTGTCCTCGAACACCTATCACAGCCTCGCGACGCGCTGACGCATCTCAGCCACGTCCTCAAGCCAGGCGGTACTATCACTGTTATCGAGGGAGATCATGGCTCGGCTTATTTCCACCCTCAGAGCTCGTATGCCCGGCAAGCAATACAGTGTCTCATTGAGCTACAGGCACGTGCTGGTGGCGACTCGCTGATCGGGCGCAAGTTGTATCCGCTCCTTCTCGAGTCGGGTTTCGGCCACGTTACGGTGTCGCCAAGAATGGTCTACGTTGATTCCAGCCGCCCGCAACTTGTCGAAGGGTTTACCAGGAACACATTTACCGCAATGGTCGAAGGCGTCCGCGAGCGGGCGTTGGCTGCTGGACTCATCGATGAAGAGACATGGGAGAAGGGAATACGGGACCTCTACCGGACAGCGGAAGCAGACGGGACGTTTTGTTATACGTTCTTCAAGGCTGTGGCGAGAAAGTGAGCCGCCACGAAGCTAATCCGCCGCATTCGTTAGATAAATGGAGTAGACATGCCGAAACCTACAGCGCGGTTCGACGTCGAATCTGTTCGCGCTTCGTGGGATGATGCGGCCGACGTGTATGCGGCAGGACAGGCGTCAGGGCGCGACTTAGTGTGTCGATTGATCGGTTAACGAACTGGCCTAGCCTCCAGGAGGAGCGTTCGTTGGGTCGCGCTCATGGACTAGTGACCGAGAATTCAAAAGCCCTCGTTGTTGTCGGTCTTCTTCTGTGGCCGTCCTGGTCGTTAGGGGAAGGACCTTACGTCGATTACTCAACTTTTCAACAATGGGTACGGCTCGTACCCGAGGTCCAATCGCTTGAAGTGTGCGGTCTTACTGACGCCGCGCACAAGTTGTGGGCCCAAGACCAATTGCGGGTTCCAGCAACGACGTTCATGCAAGGCGACTTTGGCGGAATAGGGAGAATGGACTGGATCGTGCAGCTCCATCAGTCGACCTCCAATCGGCCATGCGATTACATATTGATCGTGAGCCATAACAAGGATTCCTGGGAGCAGCTGTTCTTCAGCGAAATACGACCAAACAAAGTGCAAGGATGGACGCCTCTGTGGTATTCAAAGAAACGGGTGATCGCTATCGATGTCGGTGAGCACAGAAGAAGATCAGCTCCCGCAGAAATGTTCTGGTCTGAAGGCAGGGCATGGTCGAAGCCCGGATTTGTAGTCGAAGATGCTCTAATCGACACATGGATCGCGTGGGATAAAGAACAGCAGCGATATGTGCTAAAAGTTGATCGAGCTGAATGGTGGGAAATTGAACAGAAATAGGGGGCGCGGCCCAACAACGCGCTGCAGCCGACGCCACCCTGCGAGTGCGCGGCTGGGCTGGGTACGTTAGGCGGCATTATCGTGAGCGAGCTCGCAACATCGCGTCGTCGCTTCGCTGAGGAATTGCGTGCAACGGCGCACCTCACCTCCGACGGGTTGGTCGAGGCATTCGCCAAGGTCCCGCGCGAGAGATTTGTGGGACATGGGCCGTGGCAGATTTGTATCTTTGCCGATGATGGCAGTTGGAGTTACCGCAGCACTGACAGTGATGATCCCATCCACGTCTATGGTGACGTCTTGATCGGGATCGATTCCGCCCGAGGGCTTAACAATGGTGAGCCGAGCAGCCTTGCCACTTGGATTGAATCTCTGGCGCTCAGATCTGGTGAGAGAGTCGTCCACATCGGCTGCGGAACGGGCTACTACACTGCCGTCCTTGCCGAACTCGTCGGCCCGCCGGGAATCGTATTGGCGTGCGAGATCGAACCCAATCTTGCCGCGCGCGCCGAGGAAAATTTGCGCCCCTGGAGCCAAGTAACGGTATCGTCCATGAACGGCTGCGAATTGCCGTTCGGCGAGTGCGACGCTATCTTCGTCAACTGCGGAGTCACGCACCCGTCGCTTGCCTGGTTAACCCGTCTTCGAATGAATGGGAGGCTTCTGTTGCCGGTCACGGCCTCGTCCGACGAAACAGGCATCGGTCGCGGCGCCATGTTCGCGATCACAAGGCGAGCCGTCGGTTTCGCCGTTCGGTACCTATCGCCGGTCGGAATATTTTCGTCTTTGGGCGGTCGCAGTGACGCGCTGAACCAAGTGCTCCTCGCCAAGACCAAAGAAAGCTGGCGCAATGTCCAATCGGTCCGCATCGACCAACACGATGAAGATCGTTCTTGCTGGCTGCATACGGATATGTGCTGTCTCTCCGAATCCCCCGCACAGGTCGATGCAGCCTAGCTTTTTCGCTCAACCCGGGCGCTTCGCCGGCGACGCTCACGTGCCGACCGCGCGGCGCCGGTTAGCTTCGTTCGTCAGAGGCCACTCAAGCTAACCGCAACGTGACATCCGTAAAGCGCAAGAGAAGAGAGGAGACGACGAGATGCCTAAAATCAAGGTGCGCGATATAACCATGAACTACGACCAGCAAGGAACAGGAGAGCCGCTCATCCTGATCCCTTACTTGGCCGCTGATTACGCTTGTTACGCTTTTCAGGTCGCCGACTAC
>Ga0075423_10004823_pt1 | contig 12538 bp, 10 predicted proteins | sample SoiMethybrSBSTD2_FD_80114 | JGI IMG/M metagenome (GOLD analysis project Ga0075423, IMG submission 80114) | Bulk soil microbial communities from a Populus tree surrounding site in Tennessee, USA - Soil MetaG P. TD hybrid SBSTD2 | ecosystem: Environmental > Terrestrial > Soil > Tree plantation...
CGAGCGGCATGAAGAGATCCGGCTTGAATGCGATGAAGAGATATTCGGCGCTCACGCCGAGGGCGTGCATCGCAAGCGCCAGCGCGAAGCCCTTGTGTCCACCGAACGGCAACAGCGCGCCACGTCGCGCGGCCGCCGCATCCGTGGTGGGACGGCCGCGCTCGTCGATCGCCACCCCGTCCGGCAGCGGGAGACCGAGCCGCTCACGGAATTGCAGGTCGGTGCCCATGAACGCGGACGTGCCGAGGTCGATCACGAGAGGATCGCCCTCCATCGGGAAGCCGAAGGCGATCGGGTTCGTGCCGAGCGCCGCCTTCGCCCCGCCGAACGGCGCGACCATCGGCGGCGCGGCCACGGTGTGGATGCCGATCAAGCCGGCACGCGCGGCCATGTCGACGTAATACGCGCTGCGCCCGCTCATCCAGAGATTATTCACGCCGACGAGTGCCCAGCCATGTGCGGTCGCGCGATCGATCACCGCGCGCGTCGCGTAATACATCCCGAGCATGCCGCTCTGGTTGCCGCCATCGAAGAGCACCGACACGCCCGTATCCTTCACCACGTTCATCGGGCCGCGCGGAGCTTTGAAGCGCGGGGAGTCCGCGACGTTCAGAAGCTTCGGCAGGCCCGAATACTCGTAGCCGCACAACGCCGCGTCGATCACATGATCGGTGAGGATGCGCGCTTCCTCCGCGTCGTACCCGATTCCGCGCATCGCGCGCTCACCAAGCGCGCGCGCGTCGGCCACGCTCAGGTGAACGCGCATCACGCTAGCCGGCCTGCTCGAGCGGACTGGCCGATCGGCGCAGCAGCCCGACCGCGATCGAGATGTTCAGCACGTTCCATAAAATTCCGTTCAGAAACGCCGCGTGATAGGAGCCCGTCAGGTCGAAGATGGCGCCCGACATCCAGCCGCCGAGCGCCATACCGAAGGTTGTCGCCATAAGCACCGTGCTGACGCGCACGCCCGCTTCCGCGGGTGGAAAGAACTCGCGAACGATGACCGCGTAGGAGGGAATGATCCCACCCTGGAACAGACCGAACAGCGCCGACACGACGTAGAGAGCGCCGAGTCCCTGAAAGGGCAGGAAGAGCACAAGCGCCAGCGCCTGTAGGCTCGAGCCCAGTAGCAGCGTGAGCCGTCCGCCGATCCGGTCGCAGATCCAGCCCGACGCGAGGCGACTCACCACACCCAGGCCGAGCATCAGCGAGAGCATCTGCGCGCCCCGCGCGGCGCCGTGACCGAGATCGCTGCAATACGCCACGATGTGCACCTGCGGCATCGACATGGCCACGCAGCAGCTGAGGCCGGCGAGGACCAACAGGCCTTGCAGCGCAGCGGGCGACATGCCGAGCGGCCGCGCCGACCGCACGCCGACGCTGGAGATCGCCGACGCCGATTCGGTCAGCGGCGAGCGCCGCCAGAGGACCAGCGTCAGAGGCATCATGGTCGCGACGCAAAAGACGGCGATGTCCAGATACGTTCGGCGCCAACCCTCGCTGCGTATGAAATGCTCCACGACCGGCGGCCACACCGTGCCGGCCAGATAGCTGCCGCTCGCGATGATCGCCACCGCGATGCCGCGGCGACGGGTGAACCACAGCGAGATTTCGGCGACCATCGGCGCGAAGGCGACGGAGCTCGCCACACCGACCAGCAGCCCCTGCGCGAGCGTGAACTGCCAGAGGCTCGTCGCCTGGCTCGCGACCGCATACCCGAGCCCGAGCAGCACGGCGCCGCCCACGGCAGGAACGAAGATGCCGTACCGATCGGAGAGACGGCCCATCAAAATGCCGCCCAAGCCGAAGCAGATCATGCTGATCGTGTAGGGCAGCGAGGCTGCGGACCGCGCGACGCCGAACTCCGCCTGGACCGCCGGCAGGGCGACGATCACCGACCACGTGCCGATGCCTCCGATTGCCGACAACATCAGCGCGGCGAAGAGTCGCACCCACGCGTAACGGGATTCCGGGACGCCGCGCGCAGCGCGCGTGGCCGCGCGTCCCGTCGTATCGCCGAGAGTCACGGTCGGCTATGCTACGTCACGCACCGACGAGGAGGAAGCCATGACGACCGACGCGCTCGTGATCGATTGCGATGGCCACATCCTCGAGCCTCCGGACCTGTGGGAAACCTACCTCGAGCCTCAATATCGCGATCGCGCGCTGCGTATCCGGGTCGGCGATGACGGCTTCGAGCATCTGCTGATCGACGGGCGGCCATCCACGATCGCTCGCCCGGGCCAGCTCAGCACGCTCGGCGGCATGGGCAAGCGGGTCGACGAGGCGCGCGAGCTGCGCGAGCGCGCGATGCGCGGCGATGTCGCGCCCGAAGAGGTGCGCGGGATCCGTCCGACGGCTGAGCAGACATACCTTGGTGGCGCCGCCTTCGGCACCATGAACATGAAGGAGCGCGTGCAGCTGCTCGAGCGTGAGGGAATGGCGAAGGCGGTGCTCTATCCCACGCTGGGCCTGCTGTGGGAGGCGGAGCTGTTCGATGCCGAGCTGTCGAGCGCGTATTGCCGCGCGTACAACCGCTGGATCGCCGACTTCTGCCGCGACTCCGGGGGCCGGCTCATTCCGATCGCGCATCTCTCGCTGGGAGACCCGATCGCCGCCGCGCGCGAGCTGGAGCGCGCGGTGAAAGACGGCTGCCGCGGCGCCTTCGTCTGTCCGTTCACGATCACGCGGGTGCCCCACGGCGATCCGCGCCACGACCCGGTCTTCGCCGCCGCGCAGGATCTCGACGTGCCGCTGGCCGTGCATCCCACGTTCGAGCCGCTCGCGTTCAACGTGCACCACCGCTTCGACAAGTTCGGCTGGGCGGTCTGGTACTTCAATCTCTTCGCGGGACAGGGGGTGCAGCAGGCGTTCGCCACGTTCTTCCAGTTCGGCGTCTTCGAGCGCTTCCCGCGCCTGCGCGTGGTCGTCCTGGAGTCCCAGGCCGGCTGGATCGGCTACTTCCTCGATCGGGCGGATGCGACCTTCTCCGGGACGCCGCTCGGCGCGACCGTGCGTCTGAAGGAAAAGCCGTCGTACTACTTCAAGCGGCAGTGCTTCATCTCGGCAGATCCGGACGAGCGCACGATCGCGGCGCTGATGCCACACGTCGGCGAGGACAAGTTCTTCTGGGCGAGCGATTATCCGCATCCCGATCATCCCGGCTCGTACCTGGAAGAGCTGCGCGGAATGGTCGCGCCGATGACCGAGTCCGGACGCCACGGAGTGCTCGGCGAGAACGTCGCGCGCGCCTACCGGCTCATATAAGAGAGGAGACCACGATGCCCGAATACATTCCCAGTCCCCGGCAGTGGGTGCGCGACCAGGTGGAGCTCTACGAGAAGAGCGGCGGGAAGGAAGGCACCACGCTGCGCGACACCGGGCTGCCGGTCGTCATCGTGACGCACACCGGCAACAAGACTGGCGCGGTCCGCAAGACGCCGCTCATGCGCGTGAAGGACGGCAGCAATTACGTCCTCATCGGCTCGGTGGGCGGCGCGCCGAGCAATCCGGTGTGGGTAAACAACCTGCGCGCGAACCCGAACATCGAGCTGCGCGACCACGCCGTCGTGCAGCCGATGCGCGTGCGCGAGGTCGGCGACGAGAAGGAGCGCAGCCGGCTCTGGAAGCTCGCCGTCGCGGCCTATCCGCCGTACGAGGAATATCAGGCGAAGACCACGCGCCGCATTCCCGTCTTCGTCGCCGAGCCGAAACGCTAGCCGAAGCGACAAAGGAGCGCCGACCGTGAAAGTCGTCGATGCCATCGCACGCATTCTCAAGAGCGAAGGCGCGGAGTTTTTGAGCGCCTATCCCACCACGCCCGTGATCGACGCCGCGGCCAAGGCCGAGATTCGACCAGTGCTGTGCCGCCAGGAGCGCGTGGGTGTCGGTATCGCCGACGGCTATGCGCGGGTGAAGAACGGCAAGACGCTCGCCGTCTTCTGCATGCAGTATGGCCCGGGCGCTGAGAACGCCTTCCCCGGCGTGGCGACGGCCTACTCAGACTCCACGCCCATGCTGCTGCTGCCGCTCGGGCATCCGCGCGATCGCGCGCAGGTGTTTCCGCTGTTCAGCTCGGCACGCACGTATGCATCCGTCACGAAGTCCGTCGAAACGGTCGCCATGGGCAGCCAGATCGCCGACGTCATGCGCCGGGCGATCAGTGTGATGCGCATGGGCCGCCCGGGTCCGGCGATGGTGGAGATTCCCGCCGACATCCTCAACGAGGACGTGCCCGAAGCGCTGATCGAGGCATACCGGCCCGTCAAGGTCACTTCGGCCGGCGCGAATGTTCGCGAGGTCGAAGCCGCCGCACGCGTGCTGCGGCAGGCGCGTCGACCGGTGATTCACGCGGGGCAGGGCGTGCTGTACTCGGAGGCAGCCGACGATCTGCTCGAGCTGGCCGAGCTGCTCGAGGCGCCCGTCATGACCACGATGGAAGCCAAAAGCGCGTTCCCGGAAGATCACGCGCTCGCGCTCGGCACCGGCGGCCCGTCCGTGACGGGCCCGATGCTGCATTATCTTCGTGAGGCCGACATCGTCTTCGGCGTCGGATGCAGCTTCACGCGTCACGGCATGGCGGCCAGCATTCCGGCCGGCAAGACCATTATTCACGCGACGAACGACGAGCGTGATCTCAACAAGAACTACGCCGCCGATTACCCGCTGCTCGGCGACGCGCGACTCGTGCTGCGCCAGTTCATCGAGGCGGTGAAGGATCAGGGCGGCCGCCCGCCCGGACGCGAGCAGGTGCGTAGCGAGCTCGAGCGCGTGCGCGCCGCCTGGCTGGCGGAATGGGCGGCGACTCTCGGTTCGAAAGAAGTGCCGATGACGCCGTATCGGGTGATCGCCGAGTTCATGCGCACGGTGAACCCGCGCGAGGCGATCGTCACTCACGACTCCGGCAGCCCACGCGACCAGCTGCTGCCGTTTTATCGCGCCGTCTCGCCGCGCAGCTATCTCGGCTGGGGCAAGTCGCACGCGCTTGGCACCGGGCTCGGGCTCATCATCGGCGCGAAGCTCGCCGCGGCCGACAAGTTCTGCGTCAACTTCATGGGTGATGCCGCCTTCGGGATGACCGGGCTCGACTTCGAGACGGCCGTGCGCTGCGGGATTCCGATCCTCACCGTCGTGCTGAACAACTCCGCCATGGCGATCGAGATTCCGCACCTCGTCGTGTCGCACGACAAGTACGGCACACGCGATATCGGCGGGCGCTACGCGGATCTCGGGCGCGCGATGGGCGGCTGGAGCGAGCGTGTCGAGCGTCCTGAGGACATCGCGGCGGCCTTCGGCCGAGCGCGGAAGGCGACCGAGAGCGGGCAGGCGGCGCTGCTCGAATTCATCACCAGCCAGGAGACGCGCTTCTCCAACCGCGGCGCGCTGCGGTAGGGGCACGGGCCGCTGAATCCGATCGTCCGCGGCATCCTGGGTCAGGCGCGGCCGATTCTCATCGGACAGTTCGCCGGGATGGCGTTCGCGGTGGTGGATACCGTGCTCAGTGGCCATGCCTCGTCCATCGATCTCGCCACGATGGGTCTCGGGCTGAGCGTCTACGCAACGGTGTTCGTCGCCCTCATGGGCGCAACCAGCGCGCTGAATCCGATCGTCGCCCAGCACTTCGGCGGCGAGCGTCTCGCGGCGATCGGTGCGACCTACGTGCAAGGGTTGTGGATGGCGTTGTTCCTCTCGGCGTTCGGCATGTTGCCGCTGCTGTTCGCGAGTGTGTGGCTACCATGGCTGCACGCTCCAGCCGAGGTCGAGGCACACGTCGCGCGCTATCTCCGTGTTCTTGCTCTGGGCCTTCCCGGCGCGCTGATGTTCCGCGCGATCTATGCGGTCAACACCGCCGTGTCGCGCCCGCACGTGGTCATGGGCCTGCAACTCACGGGTCTGGCATTCAAAGTGTGTCTCAGCTATCTCCTGATCCTCGGCGGTCTCGGTCTCTCCGGGATGGGGGCGATGGGCGGCGCGATCGCCTCCGTCGTCGTGTTCTGGGCCCTGTTCCTGATCGGCGTCAATTACATGCGACGCAGCGCGTTCTATGACCGCTTCGCCATTCACTGGGCGTGGCCGCGGTGGTCGGCCCAGCGGGAGATCCTGCGGCTCGGTATTCCCATGAGCCTGTCGTACGCGCTCGAGTCGACGTCGTTCACTGCGATCACGCTGCTCGCCGCACGCCTGGGCACGACCGTGATGGGCGGCCATCAGGTGGTGGCGAACCTGGCCGCGCTCTGTTTCATGCTGCCGCTGTCGCTTTCAGTGGCCACCGCAACCCTGACGGCCCAGGCGATCGGCGCGGAGGATCCTCGGCGAGCGCGCGAGACCGCGCTCACGGGAATGCGGATCGGCGCGCTCGTCGCCGCCGTCACCGTGCTGATGCTGTGGACATTGCGCGGCGCCATCGTCGGGCTGTATACGCGCGATCCAGCGGTCGTGGCGATGGCGCTGACCTTGATTCCCTATCTCGCCGCGTTTCACTTCTTCGACGCGCTGCAAGCGGTCGCGAGCTTCGTGCTCCGCGCCTACAGACGGGCGATCGCTCCTACCGTGATCCACGCCGGCGCACTGTGGGGGGTAGGCGTGATCGGCGGCTACCTCGTCGCCTTCGGCGGAATCTTGGGCCCACCGTGGGGTATCGCCGGCATGTGGCTGATGCAGTCCGTCGCGCTGGCGCTGGCGGCGTTTCTCCTGGTCGGCTTCTACGTGGGTCTCGGGCACACTATACTGCCGGCTCTCAGCGGCTCTCGCCGCGTCCCCGGAGGGAACGCATGAAAGCGCGCGTAAGAGTCGCCACGTCGCTTGGACTCGCGATCGCCGTGCTTCTCGCAACGGCACGCGGCGAGGCCGCCGAGATCAAGGTCCTCAGCACCGTCGGGATGCAGCCGGCGACGCCGGAGCTGTTCGCGCAGTTCGAGGCAGCGACGGGCCATCGCGTCGCGGTCACGTACGGGCTCGCTGCCGTGCTCAAGACGAAGTTCGTCGAGGGCGCGCCGGCGGACGTGCTGATCCTGACGGCGCCGATCATCGAAGACCTCGCGAAGCAGGGAAAGGTCGTCGGCAACAGCAAGAAGGATGTTGCGCGCTCCGGCGTCGGCATTGCGGTGAAGGCCGGTGGGCCCAAGCCCGACATCAGCACGCCCGACGCGTTGAAAGCCGCGGTGCTCGCCGCGAAGTCGATCGGCTACTCGCGCGAGGGCGCCTCGGGTGTCGCGTTCGCGCGCGCCCTGGATCGACTCGGGATCGCCGATCAGGTACGCGCGAAGTACAAGGACACCGGCACGAAAGCCGGCGAGATGGTGGCCGCCGGCGAGATCGAGCTGGCCGCCGCGCAGATTCCCGAGCTCATGGCCGTGCCCGGCGTCGACATCGTGGGACCGCTGCCGGCGGAGCTGCAGACGGTGACGACCTTTTCGGTCGGTTTGTCGAGCACGGCACAGGACTCCGCCCCGGCGAAGGCGTTGATCGACTTCCTCGCCGGCCCGCACGCCGCGCCCGTCTACAAGGCGAAGGGGCTCGGCGGCTGACGGCAACGCGCCGGATCGTCTTCGTCGACATCGACGGCGTGCTCGCGCCGATTCGCAGCTGGGATCGCTACGGCGATCTGGATCCGGCGTGCATCGCGGTGCTGAACGAGATCGTCACGCGCGGCCACGCGGACGTCGTCGTCACGTCGACGTTACGCTACGGCAGGAGCGTCAGCGAGCTCCACACGATGCTGCACGCGCACGGGTTCACGGGCCGCGTGGTCGATAAGACGCCGACGCTCGCGCCGGGCGCCGACCGCGGCGAGGAAATCGCCGCCTGGCTCGCCGAGCATGGCGTCGGCGGCTTCGTGATCATCGACGATCACGTGGACATGGGTGAGCTTCGCAGCCATCTCGTGCAGACGGATCCTGCGCGCGGCCTCCAACCGGTGGACGCTGCGCGGGCGATCGCGATATTGGGCCGAGTGCAAGCCGACCGGAATCAGACGCGCTGACGCTTACGCGCCGCGCGCGGGCCACACCGGCGGGTGATAGCCGAGCGGCACGGAGGGACGCGCCCAGCGCGGCGGCGTTTCCGACATGCGCACGACGGGCCCGAGATGATGCAGCCGACCCGCCGGTGTGTCGCTCGCGATCGTCCAGCGCTCCAGCTCCGCGGCGGTGAATTCCTTCGGGACGTTCTTCAGCTGCGTCTCGGGCACCTCGCCACGGCCGACGAGCCAGCGGCCCGTCTGCGCGAGCGAGATCCGCACGAGCCAGCTGCCGCCCTCGCGCGCGCGCCGTGTCAACGCCACCATCGCGCCGAACGCCATGAGATACCCGGTGAGATAGTCGATCGCCGACACCGGATAGAACTGCGGACCCGGTGCTGCGCCGGGGAACAGCTCGCCCTGTCGCGCGGTGATTCCGCTGACCGTTTGCACCACCGTGTCGAAGCCGCGGCGTGACGCCCACGGTCCGACGTGACCGAAGGCGCTCAGCGACACGCAGACGATCCCCGGCCGCAATCGCGCGAGCGCTTCGGGTGAGAACCCCCGATCGGCCAGCGTGCCGGGCCGATAGCCCTGCGAGAACACGTCGCCCTCGCGCACGAGATTGCGAAGCGTCTCGACGTCCTTGGGCTCGCGCAGATCCAGCTGCGCGGAGAGCTTGCCGTGGCCGGTGTCGTACTCCTGGTAGCCGAGGTTCGGCAGATGCGCCGCCGTGATCTTCAGCACGTCGGCGCCGTGCTCGGCCAGCGTACGCGCGCACGTCGGCCCCGCGAGCACGCGCGTGAGATCCAGCACGCGGATGCCCGACAGGGGACGATCGCCGTCGGGCAGCTTCTCCTTGGGGCTGTCACCGATCTTGACGATCTCCATCAGCGGCAGCGACGCGATCGCCGCCGCCTGCGGGTGCTTGGCCCATTCGTCCTTCGTGCGGACCATGCCGCCGGCACCTTTGGCAGCGATGATCGCTTCTTCCAGCTCGAGCGCGTCCCACTTCGCGACCGCCTGCCGAACGGCCTCGCGATCCTCCGACACACCGAGCACGCTCAGCGCGGCGGCGCGATGGTTCGGGAAATTGCAGTGCAGATAGCTCCAGCGCCCGTTCTTCGCCGGGTACGTCCCCATCACAGCGTTGCGGTCGGTCGACACGGGCGCGCCGTCCATCTTCATGTAGTGCGTGCTGCGCAACGACGCGGTCGCCTGGCGCGTATCGACGGCGATCTGCTGACGACGTCCGGTACGCGCCTCCCACAGCTCGGAGGCGGCGAGTCCGACGGCCGCCAGCGCCGCCGCACTGGTCTCACCGATGCGAAACGGCGTCGGCAAGATCGGATCGACATCGTCGGTGATCTGCACTTCGCGGGCGAGGTCGGGCGCCCAGCCGGCGATCGGCAGGATCGTGTACAGCGCGTCGGTGGCCCGTGTATTCATGGCGCCGTGCATTATATCCGCGCCGGTCCCATTGAGATTGACCGCGCACGGGCCCGGACGTAGCATCTGGCCCTCTCGTCCGACCGTCCCGTTCGGCACAGAAAGGATCAGAGCGATGAAGACGCCTCTGTCCCGGCCGATCGCGCTGGCTGTCGTCGCCCTCGTGCTCGCGCTCGCGAGCTCCTCCACGCCGGCGCAGGAAAAGGCGCCGAAGACGGACGCGCCCGACGCGACGCCGTTCGCGTACGCGGCGCCCGCCTTCATCAAGGAGCTGGATACGCGCTATCCCGCTTCGCCGCCCGTCCCGCCGCCGCCGCGTTACGGCGGCGTGCTGCAATTTCCTGCGACGATTCGCACCTTCGATCCCACCGCCGGCTATCGCCCCGAGCTCGCGCTGGTGTGGGACACGCTGACGGAATGGGAAGCGACGTGGTATTTCCCCGAGGTCCAGCGCACCCCGGTCATCCGCAAGACGCTGGCCACGAGCTGGGAGATGGTGAATCCCTCGACGTGGATCTTCAAGCTCCGTCAGGGCGTCCGCTTTCACAACCGGCCGCCGGTGAATGGGCGTGAGATGACCGCGGAGGACGTGAAGTACTCGTACGAGCTGCTGCGCGACAAGGTGCAGTACGCGACGCGCGCCGCGCTCATCAAGACGATCCACGTCGTCGACAAGTACACGGTCAAGTTCGAGCTCGCGATGCCGGACCCGAAGTTCTACTTGAACGTGGTCGACTCGCTGTCGCCAGTGATCGTGCCGCGTGAAGCGGTCGAGGCGCCCGGCGGTCTGGCGGAGAATCCGATCGGCACGGGCGCGTTCATGCTGAAGGAGTTCGCCCCGGGCGAGGGCGTTCTGCTCGTGCGCAATCCCGACTACTACCTCAAAGACAAGGACGGGCGCGCGCTGCCCTACTTGGACGCGGTGCGGATCTTCTTCACGAAGGATCGCGCCACCGACACGGCGCTGTTCCGCGCCAGGCAGATCGACCTCATGCGCGTGCCCACGCTGGACGTGCTCTACGCGCTGATGAAGACGGTGCCCGATCTGCAGCTCTACCGCGTGCCGTCGTTCGGCTGGGGCGATTACGGCGTCAGCCTGGCCCTCGATAAGCCGCCGTTCAACGATGTGCGGGTGCGCCAGGCGCTGTCGATGGCGATCAACCGCGACGTGGTCGCGGAAGTCATCAACCGAGGCGACGCGACGCTGTACGGGCCGTTCCCCTGGAGGCTCGCCGGTTACACGAAACGTGCGGATTATTCCTACGCGAACCTCGGGCCGAACTATCAATACAACCCGAAGCGGGCCAAAGAGCTGCTGGCCGCCGCCGGCTATCCCTCCGGATTCGAGACCGAGCTGGAGTGGGCGGAGTTCGAGGGGTGGACATACAACGAGTTCGTGCAGCTCGTCGCGCGCTTCTGGAGCGACGTCGGCGTGCGCGTGAAGCTCAAGCAGCTCGAAACTTCCACGTGGATCAACAAGGTCGGGGGCGCGCAGCCCTTCACGCAGGCGATCGCCGTCGCCAGTCCGATCGGCGCCGGGCCGAGCTTCATGGACTGGGCGTATCTGCGCTTCCATTCGTCCTACCCAAGGACGGTCAACCGCGCGGGCATCAACGATCCCAAGCTGGACGACCTGCTCTCCACGTGGCGGCAGGATTCCGGCGACAAGCGGCCAGCGCTGCAGCGCGCCGTGTGGGATCATCTGCGCGCGAACGTGTACCGCATCACGACGATCGTGCCGCCGCACTACCGGATCACTCAGTCGTACGTCTACGCCGCGGGTAACCCGTACTGCTGGTTCCCTGGTTACTGCTCGTACGAGGCGAAGACCGCCTGGATGACGGACAAGGCGCCGACCCGCAAGTTCGACAAGTTCGCGCAGTAGACGGCGCCGCTGCGGTCCGATGCGGACGTACATCGCGCGCCGGGTAGTCCAGGGCCTGCTGGTGCTCTGGCTCGTGTCGTTTGCCGTGTTCTCGCTCGTGCGCATCCTGCCTGGCGACGCTGTGCTCATGCAGCTCGACGCCGCGGCGGCGCCGACGCCGGAGCAGCTGGCCCGCGCGCGTCAGGAGCTGGGGCTCGACCGTCCATTCCTCGAGCAGTACCGAACGTGGATGAGCGGCGTGGCGCACGGCGATCTCGGGCGCTCGCTCATCACGCGGCGGCCGGTCACGCAGGAGCTGGCCAAGCGCATCAGCCTCACCTCACATCTGGCCGTGATGTCGATGATGGTCGCGTTGCTGATCGCGCTCCCCATCGGCGTGCTGGCCGCGGTGCGCCAGGACACTCCAGCCGACTATGTGGGGCGGTTGGGCGCCATCCTCGGCCTGTCGCTACCGGATTTCTGGCTGGCGACCGTCGTGATCACGTTTTTGGCCATCTGGTTTCACTGGATCCCGCCGATCGGCTTCGCGCCGATCTGGCAGGATCCGGCCCGCAACCTGAGCCAGCTGTTGATTCCGGCAGTCATCATCGGTGCGCGGCTGGCCGCCGTCTCCATGCGCATGACGCGCTCCTCGCTGTTGGAGGTGCTGCGACAGGACTACGTCGTCACCGCGCGCGCGAAGGGCGCCCGTGAGCGCACCGTCATCGTCCGGCACGCGCTGAAGAACGCGTTCATTCCCGTGGTGACGATCATCGGCCAGCAGTTCTCGGTCCTGCTTGGCGGCACCGTCATCGTCGAATTCATCTTCCTCCAGCCGGGCGTCGGCAGCCTGCTGCTCGACGCGGTGTTGCTGCGCGACTACACGATCATCCAGGGCGCGGTGCTGTTCTTCGCGGTGGTGATCGTCGCCATGAACCTGCTCGTCGACCTGAGCTATTCCTGGCTTGATCCACGAATCCGCTACCGCTGAGGCGCCGCCCCGCGTCCCGCCACGCGCGCGACGCGCGCCACCGCCTCCGGCGACGCGTGCCGCCGCAACAGTGTGGCGCGCGGTGGCGTTGCTGGTCCAGCGCAAGCCACTGGGCGCGGTGAGCGCGGCGGTCGTCTGCGCACTGGTTGCCGTTGCGCTGCTCGCGCCCGTGTTGGCGCCGCGCGATCCGTACATGTTCAATCTCGACGACCGCGGCCTTCCCATCCGCATGCAGGCGCCCAGCGCTACGTTTCTGCTCGGCACGGATCCGCTGGGA
>Ga0075423_10004827_pt1 | contig 12533 bp, 7 predicted proteins | sample SoiMethybrSBSTD2_FD_80114 | JGI IMG/M metagenome (GOLD analysis project Ga0075423, IMG submission 80114) | Bulk soil microbial communities from a Populus tree surrounding site in Tennessee, USA - Soil MetaG P. TD hybrid SBSTD2 | ecosystem: Environmental > Terrestrial > Soil > Tree plantation...
CGGCGTCGGCGTCCACCGCGCCCGGGGCTCCCTCGACCTTCACCAGAAGCTCGACACCCACTTTTTTCGACAACCCTTCCGACTGTCGAATGCAATCCGCCAGGAGCGATTCCGGTTTCAGGGGCTGCCGGTGGAGGACTAGTTTCTTCTCTTCCATCCTGGCCACATCCAGGATGTTCTTGATGAGCACCATGAGCTGTCGCGCCCCTTCCTGGGTTCTGGCCAGAATCTCGCGGAAGGACTCCGCCGAAATGCCCGGGCCCTGCAATTCCAGAAGCTGCAGGTTTCCCACCATGCCCGTCAGGGGATTCTTCAAATCGTGCACCACCATCTGCGTCAGCTTCTCCTTGAGCTCTTCGACTTGAATCAGCTCGCGGTTCTTGGCTTCCAGCTCGAGTCGGGTCTGCTCCACCTCGTCGTGCAGCGTCTTCACCCTCAGGATGGAGCGGAGCTTGGCGAGCATCTCCATCCGGTTGACCGGCTTCGACAGAAAATCGTCAGCTCCGGTCTCCAGGGCCTGCACTTTCTCTTCCAGGGCGTTGAGGGCAGTCACCATGATGATGGGAAGCAGACGGGTTTCGTACTGGCTCCTGAGCTTCCTGCAGACCTCGAATCCGCTCATGCGGGGCATCATCACGTCCAGCAGCACGGCATCGGGTCGCTGGCGGGCGACGGCTTCCAGAGCCTGTTCCCCATCCTCGGCGCTGATGACCGAATAACCCGAGGTCTTCAGAATCGACTCCATGAGCCGGATGTTCCTCGGATCGTCATCCACGACCAGGATCGTCGAGGGTCGATTGCGGTTCATGATCTCTCCTTCCCCGAGCTCCTGGCGCCCGCGTCGGACGGTAATTGCGCCAGGATCTCGGCGATCCGGCGTGGAAAGCCGGTAGCGTCGATGGGTTTGGGAATGTAGCCCACGCAGCCTGCCTCGAGCGCCGAGGCCTCGTGTCCCATCATGGCGTGGGCGGTCAGGGCCACGGTGGGAATGTCCCGGGTTTCGGGATTCGATTGGATCCGGCGAGTCACAGCCAGTCCGTCCAGCCCGGGCAGCTGGATGTCCATGAGTATCAGATCCGGACGGATGAACCGGATGGTATCCAGGGCTTCTTCCCCGCTGGCGGCCTCCAGCACTCGGTAGCCGCGCGAGGTCAGGATTTCACGGGCCAGCCGCATGTTCCCCGGATTGTCTTCGACGATCAGAATCAGCTGCCCCGAGGCCTGCGGCGCTTCGGCCGCCGCCTCGCCGCTCCCCGGAAAGACGCTCGGATTGAGACTTGGCCGGCTGGCCCCGGGGTCGAGTGGAATCCGGAAGGCGAACACGCTTCCCTTCCCCACGGCGCTGCGGACTGAAATCTCCCCTCCGTGCATTTCCACGAATCGCTTGACCAGGGTGAGCCCCAGCCCGGTCCCCTGGTACTTGCGGGCGTAGGAGCCGTCCACCTGGGTGAAGGCGGCGAAGATGCGCTCCTGATCCTCCGGGCGGATTCCAATTCCCGTATCCTGCACCGCAACCTCCAGGAATCCCTCCCGGCGCGCCGCCGAGAGCTGTACCGTTCCTCCGGCCGGCGTGAATTTCACCGCGTTGGAAAGGAGGTTCGTGAGGATTTGCTTGATCTTCGCCCGATCGGCGACCACGCCGGACAAGGATCCTTCCAGGCTTGCCTCCAAACGGATTTCCTTGCGGGAAGCCTCCACTTTGAGCGTCATCATGGACTCTTCCACGACCTCTTCCATCTCGATCGCGTCCAGGCACAGCCGCATCTTTCCCGCCTCGATCTTGGAGAGATCCAGGATGTCGTTGATGAGCAGCAGGAGGTGCCAGCCACTCGAGAGGATGTCCGCCACGTATTCCCTCTGATCGCCCAAAAGCGGGTTGGGCCCCTGCTCCATGAGAAGCTCCGAAAAGCCGATGATGGCGTTGAGGGGCGTTCGCAGTTCGTGTGACATGTTGGCCAGAAACTCGCTCTTCAGATTGTTGGCCCGTATCAGCTCGGCGTTGGATTCCTTCAGTTTCTGGTTCAGGATCTCCAGCTCGTCCGTGCGCTCTCGCACCTTGCGCTCCAGGTCCCGATTCATCCGCTGGATATCGTCCATGTGTCTCTGCTTTTCCTCCATCTTCTCCACGTAGAGCCGGTAGGAGTAGTAGAGGAGCGCGGAGAGAGGCAGGCAGAGGATCAGGCTGTAAATCCCGAAGCTCTCCACCATCAGAGCGAGGAGCATGGCCAGGGCCGCGCCGCCGAAATAGCTGGGGGCGGACCAGAGGTACTTTTCGCGCCAGACGCGGGGGATGGAAACGCCTGTGGAAAAGCCCACCGCGCTCGAGACCAGCAGGGTGTTCACCACGAAGAAGCCCAGCGTGGCCGCCAGGAGAGCGGGCAGGTCGCGATCCAGCGACAACGGACCCCCGCCGCCGCAGATCGAATAGAGCCCGCAGGTGACGGAGGTGGCTATGAGCATGCCATTCAAATTGAAAAAGAACCGGTACCCCTCCCACCGCCGCCGCGGAAACATCGCCATGGAGAGAACCGCCGCCGCCGCCGTGAAGTGGGCGGGCGCAGGACCGAGCAGAAGCAGGGCGGTGAGGATGAACGGATGGAAGGTGCTCATCTCCATGCGCGCGCCGATGGTGACGGTGTTGGGTGCGGCCACCATCGCCATGGCGGAGAGGACCAGGAGGGAAAGCGACAAGGAGAAGGGCTCCCGGGCGAAGGTGAGAATTGCCAGGGAGAGTCCTAGGAGATTGACCCCCAGGAGGAAAACTCTCAGAGGACGGGGGAGCCGGTTCACCGACATGGAATTTCCCCTTTCCTCGGGCTCGGGGCCGTGGCCGGCAAGGGCTTCAGTTGGCCGACTCGGCGCCGATACCGTACTTCTTGAGCTTGCTGTAGAGGCTGGAGCGGTTGATCCCCAGGACCGACGCCGTGAGCTTCTTGTTCCAGTTGCATTCGGCCAGCGTCTTCAGGATGTAGAGGCGCTCGTTCTCATAAAGGGAGAGCTTCATGTCGGAGCGATCCTCCATGGGCTGTCGGATGCCCGAGGGAAGATCCATCAATGTAATCCACTCCCCTTTCGCCAGAACCACCGAGCGCTCCACGGCGTTCTCCAGCTCCCTCACGTTTCCCGGCCACGCATAGTCCACCAGCGCCTCCATCGCCTCGTCGGTGTAACCCTGGAAAGACTTGGTGGCCTTGCGCGCGCAATCCTCCAGAAAGCGATTGGCCAGCAACGGGACATCCTCGTTTCTTTCCCTCAAGGGCGGAATGAACAGCGGAATGACGTTCAGCCGGTAAAACAGATCGGTGCGGAACGTGCCCTTCTCCATGCTCTCCGTCAGGTTCTTGTTGGTGGCGGCGATGACGCGGACATCCACTTCCAGCGTCTCCTCCCCGCCTACCCGCTCGAAACGCCGCTCCTGCAGAAATCGCAGCAGCATCAGCTGGGTGGCGGGGCTGATCTCTCCGATTTCATCCAGAAAGATGGTCCCCGTGTTGGCCAGCTCGAAACGACCCCGCTTCTGCTTCACGGCGCCGGTGAAAGCCCCCTTCTCGTGGCCGAAGAGCTCGCTGTGCAGCACTCCCTCGGAGTAGATGGCGCAATTCGCCTCCACGAACGGCCGATCGCAGCGCTGGCTGTTGTAGTGGATGATGCGCGAGACGAGTCCCTTTCCGGTCCCGCTCTCGCCCTGGATCAGGATGGTGGAGTCGGAGCGGGTGACTTCCATGACCAGGTCGTGCACCTGCTTCATCTTGGGGCTTTTCCCCAGGATGGCCGAGAAGCCGTAGCGCGCCTGCAGGTCCCGCCGCATCTCGAGGTTTCGAACCTTCTCGTGCTGTAACTCTTCCGCCGTGCGCCGCCGCGCCTCTCCCAGGCGCCGAAGGTGGAGCGCGTTTTCGATGCGCTTCAGGAAATCCTCGCTCTTCACGGGCGCGATCAGGAAATCGTAGGCGCCGCGCCTCAAGGCCTCCACCGCCGACTCCACCGAAGGGGTGGCCGCGGTGAGAAACACCGGGCTGCCCGGGTTCAGCTCCTTGCTGCGCGACAGCAGCTCCAGGGCGTCCATGTCGGGGAGCGCGCAATCCACGATGACCAGGTCGCAGCTGCGGGATTCAATCCTGGACAGGGCGTCGCGCCCGCTCGGTGCGCGGGCGACCTGATGTCCGGCCGCGGAAAGTCCCTCCATCAGGGAGCAGGCGGTTCCCTCCTCACTCCCGACCACGAGGATTCTGGCGCGCGGAGCATTCATGCTTTCCATGCCTCATTCCTTTCCTCCGGGGCTGCGGCTCCGGAAAGGGATTTGCGGTCCTTCACCCATCGAGGGCGAATCCACCCTGACCGTGGCGAGAATTGAGCAAGAAGTGTTCCAGAGTTTGGACACGGCGTGCCGAGAATGCTAAACGCCGTGGATGCGGCGCCGGCGTCCGGACGCGGAGAGAAAGCACCGTACGATCCGGCACTGTGGCGAGTCCGGCGCGCTGCGAAATGTAACGGTTGTTCGGTCGACTTTCCCAGTCAGCCGTCCGACGCTCCGGCGGTTTTCTGACGCCGCGGGGTAAGCTAGCATGCTATATATTGAGTGTCTGGAGCGCGATTCCTTCGGAGGGAGAATTGAAGTCCGCGAGAAGGTTCGGGGTTTTGCTGCTGCTGACGGGTCTGCTTCCGTCACTCTTTCCCGCCACCCTGCGGGCCTCAGCGGCAGCACCCGTGACCTATGCCCCCCCCGACGCAGCCCTCCTGCAAGGGCTCGCGGATCTCCACCAGGGGCGGTTCGGCCATGCCCAGATGGAGTTCCGTGATTACCTGTCGACCCATCCCACGGATCCCCGTGGACATCTTTTCCTGGCTTTCTGTGAATGGTGGAAGCTTCTCCAGGTGGGAGCCGATGCCCGCACCCATGCCATGGAATACCACCTGGAGGAAGCGGTCCGTCTTGCGCAGGCTCAGCTGGACCGAGCACCCGAGGATCCCCAGGTGCTCACGTCTCTGGGGACCGCCTACATTTTCATCGCCCAGTACCGCGCCTCCGAGAAAAAGATCTTCAAAGCCGCCTCGGCCGCCAGGAAAGGAAAAGCGCTCCTCGAAAAAGCGTCCAAGCTGAGCCCGGAGCTGGTGGATTCTCGCTTCGGGCTCGGGGCCTACAACTACTATGCCGACAAAGTCAGCGCCCTGGTCAAGGGGCTGCGCACGCTCTTCTTCCTTCCAGGTGGAGACAGCGAGAAGGGGCTCGCCCAGCTCCAGGAAGTCGCGCAGCAAGGCCGCTACTTTCGCACCGAGGCGCATCTCCTCCTGGCGGTGATTTATCAGGGGCGCCAGGAGCAGCGCTACCGTTTGGCCCTGGATCACCTGGGCGCCGCGCTCGAGCTGAATGCCGATTCCCCGATCATTCAGGGCAGCATCGGCGAGCTGCAGCTGCGGCTGGGGAATTATCCCGAGTCCCACGCGGTGCTGGAGCGGGCCATCGGGCGCTGCAGCGCTTCCGCCGATCGGGACCAGGAGGAGCTCGGCCCGCTGCTTCGACTTCTGCTCGCCGACTCGCTCGATCTGTCCCTGCACAGCTCCGAGGCCTTGCGGGAGCTGCGCATATCGATGCAGGACGCGCCCTTTCAGCCGGACTGGAGGAATCGGGCTCTGGCCGTGGCGACACGCGCATCTCTGCGATTGGGTGAAGCCGAGACTCTGGAGCAGATCTATCGGTCCCTGAGTGCCACCCAGCAGGAGCGAGATGCCTTGCGGTCGCGCTACGGAAATCCCGCCTGGAACGATCCCGCCGTGGCCCGCTCGCTTTCCCCGATTCTGGCCCGAATGGATAACGGCTCCTCGGAGGCGGTCCTCCCCCTGATCAACGCGCTGCTCACCGAGCATCCCGATGAGCCGGAGCTGCTCTTTCATCGAGGCCGGTTTGCATTCCAGCAGGGACGCTGGGAGGAGGCGCAATCCTGGCTTGCCAAGATTCCTGACTCTCCCTCGATGACGGCGCCCTGGATCCTGGGCTGGAAGGCGCTCTATCTCGGCAGGAGCCGCTGGCAACAGGGAGCTCGCGAAGGGGCCTTGACGTCGTATCGCCTGGCTCTCGACGTGGATGGGTTCAGAGGCAAGGATCTGGCGCACGAGCTGCTGGGGCCCGAAGGGGGTACTCCGGATGTCTGGCCGAAGGAGATTTTCGCGCTAGGACTTCAGGCGCCCGAGAATCCGCGCCACGTAGCCGCGCGTTTCCCGGTATGGCGGGATGCCCCGGTACCGATCCACGACCTCTTCGCCGGCGTTGTACGCAGCCAAAGCCAGGGCGGTATCATCGTAGCGCTCCAGGAGGAATTTCAGGTGCCGCATTCCCCCTTCTAGGTTCTGTCGGGGATCGAAGACATCCTTCACCTGGTATTGATGCGCCGTGGCGGGCATCAGCTGCATCAACCCCATGGCACCGCGCCTCGACACGGCGTAGGGATCGAATTTCGACTCCGCTTCCACGAGCGCCTCCACCAGCTTCGCATCCACCCCGACCGCAGCCGATATTTCTCCGATCAGAGCGCGCACTCCCGGCTCCGGATCCCAGGGCGAGATTCTCACTTCCACCGGGTTGGTCGTGGGCGATTTGGGCGCCGGTGCGTCGGCTTTCGGCACCGGGTGTTGCGCGAGATCCGTTGCCGCACCGGCCGAAGGGGTGGAGCCCGCCACGATTCCAGAGATTTGCTGAGGGGAGATTCCAAGCTCGCCGCCTCCCGACAGGGAGAAGATGATCCGGGAGCCCTCCATCCGGTAAGCATCCACGTCCAGCTTGCTGCCGTTGACCAAAGTCACCACCTGCCCGGCCCAGGACTGGGCAGGGACCATCGTCAGGACTGCCAGAAGCAGCGACCTGCCGGCCCGGGTCAATCGTGAGGGATACCCAACAATTCGTCTCATGATCTTAGAAGTGATTGAATTCTACGGTGATACGACCGATCCGTCAACCCGATTGTTCAGCGCCGATGAAAGTTTTTCTCCAGCTCCCGGTGGGTCATTCTGAGCACCACCGGCCTTCCGTGGGGGCAAGTCATCGGCGTGGAGGTCTTGCCCAGCTCGTCCAGCAGGTAGGTCATCTTCTCGGGGGTGAGCGGGAAATTGACCTTGACCGCCGCGTGGCAGGCGGTGGTCGCCGCCAGGCGGTCCAGCAGCCGCTCCAGCTCCCCCTGCAATTCGGGGGCGCCCAGATCGTCCGCCAGGTCTCGCACCAGCGCCGCCGCATCGGCGCCGCCCAGGAGGGCTGGAATCTCGCGAACCAGCCAGGTTTGCTCGCCGAAGGGCTCCAGACCGAATCCCAGACGGTCCAGCTTCTCACGTCCCCCCTGCAAGCGAGCGCTTCGTTCCGCATCGAGCTCCAGCGTCAAGGGGAACAGCAGCGCCTGGCGACCCACCTTTCGCTCCGGCGCCTCCCGAAGCAGCTGCTCGTAGAGAATTCGCTCGTGCGCCGCATGCTGATCCACGATGACCAGTCCAGCTTCGTCGGAGGCGAGAATGTAGCTTTCCCGGTATTGCGCCAGAGGGAACATTCGGGCCATCCCCTGGAAGCGCGTCTCCTGGGAATCCGCCGAACTGGATGGCGCTCCTCCCGAAAACTCCCACGCTTCCTGCCCGCCCCCCGAAACGCCGTACGAGGTCTCGGTCCGCAACGCGGCCCCCTCATCCCGCAAGCCCTCGCCTGCCACCCCGGTCGCCTGGGAAAGCCCCCGCAGAGATGCCAGGGGGCGCTGTTGATCCATCGCCGCCCGAACCCCCCCCAGAATCAGCTCGAACACAGCGCCCGGATCAGCGAACCGGACCTCCCATTTGGTGGGATGCACGTTGAAATCAACTCGCTCGGGAGTCAGCTCCAAGAACAGCAGCACGAATGGATAGCGCCCGCGCGGCAACAGGGTGGCGTAGGCCCGGGACACCGCTCCCAGGGCGCTTCGATCCTTGACGGGGCGGCCATTCACGAACAGCCTGATGTCCTTCGCATTGGATCGTGTGAAATCGGGGCTAGAGGCGAATCCGGAAACCCTGGCTGAGCCCGATGCCCTGGAGAAGGCGATGAGCCGCTGTGACACCGACTCGCCGAACACCTGGCGAATGCGCTCCACCCGCTGCACCGCCGGCGGCAGATCCAGCAGGGTCTTTCCATCGGCGCTCAGCGCGAAGCGCCGATCGAAATGCGCCAGGGCGGCCCGGCTCACCGTATCCAGGACCTGCTCCAGCTCGGTGGCTTCCGAGCGCAGGAACTTCCTCCTGGCGGGCGTGTTGAAAAACAGATTGCGCACCGACACGGAAGTCCCTTGAGGGTGTCCAACGGCTTGCACCTCTCCCATCCGCCCCCCCTCGACCTCTACCCGGAATCCGCATCCCGATTCATCCGGCGCGCTTTCCAGGACCGTCTGGGATACAGAGGCGATGGAAGGCAAGGCTTCGCCCCGGAACCCCAGCGTCGCGAGACTCGCGAGATCCTCGATCGAGGCGATTTTGGAGGTGGCGTGCCGTTCGAGCGCCAGGACCAAATCCTCGCGTCCCATGCCGCTGCCGTCGTCGAGCACTCGGATCATCCCGAGTCCACCCTTGGAGATTTCCACACGAACCGCTCCGGCGCCCGCATCGAGGGAATTCTCCAGCAGCTCTTTCACCACCGACGCCGGACGCTCCACCACCTCTCCGGCCGCTATCTGGTTCGCGGTCCGCGGGTCCAGCCGGCGAATTCTCATCATGTTCTGGCCTCCTCCAGGTCCAGGTGCTTGCGGCCGTCCGGCTCCGTGATGCAGTACTTCTCCACCGTGTGGAGGGTCTTCTCAAGCTTGGCAATGTGGCAGATGGCGTCTCCGGGCTGCACCAAGGGAATGGTCGTGATTCCGATGACCAGCCCCGTCAGCGGTGATTTCAGGGCGGTCACTTCCCTTCCGAAGGGGGTGGAGACCGTTCCGACATCGCTTCCTTCGTAAAGCAGATCCCCCGGCCGAACGCGGATATCCAGGATTCCCCCCCGCTCGGCGCGTATCCATTCGGACACCTTGACGATCACCTGGAATCGCGGCTCCCTGCCCTCGTGGGAAATCATCCCGAGCTCCGACAATACATTCCGGACTCCCGCCACCCCACGGGCCACCATCAGTCGCTGAAAGCGAAACGTCTCGCCGGCTTCCAGAATGATGGTCGGAATCCCCGCCCGCGTGGCCGCCGCCCGCAGCGTGCCTCCGGACGCCGGCTGGTCCATGATGATCTCCGTGCCGAAAGCCTTGGCCATGCGCCGGATGCTGTCATTGCCCAGGTCACCGCGAATGTGGGCCAGGTTGGTGCGCCCCACCCCGGCGGTGTGCATGTCGATACCGTACTCGGCTCTCTGCACGATTTCGGTGAAAATCTTGTGAGCAACCCGGTGGGCGAGGTTGCCTTGGGGATCTCCGGGAAAATAGCGGTTCAGATCCCTGCGGCCCGGCAGATAGCGGGAATGATTCAGAAATCCCCAGCGGTTGAGCACCGGGGTGCAGAAGACCGTGCCCTTCAGGCGTGCCGGATCCAGCTCGATCATGATGGTCCGTACAATCTCCACCCCGTTCAGCTCGTCTCCATGAATCGCCGCGGTCAGGAACACCCGGGGACCTTCCTCGATGCCGCGCACGACGATCACGGGGATGTTCACCGGCTGGGCCGTGTAGAATTCGCTGATTTTCAGGAGAATCTCCTGGCTCTCGCCAGGGTTGACGATCTTGCCGCCGATCTTCAGCTCTTGCGCCATGATCCCCTGCCATGTCGCCGGGCGTATCGCACCGCGTAATCCAGGATCGTCTGGGCGATGTCCAGGCGCGTCGCTTTTTCCAGCCCCTCGAAACCCGGCGAGGAGTTGATCTCCATCACCTTCGGCCCCTCATGCGATTCCAGCAGATCCACTCCGGCCACCTGGAGCCCCATGACCTGGGTGGCCTGGATCGCCGTCCTGCGGTAGTCCTCATCGAGATCCACGATGGCGGCGCCGCCCCCGCGATGCAGGTTGGAGCGGAATTCACCGAACCGCGCCTGCCGGCGCATCGCGGTCACGACGCGGTTTCCCACGACCAGGGCCCGGATATCCTTGCCTTCGGATTCCGAGATGAACTCCTGGATCAGGATCGTCTGACCCAGGGACCAAAGCGTGTCCATCACCGACTGCACGGCCTGCTCGGTCTCGGCCAGGATGACCCCGATACCCTGGGTCCCCCGGATGAGCTTCAGGACCACCGGCGGGCCGCCCACCGCTTCCAGCGCCGCCGGGATCTGGTGCGGCTCCCGCGCCATGACGGTGCGCGGAATGTTGATGTCCTTGCGGGTGAGCAGCTGAAAGCAGCGCAGCTTGTCGCGGGAGCGCGCAACGGGCTGCGAATTGTTGACGATCGGAACCCCCATCATGTCGAACTGGTTCACCACCGCCAGACCATGTTCCGTCACCGAGGCGCCGATGCGGGGCAACACCAGATCCATCCGCGGCAGGGGCCGATCGGCCGCGCCGTAGTATATCTGGGGAGACCGGCGGGCCAGGATCAGAAAGCATTTCATCGGGTCCAGAACCACCGGCTCGTGACCCATGAGGCGGGCCGTTTCGATGAATCTCCGGGTGGTGTAGAGGGTGCGTTTGCGAGACAGGAGGGCGATTCTCAAGCGCGGCGCTCCATCCCGTGTCCCTAATCGGAACGCGCCAGCGCGGCCCGGGCTGCCGCCAGGCGGGCCACCGGCACCCTGTAGGGGGAGCAGCTGACGTAATCGAGCCCGGCGCCATGAAAGAACTCCACCGAGTGGGGATCCCCGCCATGCTCGCCGCATACTCCCACTTTGAGATGGGGATTCCCTTTTCTGCCCTCCTCCACCGCCATACGGATCAGACGCCCGACGCCGTCGCAGTCCAGGCTCTGGAACGGGTCGTGGGGCAGAAGACCCTGCTCCACGTAGAGCGGCAGGTAAACCCCGGCGTCGTCCCGGGAAAACCCGAACGCCAGCTGCGTGAGATCGTTGGTTCCGAAGGAGAAAAACTCCGCCACCCGTCCGATCTCCTCGGCCAGCAGGCAGGCGCGGGGAATCTCGATCATGGTCCCGATCTTGGCCTCGACGAGGCAGCCCTGCTCTTCCATGACCTGCCGACCCACGCGCTCGACCAGCGATGCGAGGCGGTGATACTCCTCAGGGATCCCAACCAGGGGAATCATCACTTCAGGGAGCACCTTGCGCCCATCTCGCACCAGGGCGGCGGCCGCCTCGAAAATCGCCCGGGCCTGGGTCTCGTAAATCTCCGGATAGGTCACGCCCAGCCGGCAGCCCCGGTGCCCCAGCATCGGGTTGAATTCATGCAGGCTCTCCACCTTGCTCCAGAGCCGATCCACGCTGACCCCCATCTCCGCGCCGATCTGCTCCAGCGTGGCACGGTCCTTGGGAAGGAACTCATGCAGGGGAGGATCCAGAAGCCGAATCGTGACCGGCAGCCCTTCCATCTCCCGGAAGATTCCGAGAAAATCGTTGCGCTGCATGGGAAGCAGCTTGGCGAGAGCCCGCCGGCGCTCGGTCTCGCTCTCGGAGAGGATCATTTCCCGCACCGCGGCGATTCGATCGGCGCCGAAGAACATGTGCTCCGTGCGGCACAAACCGATGCCGGCGGCTCCGAAGGCCCGCGCCACCCGCGCATCCGTCGGGGTGTCGGCGTTGGTGCGCACCCCCAGCCTCCTCGCCTGATCGGCCCACTGCAGCAGCGTACTGAACTGTCCGTAGACGCGGGAGCGCTCCTTGGGAAGCGTCCCCTCCACCAAGACCTGGACGATCTCCGAGGGAATCGTGGGCAGGGAGCCCTTGAGGATTTCACCGGTCGTGCCGTCGATCGAGATAGGCTGTCCCTCGAGGACCTCCTGGTCCTTGAAGCGCAGGATGCGGTGCTCGTAGTCGACCGTGAGATCCGAGCATCCCACCACGCAGATCTTTCCCATTCCGCGAGCCACGACCGCGGCGTGGGAAGTCATCCCGCCCCTCGCCGTCAGAATCCCCTCGGCGGCCGCCATTCCGGCGATGTCCTCCGGAGAAGTCTCCAACCGGACCAGGATGACCTTCTCCCCCCGGCGGCTCATGTCCACCACCTTCTCGGCCGAGAGCATGGCGCGTCCCGAAGCGGCTCCCGGGCCGGCGTTGAGCCCGTGCGCCAGAAGCCTTCCTTCCGACAGCGCCACGTCCTTGGCCGCGGGCTCGAAGACGGGTGCGAGCAGCTGAACCAGCTGTTCCGGCTCCACCCGCAACACGGCGGCATTGGGATCGATGAGCTTCTCCTCCACCATTTCCACGGCGCAGCGGACCGAGGCGAAGCCGGTCCGCTTGCCTCTGCGTGATTGCAGGATATACAGCTTTCCTTCCTCGATGGTGAATTCGATGTCCAGCATGTCCCGGTAATGCGATTCCAGCCGGGAGAACACCTCGAGCAGCTGCCGGTGAGCCTCGGGCATGATCTCTTCCAGCGAGGAGGACGAAGTGATGGCGGCGCGCCGTGAAAGCGGGGCCGGAGTCCGTATTCCCGCCACGACATCCTC
>Ga0075423_10004828_pt1 | contig 12533 bp, 9 predicted proteins | sample SoiMethybrSBSTD2_FD_80114 | JGI IMG/M metagenome (GOLD analysis project Ga0075423, IMG submission 80114) | Bulk soil microbial communities from a Populus tree surrounding site in Tennessee, USA - Soil MetaG P. TD hybrid SBSTD2 | ecosystem: Environmental > Terrestrial > Soil > Tree plantation...
ATCAATGAAGTGTGGAAGAGATAGCTAGCTTGCTGAGGAAACAGAACGTCCGCCGGCAAGGGGGAGGCAACAGTCAGAACATGAGCGTTCAAGATGTACAAACTAGCGAATGTGTTCCAGTCGTTCCAGCGCTTCGCTTCGTTCCAGTCGTTCGGGTCGTTTTACGGCCGCGTTCGTGGGGCGTGATCGTGTCGCGTTTTTTATTTTCTGTGTTTTCGGATTTCAACCTTGAACGTTGAACGATTTTTTCATTTACCGGTGTTCGAACGCGCCGTGGAGCCCGACGATCCGCGCCTTACCAAGATTGAAAAATCGCTCGCAGCGAGCTGATTTCGCGCAGCCAAGCGTCGCTCTGATGGTGCAGCGCGCTTTCATCTATAACCCTTGCAGAAGAAACAAAAGACGGTGGGGTCCTATGAATCATCCAATCCTGTGCGCGCTCCTAGCGCTGATTGTTCTTGCGAGCATGGCACTCCAGTGTGCTGGCTGGGCATGGGCCCAGCCAATTAATTCAGCAACGCTTATCGAAGGAGCAAAGAAGGAAGCAGAGCTGGTCATCTATGGAACGACCGACCTGAGACAGGCAACCATTCTCAACGAGAAATTTCGCCAGAAGTATCCTTTTATCGACGTCAAATTGAATCGTTTGACTAGCGATAACATGTACCCAAGGGTGATTGCGGAGACGCGTTCGGGTAAATTCTTGAGCGACGTGCTGCAGAACAACACACTCGGGATGTATTTCTTGAAACGAGGAAAGTTTCTGGCTCACTACGTGTCATCCGAAGATCGCTTCTACGCCAACGATTTCAAAGACCACGGTTACTGGATCACCAGCAGCACCAACGTTCACGTCATCGGCTACAACACGAGAGCCATTGCCCGGGACAAGCTACCGAAGAAGTGGGAGGACCTTCTGAACCCCGCCTGGAAGGGGAGAATGCTGGTCAGCCCCAGGGAACAATGGTTCGCTTGGGTCCTGCAGATCATGGGTAGAGAGAATGGACTCAATTATATGCGCGCGCTTGCGAAGCAAAACATTGCGATACGCCGCGAAACCACCGCCATGAGAGCCCAACTCGTCGCCGCCGGCGAGTCCGACCTCGACGTCGATTCGACTTATAGCGTCCTGACCCCATTGATAAGAAATGGCGCCCCGGTCAGCTGGACCACCTTGGGTCCAACTCTCGTGGTTCCAGTAGGGCACGGGGTATCGGTTCGCGCTCCTCATCCCAATGCGGCGAAACTATTTATCGACTTTGTTCTTTCGAGAGAAGGACAACGGGTAGTTCTGGCGTCCGATCGAAACTCCGCCCGCGCCGATCTCGCTCAAGAGCAGGGTGCCATGAAAGATGTCAAGTTAATCCCTCTCGATCCCTCTCAGGGTGATAACATGGAGTTCTACGCGCGCCAGGCTCAAGAGATCTTCGGTAAGTAAGCTTGCGACATGAACGGCTCACGAATTTAGAAGATCGAGCTTAGCAAGGAACCCAAAGGGGTCCAGTCTTTCGTCAGATCCGGATCGTCATTTTGATGAAGCGCGTGCTTTTTGGGAGCTGATTCCCTGCGCGATTTCACTATGGAGTTGCGGTTGACAGTTTAACTTAGCTTCCGCTGTCGAACATCCAGTGTTAGGTTGCGCTATGCGACGTAAATCAGCCGCCAAGAAAAATAGTCGATGTGTTCGTCATCGGCGATGGTATCGCGGGTTGTCTCGCTGCGCTTGCTGCGCGCAAACGGCGCGCCGACGTCATCATTGTCGAGAAGTCGCAACCTACCTTCCCCATGGCAACAGGGTGTTCTGCGGAGGCGCTCAGAGGCGAGTGGCCAGAGAGGAGAACGGGTCACAACGGGTCTAGGGTTGAGTAACTCTATACAAACTCAAACGTTTGACCCGACCGCGGATTCCCACAACGGTATCAACCCTTCACCGTGTGCGATTTGCCTAACTTCCCCAGTTTGACGAGTCCGGTCAAGCGTTAGGTGTTGACTCAGGCAAACCTTTCTTAAACCACGCCTGCTTGCCGCAATGCGGCGATCTCGGCATTGCTGTAACCAAACTCGCTCAGGATGCGCTCGGTGTGCTCGCCCAATGCGGGCACTGTGTCTATGCGCGCTTCGAAACCCGGCATTGTCATCGGTGGCAGCAGGGTCGCTAGCGCGCCGACCGGCGAGTTCATCTCGCGCCAGCGGCCGCGGGCTTGCAATTGCGGATGTTCCCATACTTCTTCCGGCGAGTTCATGCGCGCATTGGCGATACCCGCGGCATCGAGACGCTCGATTACCTGTTCGGCCGTAAGCGTCGCAAACACTTTGACGATCAGCGCGTTAATCTCGGACCGCTTGGCAACGCGTCTCGAGTTTGAGTCATAGCGCGGGTCTTGCGCGAGCTCGGGCTGCAGGAGCACTTTCTCGCAGAAAACCGCCCATTCGCGCTCGTTCTGCAAGCCGAGCATCATGCTCTTGCCGTCGCCGGTTTGATAACAGCCATAGGGGACGATCGCCGCGTGGTCGGGGCCGGTGCGAGCTGGCGCCGTGCCGAGGAAATGCGTGTAATAAAGCGGGTAACCCATCCACTCCGCGAGCGCCTCGAACATGGTGACTTCGATGCGCGTGCCCTTGCCTGATTTTTCGCGCTGGTAAAGCGCCGTGAGAATGCCGGAGTAGGCGTACATGCCGGTGGCGATGTCGGCGATGGCAATGCCTACTTTGCTCGGAGTGTCATCGGTACCGGTGACGGAGAGCACGCCCGCTTCGGCTTGCACCAGCAGATCATAGGCCTTTTTCGAAGCGTAGGGCCCGTTCTCTCCGTAGCCCGAAAGATCGCAGACGATGAGCCTCGGATACTTCGGCAGCAACGATTCGGCGTCGAGCCCAAGCCGTCGAGCCGCGCCGGGCGCAAGATTTTGAATCAAAACATCCGAGCGCTCGAGCAGCCGTTCGAGAATCTGCGTCGCGCGCACGTGTTTGAGATTGAGTGTAAGGCTTTCTTTGGAACGGTTGAGCCAGACGAAATGCGACGACATGCCCTTGACGGTTTCGTCGTAGTCGCGCGCGAAATCGCCGACTTTGGGCCGCTCGATCTTGATCACACGAGCGCCGAGGTCGGCCAGCTGGCGCGTGGCGAAGGGAGCCGCCACCGCATGCTCTAGGGCAATGACTGTAATCCCGTCTAAGGGGCGCATCCCGAATGCCGCTCTTAGTTCATGTTTTATAACTTGTCAAACCAGACGTTTGATCGCGAACCGGTCTCGGTAAAACAGCAAAGTAAGATGCGCCCCCGCTTTACGAAGTGATTCGTGTTCGTGAAGAGCAGCCTTTCTCCCGAATCAACATCATCGAAGCATCTCGGTGGCTCTCCCATTGCCGACCGATTTAGTTGCGCGTCACGTGCAACCCAGTTCTCTATAACCGCAGATCCGAGCCTAGGTTGGGGTGGGGTTTAATTCACAACAGTAACCCATGATCAACAGGCCATCGGGGTCATGTCCGATATTGGTTCGAACGATTCTGAATCCAAACCTTTCGCAGTAACGTGCAAATGTGTCGTCATTGAAAAAGTGCGTGTGATGGATGTTGAAGTATCCATGCAACTGACTACGCCGCTGGACTGGCGTACTTTCGCGAAGTCTCGCAGATGGAATTTCAATAACGAGACGGCCATGGGGCTTCAACCAACGCCGAGCTTTTTCGAACAATAATGATGGGCGCTGCAAATGTTCGAGGACGTGGAAAGCGAGAATCGCGTCGAATTGCCCCGCGCGGAACTCAAGTTCCTCTAACGTGATGGTTTGCAAATCCAAACCGAATTGCTCGCGACCACGCCTAACAAGCCCATCACCGATTTCTGTTCCCACGACATGCCATTTCATGGCGTCACGAACGATCGCCAATTGCTCTCCGGAACCACAACCGATCTCCAAAGCGACCGGTGAACAGTTGGTGTCAACATCGCCAATAAATTTTTTCAAAGTTGCGTGCCGCCCGCGCTGCCAATCCGGATTCCCCCAAAATTCTTCTCCCAGTGTATTCGCGTGCTGGTCGTTTCCAAGGAAGTCAAAGAACACGTCAATTCCACCTGGTGGTATGCGCTCAATAAACTCTAGATCACACGACATACATCGGACGATGCGGCTGACGTTGTTCACATAGATAAATTCAACGGCATCTGCGTCAGTGCCGCAAAGATCACACGGCGATGGAGAAGTTCGCCAAAACTCGGTCAGAAAATATTGGGTAAAAAGGTACCCGCCAATTGTTGCGTATCTTACGTCCAAGGCAACTTGATTGTTTGACGCCAGAGATCGCGCCTCTGCGAAAAATTGATGCCATTTTCGCACGGTGAATGTCCCGTTGAGCAGATTTCTTCTATGCCGAAGGACCAACTTTGCGCGGTGAGCGACCGTACGAAAAATTGAAGAAAGGTGATGGCTGATCTTCATCATCTCACAACGATAATCGACGAGACCTTCGGCGGCTCAATAATAGCCGACTGTGCATAACTGTGTGCATAACTGGTGCATAACTGTGTCAGACTTGCCGAACTCTACTAACTGACTAACGCCTTCTGTACCGCCCGGCTCACATTCGACGGATGACAGCATTGTCATTGGAGGCGCTGCATACAGCCTTCCAACGCACTCCCTTTAAACCAAGCCGATCGCATAACGCGTTGAGGATAAAATTTGCTTACGTATTCCTTAAACGATTTCGCTTCATGGAATAAGCAGGCGTAACTTGCGGCTAGATTCCAATTGTAATTGTCTGGATATCTATGTGTTAGGTCATTCAGACTCGCTTTCGTGGTCGGCCATTGGATCAATGTTTGTCCGAGTTTAGCCCCTTCCATCAAAACACTTGCGTAAAGCCTTGCATACAAAGAGCGGCCTTCTGTTGCAGCTCTTTGAGATGACCAAGTCGATATTGACTCATCAACGATTTTCCAACTCCCGCCCCATTTTGGCACCAGTCGTCGCAGCATGTTTTCATAAAAGCCGTAATAGCCTGGCCAGCGCTTGATTCCTTCTTCAAATACGACACGCGGTTTACTTTTTGCTCCCATTGCGTCCTGCGAAACTGCCAATAAAAGGTGCTGCCAAATTGGCGTGTTACGAAGTTCGTCGGGCGCCTCAAGCAAATCCTGTTCAGCTCTGAGTAAACCTGCGTGGAACGCTTTCCATGATTCTTCACTTACGTTCTGCGCAAAACTTTTCCCTCTTGAATTCCAAGCCATCGAATACTCGAATCGGGCTTTTCCAAAGCGCGCAAATATTGACTTGCGATTTTGCTTTTCCCATTTGCGGACACGATCTATTTCAGCGGCGTCAGTACCGGGACCCGGCATCGTTCTCTTGAAGAAATCGTAAATGGCGCTTGAACCAGGCCGGCCAGAGTCAAATTTGAAGGTCGGTCGCAACAAACAGCTAAGTGATGATTCAAGCAATTCAAATTTTTCCGATTGATATATCCGCTGCAGCTGAAGAACGGTTTTGTCATGATCCGACGAGTCCACCGTCTCGGTGGAACAGTTAGCTATTGGCGAGCGATTTTCAATATATGCATTTGCACCAAGGTTGATACTAGGCAAGACAATCAGCGCTAACAAAGTAACTCCTATGCCAAATTCCCAACGGATTCCATTTCTGTAGTGAGCTGGATCATTCATCTCGGCAGAATCTCATTTTTTCGAAACAGTACGGAAGTCCCTATTTGCATCTCATTGAGGCCGAATATCAAACTTGGTCATGGACCCACTGGGCCCGGTGATGAACGCTCGTATTATTTGTTTTTCGTCTCGTGGATCGTATTCGTATCGGAATAGATACGATTGCCGGTCCGGCAATGAGATCCATTCTATCCTCCCCCAATCGCCATAGTGAAAGTCTACGATCCGGCGACCATCTTCGTTTATAAACGTTAGAGAAGTGTCCCTGTAAGAGTATTCTATCACCGACTTTGGTCCTTCAACTCGCGCCAGCCGTCCCCCGGAATCGTAGAGGTATTTAACCTCGCGTTTTTCGTCATCGATTGCTTTGATTATTCTATCCGCAGTATCGTGTTCGAATCGGATGAAGCGCCCCTCCGGAGAAGTGATCTGCTTGAGGGTCCTTCGTTCGTCTCGCTCTATCTTCACCGCCTGCCCCTTTGGGTCCCGGAACCCAATAAGCGCGCCGTCGACGGGTTTCTTCGCATGATAGGATTCGGGAAACAACAGCAAAGAACCATCCTTCAACTTTAAGTCCCAACCGTTCCCGTTCCAGCCGAACCGCGAGCGAAGGAACGGTGTCGCCGTCTGTCGATGCTCGTAGAGCGCGTCCGCGTAACCGGTGCCCCTCGAGATTCGATTGTAATGCAAACGACTGCCGTCACAAAGAATGATTTCAACATAGGTATACGGTTGTCGGCTCCCGATTGGCTGCATATCCCAAGACAGCGTTGCATGTTGACCGAAAGTTCTAGAACGCCCGTCCCAGAGCCGATAGCATCTTGTCGCGGCGATGGGGATCGCGCCGGGAATGAACAGATCAGTTGTTCTCGTCACAAGAAGACCGCTGCGCAGGTCGACCTCGATCTCGTCGATATTCGCATCGAGGGAGCTCCGCTGAAGACACTTGTTGATGGTCACGTCAAAGAGAGGAGAAGTTGCTCCTTTGTCTTTTCGTCTCTGCAACTGCAGACACGGGTATCGTCCGTCCACTTTTGTTTCGTCGAAATCAGAAACGCCGGGAAGTAGCTCCGGTTCCCGGGGCCGCACACCGTGGGCGGTCTGGAACTCGTCGACGACGGCGCGAGCTCCAAGGCCTTCGATGCTGTCGGACATGAGATCCGCGCTGGCGAAACCGTAGAGATCCCGGTACATCACGCTCGACGGGTCATCGCTGCGCGGCAGATCGAATACGACGAAACCGATGGTTCGGCTCACCATCTTGCGAACTCGCGCTCGCAGCAAAGTCTCGTTCCCCGTCAGCGGATAGGGAACAAAGCGGCTGCTCGATACCACTCCAGCCCGCTCAGGCCGCTCGTAGGCGGTGTAGGTAAACGGCCAATTGAGGTCGCGGAAGTACATGTCTTCGTCGGTTACGCCGATCAGGAAAGCCGATTTCTCCTCGGCAAGGTGCGGGAGGCGCCGGCGCATCAATTGGACCAGCTCCTCGACGATCCGTTGTTTGCGCTTGGGATTTAGGGTCTTCGGCTCCAGTGGAATCGGCTCGAGCACTTCAACGGACAGACCATACCTATCTCGGTAGAAGGCGGGCAAATTCTCCAAACCCAATCCTTGCACCGCGCCGAGCGGAACAATAAAGACCCGCACATTGGTTGGCAGAGGAACCAACGAAGATTGCGGGATAGGTGCGAGCAAATCTATGTCACGGCCGTCATTGCGCACGAGTCTAAGCTCGGAGAACACCCATGGGCCATCGGCTTGGCCGCCGCGTGCGTAGAGCGTGCCGTTGGCTTTGACGCCGTTTACGGGGATCCGAATTTTTCCTTCGCTCCAACCGGTCTCATCGCTCCAGACGTAACCTCTCGAGAACCAGCCCGCGTTGACTGGCCGGCCGAACAATTTCTCGGTTTCAGGATGTTGGTTGGCGCGGGTGATAGCTTCGAGAACCAAGGGAGACGTCCAAAACAGCAATCGAAAGGGCACAAGGTTATGGACCTGCGGCACGTGAGGAAGCACTAAAAGAATCGCGGCGATCAGCAGATGCCGGAGGTAGCGGCGGGCCTTTGGTGTGTTGGTAGGAGAGCGCTCTGATTTTTGTACGGCCACCGGAGTCTTGCAGCTCGGGCACTGCTTGGTCTCGGGAGCGAGCGTGGCGCCGCAATTAGCACAGCGGTCGAACTGATTCGGAACAACGGTATTGCTCATGGGACTAAGATCAAGATCTTAACCGAACAGGCCCTTGGGTGGTAGCAAAAATCAATGGAGAGTTAAGAAACCAAAAAAAAGAGCTACGAGGGTGATCTTACATGCAACAATGGTTCGCCGAGCGCGATGCGCACAATCCAGACTCAGGCCCGCCCCGGTCCATCGTCGTAACAAACGTTCAAGACGTTCCAGTCGTCCGAGTTAGCAGGCGAGTTTCAATCGTTCCAGACGTTCGCCGACAAGGGCGGTTCAAAAATTCAAGGTTCAAAGTTCAAAGTTAGAGACCGCCAAGACGGTTTGATGGCCGTGTTCGTGGGGCGTCATCGTTTCTTCAGAATCAATACGGGATTTTGTGAACCAGACTTAATCGCGAAGGGCTTCTGGATTTTTTGTAGTTCTCCGCGTTTTCGGAATTCAACCTTGAACCTTGAACACGGAACCTTGAACAATTTTTAAAGCGCTAAGGTCAACGAAGGGGTTAAGTCTTTGTTGTTTGTTGTCAAGCCGGTCGCTGTTCGCCTGTCATCATGATCAAGATTAGAGTGCGATTGGTTCCGGTCGTTCCGGAAGTCAAGCCCGTTCAAGTCGTCTGAATCGCGCGCTAGATATCTTGACAGTGGCCGCCGAAGAAAGGGGATATATTTATGGTTGAAAATATCGGTCGCCCATTTTTTTTGTGTTGCCGCTACCTAACGTCGGCCTTGGGAAAGCCGTATGCTTCCACGATCATCTTTATCCATTCGGGTGACTTGTGGTAGGTGCGAAAGTCGTTCAGCGAAACTTTTTTTCCCTTTAGCAATTTGGCAATCTCGCCGTCGGCAAAGATATTGGACTTGAGGGGGTTTGCTTCATCGATGATTTTTTGCACCTCAGGACTGGTCGAGTGCTCGATAAACAGTAGCGCGCGAGAGGGGTTTGGGGCGGATTGCAGAACTCCCTCAACGTCCTGGACTTTTGCCGGTACGGGTTCAATGATCTTGCAACCGAGGGATTTGGTGACGTCCTTTGCGGCGGCGCGCATGCAGGAATGGTACTGCGTCATTTGATGGAGATCGTATTCGCCGGCAACGATCCCGCTCATGGCGCGTGTCTGGCCTCGAACCCAGATAGGTTCCTGTTCCTTGATCTTGCGGGCATAGTTTTTGACCCACTCTTCACCCATGGCGGGCACGAGAGCAGCGACGCAGTAGGGCCGGATATCGACAAGCATCTTTCGTCCCTTGAACTCCGGCTTCAAGAAGTCTTCCCACTTATTCGGGACCTTGTCGGCGGCAAGCTGTTTCTTGTTGTACGCGATGGAGCAGATGCCGGAGCCGATGCTCACCACGCTGCGGTATTCGGGATCGACCATTTTGGGGTTAATCTTCAAGACTCCGTGCTCAGCCATACCTAAGACATCCATTTTCTTCGCATACGGCGCGTACTCGGTATAAAAATCTTCCGGCAGATGTAACGTATCCCATTCCTTGACCGTTCCCGCCTTGAGCTCCAAGAGAAAGCGTTGGGCCGTGTCTGTCCCCGTCATTTCCTGGATTTCAATATCGGCGAAAGGGTATTTCTTTTTGAAAGAATTCATGAGGGGCTTGAACGTATTCGGGTCCAATGAGGTTTGGACGCGGAGTTTGCCCTCTTTCTTGGCGTTGGCAAGGATTTCGTCATGGCTGACGATGAAGGCATAACCCTTGGCATCAGCCGCTTGCTTCGCCTTCTGGAGAGTAGCAGCGGCTACCGAGGCAGCGAATGCCGGCGCAGCGAATAGCGACGAGCCTAGAAAGAACAACACGGTGACAGTTGTGGAGAGGGTAGGTAACATATTTTCCAAGCTCCTCTGCGACGCGATCTGCGAGTCGGAAATTGGCAAACAGCAATTGGCGGACGTTGTTATCTAAGTGGAATACCTTCCTCGCAGAATATGAGAATAGTGAATCGCTGTCAAAGTAATTCCAGCTACTGTTGCGTCAATGTGGTTATGTAGGGTGCGAAGGAAGAAATAAGGGAAAAAATCAAGGAACAGGAAAGGAGGACAGGCTCCTTTACCGTTGTGAGGTCGACCGGTCGAATGTTGGAAACGCTTCGTGCCGACGATTCCTAGAGGACAACATGGCGGCTACACTTACCACGCAGCAATGGCCGCGCCACAGTCTTTCACAAAACGTTCGATCGCTGCGCTCCGTTCCAGCCTGAACGGCGATTCAAATTCCAAAGTTCAAGGTTCAAAGGAAGCAACGGATCGGAGGGGAACCTCCACGTTTCGAGAATTCCTAAACGTCGAAGCTTGATGCCGAATCACTTTCAGTTTCGTTTTAGAGTTGCGATTACGCTGTTTGTCGTTGCGAAGATTGCGCCGAGTGGTTAGAGCGAAACCCGTAAAACGCGGTATCGTGGGTGCTGAATCTCGTCATCATCCTTCTCTTGCGGCCTCACAACTATTTCCAATTTCAACAGTCCCGTTTTTGCGCTCCGGTTGGAAATTACGTCGCTTGCGGTCATCGTAGATGACGTAAATCAGTCCACTTAACAAAGTCACGAGCGACCAGGTAATTCCTAAACCGGGTGAGCTAAAAGCAGAATAGCAAACGCTGCGAACGTTCATCACCGAGTGATAAAACCTTTTGAATGGCATCCAGTTAAACGTCATAAAGGCGACGCTCCCCCATAAAGTATTCGCGCAGTAAGGCGCATGTGCCAATGCCAAAAAGAGCAGGGCGGCTGTTTTGCCGTCAGCCAGTCAAAATTTACAGCGCGACTTGCTCACTGCCCCAAATGTTTATTTGGAAGGTTTATTGCTTTTCGCGCTCGACTCGAATTTTTTGCCACCCTTCTCAAGTCCCTTCGTCAATTGGCCGTCTTCGTCTTTCTTCTTTTGCAGCCCGGATGGAAGCTGGCCTTTTTTCTCTGTGTATTTCTGCAGACCGACAGGTAGCTCGCCAGCTTGACGACCGGAGTTTTCCTTGGTCGTAGTCTTTTCGCTGCTCTTAACTTTGGTTTTGCCTTCTTGCTTGGCCAAAGCAGGAGACGCCATCAGTCCCAATGCGCAGATGACAACGAGTGCGGGCACGATCCTTTGTAGCTTCGAAATCTTCATACTTTCTCCTTTGTTTTTTGCCACCGTGGCTTTCTGCGAACTAAAGCAGCAACCATGCCATAAGTTAATTCCAACATTCCGAGCATTTGGTGCGACGGAGATTCGGCAATAAGCGCTAAAAATTACCGAGCCTACGAAATTTCGTCGTGTGATGTTTGGAGAACACCGCAGAAGCGGCTGATAAGATCGAGCAGGGTTGGCAGGTTTTGGCTATTTTAGCTACTACCGTCGAAGTCAATCGGATAGGGCCTACTGTAGGCGGTCATTACTCAAGAAATAGGGGGTCAACACTTTCTAAACGCTCGGTCGGCACAGGAGCGGCTCGGATCAATGTCTTGCAGGGGGAAAGGGGTCCGACATCCTGGGTCAAATCTAACTTTGGTACTCAGGAAATCTTTGTGCCACAAGAAAAGATTTGCGACCTTTCGTTCTTGGCGCGAGCGCGCCAATCCAAAGGCTAAGATCCGAAATCATGGCGAGGTTCTGCTACCAGGCGCGTCATCAGACAGTCGACGACCTTGGCGCCTTTGCCGTTTTCGAAAACCATCAGTGGATTGATATCGATTTCGACGATGTCGTCCTTGAGATCAAGACAAAGCTGGGAGAACCGTAAAACAATATCAATCACGGCAGCGATGTCCGCCGGTGGCTGTCCTCTGAACCCCTTGAGTATTTTTGCGCCCTTGAGCTCATGCATCATCTCCTCGACGTCGAACCTCGTTAAAGGCGCCACTCGCATGGCAATGTCTTTCAAAAGCTCTACCAAGATTCCGCCCAGGCCAAGAACGATCGTCGGTCCCCATTGCGAATCCTGAGTCATGCCGATGATGACTTCGCGCCCGCCACTAACCATTTCCTGAACCAGAACGCCGTTGATTTGGGCGGCGGAGTTGTACGCTTGAGCATTTTCCATGATGCCACCATAGGCGGCACGGACTTCGGCGTCGTTGCTTATGCCGATCTCGACCGCGCGCGCCTCGGTCTTATGAGCGATCTCCGGCGACTCGATCTTCAGCACCACCGGGTAACCTATCCGGCGCGCTATCTCGACCGCCTCTTCGGCGCTGGTTGCGAGAGATTCCCGCGCGATTGAGATTCCATACTCGGCAAGAATTTGTTTACTCTGCCGCTCCGTCAACGTCCGCCCGAACGATCGGAGCAAGCCCTTTACTTTGCCAAGATCCACGTCTACCCGCACTGCCGAATCCAGAGAGGCTTTGTCTCTGTCAATGACCTGGTAATAGTGCAGCAAAGATTTCAGCGCCTTGAATCCTTTTCGATATTCCAAGAGAAACGGAATTTCATGCTCGCGCAGGAGCTGGCGCCAATATTCGGGCAAGCTTACAGACGCTCGCGAAAATACGATCACGAGCTTCCCGGTCTTTTGCGAAGCCCGAGCCAGGTCGGTAAAACGGCTTACAACGTCTCCGTCTTCTCTCATCCTCGGCAACGGCAGTCTGAGTCCGACAATGTCGAGGTTGTCAGCGTCGAGCAAAGCGGCGACGCATTCGTTAAAGATCTCTTCCTTGCGCGAATACTGCTCCGGCGCATTCAGCGGATTGCGAATAGAAAGAAATG
>Ga0075423_10004829_pt1 | contig 12532 bp, 14 predicted proteins | sample SoiMethybrSBSTD2_FD_80114 | JGI IMG/M metagenome (GOLD analysis project Ga0075423, IMG submission 80114) | Bulk soil microbial communities from a Populus tree surrounding site in Tennessee, USA - Soil MetaG P. TD hybrid SBSTD2 | ecosystem: Environmental > Terrestrial > Soil > Tree plantation...
ACCGCCCTACACTCAAGCCATGGCCGTCAGTCGGCGTACGGTCACCGTCCTGTTCGCGGACGTAGCGGATTCGACGCCGCTCGGAGAGCGGCTCGACCCGGAGTCGCTGCGGCGTGTCATGTCCCGGTTCTTCGAGCAGATGTCCGCGGTGCTCGAACGGCACGGCGGCACGGTCGAGAAGTTCATCGGAGACGCGATCATGGCCGTCTTCGGCATCCCCGAGCTGCACGAGGACGACGCGCTGCGCGCCGTGCGCGCCGCAACCGAGCTGCGTCAGGCGCTCGCCCAGCTGAACGAGCAGCTCGAGCGCGACCTCGGCGAGCGAATCGGCATCCGCGTCGGCATCAACACCGGCGAGGTCGTCGCCGGGGACGGGAGCGGCGGCCAGATGCTCGCGACCGGTGACGCGGTCAACGTCGCGAAGCGGCTCGAGGAGTCCGCACGGACGGGTGAGATCCTCCTCGGCGAGCCGACGCGGCGTCTGGTCGAGAACGCGGTCGTGGTCGAGCCGCGCGAAGATCTGACGCTCAAAGGCAAGCGCGATCCGCACGCCGCGTGGAACGTGCTCGCCGTGATCGAGGGAGCAAGTGCGTACGCGCGCCGCCTCGACGCACCGCTGATCGGGCGCGAGGCCGAGCTGCAGGAGCTACGCGAGGCGTACGACGCGGCCGTCGCGGCGCGTGCCTGCCGCCTGTTCACGGTCATCGGGCCGGCGGGCATCGGCAAGTCACGCCTCTCGACGGAGCTCTGCTCGTCGTTGCGCGAGGAGGCGACGCTGCTGACCGGCCGCTGCCTCGCCTACGGCGACGGGATCACGTTCTGGCCGCTCGTCGAGATCATCGGCGCGCTCGGCAGCGACGACGGCGTGCGCGAGCTGATGGCCGATGCCGACGACGGCGAGCTCGTAGCCACGCGGGCGCTCGGGGCCGTCGGCGCAAATCCGGGCGCGCCGGGCGGCGAGACCTTCTGGGCCGTCCGCCGCCTGTTCGAGGAACTGGGGCGCAAGCGTTCGCTCGTCGTTCTCGTCGAGGACATCCACTGGGCCGAGCCGACGCTGCTCGACCTGCTCGAGTATCTCGCCGGCTGGATTCACGACGCACCCGTGCTGCTGCTGTGCCTCGCGCGCCCCGATCTGCTCGACGCACGCCCCGGGTGGCTGACGCACACCGGCGGCGGAGTGATGCTCGAGCCGCTCACCGACGAGCAGTCGCGAAAGCTGCTCGACGAGATCGCGCAGGAGTGGCCGCTCGACGCGGCGGCGCGCGAGCACATCACCGAAGCCGCGGAAGGCAATCCGCTGTACGTCGAGCAGATGGCGGCGATGCTCGCGGAGGGCGGGCCGACGCACGCGATCCCGCCGACGATCCACGCACTCATCGCTGCGCGGCTCGACCGGCTGCCGCCCGAGGAGCGCGCCGTGCTCGAGAGCGCCGCGGTCGCCGGCAAGCACTTCGTACGCTCGGCACTGCGCAAGCTGCTCGGCGACACCGAGGAATCCGGCGTCGACGCGAGCCTGCTCAGCCTCGCACGCAAGGATCTGCTCACCGCGCGCCCGGGCCGCGAGGACGCGTACCGCTTCCGTCATGTCCTGATCCGCGACGCGGCCTACGCCGGCATCCCGAAGGAGCTGCGCGCGCAGCTCCACGAGCGTTACGCCGACTGGGCAGCGAACACGCGGGCGGGAAGAGCCGGCGACGTCGACGAGATCGTCGGCTACCACCTCGAGCAGGCGGTGCGCTACCGCCAGCAGTTGGGCCCGCTCGACGCCGCCGGCCTCGAACTCGCGCAGCGCGCGGCTGAGATGCTCGGCGTGGCCGGCAGGCGCGCATTCGTACGCGACGACGCGCCGGCAGCCGTCAATCTGCTCGACCGGGCCGTCGCGCTCGCGACCGACGATCAGCCCGCGCGGCTCGATCTCTCGCGCGAGCTGGGGCTTGCGCTGTGGTCGCTCGGCGAAGTCGCGCGCGCCGAGGCGCTCCTGAGCGGCATCGTCGCCGCCGCAGAGGCCGCAGGCGACAGGCGTGAGGAGTGGCACGCGTTGCTCGAGCAGTCGGCTATGCGGAGCATGGTCGACCCTTCGCACAACCAGGACGCGCTCGAGATCGCGCAGCGCGCGATCGCCGTCTTCACCGAGCTCGGTGACGAGCTCGGCCTCGCGCGCAGCTGGCGCGCGGTCGGCGTCGAGCACAGGCGGCGCGGACATCTCGGCGAGAGCGAGAAGGCGTGCGAGCGCGCGCTCGAGCACGCGGTACGGGCCGGCGATCGCCGTGAAGAATCGCGCAGCGCCGACCAGCTCTGCACCGCGCTGCTGTACGGCCCGGCGAGGGCGACGTCCGCGCTTGCCCGCTGCCAGTCGATGCTTGTCCGCGCCGGCGGGAACCCGCTGTTCGAGGCAAACGTGCTCGCGTCCGTCGCCGGGCTGCACGGGATGCTCGGTGAGTTCGACGACGCCCGTCTGGCAGCTCAGCGCGCGGAGACGATCTACGTGGATCTCGGCCTGCGCCTCGCCTTCGCGGGCCTGACCCAGATCGTCGGGCCGATCGAGCTCCTCGCCGGCGACGCGCCTGCGGCGGAGAGCGTCATTCGTCGCGGCTACGAAATCCTCCACGAGATCGGCAGCGCCGGCGACTCCGATGCCCTGCTCGCCGAAGCCCTCTACGTGCAAGGACGGTACGACGAGGCGGCAGCGCTCGTCGAAGACGCTCTGGAGCGCACGCACGCCGCAGACGTCGGCCCACGTGTGCTGCTCCTCGGCGCGCGGGCCAAGCTCGGCGCGCGCGCGAACGAGGACGGGTTGGCCGACACGCGCACGGCGATCGAGCTCGCGCTCACGACCGACGCGCTCAACCTCCAGGCCGACGCCTACGCGAATCTCGCCGAGACCCTCCGCCTGCTCGGTCGGGCCGACGACTCCGCGGCCGCGGCGGCGACGGCGGCCAAGCTCTACGAACGCAAGGGGAACCGGGCCGCTGTCGCCCGCCTGCAGCCGGTGAGGGTGTAGCGTCAGCTCATCCAAAAAGGGCGGAGGTGGAGCGACATGGAGGGACGAAAGAACGCGGCATTCGGCAAGGTCCTCAAGAGCGAGGTCAGGAGCCACGGCGAGGGATTCGAGAAAGCGTTCGAACAGGCGCTCGAACGGCTCGACGGGGAAAAGTTCGCCGGCGAGAAGCTCGAGGTCCGCGCGTTCGTCTTGATCTCGCCCAATCCCGGCGGCGTGAGCCAGTACACGGTCACGCTTCTGCCAACCGGCTAGAAAGGAGTTCGAGCATGGCAGACGTCGCCAAGGTTGTCACGATCATCGGCTCGTCGCCGGAGAGCTTCGCGAAGGCCGCAGAGGCGGCGGTTCAGGAGGCTTCGAAGACGCTCCGCGGCATCACGGGTGCGGACGTGGTGTCGATGAGTGCCGTCGTCGAGGGCGACCGCATCACGACGTACCGGACGACGGTCAACATCGCGTTCGGCGTCGAGCGCAGCGGCTAGACCGAGGCGCCGGCCTCGAGCACGCGCTTCAGGTCGGGCAGTGCCCCGACCTGCTTGCGCATGGACTTACCGACCAGCGGCGCCATCAGCTTCTGCGCTCCCCGGAGGCTCGCGTTCAACGAGAAGGTCACGCGCGTGCCGTCGTCGGCGTCCTCGAAGCGATAACTCCCCTCCGGGCGAACGGGCCCGGCCAGCGTCCGGAAGGCGATCAGCGTGTCGGGCTGATATGCGGTCACCTCGAAGTCCGCGTCGACTCGCTTGCCCATCGGGCCCTGCACGCCTTGCGTGTAGACGGCGCCCTGTCCCTCACCCGAGGCGCGCTTGATGTCGAGGACGCCCGGACGCCACTTGGGGTCGTTCTCGTGGTCGGCGACGAAGGCGAAGACCTCCGACCGGGGACGGTTGACGACAATGCTGTTCTCGGCTGCGGGCATGCGCGCGACCCTACTCCGCGACGAGGGCGCGTGCGAAATCCTGAGCGTCGAACGGACGAAGATCGTCCAGCGACTCCCCCACGCCGATCAGCTTCACGGGCAGGCCGAGCTCGTGCGCGATCGCGACGGCGATGCCGCCCTTCGCGCTCCCGTCGAGCTTCGTCAGCGCGACGCCGGTGACGCCGACGGCCTCGCCGAAGAGCCGCGCCTGCTGCAGGCCGTTCTGGCCGGTCGTCGCGTCCACTACGAGCAGCGTCTCGTGCGGCGCGCCGTCGAGCCTGCCCTCGATCACGCGGCGCACCTTCGCGAGCTCCTCCATCAGGTTCACCTGCGTGTGCAGCCGGCCGGCCGTGTCGACGATGACGACGTCCGCGCCGTCATGCCCGGCGCGCTCGATGGCGTCGTAGGCGACCGAGGCCGGGTCCGCCCCGCGCTCGCCGCCGACGAACGCCGCCTCGGCACGGTCCGCCCAGATCTCGAGCTGTTCCTCCGCAGCCGCGCGGAACGTGTCGGCTGCGGCCAGCACGACCGAGTGCCCGTGCTGGCGCAACCGCTCGGCGAGCTTTCCGATCGTCGTCGTCTTGCCGGTGCCGTTGACGCCGACCACGAGCAGGACGCTCGGATCCGGTTTGACGTTCAGGGTCCCGGGCTCGCCGAGCAGTGCGGCGATCTCCTCTGCGAGCGCGGCGTCGAGGTTGGTCAGATCCTGGCGCGCCTCGAGCCGCCGCACGAGCTCGGCGGTCGCGCGCACCCCGACGTCCGCGCGGATCAGCGCCTCCTCGAGGCGCTCCCACGCCGCGTCGTCTCCCGGATCGAACGCTGCCGACGCGAGCTCGGCGGTGAGCGCACGGCGGCTCTTCGACAGCGAGTCGCGCAGTCGGGAGAAGAGCCCGCTCCGCTCCTCCTCGGGCTCGGGCTGCGCGTTCTCCTCGCCGAGCAGCTGCGCCCAGCTACGAGGCAACCGCGACGGCCTGCTCGCGGGGCAGGCGCCGGGAAACGATCTGCGAGACCCCGTCGGCGCCCATCGTCACGCCGTACAAGATATCCGCGGCCTCCATCGTCCTCTTCTGATGCGTGATGACGATGAACTGGGTGCGATCGGAGTAGCGCCGCAACAACTCGACGAACCGGCCGATGTTCGTGTCGTCGAGCGCCGCCTCGACCTCGTCGAGGAGATAGAACGGGCACGGGCGCGCGAGGAACAACGCGAACAGGAACGAGATCGCACCGAGCGCCTTCTCGCCGCCGGACAGGAGCGACAAGCGCGTCACCTTCTTGCCCGCCGGCCGGAGCTCGACCTCGATGCCGGGATGCTCGTCCTCCTCTTCCGGCTCGGTCAGGCGCAGGCGGCCCTCGCCGCCGGGGAAGAGGGTCGACGCGACCTCGGCGAAGTTCGCCTGGACCGCGGCGAACGTCTCCGCGAAGCGCTCGTCGACCGTGCGCGTCAGGTCGTCGCGCAGCTTTTCGAGCTCGGCGAGGCTCGCCTCGAGATCTTCGCGCTGCGCGGAGAGCTCGACCAGCCGTTCCTTCTCCTGCTCGTACTCCTGCTTCGCGAGCGGGTTGACCTGGCCGAGGGACTCGCGGCGGCGCTCGAGCCGTTCGACTCGCTCGGCGAGCTCCGCACGGTCGTCGCCCTCGGCGGGCTCTGCCGCCGCTGCCTCGAGCCGGCGGCGGGCCTCGTCGACCTCGGCTTCGACTCGGGCGCGCTCGACGTCGATCGCGCTCAGCCGCTCGCCTGCCTCCGCGGCGGCACGCCGCACGTCGACCTCTGCGGCGCCCAGCCGGCGCAGCTCTTCGGCGAGACCCGTCGTGCGCGACGCGCCGGCGTCCGCGCGCGCTCGCAGCGGCGCCTCGTGGCGGTCGTGCGTCGCACCTTCGAGCGTCTCGACGAGTCGCGCGCTCAGCCGCGCGAGCGTCTCGGTGAGCGGATCGCGTGCTGCGGTGTAGGCCGCTTCCGGGATCGGCGCCGTGACGCGCGCCTCGAGCTCGTCGACCTCCGCCGCAAGCGTGCGCCGACGCGCCTCGAGCTCGAGCCAGACAGCTTCGGCCGCCTCGCCGGCGAACCAGACCTCGCCGCGCTGCGGGTCGTACCCGAAGCCGTCGGACGTCACCGCCGGAACCTGCGAGTGCAACAACTGCTCCTTCGGCACGACCGGTAGCTCCGCGACCACGTCGGCGGGCGGGCGCGTCAGCAGGACGACGTTGCCCAGCCCGGCGGCGCGCGCCCGCTCGGCGAGGGCGAGCGCCGCGCGCGGATCGTCGGCGACGATCGCCGCGGCGCGATGCGCGAGCGCCGCCGCAACCGCGCGCTCGCTCCCGGGCTGCACGTCGAGCAGCGACAGCGCAAGCCGTTCTCCGTCCTCCGCGAGCGCGCGCGCTGCGGGGGGAAGGCCCTCGCGTTCCGCGAGCGCGCGCTCCAGCGTCTGCAGGCGCTCGCGCGCCACTCGTGCCTGGTCGCGCAGCGACTCGCGCTCCGCGCGGACGCGTACGTCGAGCACCCGGCGCGGCCGCGCAAGCTCGGCGCGGAGCCCGTCTCGCAGCGACTGCGCGGTCTCGCGTCGCAGCTCGAGCCGCTCGCGTGCGCTGCGCAGCCGGTACAGCATCGCCGTCGCCTGCTCGCGTCGTCCGGCCGCATCCGCGAGCTCCTCTTCCGCCCGCCGGCGCTCTTCGAGCAGCGCATCGAGCTTCTCGTCGGCGTGCCTGCGTGCGAGCACCGCCGCGGTGCGGCGCCCCTCGCCGTCCTCCAGCCGTTCGCCGAGCTCCGCAAGGTCGAGCTCGGCGACGCGCGCTCGGAGCGACGCGATCTCGCCGCGAAGCTTCTCGGCCCGTTCCGCCGCCGTCGCCTGCAGCGCGAGCGGTCGCAGCCGCTTCTTCACGTCGGCCTCGACGTCGCGCGCGCGCTCGACCTGAATCGCGACGCGCGCGAGCTTGAGCTCGGCGCGGTGCTTGCGCCGCTTGAAGCGTCCGAGCCCGGCCGCTTCCTCGAGCAGCTGCCGCCGTTCCTCCGGCTTCGATCCCAGGATCTCCTCGACCTTGCCCTGGCCGATGATCGAGTGCATCCCGCCCCCTAGCCCGAGGTCGGCGAGCAGCTCGACGAGGTCGATGCGGCGGACGGCGGTCCGGTTGAGCAGGTACTGGCCCTCCCCGCCGCGATGGAGCCGGCGCGCGACGGAAAGCTCGGTGTACGGCACCGGCCCTTCGCCGGCTGGGTTGTCGAACAGGAGCTCGACCTCGCAGAAGTCCTCGGGCGAGCGGCCGCCGCCGCCGGCGAAGATCACGTCGTCCGGCTTCTCGGCGCGGAGCTCCGAGGGCGCCATCGAGCCCGCCGCCCACACGATCGCGTCGGCGACATTGGACTTCCCCGAGCCGTTCGGGCCGACGACCACGGCAACTCCGGGCTCGAGGCGGACCTCGACCGGCTCGGGGAACGACTTGAAGCCGCGCAGCTTGATGGCGCGAAGGTGCATGCGCCGGGGAGGCTAGCGCGGCGCCCGGACTACGTGACTAGGCCGCCTCGGCCATGTCGAGGATCTGGTCGCGGGACATCGTCCCGACCATCTCCGGATGCTTGTCCTGCATGTGGGCCTCGACGTTGGTGACGAGCTCGTCGTCGGTTTCCCCGCGGACGGTCTCCCCGCACGGGCAGTTGACCTGCTTGGCCATCTCGGCTCCTTTCCGGTGGGAAAGGCGAGTCTAGGCGGGATCGGCTCTGACGAGGACGGTGTCCAGGACCTTCAACACCTCGTCGGCCGGGAGGCCTGCCCGCGAGGCGTGCTCGGCGACTTTCTCCGCGCTCGTGCCCTGGTAGATGCAGATGGTGCCGAGCGTGCCGTCCTCCTCTTCGACGACGTAACTGCGGATCCAGCGGATGTCGTCGCCCATCTCTTCGTCGCCGACTCGTCGCGAGCGCTCCGCAGCCTCTTGCAGCTCTGCCGGAGAACGCCAGCCTTCACGGCGGCGTATCACGTAGGTGTCCATGGGTCACACGACGCGCGCGGCACGTGCGATCTTCCCTAGCCCGCCGGGATCTCGACGCCGAGCTTTGCCAGTGCCTGCTTCGCCGCTTCCTGCTCCGCGGCTTTCTTCGACTCGCCGGCTCCCTCGCCGAGCTGCTCCCCGTCGATCACGGCGGCGCAGCGGAAGCGGCGACTGTGCGGCGGCCCCTCGACGTCGAGCACGGAATAGGTGACCGACTGGCCGCGGCGCGCGAGCGCCTCCTGCAGCTCCGTCTTGTAGTCGACATGGCTCGTCAGCGCGTAGTCGATCCGGCCGGCGAACGCCTTCACGATCGGCTGCTCGATCGGCTCGAAGCCGTGCTCGAGGAACAGCGCTGCAAACGCGGCCTCGAGCAGCGCCGCCAGGACGTTTCGGTTGTGCGCGAGCCGATGAAGCTCGTCGTCGGGGATGTCGGCGCCGCGCTGCTCGAGGCGCTCGCCGAGCCCGAGCTGACGTGCGACGACGGCGCAGCTCGCCCGGGACACGACGTGCGACCGGATCTTCGCCAGCCGGCCCTCGCTGAAGTCCGGGTAGCGCTCGTACAGCTCGCGTGCGATCGCGAGCTCGAGCACGCTGTCGCCGAGGAACTCCAGGCGCTCGTAGGAGGACGCGCGGTTGGACGCCCAGGATGCGTGCGTGTAGACCTGGTCTGCCCGCGCGCCGGGCAGGTTCTCGATCAGCTCCGCGAGCGGGGCGACGTCCCCGCGGGGGGCGCTACTGGTGTGACGAGACGTAGTCGACGGCCTGGCCGACGGTCTGAATCTTCTGCGCGTCCTCGTCGGAGATCTTGATCCCGAACTGGTCCTCGAGCTCCATGATCAACTCGACGAGATCGAGCGAATCCGCGTCGAGGTCCTCCTGGAAGGACGCGTCCTCCGTGATCTCGCCCTCGTCGACACCGAGCTGCTCGGTCAGAACTTCCTTTACTCGCTCGAAGACTTCCTCGCGCGACGCTGCCATGTCACCTCACGTGGGGGTCGGGGTCGTAGTGGCCGCGGACTCTAACACGGTGTTCCCGACCCGCTGCGCCAGCCGTCCGACGACGTCGTGCTCCACTCCGCGGGCGGCGAGGCGGACCGCGTTGGCGATCGCCCGCCGCGAGGAGTTGCCGTGCGCGATCACGGCGAGGCCGCGCAGGCCGAGCAGGTAAGCGCCGCCGTAGGTGTCGGGGTCGAGACGGTTCCGCAGGCGCCGCGCCGCCGGCCGGATGAGCAGGCCGCCGAGCTTGCCCCGTGTCGTGGCGGTGATCTCCTCCCGCAGGGCATCGAGCAGGTTCCGGATCGTGCCCTCGAGCAGCTTCAGGGCGACGTTGCCGGTGAAGCCGTCCGTCACGACGACGTCCGCCCCGCCGCGCAGGAGATCCCGTCCCTCCGTGTTGCCGGCGAAGTTGAGGTCGCTCGCTGCGAGCAGCTCGTGCGCCTCGAGCGTCAGCTGGTTGCCCTTCTCCGGCTCCTCGCCGATGGACAGGAGCCTGATCTCCGGATTCTGCACGTCGAGGATCTCCTCGGCGAACACCGCCCCCATGTGCGCGAACTGGAGCAGGTCCTCGGGCCGCGCGTCGGCGTTCGCGCCGGAGTCGAGCAGGACGGAGACGCCGTCGCGCGACGGGATCGTCACGGCGATCGCCGGCCGGCGGACGCCGGCCAGCCGCCGGATCTCGAGCAGGCACGCAGCCAGCATCGCGCCGGTGTTGCCCGCTGAGACGACCGCCTGCGCTTTCCCTTCACGCACCGCACGGCACGCCACGACGAGCGAGCTGTCCGGCTTCGTGCGAACGGCGTCGGTGGGCTTCTCGTCCATTCCAACGACGTCCCGCGCCGCGATCAGCTCGAGCCCTCGAGTGTCGAGATCGGGCGGGCCGACGAGCACGGGCGCGACGGTCTCGGACCGGGCATCGAGCGCGCCTGCGACGAATTCCTCCGGACCGCGATCCCCGCCCATCGCGTCGACCGCGATGCGGATCACGTCGCTAGGGAGCCTGGGTGCTGAGCGGCTCGATGTCGCGGCCGCGGTACGTGTGGCACCGTGGGCACATGCGATGCGGCCGCTTCGGGCTGCCGCACTGCGGGCAGACGTTCAGCCGCGGCGCCTCGATCCCGTGCTGCGCGCGGCGCTTGTCGCGGCGCGCCTTCGAGGTTTTCTTCTTTGGGACGGCCATGGACGCCGCAGTGTAGCGGTCGCACGGCGGGCACTACGCTGCCGCGAGTGCGCTGGGAAAGCGGGGAGATCGTCCTCTGGCGAGAGGTGTGGGGCGGGCGAGCTTGGCTCGTGATGCCCGTGCGCGTGGTCGAGGACAGGCCCGATCTCCTCGCCGTGTACCTCTCGTCGCAGACGCAGCTCGGCTTCCCGGCCGGCAGCTGGCCGTGGCCGGGCGTCCATCCCTGGAATCGCGGCGACGACACCCGCTGGCGCGGACACGGCGTGTTGTCGCTCCACCGTCCTGGCGGGCGCCATGCGATCTGGGTCTTCTGGTTCGGAGCGAAGCGCGAGTTTCGTGGGTGGTACGTCAACCTCGCGGAGCCGATTCGCCGCACGGCTCGCGGCTTCGACACGTGTGACGAGGAGCTCGACGTCTGGATCCGTCCGGACAGGAGCTGGGAGCTCAAGGACGACGAGCTGCTCGACGGCTGGGTGGAGCGCGGTCGCTGGACAGCCGAGGAGGTTCGCGCGATTCGTGCCGAGGGTGCACGGGTCGTCGCCGACGCCGAGGCCGGACGTCAGTGGTGGTCGGACGAGTGGACGGAGTGGACGCCGGATCCGTCCTGGACGGGCGTCGACCTGCCTCCCGGTTGGGACGACGCCTCTTGAGACCTGCGCGACTACCCGTGCGCGAACGGAAAGAGCCGGAGCGTCATCCGCCCGTCAGGATCGCGGCGAGCGCACGCGGGCGCACGTCGTAATTCGGTAGCTCGGCGAGCTCCATCCATGTCGGCTCGTCCGTGCCGGTGCCGAGCTCGCCGCCGACGACGACCGCCGAGTAGTAGTGCGCGGTCTGGCCGCGGAACTCCTCGATCAGCAGGCGCGGGCCGAGCACGACCTCCACGCCGAGCTCCTCCTGCGCCTCGCGGACCGCGGTGTCCGCGGGCTGCTCCCCGGTGCGGATGTCGCCGCCGGGAAAGTCGAAGTACGTGTGCCCCTCGCGCACGCGGCGGATCAACGCGACACGACGCTCGTCGCGGAGGACCACAGCTGCGAAACCGGTCAAAGCTTTTCGCGCAGGCTCTCGAGCGCGGCCCAGCGCGAATCGGTCGCCTTCTCGTCGTGCACGTGCGGCTCGTTGTTCAGGTCCTTGCCGCAGACGGGGCAGAGACCGGCGCAGTCAGCGCGGCAGAGGATCTTGTCCGGCAACGCCAGCGCAAGGATGTCGCGCGCCCACGCGGTGAGGTCGAGGTTGTCGTCACGCAGGTACGGCGTTCGAAGTTCCTCCGAGCCGTCGGGGTTCGTCGCCTGGTACTCGCGTCCCGAGATCGGCAGCTCGAGGACGGCGTCGTCGAGGCAGCGGTAGCACGGCCCGTGCAGGCGGGCGGTGAAGGCGAGCTGGAACAGGGTGCCGGTTGCGGCTCTGGTGATCTCGAGCTCAGCCGGAACCGTGCCGGGCACCGGCAGGTAACGCTCGCCGCCCAGCTCGAAGGGCTCGAGCTCGAGCTCGATCTCGTCGCGGTACTGCTCCCCCGAGCGGAGTTTCAGCTGTCTCAGATTGAAGCTCTTCATCGGTTTCAGGGTAGCGCTGCCTCGCCGTCACGATCAGCACGACGGCCGTGACGATCGCAGCCCCCGCGACGATGGTCGACCAGCCGATCGTCTCGCCGAGGAAGAGCGTCCCGAGCGCGACCGCGACGACGGGATTGACGAACGCGTAGGTCGCGACGATGGAGATACGCACGTTCTTGAGCAGCCAGGCGTAGGCGGAGAAGGCAATCAGCGAGCCGACGACCACGAGGTACGCGAATGCGAGCAGCGGCTTCAGCGTGAACGAGCTCATGTGCACGTCGTTCGCCTCGCCCCCCGCCAGGCCCGCGATCCCGAGGAAGAGGGCGGCGGAGAGCATCTGCATCGACGCGGAGAGGAGCGGGCTGCTCGGGAGCGGCGCGCCGCGTGCATAGAGCGAGCCCGCGGCCCACGCCGACGTCGTCGCGACCAGGACGAGCGCGACGCCGACGTTGTTCCCGCCGCCGGGACGCACGAGCAGCGCGACGCCGACGAAGCCGACGACCAGCCCGGCGATCGCGGCCGGCGAGAGGCGGCGGCCGAAGAAGACCCGGTCGAAGAGCGCGACGTAGAGCGGGATGATCGCGACGATCAGTGCGGCGAAGCCGGAGTCGAGCCGCGTCTCAGCCCAGGCGACGCCGCCGTTGCCCACGAGCAGGAGCGCGGCGCCGGTGATCGCGGCCGCTGCCCACTCCCGCCTCGTCGGCCGCGCGCGCCCGCGCGCGGCGAAGGCGTACAGCGCCGCGCCCGCGATCAGGAAGCGGACGGAGGACATCAGCAGCGGCGGCAGGGTCCGATCCGTGACGCGGATCGCGAGATAGGTCGATCCCCAGACGAGGTAGACCGTCCCGAGCGCGAGAGCCACCGCCGCCGGCGAGCGGCGTGCGAAAGCGGCCGTCACGCGCGGTTAGAGC
>Ga0075423_10004830_pt1 | contig 12532 bp, 6 predicted proteins | sample SoiMethybrSBSTD2_FD_80114 | JGI IMG/M metagenome (GOLD analysis project Ga0075423, IMG submission 80114) | Bulk soil microbial communities from a Populus tree surrounding site in Tennessee, USA - Soil MetaG P. TD hybrid SBSTD2 | ecosystem: Environmental > Terrestrial > Soil > Tree plantation...
CAAATGGACGGTCGGCACGGTCCACGCCGGCAAAGACAGCCTGCAAGCTGTAGTAGTCTTGTTGCTTGATGGGATCAAACTTGTGATCGTGGCAACGTGCGCAGTGAACCGTGAGGCTGACGAACGTGGAAATGGTCGCCGTCACCATATCGTCCCTGTCGAGCACACGAGCAATTTCTTTGTCGGTCGTTCCCTCCCGCAGTTCGACGTGGCCGACTAGGTCCCAGGGGCCGGCAGCGATGAAGCCGGTTGCAACGGTCCCGTCCGGTTGGTCCGGGAAAAGGACATCGCCAGCAATTTGTTCCAGGACGAAACGATTATAGGGCTTGTCGTCGTTGAAGGAGCGAATCACGTAGTCACGATAAGGCCAGGCATTCCACCGAGGCTTGTCTTTGTCGTATCCGTGCGAGTCGCCGTAGTGCACAACGTCCAGCCAGTGCCGCGCCCAGCGCTCGCCGTAACGAGGTGAAGCCAGCATCTTGTCGACGAGTCTCTCGTAGGAATCGGGTGCTTGGTCAGCCAGAAAGGCCTGCAGGGCTTCCGGAGTTGGCGGCAACCCATGCAGATCAAAAGATAGCCGCCGCATAAGGGTCCGCTTGTCAGCTTCAGAGGAAGGGGAGAGACTCTTTTCTTGAAACTTGGCAAGAACAAACGCGTCGATGGGTGTTCGCACCCAAGCAGATTTTACTTGTGGGATCTTGCCCTGAAGCAATGGCTGCAGGGACCACCAGGTCTCCCCGCTTGGTTCAGTCTCTCCTAGACTGTCGTCCTTTGCCCCTTGGGAAATCCAGGAGCGAATCAATTCGATTTCTTGTGACGTGAGCGGTGGCCCAACTTTTGGCATGCGAGGCTTTTCACCGCTAATGTTCTGCACCAGGAGGCTGTCGTCCGGAATGCCGGGTTTGATCACAGGGCCTGATTGCCCACCTCGCAATACGCTCTTGTAGCTGTTTAAGGCCAGTTTCCCCTGTGGGCTCTCTCCCAGATGGCACATCCCGCATCGCTGGGCTAGCAGAGGAAGAATCTGCTTTTGAAAGCTAACAACGTCGGCCTGAGCTATCTCGACCGCGAACAAAACCAGCACGAAGTTTGTTAGGTATTGAATCACTTTGGAGTTTTGCAACGAGCCGTCTTACTCAAATGAAGTCGATACGTCCTAAGCCGCGATAGGACACCTGTCCTGAAAAGATCTGCGTTCTTGTCCCGCGCAGGGACGCCGGAGGGTAGCCTGGGGCAAAGCGAGGGATGACGGTCCCTCGCGCCGCCCCAGGGCTGCTTCAAACGATAAGGTACCGAATTGCCCCGGCAGGGGCCGCGGAATTTACCAGAGGTAGCGTTTGTCATATTCAATTCCACTCTTGTTCAGTAACTCCAGGAATTTTTGCTGAAGCGTCCTCTTATGGTGATTCGTGTCTTGTTCGCGTATGTACTTCCGAACCGCCTCCATCTGGGATGGACTGACCGTAAAGCCACCGTACCCTGTTTGCCAGGCAAATTTGCTGGGGCCGATCTCATCGTGAACCCACTTTGAGGAGGAACTTTTGACATCTTGTAACACCTTGGCTAAACAATGCGTGGGCCTCAAACCAATCAAGAGATGGACATGATCAGCCGTGCCGTTGATTTCATCCGAAATGCCCCCAAGATGACGGACCAACCCGCCTCTAGGTAGGCATGGAGGCGGTATCTCCACGTTTCAGAGATCAGCGGATGGCGACCCTTAGTGGAAAAGATCAAATGAAAATGCAAACTGGTATGGGTGGAGGGCATACGTCTCTCCTGTGCCCCTGCCGGGGCCCTAGGCACAAAAACTAACCCAACCTGGGGCGTTGCGAGGGACTGCCCTCCCTCGCTTTGCCCCAGGCTAGAGTCTTGACGCCCCTTCGGGGCGCCCCAAGGCTCATGCAAACGGTTATCCCGCGAGGGCTAGTTCTTTACTGTTCGCTTCTCTCGCGGCTGGATTCTGGCGCAGGAGAAACCGTCAGCTTAATCGGTCGGGTTGAAGCCCAGCGATTACGAATATTCACCTCAGCAGAAATGTCGGAGACGCCCAAAGTCGCGTCTGGGGCGGCTTCCAGACTTAAGGTCACCCGATCCGTCTCATGGCTCGTCAATCGGTACGACACGCCGGCCGGCAGATTTGTCACCTGCACACGAGAATCCTGTAGAATATTTTCTGTCTTCAAATCCAGGGTTGCCGCACTGCCTTGTCGCAGATCCATCTCGCCCTGATCGGCGGAGATTCTGGCGTCAAAAGGCTCGGTTACCGTCATTGAAATGCCAGGCAGAGGGCGTCGGATGAAATTCCAGGCGTCGAGAATCGGGCCTAGAATCATCGTGGTCTGCGCCTGGACAAACTGGTACCCGGAGCTCGCTTCTGCTCCATCTGGGGATCCTTGGATGTGCAGGGGATAGGTCCCGGTCTGGAGTGATTCAGGCACTACGATTCGGAACGCGATTTCAGGGATAATCATATCCGCTCCGTCAGCGTTGGGTTCAAAGCGCTGATCGGCACGGAACTTGTCCCTGGGTGTCGCAACGCCTGCGGGCATTCCATCGAACCAGACAGAAACCTCATCATCAAAGCCGGCTTCGCGAATCAGGTGGACCTTAATTTCCGCTGACCCCCCGCGAGAGACCGTAAAGTTTTCGGGGGTTGTTACCAGTTGGAAGCTGGGCTTCTCACTCGCGATTTTTAGACGGTAGACATAGCCAGGTCCGCCCCTTCTGAGGCGGTCCTTGATGTGCAAAGTGAGGGGACCGTCTATGGATGGGGTGTAAAAAAGACTGCTGTCGGGATTTCCAATCAGTGTGCCTTGGCCTGCCACGACATCGTCGTTCTCTGCCAGCTTCTTTCCAGAGGCATCAGTCAATTCCAGCACCGTGTCAAGATGAGAGGCACCAAGTTGAGCCGCCAAGGTCCAAAAGTGAAGAGGTTGGCCCGCTAGGGCCCCTATTTGATAGGAGTCCGGTTCGCCGGGATGTTGTAATGAACCATTGATCACCACGTTGCTTGCGGTCCAGCCCTTTCTCGGAAACGTCGCTTCATCGTACTCATTGACATCCGTCAACTCAATCTTGACTCCATCGGAAACTCCCTGAGGGCTTTCGGCCCACAGCAACCACAGCCCGGTTGGAGTTTCTGCTGGAACTGCAAACAACACTTCCACGTGGTCCGAGGTTCGACTGACAATCGTTCCGTCGATTCTCCCCAGGTTGTGGTTAGTGGAAGGGTCGGGGCGAAAATGGATCGGCATGGTATAGGGATGAGTCATTCGGGTGTATTCAGCTTCCCGAAGCTCCGTCATATACACTTTCTCCAACTTCTCCAGAGCTGTTCCGCACAGCCTTAGCTTTGCAGTCTGTCCCACTCTGGCGCCAAAGGGGAAGGCATAGTTAATGTAGGGCAAGGCACTGACGCGGAGAATGTAAGCACAGTTCTTTCCGAAGTTGAAACCGCGAGGACCACGATACTGGTCGAGCTTGATGTAATAGGTTCCATCAGCAGCGAAGAGGTGCTCAAGAAACGGGGTTTCATCAAAGTCGTCACGATCATCGCTGAAGGCGACCCGGTTGGCGCGGGCATCTAGAAGAGTCATTTTGGCTTCAACGGATGAGCCGTATTCAATGGAGCGGAAATCAAATGTCCAGCGCTCTCCCGCATGGACACGAAAACCGTAGATGTCAATGTCTGCCGATCCATCCAGCCGGCCCTGAACTTCGGCCGGCAAGTCGGGAATGAGCTGAGCGTGTTCCGGCCGGTCGTTGGGTTCGATCTCGGGAAGTGAAGGGAACTGCCCCACGTTAAACAGTGCCGAAGTGGACGGGCCATCCAGAGTTGAAATCCTGAACAGATGAGAGCCCAAGGCAGCGTCGGACGCGATCGAGACGGTTCCCGACAGCTTCCCTGAGCTTGTCGAGAGGGTTTTGGCCCACACGATATCGTTACAGTCAAATTCAACGGACTGGGCGTTGGAAAGGAATTCACCGAGAATCTCAACTGTGACAGAAGTTCCCTTTTGCCCGCCAAGGGGATAAATCCTGACAATCTTCGGAGAATGTAGTTCTTCAGCGGGTGCCAGCTGGCTTGAGACAACGAAACCAAGCAAGCCACACAACACCATGCACAGAATCTTCATTTGAGAGTGTTGAAGCACTTGGGCTCGGCCCTGGATATCGGACATTTTGGAGAAGTGCAGCGGCACGAGGTCGCCGCTCCTCAATGTCCAGTTTCCTGAGCCTGCCTCGTCGAGGCCAGAGCACTGGGGTCACGATTGTCACTGACCCCGGCTACAATGTCCACACTTGTGTGACGGGCTTGTCACTGCCTTTCAGGTTACGCACCACTAACTAAACAATTCCTGCACAGGCTGCCCTTCCTTGTTAATGGCAATGGGGCGCCCATTGGCATGGTAGAGTTTCGTGTAGTCGATACCGAGCGCCTTATAAATGGTCGCTCCAAGGTCTTCGATAGACACCGCCCGCTCTGTTGGTTCCGCAGCCTTCGAATCCGACTTGCCGATAACCCTGCCTCCTTGGATTCCAGCACCCGCCAGCGCCACGCTGAAGTTCCGTGGCCAGTGATCTCTGCCACCGGAGAAATTGATCTTGGGAGTTCGCCCAAAATCGCCAATAACCAACACCAACGTTGTTTCAAGAAGCCCCCGCTGCTCTAAATCCCCGAGCAGAGCAGGGAAGGCCCGGTCAAAGTCCGACAACAGAGGTTGGGTCAGTTTTTCATGATTTGTATGGGTATCATAGCCTCCCTGAAAAACTGTTGCGAGCCGCACGCCACTTTCAATCAGCCGTCGGGCCAGAAGCGCGCCTTGTCCAACCGTGGTTCGACCATAGTCATCGCGCAGCTTCTCAGGTTCCTCGCTGATATTGAACGCTTTCTTGGCGGCGGGAGATGAAATGAGTTCAAAGGCCTTCTGGTAAAATTCGTCCATGCTATCGATGACTGGGGACTGTTCAACACTCTTAAACTGGTTGTCCAACGCTTTTAACAACTCGCCCCGCGCGCGGGCTTCCTCCAAAGAGAGGCCTAGTGGCAAAGAGAGATCCTTGACCGAAAAACCCTTCGCATTGGGATTGCCCGTAACAAAAGGATCATAGGAGGATCCAAGAAAGCCCGATTCTGCCGAAAGATCCTTCTCGGGAATCACCACAAACGGTGGCAATCCATTTCTGGAGCCCAGTTCCTTGGAAAGCACTGCCCCGTAGCTGGGATGAATAAGTTCGTTGCGTGGCTTGGTGCCGCTGAAGATATACTGACGAGCACGTTCATGAATCGCTTCGTCCGAGTGCATCGAGCGAATGATGGAGAACTTATGTACGACCCGAGCCGTTCGAGGCAGCAGTTCTGAGATGTGAGTGCCGGGTACCGAGCTCGAGATCGCCTTGAAGCTGCCACGAATGTCTGAAGGCGCGTCCGGCTTGGGGTCAAAGGTGTCGAGTTGGCTGGAGCCGCCATTTTGGAACAGGACGATGCAGGAAATCTCACGTCGGCTGCGATCAGCTGCGAGAAGGTTGGGCAGATTGAGACCTGCAAAAGCCAACGATCCTATCTTGATGAAATCACGCCGGCTGTAAGCGTTGTGAAAACAGCTCGCTCTGATTTGCATCATATCCTCCTCAATTCCCCTCTTGGGAGAAGGCTTAGCTTTCGGGGGGTCGTTTCAGTTCGCCAGCCCCCCTGGGTTCCCTCCAGAGGAAGGGAATCCTACATCAATGATTCAGCTGAAACTCCTTGCTGTTTAGCATGGCCCAGAGAAGACTTTCCAGGATTTGCCTCGAACTGAGACCGGCTGCCCGTTCAGCAACAAGCCTTTCGTCCAACACTCTCGATTCTGCTTCCCGCGGAAGGCGCGAGTAGGCTCTCTCATACAGAGCCGAAACTGCACCGGCACCAGAAGGGTCGTTCTTCAATAGCTCGGCCAGTACGTTTTGGCTCGACTCTATCTTCTCTCGTATCGTCTCTCCATTCATCATGTGAAGGGCCTGGCTGAGCGTGGGTGATTGGCTTCTTGAGGAAAGGATGTCCCGCCTGGGAAAACCGAAGGTGACCAGGAAATACTCAGGATTGTCAGGCGCATACAGATCTTTTGCCAACGTCCCTTCAGGGTATCCCCGAAATTTGTTGGCCAAATCCGTGACCTGACTGATTGAATCCAACAGCACCTCGGCCGGGAGCTTGCGAGGGAAATACCGTGCAAAGAGAAGTTGTTGAACGGACTCACTGCCTCCTGAAGGAGGCTCACAGGAGGCTTGGTAGGCGCGGGATTTCAAAATAATCCGGTGCAACTCCTTGAGGTGATAGCCGGAATCTATAAAGTACCGCGCCAGGCTGTCCAACAATTCCCGATTTGTTGGCATGTTAGTCGAGCGAAAGTCGTCAAAGGGCTCGACGATTCCCGTGTTGAAATATTCATGCCATATTCGATTGGCGGTGGCTCGTGCAAAGTAGGGGTTGTCGGGTGCAACGACCCAATCAGCCAGGATCACGCGGCGGTCTTGGTCTGTAGGAATGCGAGGTCTCTCGCCACCCAGAAACTTGGGTGGGACGGGTTTCTTCGTCAGCGGATGGAGAACCTCACCATCGTCTTCCAGAAACCAGGTACGTCGGTATTCGCCATAGCCGTGCTTGACACGAAGCTGGGCGAAAAACGCTGCTAAGCCGTAGAAGTCGTCCTGCGTATAGTTCTCCAACGGGTGGTTGTGGCATTCCGCACACTCCATCCGGACTCCTAGAAAAAGCCGGCTCACCGTAGGCGTGATTTTGTTCACGCTGAATTGCTTGAGCATAAAGTCCGTGGCGGGATGCCAGAAGTTGGCCGCCGGGTTCAGAATGGTGTCTCCTTGGCTGGTGAGGAGCTCGCGAACCACTTGGTTGTAGGGGCGATCGGCAGCCAGCCATTCTCTTATCCAGTCCTTGAATGTCCCCATAGACCGGCCCTGCATGTGGAGTTGACAATTTCGAAACCAGTCTTCGAACTTAACTGTCCAATGAGACACATATTCGGGACGTTCCAAAAGCGAATCGATGAGCCGGGATCGCTTGTCGGACCGCGTTTCCTGGAGAAAGGTGTGCAGCTCTTCAGGGCGGGGAAGGATACCGATCGCGTCCAGATAGACTCGGCGGATAAATTCACGATCCGAGCTAAGGCTCGCAAGAGGTCCGTTCATCCGTCGCAACTTCATTAACACGAGATCGTCGATGAAGTTGTTTCCCTTTGCTTGAGGATAGGCCGGACCAGGCTGTCTTTCGATGACACCGATTTGAGCTGTCGCCACCTGTCCCAAGGCTCTGGCTGACACCGTGGTAATTCCCGGAGTCTTCGAGCTCACGGTGCCGTCCGGCTCGATGCCCACGACTGCATCATCACCGACGACATAGCGGACTTCACGGGTCATGTCGCGAGTCGTACCGTCAGAAAGCCGCCCTATTGCCACCATGGTCTGAAGACTTCCTGCACCAACCAGTATTCGTTCCTTCGGAACCAGGTCCAATTTGGTGAGTCGAATTCCGCTCGAATTCTGCGGAGCACCCTGCTGGAGCCACTTTAGGATTAGACCATATTCGTCGCTGTCCTGAGAAAGAAGCCTTCCGCCACCATGGGGTTCGGTAAAGGTGGGCTTCAACAGCAGCAGGCTTTTGGCTGGGTCCCGCAGGTTGACGCGGCGGCCGTCGTGCGCCTTTACGATCATCTCGTAGTCGGCAGCACCGTCGTAGCCGAAAAGGGAGAGTTTGAAACCATTCTGGCCTACCGGCGATCCATGGCATCCTGAGCCATTGCATCCCTTGGTGGTCAAAATCGACAGGATGTCGGGCGAGAAGTTGACGGACATTTCGGCGGGTTGATTTCCTACGCTGACCTCAGTGACCGTTGCGATTGCACCCTGAGTGATGCGGATCCGGGCCCGACCGGGAGATTTTGCTATCAGTCGGCCGCCGGCATTGTCTACAACGACGATGGTCGGAGACAGCGAAGTGACGCGGGCGGCCACGGTCGCGGCATTCTCAGTACCGTCAGAATAGACCGCCGTCGCGGTGAAGCGCTGGCTAGTGCCTTGACCTCCGAGGACAATGCGCTCCGGCTCAAGCCGCAAAGTCTTCAACTTTCCGGCAGCTTCGGTTTGGCCGGCACTAATGATGATGGATAGGAAGGCTAAATGGATGCGCCCAATCGGGCGGATTTTCTGCATCAAGCAACGTCGTACAGAGAAATTTTGGCAGCGATGAGGTGCGCCCAAGGCGATGCGCTCACTTTCAGCATCGAACAATCAGCGAGGCAATTGAAGCCCATGAAGAATCTTCGCCGTTGTGGTGATCTGCCCCGCATGACGTTGAGCGTGTTCTGCCGCATGGAACAATAAGCCTAGGACCGTCGTTGGGAGTTTTGCGCGGCCCACTTCTCGGGGACTGAGGAGAGTAGAAACCTGAGTCTTCCTGATTTGATTCAACGCACTCTCGACAGCCTGGCGAACTTGGCGAATCAATTCTTGGGCTGTCGCGGGGGGACTACCAGTTTCCTTCTCGGTGGCTAGGGCCGCTTTCTGAACCTGCGTTAGGTTCTCGCCGCGTGCGTAAGTGAGCAAGCGGTCAGTGCTTCCAGCGATGTGTTTCAAGTGAAATCCAACCGAGGCCGCTCCGCCAACCTCAATCCACAACTGGCTAGGACTCAAAGTCGCGGCAATCGGTTCAAGATCCTCCAAGACCTGGAGAAAGACGTGGGCAGCCGGCATGACTTGCGGTTCAACTCCCTCGAGAGGTCCGCGCAACCAAACTTCGGGAAGATTGGTGGAGGTCATGATTTGATTTTTCATGGCGGGCAAAGACATTCTTGCCTCGACAAAGCCGAGCCATTGGAATGGTCGTCAATCAACTCAACTCTTGACAGGTAAGAATGCTGCTTCCACGGATACGAGGCGCATGAGCAAGCTTATGAAACGGCGCGCTTAAGAAATGACTGGGCTTAAGCAAATAACTTCAATAGCGGCGCTCCCTTCACCAGTTCTCGCGGCTGATTGAGATCGTTGAGAACCTCCATATCCGGATCGATACCCAACGTGTAATAAACAGTGGCCACCAGGTCGGTGGGATGAACGGGATTCTCAAGCGGCGATGATCCGGTTTCATCTGACTTGCCATAGAGCTCACCACGCTTGACTCCAGCACCCGCGATGACTCCGGTGTAGCAATAGGGCCAATGGTCTCGTCCATCGGGAGAATTGCTATTTCCCGAGGTACTCACACCGAGGCGGGGAGAGCGACCGAACTCGCCAATGGTTACTAGCAGCGTGTCCTGCAACAGGCCCCGCTGGTCCATGTCCTCGATTAACGCCGACAGGGAACGATCGAGGATGGGGCAATGAAGGTTCTTCAGCGGTCCGAAATTAGCAGCGTGCGTATCCCAAGCTGAGACTGTTGGATCTCCGTTAGCCACAGAAGGCCAGTTCAACTGCACAAATCGAGTGCCCGCTTCAACCAAGCGACGTGCCAGCAGAGCTCCCTGCCCAAAAGTAGTTCGGCCGTAGCGGTCTCTCACCTGGTTCGGCTCCTTGCTCAGATCAAAGGCCTCTCGCGCCTTACCGGACAGCACCAAGTCGTATGCTTTTTCATAATACTCGTTCAGAGCATAGGAGCTGACGGCCTTTTCCAATTCGGGCATTGAGCCGTTGATCCCCTTTAACAACTGAAAACGATCCTTCAGCCGATCCGGCGTGACTTCCGAGCGCAGCGTCAGATCCTCGATCTTGAGGTCCTGGTTGGGATCTTGGTAGAGGCGGTAGGGATCATAAGCTTTACCGAGGAATCCCGCGGACCCACCTTTGCCAATGACGTTGCTCTCCTGCAGCGGTCGCGGCATTTCCACGAAAGGCAACATGGTCTCTTTGGGCGGCTTTAGTTTGCTAATGTGGCAGCCCATGTGTGGGAAATCTCTTGGTGAAGGTGGTTCCAATTGCCCGGACGGCGAAACTTTGTCGGGCGGGTAGCCGGTCATCATCTGATAGATGGCTGCGGTGTGATTGAACAGTCCAACCGGAGTGTAGCTCATCGACCGAATCAGGGTAACCTTGTCGACCTGTTCTGCCAGCATGGGCATGGTCTCGCTAAGCTGAATGCCGGACACTTTGGTTTTGATGGGCTTGAACTCACCACGAATATTGGAAGGCGCATCCGGCTTGGGATCCCAGATATCCAGATGGCTAGGGCCACCCTGCAGAAACAGAAGAATGACCGACTTGGCATTGCCAAAGGGTTTGCCGCGCTGCACTCCGTTCATCGTGGTGGCGGCCAAGGCTTTCCACGACAGAAAGTGGGGCAGGCTCAAACCAAACAGGCTTGCTCCTCCCACGCGCAGGAATTCCCGCCGCGTGGGGCCATCACAGGTTCTGACATTACCTCCCGGGATGCTAAGCATAAGTTACCTCCTATCTTTTCGGTTGTCTATTGTCAGTCCACCGTTCGCTGCTGACTGCCAAGAGCTGACCGCTACTGATTGAACAAGAACGCATTGCTATTGATAAGCGCCCACATCAGGTCTTGAGCTTTCTCGGCGCGGTTCGCTCCGCTGGTTAAGTAACTCAGACCCATTTCAAACTCCTTGGGCTGCGGTGGCCGGCTTAAAGCCGCCAGATAGAGTTCCTCGACCAATTTCTTGTCCGGTGTTTTATCCATCACCAGTTTCGCAATTCGCCCTTCCGGATCCGCGATAGCATCTGCCACAGTTGATCCATTGAGCAAGCTCAATGCCTGAATCAAGCTTACGTCGCCGCGCCGTTCACACTCACAGGCAGACTGCCGCGGTGGTCGTCCAAACTGATCCAGGAAGCCCCCCATCATGACCGTGGAGTCTGGAAACTGGGCGGCGCGCATTCCCTTGGGAAGTTCCTTAAATCGAAACTCGGTCCCGGTCGCTACACTCAACGTGTCAAACAGCGTCTCGGCCGGGAGACGGCGCGGCTGAGCATGTGAAAAGTTCACTTCGTCATCCTTGTTCCATTCATTGACCTTATAGCTGAGCTGGTAAGTTCTCGAATTTACGATGGTCCGCATTAGATGTTTGAGGTCGAAATTGTGGTCAGTCAAATCCTTGGTTAGCGCAGCCAGCAAGGGTTCATTGCTGGGAGGATTGCTGGCTCGGATATCATCCACGGGATCAATGATCCCTCGTCCGAAGAAGTAGCTCCAGATTCGGTTGGCCACAGACTTTGCGAAGTACGGGTTATTCTTGGATGTCAACCAGCCCACTAAAGCTTCACGACGATCTCCCTTCTGGTCGATCTCCTCAGATTTCCCGACCGCGAAAAGGTACTTGGCCGGGACCACGCGGCCATCCTTGGGATGCTTGGTCTCAGTCTCAGTCCTCTTTTCATAGACAATCTCTTCCTGGCTGTCGAGCCCTTCTTTCACTCCGATAGAGGAGAAGAAAGCGGTCATTTGGTAGTACTGATTCTGGGTCCACTGTTCGAATGGATGATCGTGACATTGGGCACAAACCATACGGACGCCCAGAAATAGCTGGGTGGTGGTCTCCATCGCGACTTTAGGCTCTTTGGTAACCCGGAAGAAATTAGCTGCGGGGTTCTCAAAGGTGCTCCCTTTCGCCGTCAGCATCTCTCTTACCCACTGGTCATAGGGCTTATTCTCTGCAACAGACTTGCGAATCCATTCCTGAAAGGACCAGACTCCCTTATCGCCGACCAGATTTCGATTGTTGCGAAACAGATCACCCCATTTCACCGCCCAGTGGTCGACAAATTCCGGCCGGTTCAGCAGCTGATCAATCCAGCGGCTGCGCTTGACGTGGTTTTCGGACGGGTCAGCCAGAAAGGCACGGATTTCCTGCGGTGTGGGCGGCAAACCAATCAAGTCCAGAGAGACCCGGCGTAAAAACTCCGCATCGGTTGTCCGTCCAGAGGGTTGAATTTTCAATTTCTTGAGCTTGGTGTCAACATGTTGGTCGATGAAATTGTACTGGGGCAGCTGGGCCCACGTGAAGCCCGGCCGTTCCTCGAGCACAGTGATGTTCACCGTTACAAATTTGCCCTCGTAGCGCACCAACGTGGCAGCTTCTCCTTTGCGTAACGTCGTCAAATACCCGTCCGGAGTAACCTCCGCTACGGTCGGCGTATTGCTGGTGTAAGCGGCTTCGCGAGTCACATCGCGGCTCTTTCCGTCCGGGTAGTGGGCTATCACCAACATTTGTTGGGAGAGCCCTGGTTTGTTCATCAGGATGTCCGCAGGCAGAACTTCCAGCTTGGCCACCCGCGAAGCCTGCGCGTCACCCAAGGCAGTCCCTTGAGAGATCCAATCCAAGAGAGTTTTGTAGTAACGCGAACCCAACTCAATACGCAATCCACCTCCGTGTGCCACCTGCTGGGTTGGTTTGGTCAGCATTAAGCTTTGCGAAGGATCGGCGCGATTGATGCGTCGTCCTGAAACGTCCTGCACCAGCATCTGATAGTCAAACCCGGGGTCGTAGCCGCGCAACGAAAGCTTGAAACCGTTCTTTCCTTTGGCGGCACC
>Ga0075423_10004832_pt1 | contig 12528 bp, 9 predicted proteins | sample SoiMethybrSBSTD2_FD_80114 | JGI IMG/M metagenome (GOLD analysis project Ga0075423, IMG submission 80114) | Bulk soil microbial communities from a Populus tree surrounding site in Tennessee, USA - Soil MetaG P. TD hybrid SBSTD2 | ecosystem: Environmental > Terrestrial > Soil > Tree plantation...
TCAGGCCGGGGTCAGACCGGGGTCAGACCGGGGTCAGGCCGGGGTCAGGCCGGGGTCAGACCGGAGTCAGACCGGGGTCAGGCCGGGGTCAGACCCCGGTCCGACCCCTCCTTCAGAGCCGCGAGGCGATCGTCGCGACCGCGCGCGTCATCACGTCGACCGGATGCCCGCACGCGATGCGGATGCAGCTCGCGTATTGCTGGCTGGGCGAGAACACCGATCCTGGCAGGATGTTGATGCCGGCGGACGCGGCGCGGCGCTGCACGTCAGCGCCGTCGTAGCCGTCTGGCAGCTGGATCCACAGCACGAATCCGCCCTCGGGGCGGTTCACGCGAGTGCCCGCCGGAAACAGCCGCAGCACTTCTTCACGGGTCGCTTCCACCGACCGCCACAGCGCGAGCCGGAGCCGCTTCAGATGCGCGTCGAGCGCACCCGATTCGAGGAACTCCGCCATCGCGAGCTGCGGCAGCGCGGCGCCGGCGATGTTCGACAACGACTTCAGCCGCTCGAACTCCGGACGCCACCGTCCGGTGTTGGCCCAGCCCAGATTGAAGCCGGGGGCCACGTAGTGGGCGAGCGAGCAGCACTGCATGACGATGCCGTCGGTGTCGAACGCCTTCAACGCCCGCGGGCGTTCGCCGCTGAAAACCAGATCGCCGAACGTGTCGGTCTCGATGACCGCGATGCCGCGCGACGCGGCGAACTCCACCATCTTCGCCTTGTACGCGTCGGGCACGCAGTCACCGAACGGGTTGTGACACGTGACGTTCACGATCATGGCCTTGATGACGTGGCGACGAGAGGCGCGTTCGAGCATCCCGAGATCGATGCCTTCGCCCGGGAGGTGCGGCACTTCGATCGCGCGCACGTGCAGCGCCTGCAGCGCCCCCAGCATCTCGTAGCAGCCGGGGCTCTCGACCGCGATGATGTCGCCGGGCGCGGCGACCGCGCGGATCGCGAGCACCAGCGCCTCGGTCGAGCCCGATGTGATCAGGATGTCGTCCGGATGGCAGGAGGCGCCCTGCCTGAAGACCAGCCGCGCGATCTGCCGGCGCAGCCGGAGATTGCCGCGCCGATCCTCGTAGCGAATCGCATGATCCGCGAACGCGGAGAGCGCGAGGCGCAGCGATCGATTCAGCCGGTTCATCGGCAGGAGCGCCGGGCCGACGACCGCCGGCCCGAGCTCCAGCACGCCGGCGCCCGCCGTGCCCTCCGTCTGCCGTTCGTTGATCTTGATGGTCACCGGTCCGCGGACGCGCGTCGCGGCCGCGGGTCCGGCATTCTCGTCGCGGGGCGGACGACTGACATAAAAACCGGATTTCGGCCGGGCGCGCACGTAGCCCTGCCGTTCGAGCCACGAATAACATCCAACCGCCGTCGCGACGCTGACCCGATGCGTCGTCTGGAGCTGCCGGACCGATGGCAATCGGTCGCCGACACGCAGCACGCCGGCGCGCATCTGGCGCTCGAATCCCCGGGCGAGCTGAAGGTACTTGGGATCACCACGCACGAACGTCTCTTCGATCGGCTGAGCTTGCATTGCTGGTGACGACTGTACCGGATTCCGCCGCACCGGCACAGAGGCACTCGTCCCGTGCCGCACCAGGTACAGATCCCGGACGCGGCCGGGAGTAAACTCCTGGCCGCCATTCTCGTAAAGGCTTAAAGACTTCCCCGCTTCGAACGACAGCCTTCCCTGCCGCCCGAAGGAGGAGCCTGTACGTAAGGGCCTCTTTCATCCCGGCCCGGGCCTGGATCGATCCACAGAGACAGGAGGAGTTGTATGGCCAAGAAAAACGGGAACAGCCAGTCTCCCAAAGGCTCCGGCGAGCACCGCGTGTCCTCGTCCGTCGACGAACTGCTCGCGTCGGCGCTCTCGCGCGGAGACGAGAACCTCGAAACCGGCCGCTACATCGTCACCTACAAGGAGAACGCCGGAGAGGAGGGCATGCGATCGCTGAGCACGATGGGGCTCCGCGTGGCCGATGCCCGCGATTTCACCGAGCAGGCGGTGCGGCTCGAGAGCGTCGGCGACGCGGAAGCGGTCGTGTTCCCGGAGATCGGCGCGGCGGTCATCTCGGGGGGCGCGTTCAACGCGCGCGGCATGAGCGTCCAGGCGGAGATCGCGGCCGACAGCCCGATCGAGGCGGTCGAGCCGGAGTACTTCGTGTTCGCCCTGCCCACCGATCCGAGCACGCTCTACCTGCGCGGCTTCGTGCGGGCCGCCGAGGCGATCGCGCAGGATCTGGGGGGGCCTTCCGAGGCGGAGATCTCCCCGGAAGAGGATCCCCTCGTCGTCGGGGCGACGTGGGGACTGATCAAGTGCCGCGTGCCGCAGAGTCTCAAGAGTGGCGTCGGCATCAAGGTCGCGGTGCTCGATACCGGCATGGATCTCGGACACCCTGACTTCGCCGGGCGGACGATCATGTCCGAGACGTTCGTCGGCGAGCCGGTCCAGGATCTGCACAGCCACGGCACGCACTGCATCGGCACCTCCACCGGTCCGAAGGCGCCGGCCGGGACGACGCCGAGGTACGGCATTGCGCATCGGGCGCAGATCTTCGCGGGCAAGGTGCTGACCAACTCGGGATCCGGCGCGACGGCAAACGTCCTCGCCGGGATGAACTGGGCGATCGCCAACCGGTGCGCGGTGATTTCGATGTCGCTCGGATCGCAGGCGCCGGTGCAGGCCGCCTACACCGCCGCGGGATCGTCCGCGCTCGGGAAGGGCTGCCTGATCGTCGCCGCGGCGGGCAACGCGGGCGCCGCGACCGGCTCGCCGGCGAACTCGCCGACGATCTTCTCGGTGGCCTCGCTCGATCCCGACATGAATCCGTCGAGCTTCTCGAACTTCGGGAAGGTCGAGATCGCCGCGCCGGGCCGCGACGTCTTCTCGTCGGTGCCGCGTCCGACCCGCTACGGCACGAAGAGCGGCACGAGCATGGCGACGCCGCACGTGGCCGGTTGTGCCGCGCTGTGGGCGGAGACGAGCCCGACGCTGCGCGGTATGGCACTCTGGAAGAAACTCCAGCAGACGGCGCGGCCGCTGCCGCTGCCCGCGGTTCGCGTGGGATCGGGTCTGGTGCAGGCGCCGTAGTCATCGGGATTCATCCGCGGTCCGCTGGTCCGCGGTCCGCGATCCGAAACCCTTGAGATTGATCTCGGACCAGCGGACCAGCGGACCAGCGGACCAGCGGACCAGCGGAGAAGGATATGGCCGAACACAAAGGGTGGATCGTCACGACGTCGTCCGACCGTCCCATCAAGGACATCGAAGCCGATCTGCGGAAGGCGGGATTCTCGGTCGGCCACGTGATGGCGGAGATCGGGAGCATCTCGGGCGCGGCCGCCGACGAGACCGTGACGAAGCTGCGATCGATTCCGGGAGTGGTGGACGTCTCGCCCGATATGCCGATCGACATCGGACCGCCGGATTCCGGAGAGACCTGGTGAGGAGGTAGCGAGGGGGCGCCAGGGTCGTCGAGACCCTGGCGATGTCAACGAAGCTGCGCCGCGGTGATGCCGTGGTTGTGCGAGTTGCCGACCCGGCACCACTCGGCGAGGCGTTCATGTCCGGCCACGGCCTCGGCGCGGGTGCGGTTCCAGGACTCTTCGCCGTCGAGGATGCCGCCGAAGACGCGGGTCTCGAAGAGGGGTGGCGCTTCCCCGCTCTCGTTGGTCTCGCCCACGCCGCGGAACGTCGTGAGGACGGTGACGCCCGAGGTGACCACCGTTCGCGCCACACTGCGGTCGGCCCGCTCGAACCATCGGCTCCAGGCCTCGACGTCCGGCTCCAGTCTGGGCTCGCCCTGCTCGTTCAGGACAAAGTAGCCATCCATCTTCCACCTCTTGCCCGGCGCCTGCTCACTCTGGCTCGCGGCGCCGCCACGCTCCCGGAAAGGAACGTGCCACTCTCCCCCAATGCAATTGGTTCTCCAGTTGGGCTCCGCGTAGAACACGGGGTCAGATCTCTATTCTCGAATGCCCTCTAACGGGGCCGTAAGCCGATGACAGATCCGTCGGCGGGTCAGATCTCTATTTTTCGGGCGCGGCGGGGCGCGACGGGGCGGGGTCAGATCTCGATTTTTCGGGCTGGGGAGGACGCGCTCGAAAAATCGAGATCTGACCCCAAAGCCGGCGCCAGGCTGGTCGATCGAAAAATAGAGATCTGACCCCAGGCCGGGCCGGCGGTCGGCGGGATAGCGGCGATCCATACTGGACGCTCTTGCCGGGAGTTGCGCGTCTTTGCACATCTTGATCGTCGGGGCGGGGATCTTCGGTCTGACCGCGGCCTGCGAGCTGCGACGGCGGGGATGGACCGTGACCGTGCTCGACGCGGCGACGATTCCGGCGCCGGCGGCGGCGAGCACGGACGTCAGCAAGATCGTGCGGGCGGACTATGGCGCCGACGACCTCTACACGCGGATGGGCGAGGCGGCGATGAAGGGCTGGGACGCGTGGAACACGCGCTGGCAGCCGCCGCTGTATCACGAGGACGGCTTCGTGGTGCTGGCCTCCGAGCCGATGGCGCCGGGGGGATTCGAGTACGAGAGCTTCGCGCTGCTCCGGGGCCGTTGCCATCCAGTGGCGCGCCTGACGGCGATCGATCGCGCCTCGAGACTGCCAGCCTGGTCAGCGGTCGACTACCCGGACGGTTACATCAACGACCGCGCGGGATGGGTCGAGAGCGGCGCCGTCGTCGCGCGTGTCGCGGAGGAAGCGCGAGCGGCCGGCGTCCGGACGATAGAGCATGCCGCCGTCGACGGCCTGACGTCCGTCGACGGACGCATTGCCGGAGTCCGCACCCGCGACGGCGCGACGCATCGGGCGGACGTGGTGCTCGTGGCGGCGGGCGCGTGGACGCCGTCGCTGCTCCCTCACCTGGACGGTGTGATGTGGACGACCGGACAACCGGTCGTGCACGTCGATGCGGGAAGCGATCCGCGCTGGCGGGCGCCGGCATTTCCGGTGTGGGCCGCGGACATCGCGCAGACCGGCTGGTATGGTTTTCCCGCGCTGCCGAACGGGGCGCTGAAGATCGGCCATCACGGCGCGGGCGTCCGCGTCGACCCGGATGGTCCGCGATCGATCCCGCCGGATCACCTCGCGCGCGTGCGGGACTTTCTCGGCACGCACCTGCCTCCGCTGGCGTCCGCTCCGATCCGCGACACGCGGCTCTGCCTCTATTGCGACACGTTCGACGGGGACTTCTGGATCGACCACGACCCCGATCGACCCGGTCTCGTCGTGGCCGCCGGCGACAGCGGGCACGGATTCAAGTTCGCGCCGGTGCTCGGCGGGTTGATCGCCGATGTCGTCGAGCGAACGCCCAACGCGTGGGCCGATCGCTTTCGATGGCGGCTGCGCGAACGGGATCGACGCGAGGCCGCGCGGGCGGATATCTGAGCTGCCTACGAAAAGTACTTCCCGAGAAACTGCAGGAACGCCTGCCAGTCGGCCGGCGTCGCCATGTGGCCGCCGGTGTGGTAGTGCCAGCCGAGATCGCCTTTCGTCAGCGGCGTGTCGAGCGGGGGGAGCTCGGAGGTGCCGAGATCCGTTCGTCCGAGCAGCTTGTAGACGGGACCCGCGGCGACGGCAGCTTTGAACATGCCGACAGGGTCCGCCCACTGATCGGTCGTTCCCCCCGTGACGAAGACGGGCCGCGGTGCACTGAGCGCGATGAGCATGTGCGCGTCGACCGGCATGTCGTTCCAGCGTCCGGCAAACTGCTGGAACGCGCCCGCGAATTGCCACGCGAAGTTCTGGGCCATGTCGTCGACCGTCTCGCCCCAGTCGCGGCGCGCGAGCGCGGCTCCCATTTCACCCGAGCAGCTCGAGAACACCGCGGCAATGCGCTCGTCTTTGGCCGACGCCCAGAGCACCGTCTTGCCGAGCCGTGAATGCCCGAACACGGCGATCCGCTTCGCGTCGACGGCGCGGTCGGTTTCGAAGTAGTCGATGATGCGGCTGATGCCCCACGACCACACGCCGATCGTGCCCCACGCGTCCGGCGCGGTCGCGGTGCCGGGGTTCATGGCCGCGGAGAGCGCCATCACGGCTTCGCCACTCGTGTTCGCGCGATCCGGCTGAATGTCCGCATAGCCCACGGTCGCGTATCCCCAGCCGCGCATGAGAATGTCGTCCGCGAGAGCGGGATCCGCATGCGCATTGAAGGCCGGGCCTCTCGTGGCCGTCCCGGGCGCCGGCGGAGGGCCTCCGCCGAAATTGACGAGGAGGATGACCGGCACCGGTTTACTGGCGTTCGCGGGCGTGGTGAGCGTGACCGTGATGCGCGGTGCGTCCTCGGTCGCTCCTACGGCGCCGACGATTCTCTTTTTGACCGCCGCGCCATTACGGGCTTTCGGATCGGTCTCGGCGACCTGCCACTTCACCGGCGGCGTCTTCGCCGGCGTGCGGCCGTAGATGTTGGTCTCGTAGAGGCGCAGGATCTCGGTGCGCCGTGCGCGCCACGCTTTCGCGTCGCGGATGCGTTTGCCGTCGGCCGCCACCAGCGGATCGGGCAGCGTGTAGGTGCCCGTCTTCGTTTCGTCGTAATTCGAGACGTGCCCGGTCTTCAGCGCGAGCCGCAGCGGGTTGCCGTTCGCGTCGGATCCGAGATTCGTGCTGCGGCCGGGACCCGCGGTCTGCGTCTGGCCGGGTGTGGCCGGTGGTGTGGCGGTCGCGGGAGCCGGTGCCTGCGGCGCAGGCTGCTGCGCGCTCGCAGCGATCCCGAGCGTGGCCGCGGCAGCCGCGGCGGTCAGAAAACGAAGAATCATGCTGCGCCTCGATGTCACCGGAGATGCGGCCCGCGGGCTGCGGACCCGCAGACCGCGGTTCGGCGCAGATTCTACTCTTGCCGCAGTGCGACCGCGGCCTCGATTCGAGTGGCGCGGCGGGCGGCCCCGATCGTGGCGAGGCCGACGATGGCGATGAGGATGGCGACGGTGGCGAGGAGCGTTCGCGAGTCCGTCGGACTGATCTGGAACAGCAGCGTGCGCAGGAACTGCGACAGCACGAACGCCCCCGCCAGGCCGACGGCCACGCCGCCGGCCGCCAGTCGCACCGCCTGACCGAGCACGAGGCCCACCACTCGCATCGCCGTCGCGCCCAGCGCGATGCGGACCCCGATCTCGTGCGTCCGCTGACGGACGCCGTACGCGATGATCCCGTGCAGTCCGAAGGCCGCGAGCAGGACCGCCATCAACGCAAAGGCGTTGGTCAACCGTGTCGCGAACCGCCGCTGCGCCAGCTGGGCGGCGATCAGATCGTCGCCGGTCCGAACCGCATAGAGCGGCAGGTTCGGATCCACGCCCTGCACCGCCCGCTCGACCTCCGCGGCCGGCGGCGGCGCACCGTGGCCCCGCGCCACGACTGCCAGCGCCAGGCTCGACGCCTGCAGCATCGACTGATAGATCTGCGGGCGGATCGGGCTGTCGAGCCCGTCCTCTTTCACGTCGGCGATCACTCCGACGATCGTGGTCCATTGCGCGGTGGGCGGCGCCTGGCCCCGGCCGTTGACGAAGCGGAACCGCCGGCCGATCGGATTCTCGTTCCTGAAATAGGTCCTCGCCAGCGTCTCGTTGATCACCGCCGCACGCGGCGCGCGGTCATCGTCTTTTTCCTCGAGCAGCCGGCCCTCGAGGAGCCGGATGCCGAACGCGGGGAAGTAGCCGGGCGTGACCGACAGCGCCGTCGCGGTGGCGAGGTCGCGCTGATCGGTCGTCCAGCCTTCCGCGGCGAACGCGGTCGAGCCGCTGTCGCGCGTGGCGGGCAGCGCGGTGGTCAGGCCTGCGACGCGGACGTCCGGCGAGGCGGCGAGCCGCTCGAGCACGCCGCGGATCAACGCGAGTCGCTTTGCATGCTCGTAATAGGGACCGGTCGACGGCTCGTTCGGCTGTGGCAGCCAGACCCGGAGCGTCAGCACTTCGTCCGTGGCGATACCGATGTTCACCGATTGCAGCTTCCAGAGACTGCGCACGAGTAGTCCCGCGCCGGCGAGGAGGACCAGCGCGATGGCGACCTGAGCGACGACCAGCAGGTTGCGCACGCGGGCGCGGGCGCCGCTGTGCACGCCCTTGCCGGATGATCGCAGATGCTCGCTGACGTCCGTCCGGGACGATTGCAGCGCCGGACCGATCGCCACGAGGAGACCCGCGAGCGCGGCCGTCAGCATGGCGAAGAAGAACACGCGATGGTCCACGCCGATCTCGGCCATGCGCGGCAGCCGATCGGGCACCAGGCGCAGCAACAGGTCGACGCCCCAGAGGCTTGCCAGGAAACCGAGCGCGCCGCCGATCAGCGCGAGCACGGCGCCCTCGACCAGCACGCTGGCGATGATCCGTCTCCGGGACGCGCCGAGCGCGCGCTGCACCGCAACCTCACGCTCGCGCGCCACGGCTCGAATCAGCAGCAGGTTGGAGATGTTCGAGATCGCGATCAGCATCACGAAGGCGATCCCGGCCATCAGGACCAGCAGTCCCGGGCGGACCGTCGACACGAGATCGGCGGCGAGCGGATACACGCGCGGCGTCCAGCCGAGGCGGGCCGAATACTGGTCGGGATGTTCGCGCACCAGTTCGCGCGCCAGACCGTCGACTCGCGCGCGGGCCTCGTCGACGCTGAGACCCGGGGCGAGCCGTCCGATCGCCGATGGCAGGAAGCGCGCGTTGTAGGCGGGCTTGTTGAACGGGGCCGCCCGCCAGCCGCTGGGCGCCCAGACGTCGACGTCGGTCTCGAGCGTCTGACTGGGATGCCGGAACGACGGCGGCATCACGCCGATGATCTCGTAGACGTCCTCGTCTATGCGCAGCTTGCGGCCGAGCACGCCCGGGTCGGCCCCGAAGCCTCGCCGCCAGAGTCCGTCGCTGATGACCGCCACGGTGGCGATGCCGGGGATCTCGTCCCGCATCGTGAACGTGCGGCCGAGCGCCGGCGTCGCGCCAAGGACGTCGAAGTAGTTGCCGCTGGCAAGGAGCGTCTCGACGCGCTCGGGCCGGTCGGACCCGGTCAGGTTCGCGGTCACCGGCCAGATCCCCGCGATCGCCTCGAACGCGCCGGATCGGAGCGCGTAGTCCTGGAGCTCGGGCTGCGACAGGCCGACGTCCTGAAGGTCGAGGGCCTTGTAGTCGGACGTCACCCGGACGAGCGCGCCGGGGTCGCGGAACGGCAGCGGCTTCAGCAGGACGCCGTCGACGACCGTGTAGATGGCCGTCGTCGCCCCAACCCCGAGCGCCAGGGTCCCGATCACCGAGATCGCGAAAAGCGGGTTGCGCCGCAGCCGCCGGAAGGCCAGCCGAATGTCCTGCATCCCCCCACCGGCTGCACCCGACATGCCAGGGGTCAGATCTCGAATTTCTCTCGACGAACTCGCCGAGCCGCCTGCCTTCGAAATTCGAGATCTGACCCCGGCGTTCGGAACCGGACAGGGGGCGGGCGAATCCGGGCAGCCGGGGACTCATCGTATAGTCGGCTCATGAGGGCCATGCTGGTCGAGGACGACCCGACCATCGCGGACTTCGTCGCCCGCGGCCTCCGCGAGGCGGGATTCACCGTCGACCGGGCCGCCGACGGCGAGGACGGCCTGCTCATGGCCAGCGGACGCAACCATGACGTCGCCATCATCGACGTCATGCTGCCCAAGCTCGACGGCCTCTCGCTCATCAAGGAGCTGCGGCGCCGCCAGATCACGACCCCCGTGCTGATCCTCAGCGCGCGCCACACCGTCGACGACCGCGTCACCGGCCTCGAAGCCGGCGGCGACGACTACCTGATCAAGCCCTTCGCGTTCACCGAGCTGCTCGCGCGCGTCCAGGCGCTGATCCGCCGCGCCACGGCCGCGCCGGCCTCCACCCATCTCACCGCCGGCGACCTCACCCTCGACCTGCGCACGCGGCGCGCGGTGCGCGCCGGGCGCGAGATCGAACCGCTCCGTCCCCGCGAGTTCGCGCTGCTCGAGTACCTGTTGCGCAACGCCGGCCGGGTCGTCTCGAAGACCATGATCCTCTCGCACGTCTGGGACTACAGCTTCGATCCGCGCACCAACGTCGTCGACGTGCTCGTGCACCGCCTGCGCGAGAAGATCGATCGCGACTTCGACCACAAGATGATCCAGACCGTGCGAGGCATGGGCTATGTACTCAAAGTGGCGTGAACGGCTCCGCCACACGCTCGGATTCCGGCTCGCGCTCTGGTACGCCGCGATCTTCGTCGTCAGCTCGCTCGCGCTGACCGGATTGACCTATCTCCTCGTCGCCGCCTCGCTGCGGCAGTACGACCGCGAGATCATCGGCACGACCCTCGTCCAGTACGCGTCCGCGTATCAGCTCGGCGGCGTCGCGGCGCTCCAGGAGGAAATCCAACGCACGCAGGCCACGGCCGCGCCGGGACCGATGCTGGTGCGGACGGTCGGCGCGCGGCAGGTGGTCACCTTCCTCAGCCGGCCGGAAAACTGGCAGGATGTCGACCTGTCGCGGCTGCGCGTGCCCTCGCCCGACGGCGAGCAGACCTGGAGCACGCTCGATACAGGCGAAGACGGGTTCGTCCTCGAAGTCGCGTCGGTCCGGCTGCGCGACGGCACGCTCTTCCAGGTCGGCATGAGCACCGAGCGGCGCGCCCAGCTGCTGCAGCGCTTCCGCCGGGTGCTGCTGTTCAACGTGCTGTCCTTGATCTGCGTCGGCCTCGCGGGCGGCGCCGTGCTCACGTCGTCGGCGCTGCAGCCCCTGCGGCGGCTGGCCGACACCGTGCGGGCGATCCTGCGCACGGGCCGGACCGACGTGCGCGTCCCGGCGCAGAACACCGGGGACGCGCTCGACGAGCTGAGCGCGCTCGTGAACGCCATGCTCGATCGGATCGACGCCGTCCTGGCGGGGATGCGCGGCGCGCTCGACAACGTCGCGCACGATCTGCGGACGCCGATGACGCGGCTGCGCGGAATCGCCGAGACCGCGCTCAGCTCCGGCGATCCGGCACTGCTCCGCGAGGCGCTGGCCGACTGTCTCGAGGAATCGGACCGCGTGGTCGCGATGCTGAGCACGCTGATGGACATCTCCGAGGCCGAGACCGGGACGATGGCCCTCCGGCGCGAGCCGACGGATCTGGCCGATCTGATCCGGCAGACCGTGGAGCTGTACGAAGACCTCGCCGACGATCGCCAGGTGGAGATTCGGACGCGCACCGACCAGGAGCTGGTCGTCGATCTCGACCGCAACCGGATGCGGCAGGTCCTCGCCAACCTGCTGGACAACGCCGTCAAGTACACCGGCGCGGGCGGACACGTCGAGATCGCGGCGACCCGCCAGGCTGGCGACGCCGTGCTGACGGTGTCGGATACAGGGTTAGGGATTCCCCCGGATGAGCTGCCGCGCATCTGGGATCGGCTCTACCGCGGCGACAAGAGCCGCTCGACCCGCGGGCTCGGCCTCGGGCTCAGCCTCGTCAGGGCCATCGTCGCCGCCCATGGCGGCCGGGTCGACGTCCGTTCCGCCCCCGGCGCCGGATCGACCTTCGAGCTGCGCCTCCCTGTCGACGTGCCCCAGCCAAACCTTTCACCGATGTAATCCTCCAGCCATGTGCCGGTAATGCTGGCTGCGTATCTTGTATGCAGTTAGCTTGCTTGACTGGAGACAGCACCATCATGAACTTCAACGAATTCTCGGAATCCCCGCGGACCGGCCGCGCGGGCCGGCGCCTCATTGCCGGACGCGGCACGACGGCCGCGGCCGTGGCGCTGCTGCTGACCGGGTCGGTGATCGGGTGGACCGCATCGTCGGAAATCGGACCGACGGCGTCGGCTGCTCCTGCCGTCCCGGTCGCAGCGGCGCCCGCACCTGCGCCGCTGCCTTCGGCGGGCGTCTCTTACGCCGGCGTGGTCGACCAGATAACGCCGGCCGTGGTGACGATCCGCTCCGAGCGCCGCGTGCGCAACATCAGCCAGGACATCCCTGACGAGCTGCGCCAGTTCTTCGGCGATCGCTTCGGTCAGGGCCGCCGCGGGCCGCAGCTGCCCGAACGGCGCGAAGGCGGTCTCGGTTCGGGCGTCGTCGTCCGGCCGGACGGCTACATCCTGACCAACCATCACGTCGTCGACGGCGCCGAGCACGTGAACGTCGAGCTCTCGGACGGCCGCACCTTCAAGGCCAAGGTGGTCGGCTCGGATCAGCCGAGCGATCTCGCGGTCGTGAAGATCGAGGGGACGAACCTGCAGACGCTCGCGCTCGGCGATTCCGACGCGGTCCGCGTGGGCGACGTCGTGCTCGCGGTCGGCAATCCGCTCGGCGTGGGTCAGACCGTCACGATGGGCATCGTCAGCGCCAAGGGCCGCGCAACCGGCGGCGCCGACAGCTACGAGGACTTCATCCAGACGGATGCGCCGATCAACCAGGGCAACTCGGGCGGCGCGCTGGTCAGCACCCGCGGCGAGCTGATCGGCATCAACTCGCAGATCCTCACGCCGTCGGGCGGCAACATCGGGATCGGGTTCGCGATTCCCGCGAACATGGCGAAGAACGTCATGACGCAGCTGATCGATCA
>Ga0075423_10004833_pt1 | contig 12528 bp, 9 predicted proteins | sample SoiMethybrSBSTD2_FD_80114 | JGI IMG/M metagenome (GOLD analysis project Ga0075423, IMG submission 80114) | Bulk soil microbial communities from a Populus tree surrounding site in Tennessee, USA - Soil MetaG P. TD hybrid SBSTD2 | ecosystem: Environmental > Terrestrial > Soil > Tree plantation...
AACTGAAGCTGCGTGAGCTCTTTCATCGTGACGACGCTTTTCTGTTGGATGAGGAGCCTCAGCTGTGCGTCGGCCCCCGTGCTGAGAGTATCCAGCCAGAAGACATCGTCTTTGAATTTGAGGCTCTGGGTCTGCGCAGCTCGCTCGTGGCGCACCGTCGCGTCGCCTCTAATGCCCGAGACGATGCCGACGCCCTGGGCGCGCGCAGCGGCCCCGCCGAGCAGGATAGAGACAGAAAGAAAAGGTAAAGCCTTCAGGATTTTATACACGACTCGGCCCTCCCTATAAAAGAAACCGGTGGGTTATCTTGTATCACGCAAACATCCGCTCCGCTAGTACCTCCAGGTGAGGCCTAGGGCCAATACCTCTCTGCGTATATTAAATTCATTAAGGGTGGAAAGGTTTCGATCGAAGAGATATTGCGCCGTCGCCGTTAGGTGCGGTGTTATGTCCTTGCTCAATGAGGTGAGCGCTATGGGTTCGTGGTCTATGCGATCCTGTGACGCGTAAAACCGGGCGTGATATTCCACATTAGTAACCCATCGAAGCTCCCATGGCAGCCTCAGTAGAAGACCGGCGATGGCTCTATAGCCGTTGTAGCGCCAGTTCCTGCCACGGGGATCCTCATGATCAAATTGATATCCGAAATTGAACAGATGCTGCCCGCCCGCGCCGAACCGGAGGTAATGGATAAAGCCGAGCATCTGATTAACGGCGTTTCTGCGCTCCTGCTTGGTTGTGGCGCCTTGTAGAAAATCCTTGTATTGGGGACGATACAAGAAGGTCGTGAAATTCGTCGAATTCTCCTGTGCCGTTAGGGTGAACGTCGCGGTGGGCCGCTGGATATAGAGTTCGCCGCCAAAAAGAAGAAGGTCGTTGTTGAGTTGTAAGCCGGCAATGACAGGCATGCCGGCGATAACAGACTTATGGTAGATGTTCGCGCCTATGATATTGTCGGTAAGATCACCGCGATGGTCATTGTAGTTGAGCGTTTGTAAAAAAGAATAACTCGCCGTGCTTTCCCACGGTCCGGCTTTATAGAGAAGGTAATCCGCTCGCACGTTGAGAAGATTGCCGAAGCTGCCGTTGCCGCTCCGCTTAAATTCGGGATTGCTGTCGTACTGCGTGTTGAAGGTCACTTCCAGCCGCAGCCGCTTGCCGCCGGTCTCTTCCCGTATGACCGTAAGGAGCTGCTGCGTCGCTCCGACGATGGGAGCGGCGGGCTCGATCTTGACGACCTCCGTTAACTCTTCGAGCGCTTCGGCGTTCCGCCCCAGCTCCCGGAGCGCGAGCCCGAGATAGTACTGATTCAGCTGGCGCGTTTTAATGTCGGTAGAGACGTTCCTGCGAAAATAAGTGACGGCGTTCTCGTAGTCTCTTTTCTGGTAGTAGCAGAGGCCGGCATAGTAGCCGGCGTGGTCGCGGTGCGGATCCGCCGCGACGACGGCGAGAAACTCCTTCAGGGCGTCGTCGTATCGCTTCTCGCCGTAGAGCGCGATGCCGAGCTCATAGCGCAGGTCGAGGTTTTTGGGTTGGAGCGCGACGCCTTCTCTTAAGTAGCGCTCCGCTTCGGCAAAATTGCCCTGCGCATTATAGGTCAGTCCCAGATAGTAGATGACGTTGGCGTTGCCCGAGTCCAGGGCATGCGCTTTCAACAGGTCGCGCGCTGCCGCGGCGTAGTCGTTGGCGTCGTATTCTAAGACGGCCTGCGTGAATAAAATCTCCGCGGCCTCGAAATCGGATTCCGCGCGCCCGATCGATGGCGCGATCAGAAATGCGACCAAAGCGAGTGCGGTAATAAATCGATGGGTTCTCAAGCGCAAAACTCCCAGAATAACTGGCTGTTTATAATCCAGTCGAAATCGGCTGTCAATAAATTTCTCGTTAAATCCCGATCACTTATGCTGCTGGACGTAGGGGGTCGCGGCGTCTTCGGCCGTCTCGATCTCGCCTTTGATCAGCACTTCGGGACAATAAACCATGATCGGCGCCTCGCGTCCCTGGACCTTCACCTTGCGGAGCGGCCGCAGGGGGATCGCGCCGTTCACTTCCGCGGCCGTGGTCTCGCTAACGAGCATGGGAACGCCCAGCTCCTTCGTGAGCGCTTCGAGGCGCGCCCCGAGATTGACGGTATCGCCGATGGCGGTGAGATCGGATTTGCTCTCGGAGCCGATGTTGCCGACGACGGCGTCCCCCGTGTTGATGCCGACGCCGACCTTGAGCGGCCGTCCGATCATCGCGGTCCATTTTGGACCCAGCGCGTCGACGAGCTCGATCATCTCGATGCCGGTCTTTATCGCTCTCACCGCATCGTCGGCTTTTGAGAGCGATGGCGGCCAGCCGAAGATCGCAAACACCGCATCGCCGATGAACTTGTCCAAGAAACCGTCATTGTTGAAAACGATATGCGCCGCCTGACCGAGATAATCGCTCAGCAGCGAAACCACTTCTTCGGGCTTCAAATGCTCCGACAAGCTCGTGAAGCCGCGCACATCGGAAAAGAGTACCGTGATATGTGTCCGGCTGCCTTGCAGCTCCATGCCTTCCGGCGCGTTCACGACCGCCTCTGCGGCGTTCGGAGAAAGGTAGCGGTTGAGCAGGCTCCGCATGCGAATGCGCGCCTTCTGCTCCCTGATGTAGTGGTCCAAGATAATTCCGCCGTAGCTGAGCGTGCAGGCCAACACAACCGGGGCGACGCCCAGCCACAGCTCGTCGGAAGAGAAAAGGTACAAGGCGAGGAACGCGTAGACGATGATCAAAGCAATGACCGCCGCCGTCGCCTCGAGCGGCTTTAGGTTAATCGAGCCCCACACCGCGATCGCCACGAAGATGATGAAAAGCGTTATCAATATCCATCCAGGCACCGGCACGACCGGATCGCCGGCGGCGAGCGTATCGACGAAGTTCGCCTGGACTTCGACGCCGGCCATCGGCTCACTGGCGCTGAATGGCGTGGAAAAGAAATCGTGGAGGCTCGGCGAGTAGGCGCCGACGAGCACGATCTTGTCGCGGAAAAACGCCGGGTCGATCTCGTCTCTCAAGACGCGGTAATAGGGCGCGATCGGATAGCTTCGATTCGGGCCGCGATAATTGACGTAATAGCGCGCCGTCGAAATCTCGTTTCCGTCAGTAGGGCGCATGCCCATGGCGGCTTCATAGATGCGGTACGAAAAGCCGGGGAATTTTCGCTCCTGAAAAGGGAGCGCGCGCCGGCCGCTGCGCACGACGCCGTCGCGGTCGATGATCAGATTGGCCGGACCGTATGCCAGGGCATATTGGCGCACCACAGGAATCGGCAGGCTCAAGCGCGTGCGGGCGCCGAAATCGCTCGGCACTTCCGTATGCTCCGCGGCGAGGATGACGTTGCCGGCCTCGCGGATCGCCGCGGCAAGAGCGCGGTCCTCGCTCGGATCGGGTTTCGGCTCGGTGAAAAGTACGTCGAAGGCGATGACTTTCGCGCCGGCGGTTTTGAGCTTGCGAATCAGCTCGGCATGAAGCGTCCGCGGCCAGGGCCACGGCAAGTCGAGCTCGTCGAAGGAGTCCTGGTCGATATTGACGATGACGATCGGGAGCTTGTGGGGGACGGGGCCGCGGATCTGGAATCGCAAGTCTAAGGTTTTGTATTCCAGGGTATCCAGCAGACCGCGCTGATGCGCGACGAATACGAGTGCGGCCAGGCCGGCGCCGATGATGAGCTGGCGAATGAGCTTATTCGCCAGCGCGCCGATTATCGCCGCAGCGAGGCTGCGAATGGTGCCTTGCGCGCCCATAGAAGACTCGGAGCGAGAGTAAAGAGCCTGGGTCTCGGAGTCAAGCCGGGACATTCAAATAGCGGAAGTTTTATGTTATGTTTTCGAGTCATGCGGGGGTTTATTATTCAAAATTCTGCAACCGATCGCTTCTATATGGACATCGCGCTGCAGGAGGCGCGCCAGGCCGCCGCGGCCGGCGAGATCCCAGTCGGCGCCGTGGTCGTGGCAAACGGCGAGCTAATCGCGCGGGCGCACAACCGGCGCGAGGAGCAGCAAAGCCCGCTGGCGCACGCCGAGGTGCTGGCGCTTGACCTGGCCGCGCAGCACCTGAAGAGCTGGCGGCTCGAGAACTGTGTGCTTTACGTGACTTTGGAACCCTGCATCATGTGCGTCGGAGCGATGCTCCAGGCGCGCGTCGACCGGCTGATCTTCGGCTGCCGCGATCCGAAAGCGGGCGCGGTCGAGTCGCTCTATTATTTGTGCGACGACCAGCGTCTCAATCACCAGGTGCCCGTGACCGGCGGCGTCCTCGAAAAAGAATGCAGCGCGCTATTGAGCGGTTTTTTTTCCGAATTGAGACGGAAAAAGCAGAACTTAGAAATTACGAATTAAGCCGCGGAGAGGTGGCCGAGCCCGGTTGAAGGCGCTTGACTCGAAATCAAGTTTACCCGGAAGGGTAACGGGGGTTCGAATCCCTCCCTCTCCGCCAATTTCTTCTCTTATTTGCACGCGCTCGGATAATCTTCCAGCGCTTGTTGCCTGGAAACGTAGCCCAAATCGACGTCGCTCCTGACAGCGGAGCTGTCCCGCTCGGATGGGTCTCCATAGCCGCCGCCGCCGGCCGTTAAAAACGCCACTGTCTCGCCACGATGGACGAGCAAGTGGCTGAACTTCCCGGGAAGCCTTTCCTCCCTGCCGTTGCGCTCGAGCAGCGTCTGGTTGGTTTGTCCCTCGGCGCCGCCGAACAGACCCCACGGGGGACATTTGAGCCGGTCCGTATTGCGGCTGACCAGCATTTCGTTGAGGGCCTTCACTCTGACCTCGACGCCGATCCCGCCGCGAAATTTTCCCGCGCCGCCGCTGTCGGGCCGGAACGCGTGGCGCTCGTACAGAAGCGGATAGTACAGCTCCTGCAGCTCGATCGGCGTGTTCTTCACGTCGCCCTGGCACATCGAGACCGCCGACGACGCGCCATCTTCGAACGGCCGGCCGCCCCAGCCGCCGCCGATGATATTCTGACAGACATAGCGCCTTCCGGTTTTGGGATGAACGCCGAAGATCGCGTAGCCGCCCATGTCTCCCTTGTGCGCCGCGGGAATGCGCTCCGGCAGCACGGGCGCCAAGGCGCGCAAAATCGTGTCGAGCACCGTCGGCAGCGAAAGGCTCCAGCCGCCGATAGGCGCGGGCCGTTTCGCGCTCAGCAGTTTTCCCGGGGGCAGGACGACTCGCAGCGCGCGGAACGAGCCTTCGTTGACTTCGGACTTCGGCGAGGTGAGCGCTTTGAAGGCGACGCGCGCCGCGGCCATACCGCCCGACGCACCGCAGTTGATGAATCCAGGCACCTGATCGGCTACTTCGGAAAAGTCGATGGTGAGCTCGTCGCCGTGTACTTCCACCCTAACGTTGATCGGAATCGTTTTGTTAAAATCCCTGCCGTCGTCGTCGAGAAAAGACGAGGCGGAATAAACGCCGTCGGGAATCGCGCGCACCGACTCGCGCACGAGTCTATCCGTCTGATCCCAGATTTGCCGCACCGCTTTTTCGAACAATCCGGCGCCGTATTTGCGGCAAATCTCGGCCAGCCGCTCTTCGCCGGTGCGGCAGCACGCAATCTGCGCGCGCAAATCGCCCATCGACGACTCCGGGAAGCGGATGTTGTCCTCGATCAAACGCAGCACTTCCGTGTTGGGCCTTCCGGCATCGTAAATCTTGACCGAACGCACCTGCAGTCCTTCCTCATACACGTCGCGGGTCATGCTCGACCCGAAACCCGTGCTGCCGCCGCCCACGTCGATCCAGTGCGCGCGCACGGCGAGAAAGCAACGCAGTTTGCCCTCCCAGAAAAACGGCGTATAGACCGCCATGTTGTTCAAATGCTGGCCGCAGATCTCAGGATGGTTGACCAGAAAAACATCGCCGGGATGAATATTTTCTTTGCCGTAGACTTCGATACCGTCCTGCACGGCGACGCCCAGATCGGCGAGAAAGATCGGCAAGGCCCCTTCGTTCTGCGCCATCGTCCGGCCTTCGTCATCGAGAACGCTGACGCAGTAGTCCTGCACCTCGTAGATCATCATGTTGTAAGCGGTCTTTTTTAAAACCGCCGACATCTCGTTGGCGGCCGCTTTCAGCGCACAGCGGATAATCTCGACGGTGATCGGGTCGACGGGCACGGTAAGGCCTCAGAAGACGGGCGGAGACGCGGCGATCTCCGCCCGCGCATTGGCATCGACGTACTCGGGCGCGTCTTGCAGTTCTTCAAAGCCGCTGCCCCGGTCTAGGTCGAAGAGGAAAGCGAGGTTGGGCTCGCAAGCGAACATAAACGCCGGCGCGTCCGGGTCGTCATTAAAATGCTGGTACGTCACGCCGTCGGGCCTGATCGGCAGAATCAAAAGATCCTCCGCGCCCCAATCGTAGCGCACGCCGTCGACGAGCGTGTGCCCTTTTCCGCCAAGGAAAAAAAACGCCTTGTCCCCGGGATGCTTCTGCAATCCGCTGCGGCTTCCCGGCGGAATGCATTGCAGATAAGCGGAAAAATTTTTCAGCGCCGTATAGAGAAACAGCGGGTGGAGATACCAGCGCAGGATTCCGTGCCGGGTGACCTCCCATGGAAGCCGATCGCCGGCGCGGATACAGCTTTGCGACTGTCGCAGCTTTCGCTGGACGTCGCGCATTTGTAGCAACACGTCGTAGAGTGTTTCAAAGGACTCGCTCCGCGGCCGGTAGTGAAAATCGGGAAGACGGCCATCGGGGGGCTCGGCCGGGGCCGAACCGTCGGCTTCCGCCGGGGCGACGGGAGGCGCGCCGTCGTGATCCTGGATATGCGTCATCGTATGGCACACCCAATCCTCGAACGGTTTGTAGTAGAAGGCGACCCAGCGGCAGTCCTTGCCCGCGTTGTCGTTGTAGTGCTGGTGCTCGACGCCGCCGGGGCGAACCGGCAGGGTAATCAGATCGCCGCGCTTCCATCGATAGCGTACGCCATCGATATCGGTGCCACCGCTTCCGGCGATGACAAACAAAACGAGGCCCCCCTGGTGGCGATGGCGGCCGGAGTGTTGTTTGACGTCGTTGACAAACACCGACCAGTTGGTCGAAGCGACCTCGGGGGTAAATTCGAACGTGACATAGCGTTTGAGCAGCGCCTGGCGCGACGCTTCGAAATCGCGGTCGCTGGAACGGATGAGCAGCTTGCCGGTGAGCTGTTTTTCTAGCCACTCCGAGCGCCAGCGGAGCATCGATTCGTAATTAAAATAGGATCGCGCCACGGCAAGCTCTTTTTTAAAACGCGCTCGCTACTTGAAGCGCGCGAGATAACCTTCGCGCTGGAGTTCCAGCAGCAGGCTGTTGTCGAAAAAGTCCGTCGCCTTCGCGTTCTTTGCCTTGGGGAACTCGGGCTGCGTCGCAAGAAATTTCAAAACCACGCCGATACCCCTTTCTTCCGTCAGCGGCGGCTGAGAAAACAGTTTGGAATAGTATTCGAAACTACGCTTGGCAATCGCGTCGTCGGTGATCCGCATGTACTTCTTCATGATGGCGGTGCTCTTCTCGGCGTCCTTTTTGAGTATGTAGATCGCTTCGATATAGGCCATGAGGATCTTTTTCACCGTATCGCGACTGGTGCGGAGATACTCTTTGCGGACGACAAGGCCGGATTGCGGAAACGGGTCCGATGACGTCGTGAAATCGACTAACGTCGTCAAATGCATCTTTTCGGCTTCGAAAGTAAATGGCGGAGCGAGAATCGTCGCGTCGATATTGCCATTTGCCACGGCGACGAGGCGCGGTTGCGACCCGGGAATAGCGAGGAAGGTGATCGATTTTGGGTCGATGCCCCATCGTTCAAGCGCATTCAAGAAAAAATATTCGTTCATGTCGCCGCGTCCCACAAGGCCGACGGTCTTGCCGGCTAAATCTTGCGGCTTTTTGATTGTTTTAGGCTGAGCGACGATGCCCACCGTGGCCCGGTTCGTCGAAGTCGCAACGATAACCACATCGCCCCCGACCAAATCCGCCTGTACCGTTGAGACGCCGGCGCTCTGCGCAACGTGGATTGAATTCGACAGGAGAGTCGCCATGCTGCGCGAACCGCCGGCGATGCGGATGAGCTCCGAGGAAATTCCCTGCTTGGCGAACAATTTCAAATCGTGGGCGACCCAGAGCGGCGCCTGGTAGCCCAACTCGCCGCCGTAGCTTGCCATGATCTTTACCGGCGCAGCCGCGCCCTCAGCGACAGATCGACCGGTCTGGTCCATCACGCTGCATATTCCCAACAACAAAAATACCAGTCGCAATAATCGACCTATCATTTTGACCGCCTAATCAATCTCCCGATCCTTTAAACTCCGGCGCTTCCTCGCGCTGCTCCATGCCGTGCGCCACCTCGTCATGGAACGGCTTATAAATGTACGCCATCCAGAACGACGGCGTGTCGCCGTTGAGATTGAAATGCTGGTGCTCGACACCCCCGGGCTGGATCGGCAGCAGGATCAAATCGCCGCGCTCCCAGTCGAGCCGCTGCCCGTCGCAGACGGTGTAGCCTTTGCCCGCGATGACGTAAAGCACCAGGCCTCCCTGATGGCGGTGCTTGCCTGAGCGGGTGCGAAGCTCATGGGTGAAAACGTTCCAATCCTTCAATACGGTGTCGTGCAAGACGGTGCGATTGAGATAATAGCGCAGGCGCCCCTGGCGGGTCATTTCATCCTGGCGGTCGCGCCGCTTGACGACGACTTTCGCCGTGCGCGAGCGCTGTTGGATTTCTTGCGTGCGGGCGTAGTTGCGGTCGTACGTCGATTGCGGCGCGTCGACTTTGACTTCGATAGCCTTACCGGATTCCGCTTCGAGCCTGGTGTGGAGTGCCGCCAGTTCGGGCGCTTCGGACTGGAATGCTCCCGTAAATTCCGGCGCCGCTTCGATCTGGAACAAACCGGCGCCGCGGTCGACGCCCAGCGGCTCGGTGAGGTTCGGCAGGCATGCGGTTAAAATAACCTCTCGCGAAGCGTCGTCGTTGAAATGCTGATAGGTCACGCCCTCGGGAAGCAAAGGCAGTTGGACGATGTCGCCCGCTTCCCATTCATAGGGGATGTCGTTGATGACGGTCCTGCCGCTGCCTTCGGCGACGTAATGAACGACGCCCCCCTGGCAATGCTGTTTCCCGCTGCGGCTTCGCGACGGAATTTTCTGCACGGAGAAAATCAGCGCTTTGTGACAGCTTCGCTCCGTGGCGGGGTGCAGATACCATTTCATAATGCCCTGGGGATTGGTTTCCCAAGACAAGTCGGCGCCGCGAACGACGAACGGGCTTTCCGCTCTGAGCGCTCTCTGACGGTCTCTGAGGGCGATCAATTGCGCCCAAACCGTTGATCCGTGATCGGCCATGTCAGGTTTTCCTGTCGTCAGAAGTCAATTTTTTTTCGGCTCTTCCTTGCCGATGTATGACTGCCGATAGCTTTGCATCGTCTTGCCGCGCAGCTCATACAGATACTGAACGACGCGCTCGTTGCTCATGAACTTCGACTCGTCGTAATGATCGTGATGAACGATCTCTTCCAAAGGACGCCGCACGCCTTCCGACGGCTCCACGGCTGGATAGCCGATCGGAATGATGAGGTACAGCATCATCAGATCCGGCACGCCCAACACATTTTTGAACGGCTCCTGAACGTGTATCGTTACCCACTGCGTTCCGAGCCCAAGCGATGCCGCAGCCAGATGCATCAAGGTGCACGTGTTGGCCAAACCATCGGTGAGATGCGACTGATCGCGACCGAAAGTGTGGGCGCCCTGAACGGTGCCCCATTGCCGCCGCCCGTCTCCGACCACGACAATCAGCGCCGGCGCCTCCGACCAGCCCGCGCCGCGACGTTGCCGCTCGACCGCCGTTTCCGCCGTCATCTGATAGGCGGGATGCCGCAGCTCGAAAACGCGCTGCTGCTCCATCCAGTAGATGAAATCCGCATTCACCTCGGTGTAGGCGCGGAAGAGATCCTTTTTTACCTGCGGGTCTTTGACGACGATGTACTCCCACGGCTGTGAATTGGCGCCGGACATCGCCCAGCGGCCGGCTTCGAGGATTTTTTCGATGTATTGCTCGGGAATCGGATCGGGCTTCAGCTTGCGGATGCTGGATCGCCGACGAATGATGTCGTAGAGCAGCTCGTAGCCGGGGGTCGTTTTCGCTTCCATTGAGGAAACCTCCGCCGAGGAGAGAGATCTGCTGTCGCGGCCTTTAAACGACTCCGGTTTTATAGCTTACGACATTGCAATTCAAGGACGCGCTTGTTACCACCATCGGAACGCCATTCAGCCGGGCGTCGCACGAATGAATTCGGAGCGCTGATGATAAAAGCATTAACCTTTGCGGTCCTCTGCTGCTTGCTTGACGCCGCTCTCGCCTCGGCCGACGACCGGGTGCGGATCACCTACGCGAGCCGATCGATCTCTTCGATCCTGGCATTTATTGCGGAGGATAAAGGATTCTTCAAAGAAGAGAGCTTGGAGCCGCAGCTTATCCTCACCCGCGGTACCACCGCCATCGCCGCCGCGACGACGGGAGACGTCGAGGCGATCCATATCATGGGAAGCGCAATCCGCGGCATCCTACAGGGGCTCCCGCTCAAAGTTCTCGCCGTCAATCAGAAGCTGCCGCTGTTCTACCTCGTCGCGCGTCCCGAGCTGAAAACATTCGCAGATCTGAAAGGCAAGACGATGGCCGTCACGACATTCGGCGGCAGCCAGCAGCTCGCGGGTTATCACATGCTGCGCAAGGGCGGCGTCGATCCCGCCAAAGACATTGCCACGATCGTTTCCGGCGACGTTCCCGCCCAGCTCCAAGCGCAAATCTCGGGTCCGGTCCAGATCACCGTGCTCTCTCCGCCGACGGTCTTCGTCGCCCGCGACCGCTACAAGCTGAACCTGTTGGCGTCTATCGGCGAAGATTACGTCAATTTTATATCTGGACTGATCGTGTCGGAAAAAACGTTGCGGGAAAAACCCGGCCTGATCAAGCGCGCCGTTCGAGCGATGACCAAAGCCAACCGCTATTTTCACACGAACGAGAATGGATCGGCGGAGATACTCGTCAAGTACCTCAACGTGAGCCGTCCCATCGCCGTCGAAACGTATCGCTACGGCTTGCCGGCTTATACTCCGAACGGTATCCCCACGGGAAAAGAAATCGAGGAACACCTCAAAGCCGACGCTGAATTTTTAAAGCTAAAAGAACCTGTGAAAAGCTCAGCCGTCTTCGACTTTACGCTTCAGCGGGAAGTCAACGCGGCGCTCGGGATAAAATAGGGTCAGCAGCCGAGCGCCGATAAGAGATCTTTTAAAGACTTCCGCCGGTCCAAAGACTCGATTTCGGAAATGACGGATGACGCGCGCGCATCGCCGAGGACGGTTTTGGCGAGCGAAAGGAATTTTTCCTCTATTTCCTCCCGCAACATCGCGTTTCCGCGTTCTCCTTTCGGCACGATGATTTCATGGGTATAAGACCGACCGGTCTCCACCTTCACCTGTACGCGACCTGGCCAGGATTGGGGGAAGTAGCGATCGAGTTCGTTTTCGGCCCGGACTGTCACCCTGGTTAGCAAATCCCTCACCTGAACGTCGTTGATCATCGCGTCTTCGAAGGAGAGCAAATCCATCTTTCCGCTTACCGCCGTGGCGGCCATGACGTACTGGCCGCTGCCGAGCGCGGCAGCCCGGTTCGGCGGAAGGGAAGGACGGTTGACCATGCCGGCGTTCGCCGTCGGAACGGACAGCGTAATTTCGGCTATTGAAGACGCAGCGATGGAGTGCTGCTTAAGTAAAGCGAGCAGCGCTTCGACGCCGGCGTGCAATTGGCGCGCGCACGGATAGGGCTTGAAGGCGACCTCGGGCAAAAAGTACGAATTGTAATTTTCGAGATACTCCCACTTCGGCGACAAGCAGAGCGTCAGGCAAAATCCGCGCGGATCTTCGAACGCATGCTTGGGTCCGGTGAATCCCGCCTCATCGGCGATGAGAGCGAGCAGGCCGTTCCGCGCAGCGTGACCGAAGATTAAGTGCCGCGCGGTCGCGCCTTCGGCGCCGCCGGTGATCATGCCGCCGGTGTAAAGAGATGCGATACCGAGCGCGTTGGACATTTTATCCGGCGGCCATCCGGAGAACTTCGCGCCGGCCGCGGCGACGCCGAACGCGCCGCACACGGTGCTCGGCCACCAGCCTCTCGCGAATAATGCCGGCGCATTAACCGCGAGCCCCACGCGCGCGGTGGTTTCATAGCCGGTGACGACGGCTTGCAGGAAACCGGCTCCGCTGCCGCCGTTTTTCTGCGCCAATGCGAGAAGCGCCGGAACGATCATGGCCCCGATACAGGTCCCGGATCCGCTGTGGATGTCGTCCATCTCCCCGCAGTGCGCCGCGACGGACATGGCTTGAGCCGCGTCGAGATAAGATGCGCGAGCCGTGGTTCCGAGGAGCGCTACATTGCCAGCGGCATTTGAACCGCCGGAGGCGAGTTCGTATGCGCGCCCGCCGGGTTCGAGACGAGAACCGGCAAGGAGACAGCCGAGCG
>Ga0075423_10004836_pt1 | contig 12523 bp, 9 predicted proteins | sample SoiMethybrSBSTD2_FD_80114 | JGI IMG/M metagenome (GOLD analysis project Ga0075423, IMG submission 80114) | Bulk soil microbial communities from a Populus tree surrounding site in Tennessee, USA - Soil MetaG P. TD hybrid SBSTD2 | ecosystem: Environmental > Terrestrial > Soil > Tree plantation...
GCTCGTCCAGGGCGACGTCACCGCCTCGACCGTCAGCGGCGCTCCACTGACCACCTTCAGCGTCACGGTCCGCGACGGCGCGGGCAACACCGTGGGTGGCGCGACCGTGACCGTGTCGAATGCGTCGCTCACCGGCGGCTCGATCAGCCTCGCTCAGGCAGTGGCCGGCACCGGACCGTACGTCAACACCGTCGCGTCGTTTCCCACGGGCGACTTCCGCCTCGACGTCGTGAAGGGCAGCGACACCGTGCAAGGCGTGGTGGTCGGCGGCGTCGGCATGCAGACCATCAATGCGCCGAGCGTGAACTCGACCATCACGGCGAACACGGATCTCCCGGTCACCTGGACGACGCCGGCGGTCGCCAAGTCGTTCACCATCTCGACGCGCGACATGGCGTTCAGCGGCCCGGACCTGGGCGCGTACACGATCGTCGCCGCGCAGAACCCGGCGCGCCCGAACCAGCGCGTGCGCATCGACCGCGTCAACGAGGTCGAGGCGGCGGGCGCCCTCTTCGGCTCGCGCTGGCGGGTGACGTACACGGCGTCGGTCGATCCGTTCACCGTGCAGTGATCGCTCCGCGGGCGGACCCGGGTCCTCCGGGTCCGCCCCCGGTCGTCCTCCCGCAGACCTTCCTGCCGCCGGGCACCCGGGCGAGGGAGGGCAAGTAGTACTGGCCCCGTAGAGACCGTTCCGTTATTTTCCGCGTCCCCGCGAGCAGCCGAACAGGACCGCTCGTCGCGGGCGAGGATCGCGATGGATTTCGACCGGGACTTTGGCGTCAACCAGGTATTCGTCGAAGACCAGTACGAGCGGTGGCGGGACAACCCCGGCGCCGTGGACCCCGAATGGCAGCAGTACTTCGCCCGTCTCGCCGGGCTCCCCGCGCCGCAGCCGGTGCAGACCAGCGCGCGCCTGCCGCCGGCACCGGTGACCAACGGGAACGGACGCGGCAACGGAGCCGCGGCGGCCGCGCTGCGGGCGGAAGGCGCTTTCGCGGGCGCGCTCCTCGACCTGTCGGCGGCGGCGCCCGAGGCACAGAGGCTCGACGCCGAGGAGAAGCAGGAGGCGGTCGCCGAGCTGATCAACGCCTACCGCATCCGCGGACATCTCTTCGCCAACATCGACCCCCTCGGGCTGCTCAAGCCGCCTCCTCCCGAGCTGGAGCCCGGGAACTTCGGCTTGACCCGGGAGGACCTGGGCAAGCCCTTCGCCACCGGCGATTTCCAGGTGGGCGCTCCCACGCTGCCGCTGCGCGAGATCATCGCCCGCCTCGACCGCACCTATACGCGCACCATCGGCGTCGAGTTCATGCACGGCGAGGATCCGGTCATCCGCCGCTGGCTGCAGGAACGGATGGAGTCGACCGGGAACGAGATCCAGCTCAGCCGCGAGGAGAAGCTGCGCATCCTCGCGCGCCTGACCGACGCGGAGACGCTCGAGACCTTCCTGCACAAGAAGTACATCGGCGCGAAGCGCTTCTCCCTCGAGGGGGGCGAGAGCCTCATCCCGCTGATGGACTGGCTCATCGAGGAGTTCGGCGAGCGCGGCGGCGAGGAGATCGTCATCGGCATGGCGCACCGCGGGCGCCTCAACATCCTCGCCAACATCCTCAACAAGGACCTCACCGCCATCTTCGCCGAGTTCGAGGACAAGGATGCGAAGGAGCTGATGGGCCGAGGCGACGTGAAGTACCACCTCGGCTACTCGTCCGATCGGGTGACGCGGACGGGAAAGCAGCTGCACCTCTCGCTCGCCTTCAACCCGAGCCATCTCGAGTGGGTGAACACCGTCGTGGAAGGGCGTGTCCGCGCCAAGCAGGATCGCGACGAGCCGCGCGACCCGGAGCGCAAGAAGGTGCTCCCCGTGCTGATCCACGGCGACGCCGCCTTCGCCGGGCAGGGCCTGGTCGCGGAGACGCTCAACCTCGCGAACCTTGCCGGATACACGACCGGCGGGACGATCCACATCGTCATCAACAACCAGGTGGGGTTCACCACCAATACGGAGGACGCGCGCTCGACTCCCTACTGCACCGACATCGCGCGCGTGCTGCGCGCCCCGGTCTTCCACGTCAACGGCGAGGATCCCGAGGCCGTGGTCTGGGCGGTGCAGCTCGCCGTCGACTACCGGCAGACGTTCGGGCAGGACGTCCTGATCGATCTGTATTGCTATCGCAAGTACGGCCACAACGAAGCGGACGAGCCGAGCTTCACGCAGCCCGTCATGTACCAGGTGATCCGGCAGAAGCCGCCGGCGCGGGCCATCTACGCACGCAAGCTGGCCCAGGACGGCATCGCCACCGCGCAGGAAGCGGAGGAGCTGATGCGCGCGCGCGTGCAGCAGCTCGAGGAGGAGCTGGAGCGCACGCGCAAGACGGGCGCCAAGCGCGCCGAGAGCGCCATGGCCGGCCTGTGGGCGAAGTATCGCGGCGGGCCTGCCAGCGATACGCCGGAGGTCAGCACCGCGGTGCCGCTGAGCAAGCTGCGCGACCTGTTGCGCAGCACGGCGGCCGTGCCGGCCGACTTCACGCCGCACGAGAAGATCAGAAAGCTGCTCGAGCTGCGCGAAAGGCTCGCGGAGGGCAAGGGGAACGAGCCGTTCGACTGGGCCACCGGCGAGCACCTCGCGTTCGCGTCGCTGCTCGACGGCGGCACCCCGATCCGGTTCAGCGGCCAGGACAGCCGGCGGGGCACGTTCTCGCAGCGCCACGCCGTCCTCGCCGACGTCCGCACGGGCAGCCGCTACACGCCGCTCGCGAACATCCGTCCGGGACAGGCGCGCTTCGAGATCTACGACAGTCCGCTCAGCGAAGCGGGCGTGCTCGGCTTCGACTACGGCTTCTCGCTCGACACGCCCGAGTGGCTCACCTGCTGGGAAGCGCAATTCGGCGACTTCGCCAACGGCGCACAGGTGGTCATCGACCAGTTCCTCGTCTCGGCCGAGGACAAGTGGAGGCGCCTCTCGGGCATCGTGCTGCTTTTGCCCCACGGCTTCGAGGGGCAGGGCCCCGAGCATTCGTCGGCGCGCCTCGAGCGCTTCCTGCAGCTCGCGGCCGAGGACAACGTGCAGGTCTGCAACCTCAGCACGCCGGCGCAGTACTTCCACGTGCTGCGGCGCCAGGTGCTGCGGCCGCTGCGCAAGCCGCTCGTCATCATGACGCCGAAGAGCCTGCTGCGGCACAAGCACGCCGTCTCGACGCTGAAGGACCTCTCCGAGGGAGGGTTCCAGCAGATCATCCCGGACGAGACGGTGAGCGCGCGCAAGGTGAAGCGCGTCCTGCTCAGCTCCGGCAAGGTCTATTACGACCTGCTGGCGGCGCGCGAAGCCAAGCAACGCGACGACGTCGCGCTGGTGCGCATCGAGCAGCTGTATCCGCTCGATCCGGAAGAGCTGAACGGGGCGGTTTCGCGCTATCCCGATTCGGCGAAGCTCGTCTGGGTCCAGGAAGAGCCGTTCAACGCGGGCGCCTGGTACTATCTGCGGGCACGCTACTCGCTCCGGCGCATCAGCTGCGTCAGCCGGGCGGAGAGCGCAAGCCCCGCGACGGGCAGCGCCGCCGCGCACCGGTACGAGCAGCAGCTGCTGATGGATCAGGCTTTCGGCGACTCTCCCGCAGCCAGGCAGCTGGCCTAGCTACAGGAGAGCTGCCCAGCGCCCGAAGACGGTGCGCGCGAGCTCGCGCAGCCGCGGCAGCTCCGCGTCGGCGTCGGCGCGGATGTCGGCTCCGTCGGCGCCGATCTCGCGCAGCTCGTCCGCTCCGGACTGGAGCATCGCGCCCAGCACGGCCGCGTCGGTCTCGAGATGGAACTGCACACCCCAGGCGGTCTCGCCGGAACGGAACGCCTGCAGCGCAGTCGACGACGTCGCGGCGAGAGAGACCGCCTTCTCGGGAAGCGTGAACGCGTCGCCGTGCCAGTGGAACGCAGTGAACGACTGCGGCAGGCCGCCGAACAGGGCGTCTCGACGCGCGCCGGGCAGCAGCTCGACGGGGAACCAGCCGATCTCCTTGCGCCCCGCCTTGCCGACCGACCCGCCCAGAGCAGCGGCGAGCAGCTGGCTTCCCAGGCAGATGCCCAGCGTCGGCCGTTGCAGGCGGGCGGAAAGCTCGAGCAGCCGCATCTCGTCTCGCAAGTGCGGGTAGCGATCGGCCTGGTAGACGCCCATGCCGCCGCCGAGGACGACGAGGCCGTCCTCCGCCAGCTGCGCCGGGACGCGCTCGCCTGCGAAGGGGCGCACGAGCCGCAGCTCGCAACCCGACAGGGCGTCCGCCAGCGTGCCGGGCCCCTCGAACGGCTCGTGCTGTACGACGAGAACGCGCTTCACGACCGCCACAGTACACGACGCCGGCGCCCCCACCCGGCCGCGGATGCGGTACAAGGCGGGCCGTCTTTCGGGGAGGTGCCGCGTGGCACTGGGGAAGGACTTCCGCTTGCCCTTGGACGCGCGCCCCGTGCGCTACGCCGCGCACCTCGCGCCCGACCTCGAGCAGGCGCGGTTCGAGGGCCGGATGGAGCTCGAAGTCCGCTTCGAGAAGCCGCGGCGGGAGCTGGTCCTCCACGCCGTCGAGCTTTCGGTCGAACGGGCGCGCGTGCGAGCAGGGCCGGGGACGGTGAAGGTGAGCGCCATCGAGCTCGACGCCGAGAGCGAGACCGTGACGCTCTCGTTCGAGGCGGAGGTTCCCGCCGGAACGGCGATCGTCGACATCGCGTGGAGCGGCAAGTTCTCTCCCGGGCTGCGCGGGCTGTACCGTGCCGGCCCGGTCGCGGTGACGCAGTTCGAAGCCGCCGACGCGCGCCGCGTCTTCCCCTGCTTCGACGAGCCCAGCTTCAAGGCGCGCTGGACGCTGCAGCTCTTGCAGGTGCCGGCCGGCGCCGCGGTGATCTCCAATGGACGCATCGCGAAGGACGAGCCGGGGGAGGGCGGCCGCCGCACCGTCGCGTTCAGCGAGACGCCGCCGCTCTCCAGCTACCTGATCGCGCTGTGCGAGGGCGAGCTCGCCCCCAGCGCTCCGCTGACGGTGCGTGGCGTCCCGATCCGCACCTGGGCGGTGCCGGCGAAGCGCCACCTGACCGGGTTCGCGCAGGAATGCGCGGCGGCGGTGCTGCCACTGCTCGAGGACTACTTCGGGCAGCCGTACGCGTACGGCAAGCTCGACCAGATCGGCGTCCCGGATTTCGAGGCCGGCGCGATGGAGAACGCCGGCGCCATCACCTTCCGCGAAGTGGCGCTGCTGCTCGACCCGAAGACGGCGCCGCTCAACGTACAGAAGCGCGTCGCGGAGGTGATCACCCACGAGCTGGCGCACCAGTGGTTCGGCAATCTGGTCACCATGGTGTGGTGGGACGACCTCTGGCTCAACGAGGCCTTTGCCACCTGGATGGCCTACAAGATCGTCGACGCCTGGAAGCCGCGATGGCGCGTGTGGACGGACTTCGAGGTGGGCAAGGGGGCCGCCCTGCACCTCGACGCGCTGAAGAGCTCGCACGCCATCCGCGCAGAGGTGAAGAACGCGCAGGAGGCGGGCGAGTCCTTCGACGCCATCACCTACGAGAAGGGCGGCGCCATCCTGCGGATGATCGAAAGCTACCTCGGCGAGGAGCGCTTCCGCGAGGGCATCCGCCTCTACATGCGCCGGCATCGCGAGGCGAACGCGACGGCGGACGATCTCTGGAACGCCCTCGCCGACGCGTCGGGGCAGCCGATCCTCGAGCTCGCCAACGGCTGGATCCGACAGGTGGGCTATCCGCTGGTGGCGGTTTCGCAGCGGGGAGACCGCATCGTGCTCCGGCAACGCCGCTTCTTCGCCGATCCCGAGGCGAGGGAAGAGGGCCCTCCTACACAGTGGCTCGTTCCGATCGTGCTGCGCCTTCGCGACGAGAGCGGAGTCCACGAGCAGCGCGAGCTGTTGCGGGGGGAAGAGGCCGAGGTCGAGCTCGCGGCCGACGGCCCGTTCTGGGTGCTCGCGAATGCGGGTGCGCGAGGCTTCTACCGCGTCCGCTACGAAGAAGACCTTCTCGGACGCCTCGTCGCGGGCCTGCCCTACCTGTCCAGCGAGGAGCGGATGAGCCTGGTGTCGGACCAGTGGGCGCTGGTCCGCGCCGCCGCGGTGCCGGTCAAGAGCTTCCTCCGCCTGCTGGAAGGGATCGCTCGCCAGGAGTCGGACCATTCCGTGCTCGACGAAGTCGTCTCGCGCCTCTCCTGGATCGAGCATCGCGGTGTCTCCGACGGCGACCGGGCCGCCCTGCAGTCGTGGATCCGGAGGCTCTTCGCCGCTGCTGCCGCGGAGCTTGGGTGGGAGACTCGCGAAGGCGAGGAGGACGAGCGCCGGCTGCGCCGTGCCGCGGTGCTGCGCGCGCTGGCGATCGTCGCGCGCGATCCGCACGCGATCGAGCAGGCGAACCGCCGGTTCGGGGAGCTCGGCGGCGCGCAGGTGCAGCCCGTCGATCCGAATCTGCTCGACCTCGTGGTCGCGGCGGCGGCGCGGGTCGCGGACCGCGCGCGCTTCCTCGACTTGCGCCGCCGCGCGGAAGAGGAGATCGATCCCGCATCGAAGCGGCGCTATCTGCACGCGCTCGCGATGGTGGAACGGTCCGAGCTGGTCCCCGATGCCGTGCAGCTGTCGCTCAGCGAGGTCGTCCGCATGCAGGACTTCCCCAGCTACCTCGGCACACTGCTGGGGAACCGGGCCACGCGCGACCCCGCCTGGAGGCTCGTGCAGGACAGGTGGGCGGACGTGCGGAAGAAGGCAGACTCGCCGATGCTGCTGCGGCGGCTGGTCGAGGCGCTGGGTGCGCTCACCGAACGGCGGCACCTCCAGGAGGTGGAGGCGTTCCTCGGCGCGCATCCCATCGAAGGAGCGAAGCAGGCCATCGCGCAGACGCTGGAGCGGCTCCGCATGGACGTCTCGCTCCGCGAGCGCCTGGTGCCCGAAGTGGGAGCGTTCCTCCGCGGCTAGGCCGTCGAAACTCTGTCGCTTCAGCGACCTTTGCGGCGGGCCGACTTCCGGGTCGACCATGCGGAACGCGAAGCGCGAGCGAGGCTTGCAAGGTCGGCGCGAAAGGCGCACGTTGCCCTACATGCGCTGCGCTCTCCTGGTCGCCGCCCTCCTCGCCGCCGGTCCCGCGGTGGCGGGGCGACGGGCCTCCTTCCACATCGGCGCGGTCGTCGTCTCGTCGGCGCGCGTGAGCGCCTCGTCTTCGGGAGCGTTCTTGAGCGTCGAATCCCGCTCGTTCGGCGGCAGCGGCGCCGCCGTCCTGCTCGAGCAGCGCAGCGGCGCGCCCCTTCGCCTGAGCGACGGCACCCGCCTTCCCCGCGAAGGACAGCGCCCGCTGGTCGTCCCCGCTGCGCTCGGACCGCAGCTCGCCTCCGCAGCGCCCGGCGGCACGGCGGAAGTGATCGTGACGCTCTTCCCCGACGGCGCCCCGCCCGTCCGACCGGGTCCCTGACGGCGGCCGATCAGAAGTTGAACGTGACGGTGAGCGTGTCGGAGTACGTTCCGACCGCGGCGTCCTGTTGCGCGAAGATGCGGCCGAACATCTGGACGGTCGTAGTGCCGCCGCCGCTCGGGACGGGATGGCTGTCGACGCCGACGCCCCACACCGCGGTCATCCCGGCGTCGAAGTAGATCTCGTAGTTGAGCGTATTCGCGCCGGAGGTCATCTGCCGCGGGCGGTACGCGCCGTTCGCGCTCGCGCTCAGGCTCACCACTGGAGAGAGGGGCGGAGGGCATTTGTAGGTAATGGTGCCCGCCTGGGTGGTGTCGGCGACGTTGTAGACGTTGTACGCGGTCGGACCGAACGCGAGCGTGGCGCCGATGTTGGTGCACGAGGCGGCGCGCGCGGCGGCCGGCGCGAAGAAGCACAGCGCGGCGGCGATCGGCGCGAGACGCATGGGTGTAGTTTTCTCCGCCGCGCCGCCGTCAGTCAACGTTTGCAATTCCCAAACTGCGCGGTTTGCATACACGCACCTAGATCGTCGCAAGTTTCGTTAGCTCAATTTCTGCCAGACCTTTGACACCCGGCATTCCATGTCACATGATTTTTTGCATGAAGCTGCGTGCCATGCTGCTCTTCGCCTGCGCTTGCGCCCTCGCGGCGGGCGCCGCGATCGCGGCCACCGCGACGACGACCTTCACCGTCACCGCCTCGGTCGCGGCGAACTGCACCATCAGCGCGACGGGCATCAGCTTCACGTACGACCCGGTCTCCGCCAACGCCAGCACCGCCGCGACGGCCACCGGCACCGTCTCCATCGCCTGCACCAAAGGATCGGGCCCCAGCATCGGCCTCAACGCCGGGACCAATGCCGGAGCCGTCGCCGGCGTGACGCGAGCGATGGCGAACGGGGCCAACCGGCTCGGCTACGAGCTGCTCCAGCCTGCCGCCGCGCCGGGCAACGGCGGGGTGTGGACCGACATCGGCGGGGCAAACCCGCTCAACGCGGGCGTCTCGCCGAGCAAGGTCGCGCGCACCTTCACCGTCAACGCCACCATTCCCGCCGGGCAGGACGTGGCGGTGGGCAGCTACAGCGACACCGTGACCGCCACCGTCAACTTCTAGGTCGGCCGGCGCCCCACACGGCATTACTAAATCTTGGTTTTCATTATCGAAACACAGCGTCAAACGTTTGACACAAGGTTTGCGAATCGATACGGTGTCACTGGAGACGTTCACCACCTTCCCAGGAGCAAAACCGTGAAGACCCGTATCCTCACCCTCGTCGCCGCCGCCGCCCTGTTGCTTCTGGCGCGTTCCGCGGCCGCGGCCAGCAAGTCGACGACGTTCAATGTCTCGAGCAGCGTCAGCGCGAACTGCACCATCGCTGCCACCGACCTGAACTTCGGCGCGTACGACCCGCTGGTCGCGAACAAGACCGCGGCGCTCGACGTGAACACGAGCGTGACCGTGCTGTGCACCAAGGGCTCGACCGGCGTGACGGTGGGCCTCAACCTCGGCACGCACGCCGCGGCGGGCAGCCGCTTCCTGTCGAACGGCTCTGACTCGCTCCAGTACGAGCTGTACTCGGACTCCGCGGGTGGCACGGTGTGGGGGAACTCGGGCGCGGGCCTGGTCTCGTGGCCGGTGTTCGGCCCGATCGGCACCGGCGCCGGGGTCGCGAAGACGGTGTTCGGCCGCATCCCTGCCGGCCAGGACGTGTCGATCGGTAGCTACTCCGACACGATCACGGCCACGGTGAACTTCTAGAAAGGACTCCCGTGCAGACCGCCCGCGCAGCGCTGATCGCCTTTGCCTTGACCGCGTCCAGCGCGCGTGCGGGCGGCCTGAACGTGACGCCCATCCAGCTGCGGCTCTCCGCGCAAGTCACCAAGGCCATGCTCACGCTGCGCAACGACGGCCCCGAGACGGTGCGCTACCAGGTGAGCGCCAGCAGCTGGAACCAGAGCTCGCGGGGCGAGCTGCAGCTCGCTCCGACCAACGAAGTGCTCTTCTTCCCCGCCCTGTTCACGTTGAAGCCGGGCGAGGAGCGCAACATCCGCGTGGGGGTGGGGACCCCGTTCGGCCCGGTGGAGAAGACCTACCGGGTGTTCGTGGAAGAGCTGCCGCCCACCGAGCGGTCCGCGCAGCCGAGCTCGCAAGTGCGCGTGCTGACCCGGGTGGGGGTGCCGGTGTTCCTCGCGCCGGAGCGCCCGGTGGAGCGGCGGTCGATCGAAGGTCTGGAGGCGCGCGGGGGGCGCGCCTCGTTCCGTGTCGTCAACGGCGGCACCGTGCACTTCCGCGAGGACACGGTGAAGCTGCGCGGCGTCGACGCCGCCGGCGCGGTGCTCTTCGAGCGCGAGCAACGGGGCTGGTACGTGCTGGCGGGCGGCTCGCTCGACTACGAGCTCGAGCTGCCCAGGGGCTGCGCAGGTCTGGCGGCCGTCGTCGCCACCGTGACTGCCGACAACGGCGACCGGTTCGAGCAGCGTGCGCCGGCGGAGCCGTCGGCCTGTGCGCCGTAGCCTCCTGGCGCTCGTCCTCGTCGCTGCCGCGGCCCGCGGCGCGCAGGACCAGCCCGTCTACGTCGAGCTCTTCGTCAACGAGGCGCCCAAGGACAGCGTGCTCGTCCGATTGCGCGGCGACGACGTGCTCGCCGCCGTCGACGACCTGCAGCGCGCCGGACTCACCGCCTTCGCCGGCGCCCGCGAGGAGATCGACGGCAAACCGCACGTCGCCTTGCGGTCGCTCGCGCCCGCACTGACGTTCCGTTTCGACGAGCCGGCGCTCGAGCTGCGCCTTTTTGCCCAGCCCGAGCTGCTGCCGATGACCCGCGTCGATCTCACCCCCGTGCAGCGTCCGCGCGACCTGGTGCTGCGCACCGACACCAGCGCGTTCGCGAACTACGCGGTGCAGTACGGCACGCCACAAGCCGTCTCGGGCTTCGGCGAGCTGGGCGTCAGCCTCCGCGGCAACCTGCTCTATACCGGCCTCTCCCAGACGCCGTTGGGCTTCTCCCGCGGCCTGAGCAATTTCACCGTCGACCAGCCCGACGCCCTGCGGCGGTGGGTGGCGGGCGACTCGTTCGCCTCGACGGGCACCTTGGGCGCAAGCCTGCTGCTCGCCGGACTCTCCGTGTCGCGCAACTTCTCGCTGGACCCGTACTTCGTGCGCACCCCGCTCCCGCGCGTGTCCGGAGCGGTGCTCACTCCGTCGACCCTGGACGTGTACGTGAACGGCGTGCTCGTCCGGCGCGAGCCGCTACCGCCCGGCCCGTTCGAAATCGCCAACCTGCCGGTCACCAGCGGCCTCTCCGGCGTCCAGTACGTCGTCCACGACGCGTTCGGCCGCACGCAGGAGTACAGCACGCGCGCCTATTCGGCGCCCACGGTGCTCGCGAAAGGTCTCAGCGACTACTCGTACTCGGTCGGCTTCCGCCGCGAGCAGTTCGGCACGACGAGCTTCTCGTACGGACGCGCCGCGCTCCTTCTGCAGCATCGGCTCGGGCTGACGGATCGGATCACGGGAGGGTACCGGCTCGACGCCGATCCGGGACTGATCAGCGGCGGCCCGTCCCTGAGCATGGCGTTGCCCTTCGGGCAGGTCGACCTGCTGGCCGCCGCCTCGATGTCCGACTCGGGTTTCGGCGGCGGCGGCTCGGCGGCGTACACGCTCGTCTTCCGCCCCGCCGCGCTCGGCTTCTCGGTGCGCGCGATGTCACCGCACTACGCGACGGCGTCCCTCGATCCCGCCGCCGACCGGCCGCTCCTCGACGCCTCCGTGTTCGCCTCCCTCACCACCGGGCGCTTCACCTTCTCCTTGGATTACGGCGCCTCGCGGATGCGCGATGCCGGGGTCACCGATCTCTTGCAGGCGCGCGCGGACGTGCGCCTCTCCCGCCGCGCGACGCTCTTCCTGGCTGCGGGGCGCAGCCGCGCGGCCGGGCAGGACGCCGTCTTCGAGACCACCGCCAGCCTGGTCTACAGCTTCGACGAGATGACGGTGGCGAACAGCTCGGCCACGGCCCGTGACGGCGGCAGCGGCCGCGCGGCGGCGTCGGTGCAGCGCGGGCTGCCCATCGGGAACGGCGTCGGCTACGTCGTGCAGGGCGAGAGCGGCGAGGTCGACCAGTTCGGTGCCCAGCTGCAGGCCAACGCGCCGTTCGGCCACTACGAGGCGAGGTTCCAGCGGTTCGGCGCCGAGAACGCGGCCTCGTTCAACGCCGCAGGCTCCGTCGTCGTGGCAGGAGACCGCGTCTTCCTCGCGCGCCCGGTCCAGGACGGATTCGCGGTGCTGCGGGTCCCGGGGCTCGCCGGCGTCCGCGGCTACCTGAACAACGTCGAGGTGGGTTCGACCGACTCGAGGGGCGACTTGTTCGTCCCGAACCTGTTGCCGTACTACGGGAACCGGCTCTCCATCCGCGACGCAGACGTCCCCATCGACTACGAGGTCGGCAAGGTCGAGCGGCTCGTCGCCTCGCCGTATCGCGGCGGCGCGCTGGTCGAGTTCGACGTCCACCGCATCCAGAGCGTCACCGGCGTCCTGGAGATCGACGGTGGCGCCCACCCGTCGTTCGGCGAGCTGCAGGTGCGCGCCTCCGGAAAGGACATCGCGTCTCCCATCTCCGCGGACGGTCGGTTCTGGCTCGACGGGGTGCCGGTCGGCACCCACACCGCCGCGGTGGAATTCCGCGGCGGCACCTGCACCGCGCGCATCGAGGTGCCGGCGGGCGCGGGCGCGCTCTACGACCTGGGCAAGGTGCGCTGTGCGCCGCCGGACCAGGTGGCCGCGCGCTAATCCGAGCGCGCAGCATGGTTCGCCCAGGAATCAGCCGAACGGACGTAGAGTGCGATGGCAGCGATTTCGGAGCATCGCAGCCAGCCCGCCCGTCGTGCTCTCGCTGCACTCGTGCCGGCACGAGTAGCGCGCGGCTGCGCTACACCAGCGCGTCCTCCAGCGAGCGGAGCGCGATCATCGCCCAGTCCGGGCGCCGGTCGAGCTCCTCGCTGACGTCGTCGAGGGCCAGCTCCAGGTTGAGCGTGTCGAGCAGCATCTCGGTCTCGGCGCGTTCGCGGGGGACGATGGGCGA
>Ga0075423_10004837_pt1 | contig 12522 bp, 5 predicted proteins | sample SoiMethybrSBSTD2_FD_80114 | JGI IMG/M metagenome (GOLD analysis project Ga0075423, IMG submission 80114) | Bulk soil microbial communities from a Populus tree surrounding site in Tennessee, USA - Soil MetaG P. TD hybrid SBSTD2 | ecosystem: Environmental > Terrestrial > Soil > Tree plantation...
CACCATTGGCATCACCTTCAAGGGTAATGGTGGGCACGGTGATGACCGGGCCCGCGGCAAGCCGCTTTTCCAGGTCGTCGTATTTCCGTTCGCCGTCACCCAGGCCCAGCCGCCAGCGGTAATTGTGGATCACGATGCTGACGTGATCCGGGTTATCAAAGGACGCGGCGCTGCGATCGAAGGTGGCATCATCGAAGTTCCATTGCGGCGAAGCGAGCTGCCAGATGAGCCTGGCAAAGTCGCGCCGGTACTTACTCGTAGCCTGCGCGGCCGTCGCGAACGAGAGGTCATGGCGTTGGTGGTCTCCGGTCTGTTGAATAAGCAGGTCGGCGGCCAACTCGGCATCAGCGAGATCACGGTGAAGGTGCACCGAGGCAGGGTGATGCGAAAGATGAGGGCCGACTCCGTCGCCGTGTTGGTGAAAATGGCCGCCAAACTCGACCTCGCACCCGCGCCGCGCCCTGAGGCACGTCCGTGGGGGTCGATAGGTCGGCCAGGGTCTTGAGGACATCACCGCGCGCGCCAGGCCAGATCACAAGAATGAAGCGAGGTGGTCGCGCACGAACTCCTCGAGGGTGAGCGGTGTCGCGATAGGGAGGCGTTACGCCGTGATCGCCACACCGTGACGGTCACCCGATAGTCTTTTCAAGTGATCCGGCCGCGTCAGTTCCTCTCTCTCGCCGTCGCTCTGGCGGCGATTTCCTGTTGGACGTCGCACCCGGGCCGTCGACCGGAGCGGACGGGCTTCCTGCGCACGGCCGCCCCCGACGACCTGCAGCTTGCCTTTACCGTGATCGGCGATGGGCCCGACACGGTCGTGGTGCTGCACGGCGGTCCAGGCCTGCCCAGCGGCGCGGTCCGCGGGGCGCTGAACGGCTTGGCCGATCGCTGGACTTTCATCCTATATGATCAGCGGGGCCGGGGCCGCTCGACGCTCGTGCCCGATTCCGGGGAGCTAAGCGCGGCGCGCGATGTCGACGACCTCGACCAGGTGCGCTCCTACTTCCATCTGCAGCGCATGACGCTGATCGCGCACCATTGGGGCGCGGTACTGGCCGCGCTGTACGCCAAAGCACACCCCGACCGGGTGAACCGGTTGGCACTCCTCAGTCCGAGTTTCCCGCAGGCGAGTTTCCTGTTCTGGGCGGCCACCCTTCCGAATGACGAGTCGGCCACCACGCGATACCTCGCCGCCCTGCAAGCCGGGGAGGACACCGGATCCCCGCTGACCTTCTGCCGGCGGTATTGGGGATTCGCTTTCGCACCGATCGAGGTGACCGATCCGTCCCTCGTGGCGCGATTATGGAAGGACATGTGCGACGCGCCTCCGGCCGCCCTGCGCGACGCCCCCCGCGTCGGCCGGCTGGTCGCGAGCTCGCTGCACGGACTCGATCTGCGCGATACCCTCGCGGCCATTCACGTTCCCGCGCTGATTCTCCAGGGACGCGGCGATACGGCCTCCCTCGCCGCCGGCAATGCCTGGACCGAATGGCTGCCGGAAGGACGCCGACTGGTGTTGTCGTCACCCGGCTTGTTCCCATGGCTGGGCGAGCGGGAACCGTACGTCACGGCACTCGCTCGCTTTCTCGATGGGGCATGGCCTGCCGAGGCGGTCCGAATCTCCGCGCACTAAGGCGACGTCGTCGCCGGTCGAGTTGTGACTCACCTGTTACCGCACCATCGTCGCCAGTCCGCAATCCGGACGCATCGTTCTTCCAGTCATTCGGCCACGACGCTCACCCCGACCGCTCGAGTGCGTCATGACGTACACGCATCCGCTGCTCCTTCGCTTCAGCCGGAGGAGCGTGCTCGCCGTCACTGGCCTCCTGCTCACCGCCCCCGGGCTCGTTCGCGCCCAGGAATCAGCGACCGGTCGCATCGCGGGCCAGGTCGTCGACGTCCAGACGGGTCGTCCACTTCCGGACGTCCGTGTGGAGGTGGTCGGGCGTGTCGTCCTGACCACGGACCTGGACGGGCGGTATCGGACATCCCCTCTGCCGGTCGGGCGGTATACGGTGCGGGCGATGATGATTGGATTCCGGGCGGCGCAGCGGGACAGCGTGACGGTGGCGGATGGACAGACCGTCGTCGTGAACCTCGCGATGAGCACGTTGCCGATCGAGCTGGCAGGCGTCAGCGTCGAGGCCACCCCACCCGCCAAGGCCACCTCGGACGCCGGGATGCTCGGCATGCAGCAGGCGGCGCCCGCGGTCAGCGATGGTCTCAGCTCTCAGGCGATCGCCCGCGCGCCCGACGCCAACGCGGGCGACGCGGTCAAGCGGCTCACGGGAGTAACGGTGTTGGACGGAAAATTCCTCGTCGTGCGCGGACTCGGCGAACGCTACAGTAACGCGCTCCTGAACGGCGCGGAAATGCCCAATCCCGTGGTCGAGAAGAAGATCGCCCCGCTGGACCTGTTCCCCTCGAGCCTGATCGAGTCGGTCGTCGCCGCCAAGACTGCCACGCCGGATCGGCCGGGCGATTTCGCCGGCGGCTCCGTCGATCTACGCACCAAGGACTTTCCCGAAGGACGGGTGCTCGAAGTCACGACGTCGCAGTCGTTCAATGACCAGGTCACCATGCGGCGCCTCCCTGTCGCGGGGCTCACCGGGACCGATGTTCTCGCGATCGACGGCGGTCGCCGAGCACCGCCCACGATCCCCTTCGTCGATCCCGGTCCGGTGGGACGGCAACGGGTGCTGCAAGGGTTCGCCAACAACACCTGGGACCCAGCGCCGCGACTGGTCGCGCCCGGCGCGGGCTTTGGTTTCACCTACGGGAACCAGTGGCAGGGAGCCGGAACGGCGGTGGGTGCCGTGGCGTCGTTGACCTACTCGGAACGGACGACCTACACCCCGTCGCGTCTCTCGAACCTCTACTATTTCGGCCGCGAAGGCGCGACCAACGTGGAGTGGGGTGGCATCGCGAACTTCAGCGTCAATCTGTCCGGCAGCAACCGGATCAGCTGGAAAAACCTGTACACCCGCTCCGCCGACCAGACCACGATCTATGGGCAAGGGTCGGAAGGCGTCGTGTTCCAGCGGACCTACCACCTGCGCTACGTAGAGCGCTACCTGTGGCAGACCCAGCTGACCGGGACCCACCAGCTCTGGGCCCTCGCCAATTCGCAGTTTCAGTGGACCGCCAGCTACGGCCGCGCCCGCATCGACGATCCTGACAACCATTCCGCCACGTATTCCACGCCCGTCGAGGTGGGCGCGGGCACCGACCTGAGAGCAGACCGGCTGGTGCGGCGTCTCGCCGATTACACCCGGAGCGGCGAAGCGAACTGGACGATCCCGTTCTCGCTGCGCCATCCGGCGGACGGCTTACTCAAGATGGGCGCGTATTACCGCTCCAAGTCGCGCTACTACTCCGCCAGCGAGGTGCACATCCAGCGCGATGGGCTGGCCGCCCCCTCGAGCGGACTCGACGGCGTGATCCAGCAGCTGCCGCCCAATGAAGCCTTCGCCCCTGAAAACCTCAGCGTCTACTTCACCTACTTCGCGTCGTCGAATCACAATGACCCGTATCAGGCGGACGACAACCTCGGGGCGGCCTATGGGATGCTCGACGTACCTCTGCTCTCCGCCGTGCGTCTGGTGGGCGGCGTTCGGGTCGAGCAATGGCGGTTGCGCCTCAAGCCGGGGATCGGCGATCCCGAGGGCGACTTCCCGAAGCTGGGACGCGTGATCGCGAAGGATTACACCGATCCGCTGTGGTCCGCGAACCTCACGATCCACCTCTCGGATCGAATGAACCTGCGGGCCGCCGCGTACCGCACCATCGCCCGACCCGACAGCCGCGAGATCTCCCCCGGGCAATACACTCCGGTGGGCGGGCTCGGCACCTGCACCGAGATCGGCAACGACAGCCTCAATCGCAGCCTCATCGTCAATGCCGATTTGCGCTGGGAGCTGTATCCCCGCACCGGAGAGGTGGTCGCGCTGAGCGGGTTCACCAAGCGGTTCGATGGCCCGATCATCGAGCTGCGGACCGCCGGGGGCTTCTCCAGCGGCGCGGCGTGCACGATCGGGAACGGGCGATCCGCCGAGGTCCACGGCGGTGAGCTCGAGGTGCGACGTGGGTTGACCTTCCTGCCCGGCCCGCTCCGGGATTTGGGTCTGGGAGTCAACCTGACCCTCGTCACCTCCGCGATCCGCTTCCGCCTCGATCAGGGACTCCAGGCGCGTCGCTTCGTGGGCCAGTCGCCCGTGGTCGTGAACGCGTTCCTCGCCTACGAGCGGCTCGGCGCCTGGCTCAACGGCTCGGTGCTCTTCAACTACTTCGGCGATCGCATCAAGTACTACTCCAACATCGAGCGCGGCAACGGCCCACGGGCGCCCAACCCCAACTGGGTGGAGCGCGGGCGATCGACGCTCGACGCGAAGTTGCGCCTCCAGCTCTCGGCGCACGCCCGGGTGTCGCTCTCGGCAACCAATCTGCTGCGGACCCCCGTGGTCGTCGCCGAAGATTCCGGGCTGCGACGGCTGGTGGAGCGCTACAACCCGGGAATTTCGTTCTCAACGGGTTTGTCCTATGCGTTCTGAGCCCCTGGCGCTTGCGGCGGCGCTCCTCGCCGTCGCCGTCGCGTGTGAGGATAGCTTCAGACCCTCGGGCATGCTCGGGCCACCCGACTCCGTGGTAGCGATTGCGCGGAGCATGCGTCTCGTGTCGGTGCACTGGGTGGCGGACGCCGGGGCCATGGGGTATCGCATCGAGCGGCGGGCCAACCTCGAGGGCGCGTTCGCGATGGTTCGCGAGGTGTCGTCCGGCTTCGTGACGAGCCTCGAGGATGAGACCGTCGAACCCGGGACGACGTATGGCTACCGGGTCCGGACGCTCTCGACGAACGGCGCGGTGTCGGCGCCCAGCCTCGTGGCCGGCGCGCGCACGCCACCGTGGCCGGGCATTCGGGTCGCCACCAGCACCCCGACCCCCGAGATGGTCGACCCCGACGGCTACGGTGTGACCGTCGTCGGCCCCACGGACACGCTGCGCGCGCTGCTCGCGCCGTTCGACGCACACGAGTTCACGCCCCTCCCGGTGGGCGCGTATGACGTCACGCTCACAGGGGTCGCCGCGAACTGTCATGTGGCCCCAGACTCCTCGATCGCGGTGACGGTCGTCGACCAGGGGCTCGAGACGCTCCAGGGCGTGTCGTTCATCGTCAGCTGCCGCGATCCCGATGTCGGCCGCCTCGGCGTGAGCGTCGCCACGACGGGCGACAGCCTCGACGCGGACGGCTACACGCTGACCTTGAGCGGACTGGCCGACGATACCTCGTTGCCGGACTCACAGCGGGCCTACTTCGCGCGCGATTCGATCGGCGTGCAGTTCAGCCGCACCTACGAGCAGCTGCGGCCGGGGAACTACACCCTCAGCCTCGAGGGCGTGGCGGGCAACTGCGCCGTGAACGGACCGACGTCGGTCGATTTCCGGGTCGAGGTCCTGGCCGACGTGCAGCGGGCGTTCGCCGTGCGCTGTGAGGCGCCGGACGATCCGACGCGCCCCCTGGTCTGGCGCAGCACCTGGTCGGCGGCTTCAGCGCCACCCGGGCAGCATGTCACCCTCCGCATCGGGCTCGACCTGAGTCGCCGGCCGGGTCAGGATGTCGCCGCGGTCCAGTCCACGTTCACGTACGATCCGTCGGTGGTGCGGCTCGACAGCGCCGTGAGAGAAATCCCATGGCAAGCGACCTTCAACACCGCGACGGCCGGGACGGTGAATTGGCTGGCGTTCGTGAATGGCACGGGGCCTACGGACTCCACGACGTTCGCCCGGTTTTACTTCACCGTGATCGGAACCCCGGCCATGACGACAACGACGGCGACGACGATCGAAGCGGCGACTGACGGGACGGAGCACAACCTGCTGTCCCTGATTCGCCGGGTCGAGGGGACCGTGACCGTCAGCACGGGGAGCGGCGGTCAGAATCAGCCGCCGGTCGCTCGGCCGGGTGGGCCATACACGGCCACGGCCGGGCAATCCGTCACTCTGAACGGTACGGCGTCGAGCGACCCCGATGGCACGATCGTCTCCCATGGGTGGGCGTTCGGCGATGGGGCGTCGGGAACGGGCGTTACGGCGGCGCACGTCTACGCGGCGGCCGGAACGTATACTGCCACGCTCACCGTCGTCGACAATCAAGGGGCCACGGCGACCGCAACGGCGACGGTCACGGTCACCGCGTCCGGTGGGAATCAGCCACCCGTCGCGGTGGCCAACGGGCCCTACAGCGGCGCCGTGAGTGTGCCGGTCGCCTTCACCTCAGCCGGATCCGCCGACCCGGATGGGTCGATCACGACCTATCAGTGGACGTTCGGAGACGGCTCGACCGCGAGCGGCGGCGCCCCCTCGCATGCGTACGCGTCGGCGGGCACCTATAGCGTCGGCCTCACCGTCACGGACAACCACGGCGCCACGGGCAGCGCCACCGCTGTCGCGTCGATCAGCAGCGGATCGACCCAGCCGTTCACCTGGCAGGGCGCCTTCGGGCCCGTTTCGGGGGCGGACAGCTTAGTCACGCTGACCATCACGCTCGATCTCTCGACCGACATTCCCCAGACGACGGGCCCCGAAGCGCTGCAATCGTGGACCGTGGATTCGCTCCAGTGGGATCCGACGGTGCTGCGCTATTTCGCCTTCAACTTCGGGCCGGGCGGCGCCGGCTCCGTGAATCCCACTGACGCGCTGTCACGGGGCACGCTGTTGTTCAGCGGCGTACAGCCGGCCGGTGGCTCCACCGGTGTGATCACGATCGCCACGATCAAGTTCAAAGTGATCGGCGCGCCCGGACATGCGACGACCACCGCCACGACGCTGGGCCTGCTGCTCGGCGCTTCCTCCACGGGATCCTTCAGTTACGGGACGCTCACCGCGGTCCGCGAGGGAACCTTCGTCGTTCCATGACGGGCGCCTGAGTAACGACATCACGAACACGTCACGAACGGCCGCGAGCGACGCGTCAATCGTTACCGACTCGCGCGGGTTCCGGTACGCGTTGTTGGGACCTTTGAGACGGTGGTCAGCGAGCTTGGCGATACGGCGCGAACGGGGAGAGAGACGCGTTCGGCCAATCGGCTACCACCTCACCCGCTTGGAGGTCGTATGCAGTTGACCCGCAGCACGCGGCCAGTCGGCCTGCGCCGCCTCGCCGCCAGGAGACTCGCCGTCAGGAGCCTCGCCGCCACGGTCGTCTTCAGTCTTGCGGCGTGTTCGCAGCTTGGCGACAAAACGGCGGGACCGATCCTGCCGCCGAACCCGCCGGAGAATCCGATGCTGTCACGCGCCGCGTTCGTCTTCCGCGTCAACACGAGTACGCATGAAGTCAACATTACGGCCCCCGATGTCACGGTGAATCCTGGAGCGGCGCCGGTGTCGGCCGTTTCCGCGGATCTCATCGGGCCGGACTTCTCCCTCGTGGCCGGCGACGTGATCACGTTGACCGCCTCGAACTACTCCGCCTCGGCCGTCGGCCAGTTCACCCCCAACAAGATTCGCGTGACGTTCGACATCAACATCACCAACAAGCTGTCGAGCGTGTCGTTGATCACCCCGACGTTCCCCGCACCGCCGCCCGGAACGAGCGGCATCCTGATGTTCCCCTTCGCGACCTACGTGTCCGTGACCAGCGGCGGGGTGAGCGTCGGTGGAAACGGAGACTCCGTCATCGTGGACCTGCCGAACCAGGGCCAGGTGGCCACCAGCACCGACTGGAACGGCGACGGCTCTCCCGGCAGCGGCGCCCCGTACAACTTCTTCAACGACGCCGCCTGCCCGGTCGGCTCGAACGACTGCTATCGCTACGAGACCTACGCGGCGCCCCTGCTTCCCGGCGCCACGTCGGCGGCTCGATCCGTCGGATTCGACATCGACCCGACCGTCAGCCGGTTCTCCGCCAAGATCGTGATCGCCGCCGACCTGCAGAACTCCGGCGCGGCGCCCACGGGCACGATCGCCGGCAGTGTGTCCTCGCCGCAGCGGGGCGCGCTGAGCGGCGTCCTGGTCACCGCCAACACCGGCGGTTTCACCGGCACGACCAATGGCACCGGCGCCTATTCTATCGCCAACGTGACGACCGGTCCGAAGACCGTCACCGTCTCCAACCTTCCGGCCGGCTGCAGCGATCCCGGCCCGCAGTCGACCACCGTCAGCTCGGGCGCAACCTCCACCGTCAATTTCTCGGTGACCTGCACCGTGCCGGCCGGCACCGTCAGCGGCAGCCTCACCCGCACCGGTCCGGCTTCGCCATCGCTCGCGGGGACCATCGTGACCGCGACACCGGCCGCGGCGGGCACCTCGCCCGCTGCGACGACCCTGGCCGCCGGCGCCGCCAACTACAGCATCTCCGGCGTGGCGATCGGCAGCGGCGCGGGTGCCGGGAACGGCTCGGTCGCGCTGTCCAATCTGCCGGGAGGCTGCAGTTCGGCACCAGGCAGTTACACGGGCCTGACGCTCGGCGGCACCGTGACGGTCAACTTCACGATCGACTGCCAGAATCCCCCGGCCTTCTATCAGTACCAGGCCCAATGGGGGGCGATCAGCGGTGGGCAAGTGACGCTGACGCTGCGCTACGATCCCAGCACGCTCAACGACCCCGCCGTGAACGGCGCCGCCGCGGACGACATCAACGCGTTCCAGGCGGACATCGGCTACAGCCCGACACGGCTGCAATTCGTGAGCTGCGCCAACGTGGCCGGCTCGACGTTCCAGAACATCAACGCCAACGGCGCGACCGCCGGAACGATCACCCTGCTCAACTTCATGAACGGGGCCGGCGCCACGACGCAACAGGCGTTGGGCGTGTGCACGTTCAACGTGCTGGCGGGTGCGGCGACGTCCGTGACCACTGCCACCACGTTCACCGCGGTCTCGAGCTTCAGCGGGGCGAACCTGATTCCCAACACGCAGAAGAACGAAGGCACGCTGTCGATTCCGTGAGGCCAATTCCGTCCGGTGAGGCCGGGGCAAGCACTCCCCGGTCTCACCCGGCCGGTTACTCAGCACTTGGGAGACGACCTGTATGGAGAACTTGAAGGGATTTACGCGCCGGGCTCTCACGGTGGGATTGGCCGCGGCCCTGGCAGTCTCGTCCGGCTGCCGGCCAGGCGACCAGGTTGCGCCACCCGACTTGAGTCACGCCCTGACGCTGCAGCTGGAAGTGTCGGCCGGTATCGCGGCCCCCGGCGAGCAGATCGCCGTCGCGGTGCGAGCCGACGCCCAGCTTCCCGAGCCCTTGCAAGGATTGCAGGGATACATCCGTTTCAACCCGGCCCGGCTCGCCTACGTTGGTCAGGCGGCCGACGGGCAGAGCCTGGTGATGGTGAACGATCAAGCGGCCGGCCGCGGTGAAATCCGCGTCCTGTCGGTTGAGCCACGCGGTCTCGACACGCGGACGGCGGTCTTGCTGTTTCAGGTGAAGGCGTCCAGCTACCTGTCGGGCCTGCGCTATGAGTTCGAGGGCGCCGCCTCGCTGCATTACGGGTTGAGCACCGCCGCCGTGAAGAGCAACGTGCGCGAAGCGGCGGATCTGGCGGTGGTCCCGGCGGCGCGCATCACCGCCGAGCAGTGGGCGCAGCGGCTGGCTCCGTCGCTTCCGTACGGCGTGGCGCTGACGCCCGGCCAGTACGCGCCGAATCTCAAGTACGGCGATGCCACGCTCGACGGCAACATCAACGTGTTGGACGTCGTCTATCTGTCCAACATCTCGGTCGGCAACACCGCGCTCATCGACAACACCAACCGCGATGCGGTGATCGCGGGGAACGTGAGGCCCGTGAACGGCGGCACCGGCGGGACTCCTCGTCCCGGCGTCGAGCCGGCCACCACTAACCCCGACGGCGTGATCAACGTGCTCGATGTGGTCGCCGTCTCCAACAAGAGCGTCGGCACTGCTACGCCGGTGGCCGGGGACGTGATTCCCGGTCGCGGGCCGACGCAGTTTCCTTCCAACCGCGTCGTGATCAATAGCAATATCACGACCGACCAGACCTTCACGAAGGACAACGTCTATCAGATCGGTGACGCCAGCGTCGCGAACGTCCACGTCACCAGCGGCGCCACGTTGACGATCGAGCCTGGAACACGGATCGAAGGGTGGTACGGCACCGGCGTGTTCGGCACCGGCGGCGTTGGACAAGGGCAAGGCGTGCTGGTCGTACAACGGGATGGCCGGATCATCGCCGACGGCACGGCACTCGAGCCGATCGTATTCACCTGCGTGCTGCCGACGTTCACCGGCCCGCGCGGCGAGCCCATCGGCACGCGTTGGCCCGGGTGCTGGGGCGGCCTCGTCATCAACGGGAACGCCACGATCAACTCCGATTCGCCCACGTCCGGTCTCAGCCCGGTCGTGACTGGGCGCAGCACGGCTGGCTGCATCCAGGAGGTAGACGAGTCGGATGCCGCCGCGGTGTATGGCGGTTGCAACGACGCCGATTCGAGCGGCGTGCTGCGCTACGTGCGCTCCGAATACGGCGGCGCCCGCTTCACCGCGACGAAGGAGCGCAACGGGATCTGGTTCAACGGCGTGGGGAGCCACACGCTGGTAGACTACGTCCAGGTGCACGCCTCGCTCGACGACGGGACCGAATACTTCGGCGGCACGCTCAACGTGAAGCACCTGCTGCTCACGGCCAACGAAGACGACAACTTCGACTACGTCCTCGGGTACCGTGGCTCCGCCCAGTTCGTCATCGTGCAGGCGGATTCCATGGACGGCGACCGCTGCTTCGAGATGGACAACAACGGCATCGACGCCGGCAACCCCGACGCCACGCCGCGGTCCAACCCGACCATTTTCAACGTCACCTGCGTGGGGAAGGCGCAGCCGTTCCGCTACACTTCCGCCACGGGCCTCCCCGCGTCCTGCCACACACAGTTGGGACCGACGGGGTCTCCAGGCGCCAACTGCGTGAACCAGGCGTTCCTGTTCCGCCAGAACACGAGCGGCACCATGCGGAACGTGATCGCCTACCGGTATGCCGTGGGGCTCGACATCGACCAGCCGTCGGGCGCCGCGGGCGGCGGAGCCACTATATCGCCGTTCGGGATCTGTGACGCCGTCGCGGCGGGCATGTTCCGCAACGCGGTGATCAGCCTCGGCCCCACGGCGCCTGTTCCACCGGGGGCGGCTGGCGGATTGTCGGTTGCGGCCGACCAGGACGGAAACGATCCGGGAGTCTCGGGCGGGACACCGAGCGCGTGCGGGCCGTACAGCACCCCGGCGTTCACCGGTACCAACCTCGAGACGCTCTACGAAGCCGATGCAGCCAACAACGTCACGGTCTTCAGCAATGACAACGTGACCGGAGACTTCCTCGTGAACCCGCTCGATGTGTTGGCGCCCGACTTCCGGCCCAAACCGGGCTCGGCGCCGACCACTCTTGCGGCTGCCGCGAACCCCGGCACGGTGAACGGCTTCACGTTCGATAACGCGCCATACCTCGGTGCGGTCGCCCCGGCGAACGGTACCGGGAGCAACATCCCGTGGTACGCCGGGTGGACCCGCGGGTGGACGAACGCCACGACGAAGTAGCAGTGATTGAGCGGGAACCGGGTGGAGGGGGTGCACGGCCCCGACACTCGGCCACCGTGGGGCAGGGCGGTTTCTTCGGAAGCCGCTCTGCCCGGCTTCTTTGCGCGGCCATGGGCGGCGTGTGCGCAGCCGCGACGATCGGGGGGTGTCGCGAGATAATCGAACCCGCCGTGCGGCCTCCGTATCTCGCCATCGTCGCGCAGGTCATCGGGGCCCCCGACGCCGGGGGCGTGCAATATCACTATCACGTGCGGGAGCTGTCGGGCACGCTTGGCGTGGACACGGTCGTCCGCGTCGCGCCGAGCGACACCGTCATCCTGTCGCTGCGCCCGGCGACCTACACCGTGGACGTGACCGGCATCCCACCGCATTGCGCGGTGCGCGACGGCACCCTCCGCGCCGTACGGATCGCCGAAGGCACCAACACCACGCTGGTCCGATACTTCATCGCGTGTCTGGCCGATCTCACCGTCACCGTGCTCGCCGACGGCGTCGACCTGGATTCGGACTTCGTCTACCACCTGGCGGCGGCCGACGGTTCGGAGCTGCTGGGAATCCTGCACGCCAGGGACACTCTTGTTGTGCCGCAGCTGGCTCCGGGCGTGGCGGTGTTCGACCTGGCCAACGTGTCCACGAATTGCACGGTGACAAGCGACGGCGGCGTGCACCGGGTCGTCTCGATCGATACCGCCGGGGGCGTGGAGCTGAACATCCGCATCGTCTGCGCCGATCCCGCTCGACGCCCCAACGTGGAGGCGGTCGGGGTCTCCGCCGCCGGCGGCGTAATCGGGCTGTATCTGCGGGCGACCGATCCCGACAGCGACATCGATCGCTTCTCCTGGGACCTCACCAACTGCCGGCGAAACTCCTTGCTTCCGGGCGGTGCCCGGCAACGGGGCCACCTTTCCACGGGCCGGACGGCCTATCAGGACACCATCACCGTGGTTTCGGCGTTAGAGATCAGCTTGCCGGACTCCGCGGTC